>Ga0116217_10005944_pt1 | contig 10646 bp, 10 predicted proteins | sample Sb_taG_6_FD_89697 | JGI IMG/M metagenome (GOLD analysis project Ga0116217, IMG submission 89697) | Peat soil microbial communities from Weissenstadt, Germany - Sb_50d_4_PS metaG | ecosystem: Environmental > Terrestrial > Soil > Wetlands > Peat | place: Germany: Weissenstadt | collected 2010-09-21 | reverse complement strand
GGCCCGCGGCGCTCCGCCCCGGCGACCGGCTCACGATCGGGGACGCGGTGCTGGCGCTTCGCACCGAACCCGTCGTCGGGGCCGCGGTGTCGTGAGAGGCCTCGCCGCCGCCGGGGCGGCGTGCAGCGACACCGGGCGGGTCCGCGAGGTGAATGAAGACCGCGTGCTCGTGCTCGAGCACGCGGGACGCGGCGCGGCGCTGTACGTGGTCGCGGACGGGCTGGGCGGGCACGCGGCGGGCAGCGTCGCCAGCGCGCTCGCCGTCCAGGTCCTGCGCGCAAAGGTGCCGGCCCGGCTCGCGGCGCGGGTGCCGCCCCGGGAGGCGCTGATCCGGGCCGTCCGCGACGCGAACGACGAGATTCGCGAGCGCGCGACCGACCCCGACCGCGCCGGCATGGCGACGACGTGCACGGCGCTGCTGTGCATCGGCACCGAGGGCCTCGTCGTGCACGTCGGGGACAGCCGTGCGTACCTGCTCCGCGGCCGCGAGATTCAGCAGCTGACGACCGACCATTCGCTCGTCCAGGAGCTCGTCCGTCACGGCGGCGTGGCGCCGCAGGACGCGGACGCGCACGCGCAGCGGCACGTGCTGACGCGCGCGCTCGGGGTCGAGCCCGATGTCCAACCCGACGTCCTGACCGTGCCGCTGCGGAGCGGGGACGTCTTCTGCCTGACCAGCGACGGCGTCTCGGGCGCCGTGCCCGCGGAGGAGATCGCCGCCGTGCTGCGCGGCACGCCGGACGCCGAGGCGGCGTGCGAGACGCTCGTCGGGCTGGCGAACGCACGCGGCGGGCTCGACAACGCGTCCGCGGTCGTGGTGCGGCTGCGTCCGCGGTGGGCGGCCGTGCTGGCCCGCATCGCGGCGCCGGCCGCGCTCGCGGCGTTTCTCGCGGTGGGCGTCGGCGTGTATCAACTCGAGCACTCGTACTTCCTCGGCGTGAGCGGGGGGCGCGTCGCCGTGATGCGCGGCGTGCCGGCGCGCGTGCTCGGCGTGTCCCTGTTCACGCTGGTGCGTGTGACGGCGGTCGGCATCGGGCAGGTCGCGCCCGCGTACCGCGCGTCGCTCACGCAGGGAATTCCCGTGCGCAGCCCGGACGAGGCGCAGAATTTGCTCGACGACCTCGTGCGCCGCCCGTGACGCGATGACGGCCGCCCGCCTCGCCGGCACGCTGACGCTCCGCGCGCGGGAGCGCGGCCTGCTCGTCGGGGCCTTGGCACTCGGCGCGCTCGGCCTCGCCGCGGTGCACCTCGCCCTCTACCCTCAAGATTCGTGGCGCCCGATCGTGGTCGGCACGGTCGCGCTCGCCGGGTTTCTCGTCGTCCACGCCGCGCTGTGCGCGTCCGGACACGGGGCGGACGAGGTGCTGCTGCCGGTCGCCGCCGGGCTGTCGGCGGTCGGGCTCGTGATGGTCTACCGGCTGCGCCCCGACTACCTCGTGCGCCAGGCCGGATGGATCGCTCTCGGCCTGGTGGCGCTGCTGGTGGTGCTCGGCACGCTCCGCGACCTGCGCTGGGTGCGCCGCTACGCGTACCTTTTCGCCGTCCTCGGCCTGATGCTGCTGCTGGCGACGGTGCTCGTGGGGGTCGAGCGCAACGGGGCGCGGCAGTGGCTGCTTCTCGGCGGCGTCGCCGTCGAGCCCGGCGAGGTCGTGAAGCTCCTGCTCGTCGCGTTCTTCGCCGGGGTGCTGACCGATGCCCGGGGTCTGTTGACGCTGCCCGGACCGCGCCGCTGGCGGGCCGAGGTCGGACGGCTCGGCCCGATGCTGCTGTGCTGCGTCGGCGCGCTGCTGCTGCTCGTGTTCCAGCGCGATCTCGGCCTGGCGATGCTGTACTACGGCATTTTCATCGCGATGCTCTACGTCGCGACCGGCCGGGGAGACTACGTGGTGCTCGGGCTGGCCGCGTTCCTCGTCGGCGCCGCGGTCTGCTACCACCTGTTCGGGCACGTGCGGGTACGCGTCGATGTGTGGGCGAACCCGTGGGCCTCCGCCTCCACCGGCGGCTACCAGATCCTCCAAGGCCTGTACGGCCTCGCCACCGGCGGCGTCGTCGGCACGGGGCTTGGGGCGGGGCACCCGGATCTGATGCCCGCGGCCTACACCGACATGATCTTCCCGGCGATCGGCGAGGAACTGGGCGCGGCCGGGACCTTCTGCGTGGTGGCGCTGTACCTGCTGCTGATCGGACGGATGTTTCGCATCGCGGCGCGTGCGCCGGGCGCGTTTGAGTCGCTCATCGCCGCCGGGCTCGCCACGGCGCTCGGGCTGCAGGCGTTCATCATCCTCGGCGGCAGCACACGCCTGATCCCGCTGACCGGCATCCCGGCGCCGTTTCTCACCTACGGCGGGAGCGCGGCGGTCAGCAACTTCGTCGCCCTCGGGCTGCTGCTCGGCGTGAGCCGCCGGCCCCCCGCGGCCGCGGAGGTGCGTGGTGCTCCGGCGCATCGCTAACCTCGGGCGCCTCTTGGCGGGGCTGTTCGTGGTGCTGCTGGTGTACCTCGCCGGCGTGCAGGTGATCTGGGGGCCGCGCCTGGCGGATACCGCGCAGAACCCGCGCCTCGCGATCACCGCGCAGCAGGTGCAGTGGGGGCGCATCCTCGACCGGCACCTCGCGGTCCTCACGGACTCGACCACGCAGGACGGGCGCCAGGTGCGGCGCTACGCGGCCGGTTCGTCGCTCGCGCACCTGCTCGGCTACCGAAGCGCCCGGTACGGCCTGAGCGGGCTCGAGGCTCGGTACGATCCCGAGCTGCTGGGTCTGCCGGCCCGCGACCCCTGGGAGGCGCTGCTGGAGGCGGCGGGGCGGCCGCCGCGGGGGAACGACCTGGTGCTCACGATCGACAGCGCCGTCCAGCGGGCCGCCGTCCAGGTGCTCGACGGCGCGCGGGGCGCCGTCGTCGCCCTCGACCCCCGCACGGGCGCCGTCCTCGCGCTCGCGAGCGCGCCCGGGTTCGATCCCGCGTCGATCGACGCGGCGTGGTCCGTGCTGTCCCGCGACCCCGGGGCTCCGCTGCTCGACCGCGCGACCTCGGGCGAATACGCGCCGGGGTCCTCGTTCAAGCCCATCGTCCTCGCCGCGGCGCTCGAGCGCGGCCGCGTCACGCAGCAGACGGAGGTGAACTGCGCCGCCTCGATCACCGTGCAGGGGGCCGTGATCCGCAACTTCGAGCACGAGCAGTACGGCATGATGACGGTGCCGCAGGCGTTCGCGGTGTCGTGCAACGTCGCGTTCGTCCAGATCGGCCTCGCGACCGGCGCGGACGCGATTCTCGGCGCGGCGCGCTCCTTTGGGCTCGGACGGGCGCCGCGCTTCGACCTTCCGGCAGCGTCCGGCCATCTGCCCGATTCCGGCACGCTCGGCCCGCGGGGCCTGGCGCAGATCTCGTTCGGGCAGGGCAGCCTGCTCGTGACCCCGCTGCAGATGGCGCTGGTCGCCGGGACGATCGCCAACCGCGGCGTGCTGATGCGGCCGTTCGTGCTGTCGCAGGTGCGCACGAGCGACGGCCGGATCCTCGAGTCGTACGCCGAGCGCGGCACGCAGGTCGTGCTGCCTCCCGCCATCAACGCCGAGATCGCGCAGGACATGGTCGAGGTCGTGGCGCGCGGGACCGGGACCGCCGCCCAAATACCCGGGGTGGCTGTTGCGGGGAAGACCGGGACGGCCGAGAACCCCGACGGGCCGACGCACGCGTGGTTCATCGCGTTCGCGCCCGCCGACCACCCGACCGTCGCGGTCGCGGTGGTCCTCGAACACGCCGGCGTCGGCGGGCAGGCCGCCGCGCCCGCGGCGCGGCGCGTGCTCGTGGCGGCGCTCGCCGCGCAGGCCGCGGAGGCGGCCCACCCGTGATCGGCCGCATCCTCGACGGACGGTACGAGGTGCTGGGCCCGCTCGGCGAGGGCGGGATGGCGATCATCTACCGGGGGCGGCGGGCCGATGACGGGCGGCCGGTGGCGATCAAGATTCTGCGCGACCAATACGCCCACAACGCCGAGTTCGTCGCACGCTTCGAGCGGGAGGCGCAGGCGGTCGCGCGCCTGTCGCACCCGCACATGGTCCAGGTGTACGACTGGGGCCGCGACGGCGACGTGCACTACATCGTGATGGAGTTCGTTGAGGGCGACGATCTAAAGACGCTCCTGCGGCGCGCGGGCCGCGTGAACGAGGTGCGGGCGCGCGAGATCGCCGAGCAGGTCTGCGACGCGCTGCAGTACGCGCACACGCAGGGGATCGTCCACCGCGACATCAAGCCGCAGAACATCCTGATCGACCGCAGCGGCCGGGTGAAGGTGACCGACTTCGGGATCGCGCGCGCGCTCGCGTCGACGACGATCACGGAGACCGGGACGGTGCTGGGCTCCGTCCAGTATCTGTCGCCCGAGCAGGCGCGCGGCTTCGGGGTCGGGCACACCGCCGACCTGTATTCGCTCGGCGTCGTCCTGTACGAGATGGTGACGGGCACCCTGCCGTTCGACGGGGATACACCGATCACGATCGCGCTCAAGCACATGCAGGAGCCGGTACCGGCGCCCCGCCGCGACGGACGGCCGCTCACGCCCTCGATGGAGGGGATCATCCTCAAGGCGCTGGCCAAGGCGCCCGAGGCCCGGTACCGGACGGCGGCCGAGATGCAGAGCGATCTGCTCGGCGCGAGCGAGCACTGGCGGACGCGCGGCCCGGACGTCGAGTCGACCTCGCTCGTGCGGCCGCGCCGCGACGGGGCGGCCGGGCCGTCCGCGCGCGCAGCGGCGCCGTTTATCGCGGCCGCGATCGTGCTCTTGGCGGTGTTCGTCGGCATCGCCGCGGGCTGGCAGGCGCTGAACGCGTACCTGAACGTGCCGGAGGTGAAGACGCCCGACTTTGTGGGGCGCACGCTGCCCGAGGCGCAGACGGTCGCGCGGGAGGACCGGCTCGGCGTGCAGGTGGTCCAGCAGGTGAACAGCGCGACCGTCCCCGCGGGCTGGGTGGTTGGACAGGACCCGCCGGCCGGACAGGCCGTGAAAGTGAACCGCGTCATCGCGCTGACCACGAGCCTCGGCCCGGTCATGCTCTCGGTCCCGGACGTGCGGCGGCGTTCGGTCGAGGAGGCGCGCTTTACGATCGAGGCGTCGCAGCTGGTGGTCGGTGAGCTGCGCGAGGCATACGACGACACCGTGCCGTCCGGGTTTATCGTGTCCCAGGATCCGGCGCCAGGCGCGTCGATCGAGCGCGGCGCCGCGGTCAACCTGACGATCAGCAAGGGGACCGCGGTCGTGGTGCTGCCCGATCTCGTCGGCATGTCGCTCGACCAGGCGCGGCGGACCCTCCAGGATCTCGGCGTGACGCTGCGGGAGGTCATCCAGGCGCCCCGCGACGACGTGCCCCCCGGACAGATCGTGGCGATGACCCCGGCGGCGGGCACCCAGATTCAGCACGGCGACGCGGTCGGGGTGACGATCGCGGTCCGCTCAACCCCGAACGGCGCGCAGGCGCCGCCGCCGCAGCCGATCGTGACGGCGACCCCGCCGGCGCCGGTGTCGGCGTCGGCCCCCGTCGCGGACCGGCGCGTCGCGCACGTGAAGCTCGTCGTGCCCGCGGGGCCGTCCCACCAGCTGGTGAAGATCGTGGTCATCGATCAGCAGGGCGTCCACGTCGTCTACCAGGGGAACCGCGGCCCCGGCGAGAACATCGAGCGGGACGTCACCGGGATTGGGTATACGATCGTTCAGGTGTACATCGACGACCGGTTGATCCAGGAGATCCGTCCCTGACCTTCCTGCGCGGGCGTGTGCCGGCCCTCGGGCCGCTGGCCCGTGCCATCCGACCGAGTCGCGCCGCCGGTGGGGGCCCCGCATGGAGATGAAGCTCGCGCCGTCGATCCTGTCCGCCGACTTCGGCCGGCTTGCCGAGCAGGTACAGGCGGTCGAGCGCGCCGGGGCCGACTGGATTCACGTCGACGTCATGGACGGGCAGTTCGTCCCCGAGATCACGATGGGCCCGCTGGCGGCGCGGGCGGTGCGGGCGGCGACCCGTCTGCCGATCGACGTGCACCTGATGGTCGTCGAACCCGAGCGCCACCTGGCGGCGTTCGCGCGCGCCGGGGCGACCAGCCTCGCCGTGCACGTCGAGGCGTGCCCGCACCTCTACCTGACGCTCCAGCACATCGCCGCGCTCGGGCTGCGCCCGTCCGTCGCGTTGAATCCCGCGACTCCGCCCGAGCAGGTGGCGTACGTCCTCCCGCTGGTGAGCACCGTGCTGGTGATGACGGTCGAGCCCGGCGAGGGCGGACAGCCGTTCATCCCGGCGATGCTGGCGAAGGTGCGGGTGCTGGCCGAGCGTCGGGCCGCGCTCGGTCTGTCGTATGACATCGAGGTCGACGGCGGGATCAACCCAGACACCGCGGCGGCCGCCGCCGCGGCGGGTGCGACCGTGCTCGTCGCGGGCACCGCGGTGTTCGGCGCGCCGGACGGCGTCGCCGCGGCGGTCGACCGGCTTCGCGGCGCACTCCGCGCGGGGCGCGCGTGAGCGGTCCGGATCGTGACGAGCCCCGGCGGATGACCGAGGCGCCCCCCGCGCTGCTCTTCTCGCATCCCGACTACCGGCGGCACCGGACCGTGCCCGGTCATCCGGAGCGGCCCGAGCGGCTGGACGCGATCGAGACACTGCTCGCGCGGACGCCGTTTGGAGAGCGGCTGCCGCGGCGCACGCCGGAGCCGGTCGACGACGCCCATCTCGCGCGCGTGCACACCCGCGCGCACATCGAGCGCGTGCGCGCGCTCGCGGACGACGGCGGGGGCTCACTCGACCCCGACACCCCCGTGTCGCCGGCGTCGTACGACGTGGCGCGGCTCGCGGTGGGCGGCGCCGAGGGCGCCGTGGACGCGGTGCTGCGCAAGGAGGCGCCCGTGGCGGTCGCGCTCATCCGGCCGCCGGGGCACCACGCCGGGCCGGGCTACGGGATGGGCTTCTGCCTGTTCAACAACGCGGCGCTCGCGGCCCGGCACGCGATCGAAGCCCACGGCGTCGGGCGCGTGCTGATCCTCGACTGGGACGTGCACCACGGCAACGGGACGCAGGACGTGTTTTACCGCGATCCCGCCGTGGTTGTCTGCTCCCTTCACCAGGAGGATTGGTATCCCGGCACCGGCGCCCTCGAGGATGTCGGGGAAGGGCCCGGGGAGGGGACGACGGTCAACGTCCCCCTGCCGGCCGGGATCGGCGACGGCGGGTACACGCACCTGTGGGAAGAACTGGTGCTGCCGCTGGTGCGCGCCTCGGCCCCGGGCCTCATTATTATCTCCGCGGGGTATGACGCCCACCATGCCGATCCGCTCGGCGGGATGCGGCTGACCGCGGGGGGGTTTGAGCGACTCAGCCGCCTGCTCCGGGAGACGGCGGGCCCGACCCCGATCGTCGCCCTGCTGGAGGGCGGCTACGACCCGGACGGGCTGGCGCACTCGTTCGCGGCGACACTGGAGGGTCTGACCGGAATCAGCGCGGGGGTGCGCGAAGCCTCCGTCAACGTGCGGGAGGCCCCGTACGCGGTGGCGGAAGCGCGCGCCCGGGACGCGCGCCGCGTGATCGGCGCCTTCTGGGCGCTCTGAGGAGGCCGCCGATGCTGATTCCAGTGCCGCCGCACCGTCCGCGCGTCCACCCGGACGCGTTCGTCGCGCCGTCGGCGGATCTCGTCGGCCACGTCGTCGTGGAGGCGGGCGCCAGCGTCTGGTTTCACGCGGTACTGCGGGCCGAGACCGAACCGATTACGCTCGGCGCCGACAGCAATCTTCAAGACGGCTGCGTCGTCCACACCGACCCCGGGTATCCGGTGACGGTGGGACGAGGGGTGACCGTGGGGCACCGGGTGATCCTGCACGGCTGCACCGTCGAAGACGGCGCCCTCATCGGGATGGGCGCCATCGTGCTCAACGGTGCGCGCGTCGGCGCGGAGGCGCTCGTCGGCTCGGGCGCGCTCGTGCCGGAGGGGAAGGTCGTCCCGCCGAGGACGCTGTTCCTCGGGGTCCCCGGTCGGGTCGTGCGCGATCTGACCGAGGCGGATCTTGTGCGCGTGCGGGGCGGCGCCGTCCACTACGTGGAGCGCGCGCGGCTCTACCGCGCCCTGCTCGCTGGCGGCGGTTAGTCGGCCGCGGGCGGAGCCTCGGCCAGCTCGCCCACGACCTTCGCCAGCACCGAGTAGTCGAGCTCGCCGAGGCCGTGGTTCATCGCTATCTGGAACAGCTGCGCGGTGAGCGACGCGCCGAGCAGCGGAACCCCGAGCGCCCGGCCGGTCTCGGTGACGATGCCCATGTCCTTGTGGTACAGGCGCGTCCGGAACCCCGGCTCGTAGTTCTGGTCCAGCATGCGCTGGCCGTGCACTTCCAGAACGCGGCTCTGCGCGAACCCGCCGAGCAGCGCCGCGCGGACTTTGGCCGGGTCCACCCCGGCCTTGCGCGCAAGCGTCAGCGCTTCGGCGACCCCGAGGATCGTGAGCGAGAGCACCAGCTGGTTGCACGCCTTCGTTACCTGGCCGGCGCCGTGCCCGCCGATGTGGACGATGTTCTTGCCCATCTTCTGGAACACGGGGAGCACCCGTTCGAACACCTCGGCTTTGCCGCCGACCATGATCGAGAGCGCGGCGTCGATCGCGCCGCGCTCGCCGCCCGACACGGGCGCATCCAGCATCTCCGCGCCCCGCGCCTCGAGCGCCGCCGCGATCTCGCGCGTGGCAACAGGCGAGATCGAGCTCATGTCGACGACGACCGCGCCGCGGCGCACGCCGTCGAGGATGCCGTTCGGACCCTGCACCACGGCGCGCACGTCCGGCGTGTCGGCGACCATAATGATGATGATGTCGCTCCGGCTCGCGACGTCCTTGGGAGACGCGCCGACCTTCGCGCCCGCCTGCGCGACCTCGGCGGTCTTGCTCTGCGTCCGGTTCCAGACGGTCACGTCATACCCCGCGGCGACCAGATGCTTCGCCATCGGGCGCCCCATGATCCCGAGGCCGATGAACCCAATCCGCTCGTTCACGCGCGCTCACCCCGCTCGGGCCCCGTGAGCCGGCGGCCCTGTGGCTGCATACTCTGCGCCCTCTGTATCCGTCGCGGCCGCGGTCCTTTCCTTTACGGGTCATCCGATCGAGCGACTCCGCCGAGAACCTTCGAACGAAGGTAGCCCCGCCGACGGACACGAACGACGCTGTGTGTTACAGACGATGGAGGTGCGGTGTTGCGGATGATGCTGCGGGTCACGATTCCGGTCGAGAAGGGCAATGCGGCGATCAAAGACGGAAGCCTTGCACGGATCTTTCAGTCGGCGCTCCAAGAGCTCAAGGCTGAAGCGGCCTACTTCACGGCGATGGACGGCATGCGCACCGGGCTCATCTTCTTCGACCTTCCGCATGCGAGCGATATCCCGCGGATCGCCGAACCCCTCTTCATGGGCCTCGACGCCGCGCTCGAATTCTCGCCGGTCATGAACGCCGACGACCTCAAGGCCGGTCTCGGCAAGGTGAAGGTGTAGTTCGATCCACGTCGTCGGGGCAGGGTTGCCGCCTGCCCCCGCTTTCCATCGCGGGTGGCGGCGCCCGTGTGTTGCGGTCCAGCCGCTCACAGCTTCAGGAGGCGCTCCGCGTTGCGATGCGCGAGTTTCTCAAGATCCTCGGCCCCGATGGGGAGCGAGTCAAGGAATTTCCTCGCCTCCACAGTTGACGCGAGCGGGTAATCAACGGAAAAGAGGACGTGATCCACGCCGATCACCTGCAGGGCACACAGGAGCGGCGGGATCGTGAAGTAGCCGCTCGTCGTGACGTAAAAGTGCTCACGGAAATATTCGAGGACCGTGCGCGTGAACGGCAGCGCGTTGCCGCGGCGAGCCGACCTGTGGAACACCCAGTCACCGCGGGCGATGTTGTACGGCAGGTGCTCGCCCATATGCCCGACGATGATCTTGAGCGCGGGAAACCGGTCGAACAGGCCGGACGCCATCAGTCGGAGGCCGTGCAGGCCCGTTTCGGCGTGAAATCCCCACCCGGCTGCGGCAAGGTCGCGGCCGACGCCGCCGGGCAGCCCGCTGTAATACGCCTCCATCACCGGGCGAGGCGGCAAGCCGGGATGCAGGTAGATCGGCACGTCGAGCGCGTGGGCGGCCTCGAAGACCGGCGTGAAGCGCACGTCATCCAGAAACACACCGTTCACCGTGCCCATCACGATCATGCCTTTGAAGCCAAGCTGCGTGACGCAGCGTTCAAGTTCCGCGGCGGCGGTGTCCGGCTCCTGGAGGGCGAGCGTGGCGAACGCGGCAAAGCGATCGGGATGCGCGCGGACGGCGGCGGCGAGCGCGTCGTTGGTGTCACGCGCAAGCGCGCGGGCGCGCGCATGGTCCATCGCGTCCAGTCCGCCGCTCGAGAGGGACAAGACCTGCAGATCGATGTGGCTGGCGTCCATGTCCGCGATGCGGCCGGCGCCCATGTCCAGCAGTTTCGCGGTCACGCCCCCCGCCCTCGCGCGCCCTGATTCGGTCGCGGCGAGGAAGGCGTCCGTCGTCACGTGCTCTTCGAGCGTGATGGTGCGCATCGGTGCCATTGTCGCACGCGGCCCAGGTGCCGAAGGTGGTCCAACCGACGCGGCGATCGTCTCCGGAGGTGCCATCTCCGCCGTGTCGGTCCGGACTCG
>Ga0116217_10005942_pt1 | contig 10649 bp, 10 predicted proteins | sample Sb_taG_6_FD_89697 | JGI IMG/M metagenome (GOLD analysis project Ga0116217, IMG submission 89697) | Peat soil microbial communities from Weissenstadt, Germany - Sb_50d_4_PS metaG | ecosystem: Environmental > Terrestrial > Soil > Wetlands > Peat | place: Germany: Weissenstadt | collected 2010-09-21 | reverse complement strand
CTTCCGGCATGGCGGACCCTCTCGCGGGTTCCTTAGGTAATAAGGCCCGCCCGATCAAGCGAGGCGGTGTCCGCCAGCCGGCCTCCTCGGTATCGTTAAGGTATTGGCAGCAGAGCCAAATCGGCTTATCCGGCGGCAATCTGCCGGCGCGTTTTCCTCAGCCTGCCGCCGTTGAACTTGGCGGCATCCTTCGCTATACGGGGCACTCACAATTGAGGGGCCCGTAGCGACCGGGCTTGCTCGCGCCGGGCTGGGCCGGCGCTTATTCCTGCTGACCAAAAGAGCATGCCCGATGTCCACTACGTTCGATAAAGTGGCTGAAATCATTGCGGAAACTTGCGATATTCCGCGTGAAAACATCAAGCCGGAAAGTCACGCGATCAACGATCTTGAGATCGACAGTCTCGACTTCCTCGACATCGCCTTCGCCATCGACAAGGCGTTCGGCATCAAGCTGCCGCTCGAGCAATGGACGCAGGAAGTCAATGACGGCAAGGCGACCACCGATCAGTACTTCGTGCTGAAGAACCTGTGCGAGCGAATCGACGAGCTGATCGCTGCCAAGGGCGCCTGAGGCGCCGCACATGCGTCTTGAATATTTTCAGATGATCGACCGCTTCGTCGATGTCGATGTCGCCGAACGCGTGGCCCGATCGGTCTGCACCGTGCCCATGGAAAGCACGGTGTTCGAGGGTCACTTCCCCGGCTATCCGCTGATGCCGGGCGTGCTGCTGATCGAATGCATGGCACAGACGACGGGATGGCTCGTGAGTGCGCTGACGGGCTTCACCGGCTTGCCCGCGCTCGCCGGAGTGAAAGAAGCCAAGATTCGCAGCGCCGTGTTTCCGGGCGACCAGCTCGAATTCGAAGGCCGCGTCGTGCACGAAGGTTCAGGCTACGCGATCGGTGAAGCCAAGGGTTGGTGCAAGGGCGCAGCCGTGTGCGACGCTACGCTCACCTATCGGATTATCCCCTATCCGAGCCCGGAGCTTCGCGCCGGCCTGTGGGATTGGGCGGAGCGCATCAATTTCCCGGCCAAGGAGTTCGTGAAGTGACCGAACGCCGCGAGGTGTGGATCACCGGCGTCGGTCTTCTCACCTGTCTGGGCGAGGGACTGGAATCGGCTTGGGGTCATCTCGAGCGCGGCGATCCGCCGCCCTACGACGACAAGAGCTTCGCGCCCTACATCGTGCATCAGCTCGCGCCGATGAGCTTCGACAAGCAGATTCCGAAAAAAAGCGATCAGCGCCAGATGGAAACCTGGCAGCGCGTCGGCGTTTATTCGGCTGGCATGGCGCTCACCGACGCCGGCATCGCCGGCAACGCGGGTCTGCTCGACCATACCGACATGATCGTCGCCGCCGGCGGCGGCGAGCGCGACATCGCCGTCGATACCGCGATCATGGCCGGCGTGCGCAAGGTCAACCAGCCGGGCGCATTTCTCAACGAACGGCTGATGAGCGATCTGCGTCCGACCTTGTTTCTGGCGCAACTGCCAAATCTCCTGGCCGGCAATATCTCGCTGGTGCACGGCGTCGTCGGCTCTTCGCGCACTTTCATGGGCGAGGAGTCTGCCGGCGTCGATGCCGTGCGCGTCGCGCAGGCGCGCATTGCCGCCGGACAGAGCGAGCTGACGCTCGTCGGCGGCGCCTACCACGGCACGCGCTGGGACGTCCTGCTCGCCTTCGAGCTCGGCAGCGTCGTGTTGAAGGGCAAATTCGCTCCGGTCTGGGATCGCGGGCCGGAGGGCGGTATCGCGTTTGCGACCATGGGCGCGTTCCTCGTGCTCGAAAGCAGCGACCACGCGAAAGCCCGCGGTGCGCGGCCACGGGCGCGAATTTCACCGGTTTTATCGGACCGCAATAGGCGACAGACGGGCGAAGCCGAGGCCGCGTTGCGCCGACAGTGGGCCGCCATCACGCCCCAGCTGGACCGTGCGCATGCCGCCGTTATTTCCGGCGCCGCCGGCCTGGAGCCGGCAACGTCCGCCGAGCTTCATGTTCTCAAGGAGATTGGTCTTCCCGTACGCAATACCGGTACGTATATCGGGCATGGGGTCGATACCCAGTTCACGGCGAATCTGGGCATCGGCTGCGCGGTGATTGAGCACGGCAAGCTGTTTGCCCCGACAGGAAGCGGAGATACCGGCGAAAGTCCGCCCGGCCTTTGCCAAGTCGTGGTCACCAGTGTGGGCAATTGGCGCGGCGAAGGGCTCGCGCTGCTCGAACGGGTTGGTTGAAGGAGAGGGTCATGACAACGTCGACGCGTCCAACGGCAAGCGCGAGGCGCGACAAAGCTGGCCGTCCGATGATCGCGATAACCGGCATGGGCGTCGTCACCTCACTCGGCGTCGGCAAGACCGACAATTGGGCGAAATTGACGGCCGGCCAGTCCGGCATCCGCCGCATCTCGCGATTTCCCCTCGATAGCCTGCGCACCACCATCGCCGGCACCGTGGATGACGTCTACAAAGACTACATGCCCCCGGCGGAGCTGTCCGAGCGCATCGCACTGCTCGCCTGCGAGGAAGCAATCGCGCAAGCCGGCATCGGCACGAAAGGCCATTTCCCCGGGCCGCTGTTTCTCGCTTTGCCACCGCTCGAAATCGAATGGCATTACCGCATCGAGATGGCGGAAAAGGCAGCGCCCGACAAGGATGCCCAGTATTCCGATCTCATGCGCGTGGCGCGCGAGCCGCAATTCGCGCCGATCTACGAAACGTTGAAATACGGCATCATCGGCGAGCATCTCGCCACCCATTTCGGCACCGAGGGATCGCCGATTTCGCTCACCACGGCCTGCGCCTCCGGCGGCACCGCCATCCAGCTCGGAGTCGAGGCGATCCGCCGCGGCGAATGCCAGGCCGTGCTCGCGGTCGGCGCCGACGGTTCGCTGACACCGGAATCGTTGGTGCGATTTTCGCTCCTCTCCGCGCTGTCGACGCAGAACGATCCGCCGGCGCAGGCCTCAAAGCCGTTCTCGAAGAACCGCGACGGTTTCGTGCTTGCCGAAGGCGCCGGCGCGCTGGTGCTCGAAGATTACGATCATGCGATTGCGCGCGGCGCCAAAGTGCTGGGCATCCTCGAAGGCTGCGGCGAGAGATCCGACTCGTTCCATCGCACCCGATCGAGCCCGGACGGCAAGCCGATAATTGCCTGTATGCGCAATGCGCTCGCCGACGCCGGCATCGGCCCGCAAGACGTCGATTACATCAACGCGCACGGCACATCGACGCCCGAGAACGACAAAATGGAGCATCTCGGCGTCTCGGCCGTGTTTGGCGAGCATATTCGCAGCATTCCTATCTCATCCAACAAATCGATGATCGGCCACACTTTGACAGCCGCCGGCACAGTGGAAGCCGTGTTCACCGCGCTGACGCTACAGCATCAGCGCATCCCGCCGACGATCAACCACAGCGTTCCCGATCCGGGGATCCCGCTCGACGTAGTGCCCAACGTGGCGCGCGACGCGCGCGTCAATCGCGCCATCTCCAATTCGTTCGGGTTCGGCGGCCAGAACGTCTGTCTCGTGCTGACGCGGGAGCCGGCGTGACCGGCCTTGCCGAGACGGCGCCAAGCGGCGCGCAGACGGACGCGGCCCCCGCGCGCACCATGCGCGCACTGACGCTGGTCGGCGACCGCAAGATCGAGCTCCTCGATATCGGCGCGCCGCCGGCACCGTCCTCCGGCGAGGTTCAGATCGGCATAAAGGCGATCGGCCTAAATCATATCGATGTCTGGGGCTGGCGCGGCATGGCGTTCGCCAAGCGCAAGCTGCCGCTGATCGTCGGGGTCGAGGCCGCCGGTGAAATCGCCGCCGTCGGACCTGGCGTGACCGCGCTGAAGCCCGGCGATCGCGTCGTCGCCTATGGCGCGCTCACCTGCGGCGCCTGCAAAGCCTGCCGCCAGGGCCGCGACAACCTCTGCGAGAACGTCGGCAGCATCATGGGTTTTCACGTCGACGGCTTTGCCCGCGATCTGGTCAATATGCCGGCACGGCTCGTTGTCCAGATACCGGCCGGCGTCAGCTTCCGCGACGCCGCCTGTGCGCCGGTCGCGTTCGGTACCGTGCAGCACATGCTGTTCGACAATGCCAAGCTTGAGCCCGGCGAAACCATCCTGGTGCAGGCCGGCGGCTCCGGCATCGGCACGACCGCCATTAAAATGGCGAAGGCGATCGGCGCCACCGTCATCACCACGGTCGGCGACGACGCCAAGGCGGCGAAGGCCAAGGCGCTCGGCGCCGATCACGTCATCAATTACCGCACCGAGCGGTTCGAGAGCATCGTGCGCAAGCTGACGGCCAAGAAGGGCGTCGACGTCGCCTTCGAGCATGTCGGCCCCGACACCTTCAACGGCTCGCTGCTTTGTCTCAAACGCGGCGGGCGGCTCGTCACTTGCGGCTCGACCTCCGGACAGTCGATCACGATGAATCTGTTCCAGCTCTATCTGCAGCAATATCGCATCTTCGGCTCGTTCGGCTGCTCGCTCCGCAACATCCGCGACAGCCTCGCCAAGATGGCGTCCGGTCTTACCCCGGTGATCGACACCGAAGTGCCGCTCGCCGAGTTCGAGCGCGGCCTAGAGCGGCTCGAAAGCCGCCAGGTGTTCGGCAAGATCATCGTCATGTTCTGATGCCCCGGCCCTTCAAGGCTGTTCTCGACGCGACTGCCGGTTCGCTCACGGTCGGCCTCCTCAGCGCGATCAAGCACATCGATCGCAGGCGCATGGCAGACTTTGCCGGCGCGTTCATGCGCAAAATCGGCCCGCTGTTTAAGGAGCACCGCATCGGCCGCGAGCAATTGCGCGCCGCGTTTCCCGAAAAATCCGATGCCGAGATCGAGAAAATCCTCGGCGGCGTCTGGGACAATCTCGGCCGGATCGCCATTGAGTTCGCACATCTCGACGAATTCTGCGTCGAGGGTCTCGGCCAGCCTACGGCCGACGTCATCACCTATCCCCCGGGATCGAAGGAACGCTACGACCGGCTCATGAAGAGCGGCAAAGCGACGATCGGCTTTGCCGCCCATCTCGCCAATTGGGAGCTTCCAGGCGTCGGCGCCAAACTGATCGGAGCCAAATCCGCCGTGCTCTACCGGCGGCCGAATATCGCCGCCATCGACAAAGTCATTGTCAAGCTGCGCGAACCGCTGATGGGCGAATTGATCCCGACCGGCCTCGACGCTCCGGTGAAGCTCGCGCGGCTGCTGCAATCCGGCATCCATGTCGGCATGCTCGCCGACCAGCACTTTACCCGGGGCGTCGAGGTGATTTTTTTCGGGCGGCCATGTCTCGCCAATCCGCTGATCGCGATGCTGGCGCGGCAAACCGAACTGCCGATCTACGGCATGCGCGTCGTGCGCAAGGAAGACGGCAACAGTTTTTGGGGCGAGGTCTCCGATCCGGTCGAACTGGTGCGCGACGCCGACGGCCGCGTTGACGTCAAAGGCACCACGCAGGCGATCACGGCGGTGATCGAAGGCTGGATCCGCCAATATCCCGAGCAATGGCTCTGGCTGCACCGGCGCTGGCGGTGAGACGTTATTCGCCGGTCTTGATCCGCGTCCACAGCCGGTTGATCAGCCGCTGCGTTTTTGGCTCGTGGGCGATGATGGTGTAAAAATTCGCCATCGTCGCGGCATCCGGATAGATCGCCTTATCGTCCAGGATCGACTTGTCGATGAAATTGCTCGGCAGATCGCCGTTGGCGTACCATACGTAGTTGGTGTTCTTCGCCGCGACCTCGGGCTTGAGCAGATAATTGATGAGCTCATGCGCCTCGGCCGGGTGCGGCGCGTCCTTCGGAATGGCAAGATTGTCGAACCACAATTGTGCGCCCTCCTTCGGGATCGAATAGCCGAGCTTGATGCCGCCTTTGGCCTCCGCCGCGCGCTTCTGCGCCTGCTTGACGTCACCGGAAAAGCCGACGACGAAGCAGATCTCGCCGGTGGCAAGCGCGTTGAGATATTCCGACGAATGAAATTTTCGCACATAAGGCCGGATCCGCAGAAGAAGATCGGTGACCTTCTGCAGATCGCCGGGATCGCTGGTGTTGGGATCGAGGTGGAGATAGTGCAGGCCGGCCGACATGATGTCGTCGGATGAATCGAGCAAATGGATGCCGCAATCCTTGAACTTCGCAATCTTGTCCGGATTGAAAACGTAGTCCCAGGAATCGATTGCCATGCCCGGCCCAAGAATTTCCCGCGCCTTCTTCACGTTGTATCCGATGCCGGTCGTGCCCCACATGTAGTTGACCGCATAGCGGTTACCGGGGTCGTAGCCGGCGAGCTGTTTCGCGATTTCCGGCCAGGCATTGGCAAGATTTGGCAGCTTCGATTTGTCGAGCTCTTGAAAAATGCCGGCGGCGATCTGGCGCGCGAGGAAATAGGCGGTCGGCACGACGACGTCGTATCCCGACTTGCCTGCCAAGAGCTTCGCCTCCAGCGTATCGTTGGAATCGAAGGTGTCGTAGCGGACGACGATGCCGGTTGCTCTGGTAAAATCGTCGAACGCGGTCGGGTCGACATAATCCGACCAGTTATAGAAGTTGACGACACGCTGCTTCGGCGCCGCCGATGCCGGGATCAAAAAAGCGATTGCGCTCGCCATCGCGACAACGGGCGCAATAATGCGCGACAGCATGGTCGGCTTAGTCACTCTACCGCGGTCCATCACGTCTCGGTCGGCAGCCCGGCGGCCTTCCAGGCCAATATTCCGCCGGCGAGATGCGCGTCGTAAGCCAAGCCCTGCTCCTGTGCCGCCAGCGAAGCAGTCACCGAGCGGCGTCCGGAGCGGCAGGCGAACACCACTTCACGACCGTCCGGCTCGGGAATAGCGGCCGGATCGAATGCCGACAGCGGCACGAGAACGGCGTCCGGGAAGCGCTCGACCGCCGTCTCATTCGGCTCGCGCACGTCGACCAGTACCATGCGGCCCTCTTGCAGTCCGCGGGCGACCTCTTCCGGCGTCAGATCGCGCACGTTGGGGGATTGGTCCGGCATCGTTCGCCTCCTTGCGATCGGTAGATTCGTTTGTTCCGTCATCGCCGCGTTGGCCATATGCGCGAACGATTTTGCCCATCCAACGCTACATCACGGCGCGCAGTGCCCACCCTATGTACTGTCGAGGTGAACGTGAAGGGCTCAGACGGTGACCTGTGTGCCGACTTCAACCACCCGGTCTGTCGGTATCTGGAAATAGTCTGTTGCGTCGTTGGCCGAGCGGGCAAGCGTGATGAACAAACGGTCCTGCCAGCGCGGCATCCCCGAATGTGGCGCCGGCCGCAGCGCGCGGCGCGATAGAAAGAACGACGTCGACATGATATCGAACTGCCAGCCAAGCTTGCGCGCGATCGCGAGCGCTCGCGGAATGTTCGGCGTCTCCATATAGCCGAAGCGCAGCAGCACGCGCGTGAACGTCGTGCCGACCGGTTCGATGTGCACGCGCTTAGCGCTCTCGACGCGCGGCGTGTGCGTCGTCTCGACGCTGAGAATGACGTTCTTCTCATGCAGCACCTTGTAGTGCTTGAGGCTGTGCAGCAGCGCCGTGGGGGCGCTCTTCGGATCGCTGGTAAGAAACACCGCCGTACCGGGAACGCGCTGCGGCGGCTTTCGCTCCAGCATGCGGACCAGATCGTCGAGCGGGGTCTCGAGCCGGCGGGTCTTGTCGAAGAGGATTTTGGTGCCGCGCCGCCAAGTATACATCACCATCATGACCAGGCCGCCAAGCGCCAAAGGCACCCAGCCGCCCTGCACGACCTTCAGCATATTGGCTGAGAGGAAAGTCAGATCGATGACCAGAAACGGCACAATCAACGCCGCGGCGGCGAGCGCCGACCAGCGCCACATCCTCCAGATGACGATGAAGGCCATCATGCAGGTGACGACCATGGTGCCGGTGACGGCAATGCCATAGGCCGACGCGAGCGCGCTCGAAGAGCGAAACAATGCGACCAGCAAAAGCACGCCGACCAGCAGCAGTGTATTGACCCGCGGCATGTAGATCTGGCCGGCCTGCTGCGCCGAGGTGTGGCGGATCTCGAACCGCGGCAACAGGCCGAGCTGAATCGCCTGGCTGGTGAGCGAATAGGCGCCGGTAATGACCGCCTGGCTCGCTATCACGGTCGCCGCCGTCGCCAAAAGGACCATGGGGATGCGCACCCATTCGGGATAGAGCAGGAAAAACGGATTCTCGATCGCCCTCGGGTGAGCGAAAACCAGCGCGCCCTGCCCCAGATAATTCACCGCCAGGGACGGCAGGACGAGAGCAAGCCAAGCCACTTGGATCGGGCCGCGGCCGAAATGGCCAAGATCGGCATAAAGCGCTTCGGCTCCGGTAACGGCGAGGAAGACCGCACCCAGCGTGAAAAGACCGACGATGCCGTGGTGTAAAAGGAAATTGACACCGTGGAACGGATTGAGCGACCACAGCACGCCGGGATCGGCAGCGATCCAAACGAGACCGGGCAGCGCAATCGCCACGAACCAGATCACCATGACCGGACCGAACAGGGCAGCGACTCTCGCGGTGCCGTACGACTGCGCCGCGAACAATATGAGCAGAATCACGATCGTCAGCGGCACGACGTATTCGTGGAAGGCCGGGGTCGCGACGTCGAGACCTTCAATGGCGGAAAGGACCGACAAGGCCGGCGTAATAACCGCGTCGCCATAGAACAGCGCGGCGCTAATGATGCCGAGCAGCGCCACGACCCCGACGGCCTTGTTGAAACGGCCGACGGCGCGCGAGGCCAGCGCCATGAGGGTCAGCGTGCCGCCCTCCCCGTTGTTATCGGCGCGCAGCAGGATCACCACGTATTTCAACGTGACGATGATGAACAGCGCCCACAGAATGAGCGAGACGACGCCGAGCACGGCCATTCGTGTGAGCTCGCCGTGCTCCGGACCCGATGCAGCCACGACCGCCTCGCGCAACGCGTAGAGCGGGCTGGTGCCGATATCGCCGTAGACGACGCCGATGCTGCCGACCGCGAGGCCCCAGAAACCGGCGTGAGTGCGAGTCTCCGCGCTGCCGTTAACCGGCGCATCGCTCCCGGCGGGAGCGCTCACGCTATCTGTCATGAATTGCGAGACAGGACCTTGCCCTGTTCCTGATGCTGCATCGTGAAGGCAATGCAGGGCCGCGCCTATACACTCTTAGCGCCAAGGAGTCATGATCAACCCACGCGAACATCTGCGCGTCAGCCTCAAGGCAGCATTGATAGTCCAGGTCGGCAGCCGGGAGCGGTCAGTGCCTCACGCCGGGCAATGCAGAATTTAACTAATTATATCAATGGCTTATATAATGCCAACAGCGCCGGAACGTGGCGTTGCCGTTTGCCGGTCAGGGTTTCAGATCCGGCGGAACCGGCGGCGCCTCCCGCATCAAAGTGATGGTCACTCGTCGATTGGCTGCAATATAGGGATCATCCGGGAATAACGGGTCGGTATCGGCCTTGCCGGCCACCGCGTAGATGTTGGTCGAGGGCAGCCCTTCCTCTTCCAAAATCTGGCGCACGGCGTTGGCGCGGTCGACCGAAAGGTTCCATGGCCCATAGTCGGGCTGCGGCGGCGTGCGCGAGGCGGAGGTGTGCCCGGTGATGGAAATCCGGTAGGGCGTCGCCTTCAGCGGGCCGGCAATTTTCTGGACGATCCGCCGCGTGCGCTCGTAGGGATCCTTGGAGCCTTCGGGAAACATGGAGCGGCCTTCCTGATCGACGATGTCGATATTAAGCCCCTCCTTGGTCTCCTCGACCATGATGTGCTTAGAGGCCTCGGTCAGCTCGGGCATGTCCTGCAACGCCTGGCGCAGCGAGGCAGCAGCCAGCGCAAAAGCCTGGTCGCTTTTGAAATGTGCGCCGAACTGGCGATTGTGATCGTTCTCATCGGGCGTGGGCGTCGCGGACGCATCCTCAGGCTGGATGTGCTCGGCATTCTTGAGCTTCGGCCTGGTCGGCAGGCCGTCGACCTCGATGACGCCCGAATAACGCACGTTGTTTTGTACGCCGAAGGCGTCGCGCATCGAACCGGCGACGATTTGCAGCTTTTGCTGGTCCTGGTTCGAGAATGCGACCAGCATGACGAAGAAGCTGACGAGCAGCCCCATGAGATCGGCGAAGGTGACAAACCAGCCGTGGCCGCCGCCGTGTGCTTCCTTGCGCCGCGCCATCGTTCAGGTCTTTGCGTTCAGGCCGGAACTGGTTCCGGCTCGGACTCCCCGCGGTGCTTCTCCGGCAGATAGGCGATCAGCATCTCCCGCACGAGCGTCGGACTCTTCGACTCGCGGATCATGAGTATGCCGTCGATGATGAGGGTGCGGTTGATTTCCTCATCGACCAATTTGAGATGCAGCTTATCGGCGATCGGCAGGCAGAGAATATTCGCCACTACCGCGCCGTAAAGCGTGGCGAGCAGCGCCGTTGCCATGAAAGGGCCGAGCTTTGAAGGATCGGTCATGTTGGCGAACATCTGCACCATGCCGATAAGCGTACCGATCATGCCGAATGCCGGCGCACAGTCGCCGACGGCGCGGTAGATTTTCTGACCCTCGTCGAGGTGGCTCAAGAAATTGTCGCGGTCGCGCTCGAGATTGTCGCGGATGAATTCGGCATCGTAGCCGTCGGCGACAAAGCGGATGCCCTTGGCG
>Ga0116217_10005939_pt1 | contig 10651 bp, 10 predicted proteins | sample Sb_taG_6_FD_89697 | JGI IMG/M metagenome (GOLD analysis project Ga0116217, IMG submission 89697) | Peat soil microbial communities from Weissenstadt, Germany - Sb_50d_4_PS metaG | ecosystem: Environmental > Terrestrial > Soil > Wetlands > Peat | place: Germany: Weissenstadt | collected 2010-09-21 | reverse complement strand
GCCGCGACGCCAGCGGCGCCGGCCGCGTCGACTTCGGGCCGGCCTTCGTGCTGATCGACCATGAGATCCTCTTGGGCCCCGGCAAGACGTTTCGGGACCTTGCCGATATCGATCGCGACAAGGTTCGGGTCGGCGTCACGATCGGCACCGTCGACGATCTGCTCCTCGCGCAACGGCTGAAGAAAGCCTTCGTTTTCCGGGTCCTGATCGGCGCCGACAACGCGAGCGTGACGCTGCGCAACAGCGGCGCCGATGCCTTCGCGGCAAGCGCGCCGTTTCTGGCGATTGTGGCTCCGCAGGTTCCGGGCTCGCGGCTCGTGGATCCGCCCTTCGCCGTCGTGCCCGCCGTGGTCGCGGTCTCCCCCGGCCGCCCCGCGGCGCTCGCCTATATCAGCGAGTTCGTCCGCCAAGCCAAGGCCTCGGGCTTCCTCCAGCAATCGATCGACCGGGCCCACCTCCGAGGCGTCCGCGTCGCGCCGCCCTGAGGCAGGCTCGCGAGAGGCGCAAGGCTGCCGCGCGCCTGCCAAGCGTTGCACGGCGCGCGCCCGCGCATTAGGGTAGCGCCGCTTTTCCCTCCGACTCCACGCGAGCTCCCCATGTCCTTCATTGCCGAGCGCATGCACCGGATCAAGCCGTCGCCCACCATCGCCATGTCGGACAAGGCGAAGGAGCTGAAGGCCGCCGGCAAGGACGTGATCGGCTTGAGCGCCGGGGAGCCCGACTTCGACACGCCGCAGAACATCAAGGACGCCGCCAAGCGTGCGATCGACTCCGGCGACACGAAATACACCGCGGTCGACGGCACGCCTGCGCTCAAGAAGGCGATCGCCGAGAAATTCAAGCGCGAGAACGGCCTCACCTACGCGCCCAACCAGATCATCGTGGGCACCGGCGGCAAGCAGGTGCTGTTCAACGCGCTGCTGGCGACGCTCGACGCCGGCGACGAGGTGGTGATCCCCGCGCCCTACTGGGTCTCCTATCCCGACATCGTGGCGCTCGCGGAGGCGACGCCGGTGGCGGTGCCCTGCTCACAGAACAACGGCTTCCGGCTGCGCGCGGAGGACCTCGAGGCTGCCATCACCAAGAAGACTAAATGGCTGATCCTCAACTCGCCCTCGAATCCCTCGGGCGCCGCCTATAGCGCCTCCGACCTCAAGGCGCTCGCGGACGTGCTGCTCCGACATCCCGACGTCTGGGTGCTGACCGACGACATGTACGAGCATCTGCTCTACGACGGCTTCACCTTCGCGACGATCGCCCAGGTCGAGCCCAAGCTCTATCCGCGCACGCTCACCATGAACGGCGTCTCCAAGGCCTATTGCATGACCGGCTGGCGCATCGGGTACGGCGGCGGGCCGACCGAGCTCATCACGGCGATGTCGACCTTGCAGTCGCAATCGACCTCGAACCCGAGCTCGATCAGCCAGGCGGCCGCCGTGGCGGCGCTCTCGGGTCCACAGGATTTCATCCCGCGCAACAACGTCGCTTTCAAGGAGCGCCGCGACCTCGTCGTCGACATGCTGAACAAGGCGCAAGGGCTGCACTGCCCGCGGCCGGAGGGCGCGTTCTACGTCTATCCCTCCTGCGCCGGCGCCATCGGCAAGCGCACGCCTCAGGGCAAGGTGATCGAGACCGACACGGATTTCGTGGGCTATCTGCTGGAGTCCGTGGGCGTGGCGGTGGTGCAAGGCACGGCCTTCGGCCTCTCGCCCCACTTCCGCATCTCCTACGCGACCTCGACCGACGTGCTCCGCGACGCCTGCACCCGCATCCAAAAGGCCTGCGCTGCGCTGAAGTAGAGCGACCGTCTTCGTTCCCACCGTTCCCACTGTCGTCATGGCCGTGACAAGCACACGGCCATCCACGTGTTCTTTTGGCGTGGAGGAACACGTGGATGCGCGGGGCAAGCCCGCGCATGACGTGAACAGAATAAAGCGCGGGGCGACTCAGCCCAGCGATCGGCTCGATATATTGCGGCGCGTGCGATAGGCCAGGGCCTCCGCCTTGAGCTGCGCCCTGGACGCCCGCACGACGCCCTTGACCAAGGTCGAGACCGCGCCGAACGCCTTCAAGATCAGATTCGCGAGCATGCGGTCGCGCTCGGCGCGGGCGATGCGCTCCAGCTCCTGGATCGAATAACGGTGAACGGCGGCGACGAGGTCCTGCGCGTCCTGCGGACTGGGCTCGGTATCGCGGAAGAGTGACATGGCGGAGGTGCTCCTTGGCTCATTGCACGACGCCTCGGCTACCCTCCCCGATATCTTGCATTGCACTCGACTACCATGGCCGGTTCGAAGCACTCTCCACATCAATAATATTGCATCGCAGCATTGTTCTCCACGCTGCGGAAAAGCTCGGCAAGATGCCGGGCGAATGGGCACATCCGCGCCGTCCGCCGGTCTAGGCTCGCACCGCCCGCCGCGCTAAGCTTCGCGCGCATCTCTCCCGAGGGAAGGAAACGCTTCATGGCTCAGCACAACAAAGTCGCAGTCGTCACCGGCGCGAGCAGCGGCATCGGCAAGGCCGCCGCGCTGGCGCTCCTGAAGGCGGGCTACAGCGTGGCGCTCGCGGGGCGCCGCAAGGACGCGCTCGAGGCCACCGCGCGGGAATCGGAGGCTGGCGCGCGTGCGCTCGTCGTGCCGGCCGACGTCGGCAATCCCGCCGAGGTGAAGGCGCTCTTCGCCAAGGTGAAGGAAAAATTCGGCCGGATCGACGTGCTCTTCAACAACGCCGGCACCGGCGCGCCCGGCATTCCCATGGAGGACCTCACCTACGAGCAGTGGAAGACCGTGATCGACGCCAACCTCACGGGCTCGTTCCTCTGCGCGCAGGAGGCGATCAAGATCATGAAGGCGCAGACGCCCAAGGGCGGCCGCATCATCAACAACGGTTCGATCTCCGCCCATGTGCCGCGCCCCAACTCCGCGCCCTACACCGCGACCAAGCACGCGATCACCGGCCTCACCCGCTCGATCTCCCTCGACGGCCGCAAGCACGACATCGCCTGCAGCCAGATCGACATCGGCAACGCCGCAACGCCCATGACCGAGCGCATGACCAAGGGCATGCCGCAGGCGCACGGCGAGACCATGGTCGAGCCGCGCATGGACGTCGAGCACGTGGCCAGCGCCGTTCTCTACATGGCGAGCCTGCCGCTCGACGCCAACGTGCAGTTCATGACCATCATGGCCACCAAGATGCCGTTCATCGGCCGGGGCTGACCTGTCCTGTTGCGTAGCCATCCTTCCTCTTTTCGTCATCGCCGGGCTCGTCCTGGCTCGTCCGGGCGATCCACGTTTTCTTCTGCTGGGAGAATACGTGGATGCCCGGCACGGAGGCCGGGCATGACGCAAATAGGAGGGAGTCGATTTCGGTTCGTCGCGAGCTGCTCTAGCCTCGGCGAAACCGCATGATCCGCCCCGCCCGCCCCGACGAAGCCGAATGGGCCCGCGCCCTCGTGCGCCGCGCCTACGCCCTCTACGTGCCGCGCATGGGCCGGGAGCCCGCGCCGATGCTCGCCGACTACGGCGCGCTCATCGACGCCGGCGACATGCGGGTGCTCGAGGACGCGGGCCCGCCTGTCGCCCTCATCGTGCTCCGCCCGGACGAGGACGCGCTCTTCATCGAGAACATCGCCGTCGATCCCGCGGCCCAGCGCAAAGGCCACGGCCGCACGCTCCTTGCTTTCGCCGAGCGCGAAGCACGCCGCCTCGGCCTCAAGGCACTCCGCCTCTATACGAACGCCGCGATGACAGAGAACCTCTCCTACTACCCCAGCCTCGGCTTCCGAGAAACCGACCGACGCGAGGAGGACGGGTACAAGCGGGTGTTCTTCGAGAAGCAGGTGGGATAAGAGGGCGCGGGAGGGAAATCCACTTGTATGTCATTTGACAACATATGTCATAGTATGACATAGTTTGTTCGATGGCCAAGGCGACCTTGATCGTTTATGAGCGCCGGATCGATGCGACTGCGGGCATCATGGAAATCAAGGTGTGGCGCGTGCCCAATCCGGTACGGCCCTCGGCGCATGAGTACAAATATTCGCTGTTCTATGGGCGGCGAGGTCTGCGCCTTGTCGGATTCGACAACGAGCAAGGCAAAGGAGACCATATGCACGTAGCGGGAGTCGAGAAGCCGTATTCATTTGCCAGCCTTGACCAGCTGCTAGTGGATTTCTTCGCCGAAGTTCGAAAGGCAGGAGATGAGCCGTGAGCAAACTAAAAATTCATGTCGGCGACAGCCTGGAAAGCATCGGCAAGCGCGTAAAAGATGCCGTGCGCCGGGACCAGAGGGGTGAGCGAGTTAGGGAATATCACCTGACGTTCGATTCTTTTGAGACGTTGGCCAAGGTATTGACCCCTCGACGTCTAGAACTGCTTCGCCACGTACATCGGCATCCCACAGCATCCATTCGCGCACTGGCTCAGGCCCTCGATAGGGACTATAGGCGCGTCCATGACGACGTCGAGGCGCTGACCGAGGCTGGCCTTTTGGAACGAGCCGACGAGGGGACCGGCGTCATGGCGCCTTTTGATGCGATCGAAACTCGCATCGCACTTTAGGGCGTGAACTCGTGCCGTAAGAGGCGATCCGGTTCGGCACGCGTGGGCCCTTTACGGCGAGTTTGGCGATCCGGATCCGTCTGGATCTAGGGACGAAGTCGACAAGGTGTATTTTCGCGTCGATCTCTAGACCGAAGAGCCAATCCGGGTCAGATCCCGATTCACTTGGCGCACGCTTGATAGCCGAGGGCATTCGAGAAAATGCTGCAGCCTGTCATCCATGAAAGGCCCTGACATGCACCATTCCCGCCTCTGCGCACTCCTGGTCGATTGCAAGACCTCGGATGTGGACGCGGCCGCGCGCTTCTGGGGCGAGGCGCTGGGTCGGCCCGTGGATCTCAAGCACCCCGGCAGCCGCGGCAATTACCGCATGCTGGAGACGCCGCCCGACGAGCCGATCGTGCAGATCCAGCGTGTCACCCACGAGAGCCGCGTCCACATCGACATCGAGACCGATGACATCCCCGCCGAGGTGGCGCGCCTGGAGACGCTGGGTGCTACGGTGATGAGCCGGCCGGAGCGGTGGGTGGTGATGCAGGCGCCCACCGGCCAGCGCTTCTGCATCGTACGCGTGCAGCGCCCCGGCTTCCCGAAAAACGCCAATCGCTGGGACTGAGAATCGAGAAACCTGCTCGATGTTTCAACGGATCTTCTGGATCGCGTGCGGCAGCGCGGGGCGTTTCGCGATTCTATCGCGGCCCGCCCAAGAATGGCTCTCGGAAGAAGTCGCGGCATGGCGCGACGCCGGCGTGACGATGGTCGCGAGCCTCCTCGAGCCGCAGGAGCAGCTGGAACTCGGGTTGCGCGACGAGGCCGAGCACTGCCGCGCAACCGGCATCGACTTCGCGTCGTTTCCGATCCCCGATCGCGGGGTTCCCGCGTCGCTCGTGGATGCGGTGGCGCTCGTCCGCCGCCTTGCGCACGCCATCGAAATCGGAAGCATCGTCGGCCTGCACTGCCACGCCGGCATTGGACGCTCGGGAATGATCGCGGCTGCAGTGCTGATCGCGCTGGGCCACACTGAAGACCGGGCGCTGGAGCTGGTCGCCGCCGGCCGCGGCCTGCGCATTCCCGAAACACCGGAGCAGGGGAGTTGGGTCGGCCTGGCAGCTCAGCATCTGGCCTGCCGCTCTGAAACCTAGCATCGGCTTCCCTGTGCGTCGCTCCTGGCAGTCCGGAGTGACGCTACGCTAGCGAGGCGCACTGAGATGACGCGCGTCTATTTCCCAGCGATCGTCGAGGGCGGCAAGCGCCCCGGCTATAGCGTGTTCTTCCCGGATCTTCCCGGACTCGCGAGCGCGGGCGACAGCGTGCAGGCTGCGGCGCTCAATGCCGAGGGTGCGGCGGTCAGCCACGTGCCCCCCTTATCCGCTGCGGCTTCATACGCATCCGGCGGCGCTGCTGCTGGACTGGGAGCCGTAGTTCCGACCTGACATGAACGCAATTAGCGTTCATACTGATTGGTCGACTTGAGACTGGAGCATGGGCAAGAGGCGCGCTCGATCGGAAAACTAAATTTTGCGAAACGAACCCAATTTCTGCCGCAACACAGATAAATCATAGAAATGTCAATGGGTTCGCCGATGCCCGTCGGATCTTCCCGCGGCCGATCGATGATCAGTCCGGGGCGCGCCAAAATTCGTCATTGCATCGTAACCTCGCCCCGCGCGACCATCGATGCCCAAGAATGAGAGAGGCGTCGCCGCGGGGCTCGTCTCTTGGCCCCGCGCCGCCTCCGCAACATAGGCGAAGGAGGCGCGCATGAACGGCAGAGCAGCAGCACCGCGCACGGCGGCGCTGGTGGGACCTTACCTCTCGGGCAAGACGACACTGCTGGAGGCGTTGCTTTTCGCCACCGGCGCCATCAACCGGCGCGGTACCATCAAGGACGGCAATACGGTCGGCGACGCCTCGCCGGAGGCGCGGGCGCGCCAGATGACCACCGAGATCAACGTCGCCCACACGACCTACCTCGGCAACCCCTGGACCTTTCTCGACTGCCCCGGCTCCGTCGAGCTCGCCTACGAGACGCAATGCGCGCTCATGGCGGTCGACGTCGCGGTGGTCGTGTGCGAGCCCGAGGGCGATCGCGCGCTGACGCTGAGCCCGCTCTTCAAGTTCCTCGACGCGCACAACATCCCGCACATGGTGTTCATCAACAAGCTCGACACCTCCGCGACCCGCGTGCGCGACGTGATGGCGGCGCTGCAGTCGGTCTCCGAGCGGCCGCTGGTCCTGCGCCAGGTGACGCTGCGCGACAAGGAAGGCGGCATCACCGGCTACGTCGACCTCGTGAGCGAGCGCGCTTACCACTACAAGCCAGGCCACGCCTCCGATCTCGTGAAGCTGCCGGACGGCTTCTGGGACGAGGAGCGCCAGACCCGCGCCAGCCTGGTCGAGAAGCTCGCGGACTATGACGACAAGCTGCTGGAGCAGCTGCTGGAGGACGTCGAGCCCTCCAAGGAGGAGATCTACAAGCACCTCGCCAACGACCTGCAGCGCGACCTGATCGTGCCGGTGATGCTGGGCTCGGGCGCGCAGGAGCACGGCGTGCGCCGGCTGCTGAAGGCGCTGCGCCACGAGACGCCGGAGCCCGCGGCCACGGCGGCGCGCCTCGGGATCAAGGATGGCGGCGACGCCATCGCGCAGGTGATCAAGACCTATTACCCCGGCAACACCGGCAAGCTGTCGCTGGCGCGCGTCTGGCGCGGCACGGTGAGCGAGGGTATGACCCTGAACGGCGTGCGCGTCGCGGGCGTGCTGCGCATCAACGGCGCCAAGCAGGAGAAGGTGGCCTCCGCCGGCATCGGCGAGGTGGTGGCGCTGGCGCGGCTCGAGGGCATCGGCACCGGGACGATCCTGAGCTCCGGCGCGAGCCCGCCCGACCTGCGCAAGCCGCACCTGCCGAAGCCGGTCTACGGCCTCACGGTCGCGGCCGAAAAGCGCACCGACGACGTGAAGCTCTCGGGCGCGATCCAGAAGGTGATCGAGGAGGACCCGACGCTCGAGCTCCGACACAGCGAGGACGGCCACGAGCTCGTGCTCTGGGGTCAGGGCGACATCCACCTGCAGATCGCGCTCGACCGGCTGCGCACGAAGTACAGCCTGCCCGCGACGACGAAGCATCCGCAGGTCGGTTACCGCGAGACCATCCGCAGGCCCGTGACGCAGCACGCGCGCTTCAAGCGGCAGAGCGGCGGGCACGGCCAGTTCGCGGATATCGAGATCGAGGTGAAACCGCTGCCGCGCGGCTCCGGCCACGCCTTCACCAACTCGGTGGTGGGCGGCGCCATCCCCAAGAACTACATCCCCGCCGTCGAGGACGGCGTGAACGAGTATCTGGTCCGCGGCCCGCTGGGATTTCCGGTGGTGGACGTCGCCGTCAATCTCGTCACCGGCCAGTTCCACGCCGTCGACAGCTCCGACCAGGCCTTCAAGACCTGCGGCCGCATGGCGATGAGCGAGGCCATGCCCAAATGCGATCCGGTGCTGCTGGAGCCGATCCACCACGTGGAGATCTCCGTCCCCAACGCCTTCACCTCGAAGGTGCAGCGGCTCGTCTCGGGACGGCGCGGCCAGATCCTCGGCTACGACGCCAAGGAGGGCTGGACCGGCTGGGACACCGTGAGCGCCAACCTCCCGCAATCGGAGCTGCATGATCTCATCATGGAGCTGCGCTCGATCACGCTCGGCGTCGGCACCTATACCGAGCGGTTCGACCGCCTGCAGGAGCTCACGGGCAAGCTCGCGGAGAAGATAATGGCGAGCCGCGCGGAGGCCGCGGCGGAGTAGGGCGGGTTCTATTCAGCGAGGCTCGAGGAACCCTCACTCCGCCGGTGTCGGCTGTTCCTCGGCCGACGGCGTCGCGCGGATGCCGCGCAGGCGCCGCCAGAGACCGGGAGAGGCGAGGTGGTCCAGATAGAGGAACACGACCGGCGTCGTGTAGAGGGTAAGGAACTGCGACAGGAGCAGCCCGCCCACGACCGCAATGCCCAGCGGCCGCCGCAGCTCCGACCCGGCGCCCGATCCCAGAGCCAGCGGCAAGGCGCCGAGCAGTGCCGCCATGGTGGTCATCATGATCGGACGGAAGCGGCGCAAGGCCGCCTCGTGGATCGCGGCCTGCGCCGAAAGTCCGCGGCGTCTTTGGCCGTCGAGCGCCACATCGACCATCATGATCGCGTTCTTTTTGACGATGCCCACCAGCAGAATCACGCCGATGAGCGCGATCAAGGAGAAGTCGTAGTGCAGCAGCATCAAGGCGATGAATGCGCCCACCCCCGCGGAGGGCAAGGTCGAGAGGATCGTGATGGGGTGAATGAAACTCTCGTAGAGAATGCCGAGGATGAGATAGACGGCGAGCACCGCCGCCGCGATCAGGTAGGGTTGAGTGGCGAGCGAGGAGCGGAATACCTCGGCGGATCCTTCGTATCGGCTGGTGAGCGCCTGCGGCAGAGCGGTCGAGGCTTCCATCCGTTGGATCGCGGAAATCGCGTCGCCGAGGGAATGGCCCGGCGCCAGATTGAACGACAAGGTCACCGATGGAAACCCGTCCTGATGGTTGATCGTGAGGGGCGCCACCGACGTATCGAATTGCGCCAGGACAGAGAGCGGCACCAGCTGGCCGCTCGTGCCGGAGCGCACATAGAGGCGCGACAAGGAGTCGGCGTCCTCCTGAAACCGCGGATTGACCTCGAGCACGACATGATGCTGGTCCAATTCGGCGAACATGGTTGCAACCTGGCGCTGGCCGAAAGCGTCGTAGAGCGTGTCGTCGATCGCTTGCGGGGTGATGCCGAGCCGTCCCAGCATGTCGCGGTCGAGCTTCAGCATCATTTGCGGAGCCGACGGTTGCAGGTCGCCGGTCACGTCCTGCAGTTGGGGCAGCGCCGCTAGCCGCCGCATCACGATCGGCGCCCATCGGAACAGCTCGGCGGCGTCGGGATCCTGCAGCGTATATTGATACTGCGTTTTGCTGACTTTCGCGCCGACCTGGACGTCCTGGCGCGGCTGCCCGAAAAACAGGATCCCCTGCACTGCCGTCGCCGACCTGCGCAGACGCGCCAAGACGGTGGCCGCGTTCGCGGCGCGCTCGCCGAGCGGCCGCAGCTCGATCATGAACCGACCGCTGTTGAGCGAGGGATTGCTCTCCACCCAGTAATAGACCCGCTGCACGTCGGGATCGGCCATGATGACGTCCGCAAGCGCGTGCTCGCGCTCCGCCATTGCCGCGTATGAAATGTCCTGCGAGGCCTCGCCGGTGCCGATGATCCAGCCGCTGTCCTGCTGCGGAAAGAAGCCCTTAGGGATCACCTGATAGAGATAGACCGTGGCCGCCATGGCGAGCGCGAGGACGCCCAGAAGAACCGGCCGGTGCGCGAGCGACCAGGTGAGTCCGCGATCATAAAAGCGCAGCGAGCGTTCGAACGCGGCCTCGAGGAGCCGCGCCAGCCGGGACTCGCGCTTGGCCCCGGCAGTTCCGATCAGATGTCCCGCCATCATCGGCGTCAGGGTCAACGAGACGGCACCCGACATCAGGATCGCGAAGCTCACGGTCACCGCGAACTCCCGGAACAGACGTCCGAGCAAGCCGCTCATCAGCAGCAGCGGGATGAACACGGCCACCAGCGACAGCGTCATCGAGACGATCGTGAAGACGATCTCGCGCGATCCCGCGAGCGCGGCGGCGACCGGGCGCTCGCCCGCCTCCATGTGGCGGATGATGTTCTCCACCATGACGATCGCGTCGTCGATGATGAAGCCGACCGCGATCGTGAGGCCCATCAGCGACACGTTGTCGATCGTGTAACCGCAGACGTACATGATCGCGCAAGTCCCCAGCAGCGACACCGGGATCGCCACGCTCGGGATGAGCGTGGCGCGCAGATGGCGCAGGAACAGAAAGACGACGAGCACGACGAGGGTGATGCTGATCATCATGGTCTGCTGGACGCCCATGACCGACGCGCGGATCGTCTGCGTGCGATCACCCAGCACTTTCAGCGTGAGCGTGGGCGGCAGCGCTCGCTGCAGCCGCGGCAGCGTCGCCTTGACCAGCTCGACGGTGGCGTTGACGTTGTAGCCCGGCT
>Ga0116217_10005936_pt1 | contig 10656 bp, 10 predicted proteins | sample Sb_taG_6_FD_89697 | JGI IMG/M metagenome (GOLD analysis project Ga0116217, IMG submission 89697) | Peat soil microbial communities from Weissenstadt, Germany - Sb_50d_4_PS metaG | ecosystem: Environmental > Terrestrial > Soil > Wetlands > Peat | place: Germany: Weissenstadt | collected 2010-09-21 | reverse complement strand
GAGGCGGAAGAGGAGATCGGGCTCGATCCCACCTCGGTGCGGCTCGCCGGGTGGCTGCACCCGCTCTCCACGCTGAACGCCGCACTGATCCTGCCGGTCGTCGGGGTGCTGGCGGCGCGCCCGGTCGCGGCGCCCAACCCCGCCGAGGTGGCCCGGGTGTTCGACGTCGAGCTGGCCGAGCTCGTCGCCGACGGCGTCTACCGGGCGGACGCCTGGGACCCCTACGAGCAGTGGTCGGCCACCGGGCCCCAGCGGCGGGAGCTGTGGTTCTTCGACGTGGAGGGCGAGCGGGTCTGGGGGGCGACCGCCCGGATGCTGCACGAGCTCGCCCTCGTCAGCCTCGGGATCCCCGTGCCCGGCTGAGCCCGTACGGCTCCCGGCCCACGGTGGCCGGTGCCGATTGAACCGGGGGGCTCCCCTCGCTACGGTCGTGGCGTCGGTCGTCGGGACCGGCCCCGGTTCGGGAGGAAAACGAATGCTCTACGTGACCAACTACCGGCTCCGGCCGCACATGGCCAAGGGCGAAGTGAAGAAGCTGATGGACATCTTCGGGACCCGGCCGCGGCCCCAGGGAGAGCTCGCCCACTACGTGCGGGTCGACGGGGGCGGCGGCACAACGGTGATCGAGACCGACGACATCGCGGCCAGCTACGCGGATGTCCTCGCGTTCAGCGAGTTCATCCAGTTCGACGTCGTCCCGGTGCTCAAGGTCGAGGACGCGCTGGCCCCGATCGCCGAGTACCTGGGATAGGCCGAGTACCTGGGATAGGGAGACGGCGGCGCCCGGGGCGCACGCCGACGCCCGGGATGGCACGATGGGTCGGACACGACCCCTGGCGCGGCGCGCCTGATCAACAGGGGAGGGCACGATGCCATACGTCGAGGGGCGAGTGGTCCACGACGCCGACTCCCACATCTTCGAGCCGCCCGGCTACGCGGAGTCCTACGCCGACCCGAAGATGCGCGACGCCCTCGCCGGGGCGCTCGGAAGGGGAGAGGCCGGCAAGTTCATCACCTCGGCGCTGGCCAAGCAGAAGGACCCCGAGTTCCGGGCCAAGGACGCCGAGGAGATCATGCTCCGCAAGAACCACGTGGCCCTCGGCGCCATGATCCGGGAGGACCGGCCGTCCGCCCTCGACCACCTGGGCTTCACCAGCCAGCTCGTCTTCACCACGACCTACCTGGCGCCGCTGCGCAAGCTCGACCTCGGCGAGGACGTCGAGCTCTCCTATGCGATGGCCCGGGCCCACAACCGCGGCATCGTCGACTTCTGCTCGGTCGACCCGCGCCTGTTGGCGGTCTGTTACGTGCCGTTCACCGACATCGACCGGGCCGCGGCGATGGCCGGCCAGGCGATCGAGCTCGGCGCGAAGGCGCTCATGATCGCGTCGAACCCGCCCAAGCAGCACTCCCAGAGCCACGTCGGCTTCGACCGGGTGTGGGCCCAGGCGGAGGAGGCGGGCCGGCCGATCCTGTTCCACGTGGGTGGCGAGCAGCCGATGAACCCGGTGTACAAGAAGAACGGCCTCCCGCCGGTGCCCGACTTCCACGGCGGCGATTCCAACTTCACCTCGGTTTCGTACATGGCCATCCCCTACGCGCCGATGCAGACCCTCGCCACCCTCATCTTCGACGGGGTGTTCGACCGGTTCCCCGAGCTCAAGTTCGGGGCGATCGAGCTCGGGGCGAGCTGGCTGCCGGGTTGGATGCGCTCGATGGATTCGGCGGCCGGCGCGTTCGTGAAGAACGAGGAGCGGCTGCAGCGGGCGAGCCTCACCCCGAGCGAGTTCGTGCGGCGCCAGCTCCGGGTCACCCCCTACCCGCACGAGGACGCCGGCTGGATCATCGAGCACTCCGGCCCCGAGGTGGCGATGTTCTCCTCGGACTACCCCCACGTCGAGGGCGGCCGGAACCCGATGAAGCGGTTCGAGGCCTCGCTCGCGGGCCGCAGCGACGACGAGTGCGAGCGGTTCTTCCGGGCCAACTTCGAGGACCTCATGGGCCCGGCCCTCGACGGGCTGGAGGTCGCCGCCTGAGCGCGCCCTAGAGGGGGCGCCACATGTGGATGTGCTCCACGTCGTCGGTGACGAACAGCTCGCCCTCGGTCTCGAACCCGGCGCGGGCGTAGAAGTTGGTCGCGCCGAGGCGCGCCGCGCACCACACCAGCCGACCGTCCCGGTCCCGGGCGTGCCGCAGCAGCCCGGCGAGCACGGCCTCGCCGTAGCCGCGGCTGCGATGCCCCTCGCGGGTCGCCATGCCCCGGACCCGCCACGCGCCCTCCGCGTCGGGCTCCCACGGCGGCGCCCCGGGGAGGATGCTCCCGACCGACACCACCTCGTCGTCCATAAAGACGGCCAGATGCCGGGAGTCCTCGTGGTCGTCGAGCGGCATGACGCTGGCGTGGAGGGGGCGGCCGGCCCGCAGCACCTCGCCCCGCACCGGCCGCACCACGCTCACGTCGACTGGCCGGGCCACCGGGCCGCCCTCGGCGGTCACGGCGCGCCCCGGCGGGCCCGGCCCTTGGTCGCCCGCCGGGTGGCCGCCACCGCGGCGGCGCCGTCGCCGAGCGCGAGGAACAGCGCGGTGGTGTCGTCGACCAGCTGGGAGCGGGAGATCCGGACCCGTCCCGAGAGCCAGTCCACGAGCAGCTGGTTGAAGCCGCCCACCAGCACCGAGGTGGTCACCCGGCCGACGACGTCTTCGACCTCGCCGTCCGGACGGCCCGCCGCCGCGTAGTCCTCGACGAACGCGAGGACCATCGACGCGGTCTCCATCCGGCGCCGGTTGAGCGTCTCGTTCCCCAGCCCCTCGACGTAGAGGACCCGGCCGCGGCGGCGGTCCTCGTCGACGAACGCCACGATGCAGTCCACGACCGCGCCGACCTGCCCGGCCGGCTCGGCCCCGGCGTCGGCCAGCGCCGACCACACGGCCGCGCCGAGCTCTGCCACCACCCGGTCGTAGACGGCCACCGCCAGCTGGTCGACGTCCTCGAAGCTCTCGTAGAAGTAGCGCGGGTTGAGCCGGGCCCGCTCGAGCACCGCCCGCACGGTCATCGCCGACCAGCCGCCGGTGCCCAGCAGGTCGTAGGCGGCGTCGAGGAGGAGGATCCGGCGCTCCCCGCGGCGGGCCTCGGCGGAGAGGCCGGTGAAGCGCCGGCGGGCGGGGGCCAGGTCAAGATTTGGCAACGTGTGTTACCTTAATCGACCGGTGGCACGGGGACGGGTGGTCGTGGCCGGCGGCGGGGTCGGCGGGCTCGGGGCCGCGCTGGCGCTCGCCCGGGCCGGCACCGAGGTGGTGCTCCTCGAGCGGGACCCGCTCCCCGAGCTCGGCTCGGCCGACGACGCCTTCGCCGTGGAGCGCCCGGGCGCGACGCAGGTGCACCAGACCCACGGGTTCCTGGCCCGGATCGTGGTGCTGCTGCGCGAGCACTTCCCCGACCTGCTCGACGCGCTCCATGCCACCGGCTGCACGACCATGTCGGGCACCGCCGCGCTCGGCCAGCCGCGCCCCGGTGACGAGGACCTCGCCATCCTGCTCGTGCGGCGGAGCACCTTCGAATGGGTGCTCCGCCGGGCCGCCCTGGCCGAGCCGGGCGTGGAGCTGCGCAGCGGCACGGGCGTGGCCGGTCTCGTCCCGGGCTCGGAGCGCCCCGACGCGCCGGTCGTGCGCGGGGTGGTCCTCGAGGACGGGCGCGAGGTGCACGCCGACGCGGTGGTCGCCGCGACCGGCCGACGCGGCGACCTGGCCGGCTGGCTAAAGCCGCTCGGGGTGCCTCTGGAAGAGACCGTGCACGAGAGCGGGCTCATGTACTTCACGCGTTGGTACCGCAGCGCCGACGAGGTGGCGGTGCCGCTGGCGCCGAAGGCCGGTGGCGACCTCGAGTTCCTGAAGTACCTCATCGTCCCGGGCGACGGCGGGATGCTGTCGGCGACCCTGGCCGTCCCGACCGCCGACCGCGACCTGCGGCGCGCCCTCGTCGACCCGCACGCGTTCGACCGGGCCTGCCGGGCGCTGCCGGGTCCCGACGAGTGGTTCGCCGGGCTCGAGCTCGAGCCGGTCGGCGGGGTGCGGCCGATGGGCGGGCTCCTCAACCGCATCCGGCGGTTCACCGACGACGACGGGCGGCCCCTCGTGCGCGGCTTCCACGCCCTCGGGGACGCGCACACCTGCACCAACCCGCTCTACGGCCGCGGCTGTTCGCTGGCGCTGGTCCAAGCGGTGCTGCTGGCCGAGGCGTTCGACGCGACCGAGGACCCGGTCGAGCGCGGCGCGCGCTACGAGGCGGCCTGCGCCGAGCAGGTGGCGCCGTGGTGGCGCCACGCGGTCGAGCTCGACCGCTCCGGCGCCGACCCGGGCCTCGACGAGGGCGACCGGGTGCTGCGGGAGCGCTTCGGGGCACTGATGGCGGCGAGCCAGACCGACCCGGTGGTCGGGCGGGCGATGGCCCGGCTGTGGAACCTGCTCGTGTTGCCAGCCGAACTGAACGCCGACCCCGAGTTCACGGCCCGCGCCGCGGCCATCATGGGGGACCCGGTGGGCTATCCGGCCCCCGAGCGGCCGGGGCTGTCGCGCCACCAGCTGCTCGAGACGCTGGCCGCCTAGGAAGAGGAGGAGCGATGGCAGAGACCACCACCCGCACCGTCGAGCGCGACGGGGTCCGGCTGGCCGTCGACGTGGGCGGGGAGGGCCCGCTCGTGCTGCTCGCCCACGGCTTCCCCGAGCTGGCCTACTCGTGGCGCCGCCAGGTGCCCGCGCTGATCGACGCCGGGTACTCGGTGGCGGTCCCCGACCAGCGCGGGTACGGCCGTTCCGACCGGCCCGGGGCGGTCGAGGCCTACGACATCGAGCAGCTGACCGCGGACCTGGTGGCGATCCTCGACGACCTCGACCGTGAGCGGGCCGTCGTCGTCGGGCACGACTGGGGGTCGATCGTCGCCTGGCAGATGCCGCTGCTCCACCCGGACCGCGTCGTCGCGACGGTGGGGATGAGCGTTCCGTTCCTGCCCCGCGGCCCGATGCCGACGGTCGAGCTGATGCGCCAGATGTTCGCCGACGGGTTCTTCTACATCGTCTACTTCCAGGACGAGGGGGTTGCCGACGCCGAGCTGGCCGCCGACCCCGCGCGGACCATGCGGCGCTTCCTCGCCGGGCCCAAGCCCAACGAGTTCACCGACGCCGAGCGGGTGACTCTCGTCGCGAAGGGGGACGCCGGGTTCACAGACCGACTGCCCGAGCCGCGCGCGGGCCTGCCCGACTGGCTCAGCCAGGCCGAGCTCGACCACTACGTCGCCGAGTTCACCCGGACCGGCTTCACCGGCGGGCTCAACTGGTACCGCAACCTCGACCGCAACTGGCACCTGACCGAGGCGCAAGCCGGGGCCCACATCACCTGCCCCACCATGTTCCTCACCGGGAGCCTCGACCCGGTCGCCTCCTTCGCGTCGGTCGAGCCCGGGCTCGCCTTCCTCGACGACCACCGGGGCAACGTGGTCATCGAGGGGGCCGGCCACTGGGTGCAGCAGGAGCGGCCCGAAGAGGTGAACGCCGCGCTGCTCGAGTTCCTTTACGACGTGACCGAAAGGAAGATCCCATGACCACCCCGCTCCGCTTCGGCGTCTTCTACGCGCCGTTCCACCCGCTCGGTCAGGATCCGACGCTGGCCCTCGAGTACGACCTCGATCGGGTGATCGCCCTCGACCACCTGGGCTACGACGAGGCCTGGTTCGGCGAGCACCACTCGGGCGGCTACGAGCTGATCGGCTGCCCCGAGATCTTCGTGGCGGTGGCGGCCGAGCGGACCAAGCACATCAAGCTCGGCACCGGCGTCGTGTCCCTCCCGTACCACCACCCCTGGCTGGTGGCCGACCGGATGGTGCTGCTCGACCACCTGACCCGGGGCCGGGTGCTCTTCGGCACCGGGCCGGGGGCGCTGCCGAGCGATGCCTTCGTCATGGGGATCGACCCGGTCGACCAGCGCCGGCGGATGGAGGAGTCCCTCGAGGCGATCCTGGCGCTGCTCCGCTCCGACGAACCGGTGAGCCGGGAGACCGACTGGTTCACCATGAAGGAGGCCCGCCTTCAGATGCGGCCGTTCACCCACCCCCACTTCGAGGTGGCGGTGGCGGCCATGATCTCGCCGTCGGGCCCCCGCCTCGCCGGCCGCTACTCGACCTCGTTGCTGTCGCTGTCGATGCAGGTGATCGAGGGCGGCTTCGCCGCCATCGGCGCGGCCTGGGGCGTCGTCGAGGAGCAGGCGGCGGCGGCCGGGCACCCGGCGCCCGAGCGGGACAGCTGGCGGATCCTCGGGGCCATGCACATCGCCGAGACCCGCGAGCAGGCGATCGCGGACTGCACGTACGGGCTCGAGGACTTCTCCAAGTACTTCGGGACCGCCGGGTTCGTCCCGCTCGGCTACGAGGTCGAGTCGGACAGCAAGGACCCGCGCGCGTTCGTCGAGAGCTACGCGCAGGGCGGAAACATCGTGATCGGGACCCCCGACGACGCGATCGCCTACATCGAGGGACTGCTCGAGCAGTCGGGCGGGTTCGGCACGTTCCTCATGCTCGGCCACGACTGGGCATCGCCGGAGGCGACCATCCGCGGCTACGAGCTGTTCGCCCGCAAGGTCATCCCGCACTTCAAGCACAAGCTGGCGGCGCCGCGCGCCACCCACGACTGGGCGGCGTCCAAACGCAACGAGCTGTTCGGGCGGGCCGGCCAGGCGATCATGAACGCCATCACCAGCCACGTCGAGGAGAAGGCCGCCACCTCGACCAACGGCGGGAACTGATGCGCGCCGCGGTGCTCCGCGACGGGCACATGCTCGTGCGCGACGACGTCCCCGAGCCGGTCCCCGGCCTCGGCCAGGTGCTCGTCGACGTGAAGGCCTGCGGCATCTGCGGCTCGGACCTGCACTTCGCCAAGCACGGCGCCACCCTCGTCGGGCTCATCGAGTCGATGCGGGGGACCCAGTACCTGGGGGGCGCCGCCGTCGACGTCGGCCGGGACGTCTTCATGGGACACGAGTTCGCGGCCGAGGTGCTGGAGGTCGGCCCGGGCACCGAGGGCCCGCCCCCCGGCACCCTCGTGACCTCGGTCCCGGTCATGGTCACCCTGGAGGGGGTGAAGGACCTCGCCTACTCGAACGACCTGCCGTCGGGCTACAGCGAGCGGATGCTCCTGTCGGCGCCGCTCGTGCTCAGCGTGCCGAACGGCCTCGAGGCGCGTCGGGCGGCCCTGACCGAGCCGATGGCGGTCGGGCTGCACGCGGTCAACAAGTCGGGGATCACGACGGGCGAGGGCGCAGTGGTGATCGGCTGCGGCCCCGTCGGCATCGCGGTGATCGCGGCGCTCGCCCGAAAGGGGATCGAGCCCATCGTCGCCGGTGACTACTCGCCGATGCGCCGCTCGCTCGCCACCGGCATGGGCGCCCACCACGTCGTCGACCCGGCCGACGCCGACCTGTTCGAGACGTGGAGCCGGCACGGCGGGGCGCGACCGCTGGTCGTGTTCGAGGCCGTCGGGGTGCCCGGGGTGATCGACTCGGCGCTGCGCGACGCGCCACCCAAGACCCGTATCGCGGTCGTCGGCGTGTGCATGGGCGGCGACACGATCACCCCGTTCTGGGGGATCGCGAAGGAGCTGTCGGTGCAGTTCTGCTTCGGCTATGAGCTCGACGAGTTCGCCGGGACCCTGCGCAGCCTGGCCGAGGGGGAGATCGACGTCACCCCGATGATCACCGGCGAGGTCGGCATCGACGGCGTGGCCGGCGCCTTCGACGACCTGGCCAACCCCGACCGGCACTGCAAGATCCTGGTCACCGGCTGAGAGGCGGGCCTGACCGGCCCATGGGAAGGTGAGATCGCGCGGCGGCGGGCCGCGGCGTGGACAGAGGAGCGCGAGATGAGCAAGGCCCTGGTGCTGAGCGGAGGCGGGTCGGTGGGCATCGCCTGGCAGACCGGGCTGGCGGCCGGCCTGGCCGAGAAGGGGATCGACCTCACCGAGGCGGACTTCATCCTCGGGACCTCGGCGGGCTCGGCCGTCGGCGCCCAGCTGGCGCTCGGCCGGTACATGGGCGAGCAGGTGGAGCGGTACCGGAGGTCGGACCCGGCCATCGGCAACCCGCCGCCCCGCGACGAGCGCCCGGGCGAGTCGATGGCCGACCGGATGGCCAGGTTCATGGCGGTCATGGCCGACACCGCCGACGACAGCCCCGAGGAGCGGCGGGCCCGCATCGGGAAGTTCGCCCTCGAGGCCGATGCGCTCCCCGAGGACGACTTCGTGCGGGTGTTCGGCTACCTGAAGGGCGAGGCCTGGCCGCCCCGCTACTTCTGCACGGCGGTCGACGCGGGGTCCGGTGAGTTCAAAGTGTGGGACGCGGATGCCGGTGTGGAGCTCGACCGGGCGGTCGCGTCGAGCTGTTGCGTGCCCGGGCTCTTCTCGCCCATCACGATCCACGGCCGTCGCTACATGGACGGCGGGATGCGGTCGGGCGCGAGCGTCGACCTGGCCGTGGGCCACGACGTGGTGCTCGTGCTCTCGCTCCTCGGCTCCAACCGCGCACCCCAGGGCGACCCCCGGCTGCTCAAGATCTTCCAGACGATGGAGGACGAGTCGAAGGTGCTCACCGAAGCCGGGGCCCGCGTCGAGGTGATCAACCCCGACGACCGCACCGCCAAGGTGATCGGGATGAACCTCATGGACGCGTCGATCGCTCCGACGGCCGCCCTCGAGGGTCTCCGGCAGGGCGGCGAACTGGCCGAGTTAGTGGCTGCGTACTGGTCCTGACGGGACTGCCTGCCGGCCGAGCCTGACCGGACCGAAACGGCCGACGCACCCAACTAAGCGGACACAGTGCGTGCGTGCGACGCGCTGGCCGGGGCGGCTCGACCGTTTCGGAAGGCCGTCTGCGACGGACCCACCGACGCGGCAGTTGAGCCAATTCAACTGTCGCTGGGCATCGTGGCCGCTGCCTGGCGACCCGGAGAGGGTTGTAGCACGGCGTGCTACAATCGTCCCCATGAGACGGGAGATCACCCAACGACAGCTGCGGAACGAGAGCGGGGAGGTCATGCGGGGGCTCGACAGCGGTGACTCCTACGTCGTGACCCGAAACGGCGTCCCGGTCGGCGAGCTCACCCCCCTCAGGAGGAACCGATTCGCGCGTACCGAAGCGGTTGCCGAGGTCTTTCGTGGCGCACCGCCGGTGGAGCTGGCTCGCCTTCGTCGTGATTTGGACGCCATCGCCTCTCAGGACGTGGCTCGTGACTAGCTCGGCCCGATTGAGGCGGGGACTTCTCGACACCTCGGTCGTGGTCGATCTCGACCGCATCGACCCCGAGCGGCTCCCCTCCGAAGTCGCGGTGAGCGCTCTCACCTTGGCCGAGCTCGCCGCCGGACCCCATGCAACATCGGATCCCGCGGAACGTGCCCGTCGCCAAGACCGACTCCAGCGGACCGAAGCTGCCTTCGATCCGCTCCCCTTTGACGCTGACGCCGCCCGAGCGTATGGACAGGTGTTCAGCGCGGTTGCCGCGGTGGGCCGCAAGGCGCGGGGGGCCCGAGCGGTTGACCTGCTCATCGCCGCAACCGCCTACGCCGAGGGTCTTCCCCTCTGGACGAGGAACGGGGAGGACTTTCGCGCGCTCGAGGGTCTCGTAGAAGTCATCGTCGTGTAGGTCCACCGTTCAGCAAGGTGCGGCAACGTGTCGACTGGTCGGCTTCGCCCTCGAGGGGGTCGACCTTGAGGAGCGCCGGCCAACGGCCGCGTGTCAATCCACCCATTCTCTGACTAAAGTCAGAGAATGGGTCCCGGTGTCGAGCAGGTCCGCCGGTTCAACCGGATCGTCACCCAGCGGGTCGGGGTGCTCGACGATGCATTCCTGCAACGGGACCGCCCGATCGGCCAGGCGCGCCTGCTCTGGGAGATCGGGGGGGAGCGACGTCCGCTCCCTTCGGGCACGACTCGACCTCGACTCGGGATATCTCAGCCGGCTGCTTCGAGCGCTCGACGACGACGGCCTCGTCGCCGTGGTGCCGAGCGACGGGGACGGCCGGGTCCGCACCGTCCGACTCACGCGGCGAGGCCTCTCCGAGCGCGCCGAGCTCGACCGCCGCTCGGACGCGCTGGCCGCCTCGATCCTCGAGCCGCTCGACGAGGGTGAACGAGCTCGCCTGTTGACGGCCATGGCCGAGGTGGAGCGGTTGCTCACGGCCTCGGCGATCGAGATCGGCCCTCGGAGACCCACCGATCCCGGGTCGCGGTGGTGCCTCGAGTCCTACGTCGCCGAGATCGCGCACCGCTTCCCCGGCGGATTCGATGAGGCCGCGAACCCCGTCGACCCCCACGAGCTCTCGCCGCCCGCGGGGCTCCTGCTCGTCGCCGCGCTCCACGGCGAGCCGGTGGCATGCGGCGGTCTGAAGCTGGCCGGGGGCGGACCAGCCGAGATCAAGCGGCTCTGGGTGGCCCCCGAGGTCCGAGGTCTCGGGCTCGGCCGGCGGCTGCTCGGCGAGCTGGAGCGGCACGCGGCCGGTGCCGACGCCGCGTCCGTCCGCCTCGACACCAACGGATCCCTGACCGAGGCGATCACCCTCTACCGCAGCTCGGGGTACCGGGAGATCCCCCCGTTCAACGACAATCCCTACGCCCATCACTGG
>Ga0116217_10005934_pt1 | contig 10658 bp, 9 predicted proteins | sample Sb_taG_6_FD_89697 | JGI IMG/M metagenome (GOLD analysis project Ga0116217, IMG submission 89697) | Peat soil microbial communities from Weissenstadt, Germany - Sb_50d_4_PS metaG | ecosystem: Environmental > Terrestrial > Soil > Wetlands > Peat | place: Germany: Weissenstadt | collected 2010-09-21 | reverse complement strand
ATTGCCGTAGACCGCCGCCGTCGATGAAAAGATGAAGCGGTTGACACCGCTTTTCACCGCGGCCCGCAGCAGGCTCTGCGTCGTCATGGTGTTGTTGCGATAGTAACCGAGCGGATCGCGCATCGAATCCGGCACCACCACCGAGCCCGCGAAATGGATGATGCTCTCCACGCCGTGCTGCTTGATCACGCCTTCGACCAGGTTCTCGTCTCCCGCGTCGCCGATGAACAGCGGGACGGCTTCGGGCAGGAAAGCCGAAAAGCCGGTCGAAAGGTTGTCGATCACGACGACGCTTTCGTTCGCGTCGACCAGCGCGCGAACCATGTGACTTCCGATATAGCCGGCGCCGCCGGTGACAAGCACGGTCATGAACTCACCCGTCTGCAATTTGAGGGGTGATGCTACCGGGATCGGGGTGAAGTGTGGGTTTCGGCGCGGGCGAACTGGCCACTATGCTTAATGTTGCGTATAGGAAATGCGCGAAACGGAGCCGGACGTGGAACCAGCGAACATTTCCGCCGACAATCTGCAACTGGTCGTGCCGAATCTGCACAGGCGCTATTCGGGTGTCACCGCGACCAACCGCATGGTGGCGCCGAAGCTCGCCAAAATGTTCCGCGCCTCATGGCTCGGTCCCAACCGGCCCGACGGCATCGGGAAAATCGGATTTGGCGGTCTCCTGAAGTTGTGGCGGCGGAAAACGCCGCTGGTCTGGCACGCGCGGCGCAACAACGAGATGATGGCGGGCGTGTTGCTGCGGTCGCTCGGCTGGCCGTTCAAACTGGTATTCACCTCGGCGGCGCAGCGGCACCATAGCTGGATCACGCGCTGGCTGATCCGAAGGATGGACGCGGTCATCGCCACCAGCGACATCTCGGCATCGTTTCTCAAGCGCAAGGCCACGGTGATCCTGCACGGCGTCGATACCGATCGCTATTCGCCGCCCTTAAATCGCGCCGCGGCGTTTGCGGAAACCAGACTGCCGGGCCGCTATGCCGTCGGCTGCTTCGGCCGGGTGCGGGCGCAAAAGGGCACCGACGTGTTCGTGGACGCGATGTGCCGGCTATTGCCGCGCTATCCAGACTTTTCCGCCATCGTGGTCGGCGCGATCGTGCCGGAGCAGCAGGGCTTTGCGAACGAGCTGAAGAAGCGGATCGAGGCCGCGGGTCTGCAATCGCGCTTTCTCATGACAGGCGAATTGGGAATCGAGGAGGTGCCGCGCTGGTACCAGCGGCTCACGATCTACGCCTTCACCTCGCGCAACGAAGGTTTCGGGCTGACGCTGATCGAGGCGATGTCGGCGGGAGTCGCGCTGGTGGCCTCGCGCGCCGGCGCCGCCGAAGTCGTGGTCGAGGACGGCGTCACGGGCGTGCTGACGCCGCCCGGTGACGTCGATGCGCTGGTGGCGGCGCTGGAGCCCTTGATGCGCGATCCGGATTCGGCCGCGGCAATGGGCGAGCGGGCGCGGGCGCGGGTGATCGAGAAATTCAGCCTCGATGCCGAAGCAAACGCGATCGCGGCGGTTTATCGCGCGCTGATCTGAGCCATGATGTCGGCGACGAACGCATCGAGGTCGCCGCCCGTAAAGAGAAAGCCCGGCAAGCCAGCGGCTTTCGCTGCCTCGATGTCGCTCTCGCGGTCGCCGATGACGAAGCTGCCTTCGCGCTTCACCGGCCAATGTTCCATCAGGTCATGGATCATTCCGGGGCTCGGCTTTCGCCAGTGATGGTCCTCGAGATAGCCCTCGACCGAACCGTCGGGATGATGCGGGCAATAGCGGATATCGTCGATATGCGCGCCTTCGCTGGCGAGTTCGGCGCGCATCCAGTCGTGCAAGCCGTTGAGATCGTCCTCGGTGAAGAAGCCGCGCGCCACGCCGGATTGATTGGTGAAGAAGAACACGAAATATCCGGCGTCGTTGAGCCTGCGGATCGCTTTTGCCGCGTTCGGCATCCAGCGGATGCGTTCCCGCGTGCCCATATAGCCGTCGTCGTGATTGACGACACCGTCGCGGTCGAGGAAGGCGGCGGGCCTTGATGCGGAGCGGGCAGAAAATTCGCCGCTCATTTTCCGCGGGCCTCGCGCATCATCACTTGCTCGATCTCGTCGCAGACACCGTGCGCCACGGCCAGGTGAATTTGCTGGATCACCGGCGTGTCGTCGCTGGGCGCGATCAGAAGGTGGTCGCAGAGCGCGCCGAGCGCCGCACCCTTGCTCCCCGTGAAGCCAATGGTAACGAGCCCGCGCTCCCGCGCCGTCGTCAGCGCCGCCAGAATGTTCGGCGAGCGACCCGAGGTGGACAACGCGAGCAACGCGTCACCCGGCCGGCCGAGACCTGCCACCTGCCGCACGAATATTTGCTCGATGCCGTAGTCATTGCCGATCGCCGTCAGCGCCGAGGTGTCGGTGGTCAGCGCGATCGCCGCGTAAGCCGGCCGTTCCTGCTTGTAGCGGCCGACGATTTCGGCGGCGATATGCTGGGCGTCGGCGGCGCTGCCGCCATTGCCGATGATCAGGACCTTGTTGCCCGCGCGCAGGGTATCGATGATGACCTCGCCGATTTTCCGCGCGGCGGCGAGCAGCCTTGCGTCCTTTGTCGCGCGCTCAAGGGCAGCAAGCGATACCGCTAGATGGGCTGCGATCGGGTCTTTGGAAGTCTGGCTCAAGCGGCACCGGTAAGAGGCTGAAGTCCCGTCTTGGTAATGACCGCGCGGGGCTCGCGCAAGCGCGCGGGGGTCATTGTGGCGCGCCGATCCCTGCTTCGGCCAGGACGCGCTGCGCGATATCGGCCACGTCGGATGCCGGAATGTCCCGCATGCAGCGATGGTCGTTCATGGTGCAGACCGGGCGGTGGCAGGGTTGGCAGGGCACGACGGTCTTGGTCTGAACGGTCGCCGCCAGGCCGTTGAGCGGCGCCCAATGATAGGGGCTGGTGGGGCCGAAAATGCCCATGGTCGGCGTCCCCAGGGCGGCGGCGATGTGCATCAGGCCGGAATCGTTTGATATCGCCAGGCTGGCCGCCGCCATCGCCAGGATGCCGTTGCGCAGATCGGATCCCGTGAGGTCGCGCGCGCGCGGTCCGCCGGCGGCGACGATCTCGGCGGCGAGCGCCTGTTCGCCGGGTCCGCCGACGACCCAGACCTCCAGCCCGCAATCGGCCAAGAGCCTCGCGGCTTGCGGATAATAGCTCCAGCGCTTGGACGAGCCGACCGAACCCGGCGCCAGCGCCACGGCCTTGCCCTGGCCAAGCGCCTTGGCCTGCCGAAAGCGGCTCACTTCGTCGGCGGACACCTTAAGCCGGGGCACCGGCCATTCCGGCGGCAAGGGCGCGCCGTCGGGCAAAGCGAGGGCGGCATTCTTGTCGATGAAGCGGGGCAGGGCCTTCTCGCCCCAGCGCCATTGGTTGATCAGGCCGAATCTTGCCTCGCCGACAAAACCCACCCGTTCGGGAATACCGGCTAGCGCCGGCGCGATCGCCGACTTCCAGGTGCGGGGCAGGACGATCGCCGTGCCGTAGCCCCTGGCGCGGAGCTGAGCGGCCAGCCCCCATTGCCTGGCCACCGCCAGCCGGCGGCGCGGCAGGTCCCAGACGATGCCGGCGCGGACGCCGGGCATGTAATCGACCAGGGGCGCGCAGAGGGTGGTGGCGAGGAGATCGACCGGCCGGTTGGGCCAGCGCTGGTTCAGCACCCGAACCACACTGTGGCTGCGAACGAAGTCGCCGATCCACATATAGGGAACGATCAGGATCGGGCGGGTGTCGTCCGGATCCTCCATCTTCACAATATGCTCTGAATCTTTGTTCATCTTTTGGCCGCCGAGCCCCGGCGCGTTAATTCGGTGCCTGTCGGTAACTGCTCCGCGCCGCGGGGTAAAGTCGTCCGGTAACCATCTTCACCACGCCAGACGACCCAAGTTGCCTGAACGACGGGAGTGGGGCAAAGCTGACCTTCGATATCAGGGGCGAGGCGCAATGTTGCTGGTGACCGGTGGCGCCGGTTTTATCGGATCGAATGTCGTGGCCGCGCTCAATGACGCGGGCCGCGCCGATGTCGTCGTCTGCGACGTGCTCGGTGAGGGCAGCAAATGGCGCAATCTCGCCAAGCACCAGCTTGCCGACATCGTACCGCCGAAGGAGTTGCTCGTCTGGCTGAGCGGCCGAAGGCTCGATGCGATCATTCACATGGGCGCCATTTCCGATACGACCGCAACCGACGGCGATCTCGTCATCGAGACAAATTTCCGTTTCTCGATGCGGCTTCTGGACTGGTGCACGGCGAATGCCGTGCCCTTCATCTACGCGTCTTCGGCTGCGACCTACGGCAACGGCGCGCAGGGCTTTCGCGACGATGCGTCGCCCGCTGCGCTGAAGGCGCTGCGGCCGATGAACCTCTATGGCTGGAGCAAGCATCTGTTCGATCTGGCGGTCGCCGAACGCGCGAGCAAGGCCGAGAAACTGCCGCCGCAATGGGCCGGCCTGAAGTTCTTCAACGTGTTCGGCCCCAATGAATACCACAAGGGTACGATGATGAGCGTGCTGGCGCGGCGCTTCGATGACATCAGGGCCGGCAAGGTCCTGGAACTGTTCAAGTCGCATCGCGAGGGCATCGCCGACGGCGACCAGCGGCGCGATTTCATCTACGTTGACGACGCGGTGCGGGTGGTGATGTGGCTGCTGGCGACACCGTCGGTCTCGGGTATTTTCAACGTCGGCACCGGCAAGGCCCGCAGCTTCAAGGATCTGATGCTTGCGGCCTATGCTGCGCTCGGAGCGGCGCCGAATATTCGATACGTCGATATGCCGCCATCGATCCGCAACAGCTACCAGTATTTTACCCAAAGCGATGTCGATCACCTGCAGCGCGCCGGATATAACGGCGGCTTCACGGCGCTGGAGGCGGCGGTCGGCCAATACGTCAAGGGCTACCTCGATCGCGCCGATCGCTATCGCTGACGGCGCTCGAGCATGATCCGGAAAAGTGGGAACCGGTTTTTCGAAAAGATCATGCTCAAACATGGAAATGAGATCATGATCCGATTCAATCCAATCGGATCATGATCCAGGGATAACGGAACCGATGTTCGATTTTGAAGTCCTGATCCCTGCGATGTCTCGCCAGACCGTGCTCTGCGTCGGCGACCTCATGCTCGACGAATTTGTCTATGGCGAGGTGTCGCGGATTTCGCCGGAAGCGCCGGCGCCCGTCATTGCCGTGCAGCGAAGCGAAACCAATATCGGCGGCGCCGGCAACGTCGCGCGCAATGTCGCCGCTCTCGGCGCGCGCTGCATCTTTGTCGGCCTGATCGGCGAAGACGCCGCGGCAACGGAGCTCAAGGCCGCGCTGGCCAAAGAAGGTCTGATCGAAAGCGTTCTGGTTTGCGATTCGACCCGTCCGACGACGCGAAAGGTGCGTTTCGTCTCCGAGCATTTCTCCACCCACATGCTGCGCGCCGATTGGGAGCTGGCGCAGCCGGCCTCAGCCGATGTCGAGCAAAAACTGATCGACGCCATCCTGCCGCTGCTCCCGCGCGCCGACATCGTGCTGTTGTCCGACTATGCCAAGGGCGTGCTGACCGCGCGCGTGATCCGCAACGTCATCGATGCCGCCCGCAAACTCGGCAAGGCGGTGATCGTCGATCCCAAGAGCGCCAATTTCGCGATCTATCGCGGCGCGACGCTGCTCACGCCCAACCGCAAGGAGTTTGCCGAAGCGACCCGAAGCCGCGCGGATTCGGAACAGAGCATCGCGGATGCCGCGCAGGACGCGATGCAGCTTGCCGATTGCGAGGCCATTCTGGTGACGCAGAGCGAGCACGGCATGACGCTGGTGCCGCGCAAGGGCGAGGCGGTCCATGTACCGGCTCACCCGGTCAAGGTGCGCGACGTCTCGGGCGCCGGCGACACCGTGGCCGCCGTGCTGGCGGTCGTGCTTGCGGCGGGAGCCGGCTGGGAGCCGGCTTTGCGGATGGCGAACGCGGCCGCCGCGGTCGCGGTCGGCAAGAAGGGTACCGCCATTGTAACGCCGGCCGAATTGCGCCGAAGAATCCTGCCGCACGCCTTCCTTGCGGCTGAGGAAAAGATCGTCGCCGATGGCGGCGAACTCGACGCGCAGCTGCTTGAATGGCGCAGGCAGGGCTTGAGGATCGGTTTCACCAATGGCTGTTTCGACATCCTGCATCCCGGCCACGTCAAGGTTCTGACCGCGGCGCGCGGCGCCTGCGATCGGCTGATCGTGGGCCTGAACAGCGACGCATCGGTGAAGCGGCTGAAGGGCGCTGGCCGTCCGGTCCAGGACGAGCGGGCGCGCGCCGAAGTGCTGGCGGCGCTGGAAGCGGTCGATCTCGTCGCGATCTTCGAGGAAGACACGCCGATCGGGCTGATCACCGCGATCAAGCCGAGCGTGCTGGTGAAGGGCGGCGACTATACCCGCGAGCAGGTCGTCGGCCGCGAGATCGTCGAAGCCCATGGCGGGGAGGTGCTGCTGGTCGACATTTTACCGGGTTTCAGCACGACCTCGCTGGTCGATCGCGCGCGGGGAGGCAAAGCGTGAGCGCCGTTGCGCCGGCGACGATGGGCGCGCAGCTGTGGCGGCGGTGGCGCGATCCGGCGGCCTGGATCGCCGCGTCAGATATTTTCTTCATCCTGGTCGCAATTGCGCTGCCCTGGTCGACGTCGCTGGTGGCGATCTTCGCCGTCGCAGCCGTCATGACGATGGCGCCTTTCTTCGACGCGAATGCTTTCATGCAATCGCTGAAGCGTCCGGCCTCCATCGTGCCGGTGGCGCTGTTCGTCCTCGCACTCGCCGGAACGCTCTGGTCGGATGCTCCATGGGGCGCGCGGCTTTATGCCGTCGGTCCGACCGCAAAACTGTTGATGCTGCCGCTATTGTTCTATCATTTCGAGCGCTCGACGCGTGGCGTGCAGGTGTTCGCGGCCTTCCTGGTGTCGTGCATTGCCCTGATGGGGATGTCCTGGCTCGTCGCCTACGATCCCCGGTTTGCGCTGAAATCAGGCGCCGAATACGGCGTGGCGGTCAAGAACTATATCGACCAGAGCCAGGAATTCGCGCTGTGCGCCGTGGTGCTGGACTATCCCGTAATCGTGATGTTGCGGGCGAAAAGAACCTGGCTGGCCGCTTTGCTGATTGCGATTTCTCTGAGCTTTGTCGTCAACATGCTGTTTGTGAACGTATCGCGCACCGCGTTGGTGACGATGCCGGTCATGGTCGCAGTATTTGGTCTATTGCATTTGCGATGGCGGACCAATCTCATGATCCTCTGCCTGATGATTGGAGCAGTCGTGATCGCCTGGACGGTGTCGCCGCAGCTGGAGTGGAAGGTTAAGTCTTTCACGCGGGACTATCAGCTCTACATGGAACGGGGTACATCCACTTCAATCGGTGAACGGCTGGAGTTCTGGAAGAAGTCGCTGGGATTTATCGGCGAAGCTCCGATCATCGGCCACGGCACCGGGTCGACACGTGGGCTTTTCGAGCAAGCCGTCAGCGGTCCCGCCGTGCTGGCTGCGGGCAAGGTGGTGAGCAATCCCCACAACCAGACCCTGAGTGTTGCGATCCAATGGGGTGTACCCGGTATCCTGGTTTTGTACGTGATGTGGTGGCTGCACCTCTCGCTGTTTCGCGGCGAGGGCCTGATGGCCTGGATCGGGCTGATGGTGGTGGTGCAGAATTTTTTCACCTCGCTGTTCAATTCCCATATTTTCGATTTCAACGAGGGGTGGATGTATGTTCTCGGCGTGGGTATCGCGGGCGGGGCGTTGCTAAGACCGGGCCCGCGCGAGGCGTCGGCTTCGACTTCAAATTCCGTTGACCCGTGACGGCTGGAATGCCTTCGCCGGATCAGGTATCAGCATACTCGAAAACGGGCCACGCCCGACATTTTTGGTGACCGGTCAGCGACATGACGCGCCTTCGAAATCTGACCCCGCGCAACGCCCTGATTGCTGCGCATGATGCGTTGGCGACCGCGGCCGCGTTGCTGGCGAGTTTTTATCTGCACTTCGAAGGCGACCTTCTGACCGATCGTCTGCCGCTGTTGTTGCAGATCCTGCCCTGGTTCATCGCCTTCAGCGTGGTCGTTTGTTATGTCTTCAATCTGACCACCACGAAATGGCGGTTCATTTCGCTCCCCGACGCGTTGAACATATTGCGCGCGGCCACCGTGCTGGCCGTCACGCTGCTGGTGCTGGATTACATTTTTGTCGCGCCGAATATTCACGGCACGCCGGTGGCGCCGCGTGTTCAGGGCGCGTTCTTTTTCGGCAAGGTGACGATCATCCTCTTCTGGTTTCTCGAGGTGTCCTTTCTCGGCGCCTTGCGCTTCGCCTACCGCTATTTCCGTTATGCGCGCGTGCGGCATCACGCCCGCACCGAAGACGCGGCGCCGACGCTTCTGGTCGGCCGTGCCGCGGACGCCGAGATCCTGCTGCGTGCAATCGAAAGGGCGCCGTCAAGCGGATCTGGCCGGTCGGCATGTTGTCGCCGTCGCCGGCCGACCGCGGCCAGTTGATCCGGAACATTCCCGTGCTCGGCGGCATCGACGATGTCGAGGACGTGATCGCTGATTTCAAAAGGCGCAACAGGCCGATTGCCCGGATCGTCTTGATGCCGTCGGCATTCGATCCCGAGGCGCGACCTGAATCCGTTCTGATGCGCGCGCGCCGGCTCGGACTGATCGTCAGCCGTCTGCCGTCGCTGGAAGGCGGCGATGCGCCGCGCTTGACGACGGTTGCGGTAGAGGACCTGTTGCTGCGGCCGAGCGAAAAGATCGACTATGCGCGTCTCGAAGCGCTGGTGAAGAACAAGGCGGTCATCGTCACCGGCGGGGGCGGTTCGATCGGTTCGGAGATTTGCGAGCGCATCGTGACGTTCGGGGCCGCGCGGCTGCTCGTGATCGAGAATTCGGAACCGGCGCTCTATGCCGTCACCGAAGCACTCGCGGCGCACGGAACCAACGCCGTGATCGAGGGGCGGGTTGCCGATATCCGCGATCGCGATCGCATCCTGCGGCTGATGAACGAATTCAAGCCGAACATCGTCTTTCACGCCGCGGCGCTCAAGCATGTGCCGATCCTCGAACGCGACTGGAGCGAGGGCGTCAAAACCAATATTTTCGGATCGGTGAATGTCGCCGATGCGGCACTGGCGGCGGGCGCCGAGGCGATGGTGATGATCTCGACCGACAAGGCGATCGAGCCGGTGTCAATGCTGGGTCTGACCAAGCGGTTCGCCGAGATGTATTGCCAGGCGCTCGATCACGACCTCGCGGCGTCGCCGGGCGGCAGGCCGCGGATGCGGCTTATCTCCGTGGGATTCGGCAATGTGCTGGCGTCGAACGGATCGGTGGTGCCGAAGTTCAAGGCCCAGATCGAGGCGGGCGGTCCGGTGACGGTCACCCATCCCGACATGGTCCGCTATTTCATGACCATCCGCGAAGCCTGCGACCTCGTGATTACGGCAGCCGCGCATGCGCTCGCGCCGGTGCGTCCGGACGTTTCAGTCTATGTGCTCAACATGGGACAGCCGGTCAAAATCGTCGATCTTGCCGAGCGCATGATCCGGCTTTCGGGCCTCGAACCCGGCCACGATATCGATATTGTTTTTACGGGAATGCGGCCGGGCGAGCGGCTGAACGAAATCCTGTTTGCGAACGAGGAGCCGGCCGTCGAGATCGGCGTCGCCGGCATCATGGCGGCCAAGCCCAACGAACCGCCGATGCAGTCGCTGCGGAAGTGGATCGCCGCCCTCGAGCAGGCGATCGCGAGGGACGACCGGGCCACCATCAAGGCCGTGTTGAAGGATGCCGTCCCGGAATTCGGGTCGAACGCCGCCTAGAGCGAGATGACTTTTCGTTGAATCGCCATCTCGCTCTATCTTTTTGTTAGAGCATGATCTCCGCGCAAACGCTTCGCGTTTGTCGCGAGGGAAAACCGGTGTCCACTTTGCGCTGGCGCGGCCCTTCGGGTCCGGATCATGCTCTAAGCAAGTTGTTGTCGCTATCGCGGCCTCGAAAACCGGTACATCGAAAATGCCACCGCGGCGGCGCCGGCGAGGATGAGCGCGACGTCGATGGCCGTCGATTGCAATTTGGTCGACGCAATCGCGAGCGCGGCGAGAACGAGATTGAGGAGAAACACCTCGCTCACGACGCGGAGCACCGTAAAACCATTTTCGGTCGCGCGCTGATAGAAGTGCGAGCGATGCGCCGCCCAGAACGGCTCGCCGCGGATCATCCGGCGCAACAGGGTGACGGTGGCATCCGACAAATAATAGAGCGGCAGCAACAACGCGGCGGCGAGATGCTGGTGCCAGGCCAGTTCCAGCAGGCACCAGCCGAGCAGCAAGCCGATCGGCAGGCTGCCGACATCGCCGAGAAAGATTGTCGCCACCGGGCGGTTGAAGGGCGCAAACCCGATCATTGCGCCGCAAAGCGCCGCGGCCATGATCGCGGGCACTTGGGGAAATTCGCCGAGCCATCCAAGCGCGATCATCGCAGCCGTGATCGGGACGATTTCGGCCACCATCATCCAGTCCAGCCCGTCCATGAAGTTGACGAGATTGACGAACCAGAGGCCTGCAAGCAGAAGCAGGCCACGTTCGATCCAGAACGGAAATGCCGGAGCGATCCGAAGATCGCCT
>Ga0116217_10005925_pt1 | contig 10667 bp, 9 predicted proteins | sample Sb_taG_6_FD_89697 | JGI IMG/M metagenome (GOLD analysis project Ga0116217, IMG submission 89697) | Peat soil microbial communities from Weissenstadt, Germany - Sb_50d_4_PS metaG | ecosystem: Environmental > Terrestrial > Soil > Wetlands > Peat | place: Germany: Weissenstadt | collected 2010-09-21 | reverse complement strand
GAGAGATCGTCCAGCACGACGACGCCGTGACCCCGGCGGACGAGTTCGTCCACCGTGTTGGAGCCGATAAATCCGGCGCCCCCCGTGACCAGGTAGCGCATGTTGCGTAGCCTCCCGCTGGCAAAGCTAACTTATTGTACGATGAGTGGCAGGAAATCCGGCGAGAGGATTGACGCGGGCGTCACACAAAAAGCATGAGCAAGAAAGCGGCACTGGTTGTGGCGATCCTGGCTCTGCTGCTGCTGGCGGCAGCGGGGTTGCTCTATTGGAGAGTAGGGCATCCAGAGCGAAGAATCAGGGCACGACCCGGGAATGCGGTGACACCAGCCCCGGCAGGCACGGAGCGCGCAACCGGAAACGCGGAACCTGGAACGCCCACGGCGGCGCCCCCGGTGGAGACCCGCGAAAAGAAGGGCAGTACACCTGTGGAATCCGGATTCACGCTGCGCGCGGGGGAAGCGCTGGAGTTTGCGGCCAACGTGACCAAACTGAACAGCACCATCGCCAACTTGAAGATCGTCACCGCGGAACGAAGGAATTTCTACGGCAAGAGCAGTTGGCACTTGCAGGCCTTCGCGCACACGGAGAACCCCTACCGCATGGTGTTCGAGCTGGACGACCAGTTCGACTCCTACAGCGCCGCCGGCGACCTGGCCAGCCTGCAATATGAGCTGCACCTGAGCGAGCGGGGCCAAAAAGTGGATTCGGTGCAGCGCATGGTGTCTTCGCCGCAGGAGGCGGCGCCCGCGGATGCCAGCGCGGCGCGCGTTCCCGCGGGCACCCGGGATCCGCTGGGACTCCTGCAGTACCTGCGCGGCGTGGACTGGAGCAAGACGCCGGAGATCAAGAGCGCGGTGTACGACGGAAGAAAGTTCTATGAAGTGCGCGCCGTGCTGCTGGGGCAGGGCGAAGCGGTGCAGGTGCCGGCGGGAAAATACACCGCCAGCAAGATTGAAATCCACGTGTATGACAACGGGGCGGAGATGAAGGACGCGCACTTCCTGCTGTATCTCTCGGGTGATGCCGCGCGTCTTCCCGTGCTGCTGGAAGCGGTGCTGCCCGTAGCCACGGCGCGCGTGGAACTCACCAAAGCAAGCCAATAAAAGCAGGCTAGCGTCCTAGCATTGCACGATGCGTTCGCGGTGGCGCACCACGCGGCGCGTGGCGTTGCGCGTATCGACGACGAGTTTCGCGCCGTCCACAATGGCGGCGTAGTCGTAGCTGGAGTGATCCGTGGCAATGATCACGGCATCGTAATTGGCGAGCGTCTGCGCGTTCAAGGGCACGGATTTCATGTGCGAAAAATCGTAGTGGCGCATCTTGTGCAGGTGCGCGAAGTAGGGATCGTTGTAATCGAAGTGGGCGCCGCGCTTCTGGAGAATCTCCATGATCTTCAGGGTGGGGGATTCGCGCAGATCGTCGACATCCTTCTTGTACGCCACGCCCAGAATCAGCAGCTTGGCGCCCTTGAGACTCTTGTTGTGCTCGCTCAAGGCGGCCACCACGGAATCCACAACGTGATACGGCATGGCGGTGTTGACTTCGCCGGCCAGCTCGATGAAGCGCGTGGAGAAATCGTATTCGCGGGCCTTCCAGGAAAGATAGAAAGGGTCCACCGGAATGCAGTGGCCGCCCAAGCCGGGCCCCGGGTAGAACGGCATGAAGCCGAAGGGCTTGGAGGAAGCGGCCTCGATCACTTCCCAGACGTCCACGCCCATGCGCAGGCACAGCATCTTGAGTTCGTTGACCAGGGCGATGTTGACGCAGCGAAAGATATTTTCCAGCAGCTTGGCCATTTCCGCGGCGCGCGTGGAGCTCACGGGGATGACCTTGGCCACCACTTGCGCGTACAGGGCCTGGGCCGCGCGGCCGCTGGGCGGGTTCACGCCGCCAACGACTTTGGGTATCTGCGCCAGGCCGAACTGTTTGTTCCCGGGATCTTCGCGTTCCGGGGAAAACGCCAGGAAGAAATCTCCCGGCACATTTTCATTTTCCGGGCCGGCCGCAATGGGGCAGCGCAAGCCGCTCTTTTCCAGGATCGGCAGGAGCAGTTCTTCGGTGGTGCCGGGATAGGTGGTGGATTCCAGAACCACCAACTGGCCCGTTTGCAAGTGCGGTTGAATGGCTTTGGCGGTGGATTCCACGTAGCTCAGATCGGGCTCGCGGTACTCGTTCAGCGGCGTGGGCACGCAGATAATGATGGCGTCGGCTTCCTTGAGCTTGCTGAAATCCGTGGTGGCGTGGAAGTGCCGGCTGTTCACATACTGCTGAATCTTGGTCTGCTGGATGTGTTCGATGTACGACTTGCCGGCATTGAGCAGCCGTACTTTTTCCGGATCGGTATCAAAGCCCACAACTTTGTGGCCGGCCTCCGCGAAACGCAAGGCCAGGGGAAGACCCACATAACCGCAACCCATAATGGCCACCTTGAGCGTGGCCCCTTTGAAAAATTCAGGTTTTCTGTCCGTCGCCATGAGATGGAAAGTGCTCCTGTTCAGATGTGGTTGAGCGCAACACCGGCGCTACGGCCCAGCAAATAAACAACAGCAAAACTATAACAGTTTCCGCAACTCGTGTTGAAGAGCAGCCTGTGTATGTTTCCAATAATTTACATTCGGTGATTGCGGAGCCCACGGGAACCGCGTTGCGTTTCCGCAGATGTGGGGCGAAGATAGGCGCAATGCAAATGGCACAGATACTTCGATTTGGCGGACCTGCCGCCGGCGCGGCATGACACTCGTAATTCTAGCGCTGGGGCTCGTCGTGGGAGTGCTGGTGGGACTCCTGGGCATTGGCGGAGGCGTGGTGCTGGTGCCCGCGATGGTCTACCTGCTGCACTTCGACCAGCACGTTGCGCAGGGCACGTCTCTCTTTATTTTGCTACCGCCGATTGGACTGGGTGCGCTGCTACAGTATTGGAAAAACAATCAGGTGGACTTGCGCGCTGGAATCTACTGCGCGCTGGGCTTTCTCCTGGGAGGCTATGGAGGAGGACGGGTTGCCGTGCCCATGGCTTCGCGGGACCTGCAGGGGGTGTTCGGATTCTTTCTAATGCTGTCCGCGGTGCTGCTTTGGAGAAAAACGAGCGGAATGCCAACGCCGGCGAACGAAGCAAGCAATGTAACCGCGCCGAGTCACCTGAGGAGTTTTGGAATTTTTCTGGTCGCGGCGTTTTGCGGAGTGGCTGCGGGAATGGTGGGAATTGGCGGCGGCGTGTTGCTGGTGCCATTGCTGGGATTGCTCTTTGGTTATGGCCAGCACCGGGCGCAAGGCACCAGCTTGGTGGCGCTGATTCCGCCGACCGGGATGCTGGCTTTTCTGACGTATGCGCAGGCAGGTGAGGTTTCCTGGAAGACGGGGCTGTTGCTGATCCCGGGCGTTTTTGTAGGCGGGATCCTTGGCGGAAAAATGGCGCGCCAACTGAAAGGCGTGCGCATGCGCCAGGTATTTGCGGGGCTGATGTTTCTGCTGGGCGTGTGGCAGGTCTTCTCCGCGTGGCGAAGGTGACGCATACTGGAGAGAGATGGTCGACCTTCATTCGCATATTCTTCCCGGGCTCGATGACGGAGCAAAATCCATCGAAGATGCGCTGGCCATGGCGGAAGACGCCATCGCCGACGGAATCACGCATGTGGTGGGAACACCGCACGCCAGTTCCAACTACGCCTTTGATTTTGCGAAAGTGCGCGCGGCCAGGGACGGACTCAGCGAGAAGCTCGCGGGCCGCATCACGCTGGCGACGGGCTGCGATTTCCATCTCAATCCGGAAAATGTGGCCGCCCTTCGGGCCGATCCGGCGCCCTTCTGCCTCAATCAAAAAGATTATCTTCTGGTGGAATTCAACGAGTTCTCCATTCCCCCATCGATGGACCAAACGCTACACGAGCTGCAACTCGCCGGTTTGTGTCCGGTGATCACACACCCGGAACGCAATGGAATTCTGCGGGCACAACCGGAACGATTGTTGCGCTGGGTCAGCTTGGGCTGCTACACGCAAATCACGGCGGGATCGCTGACGGGTGTATTTGGCCCCGGCGCGCAGGAAGATGCGTGGACGTGGATCGAACGGGGACTGGTGCACTTCATTGCCAGCGACGCGCATAACACGGTGCGACGCCCGCTGAAGCTGCGCTTTGCCTACGACGCGATTGCGGAACACTTCGGCGAGGAAAGAGCACGGGCGCTGCTGGTGGAGAATCCGCTGGCGGCGTTTGAGGGACGGCCCCTTCCCTATGTTCCGGAGATCTCCACCGATCCACCGCACGCAAAACGCAAGCGCTTCATTTTCTTCTGAAGGCACGCGGCGGATTCAAGCCGCGGGCCGCAAGGGCAATCCGGCCCAGGCGTTGAGGAGGCCGAGCACTTCTCTAACGACATCCAGGGCATCACTGGTATTTTGCCACCAGTGATCGGCGTCGAAGGGGTCGTCCGAAACGCCGTGGACGATGGCCTCGCCATTGGCAGTGGAGAGGCGTTTCCAGAGCGTATGTGTGCGACGCGTGTGAACCTTGGAGGTCACGAGGATCACGCGACGCGGGTTTGCGCGCTGGAGGGCCTGGCCGATGGCAGCCATCTCATCCGCGGTATTGACGATGGGCGGATCCAGGACAGAAATGGCGGATTCGGGGACTCCTTCGTGAATCAGGATGAGCTTGTCGTAAACGTCTTCCCCCTGGTAGGGCACGGAGAGCTTTGCGAGCGTTGCCCCCGGCTCCGTGGAATGAGTCAACCAGACCTGCGGCGCGTATCCTTGCTTGTACACTTTGGCGGCTTCCAGGGCACGGTTGGGCATGCGGCCGCTCAAGACCGCAATAGCCGCGGCGTTTTGCAGGGGATCTTCGACAATAAGCCAGCGACCCAGATGGAAGAAGACGAAAAGACAAGCACTGATTAAGCCGAGGGCCAGAAGCGGCCAAAGACGCGGCTTGCGAGCGGGCTCCGTCGGGAGCAAGGTTGCGATCAGAGCATTCCCCATGGCAGCGCATCGTAACGTGCGACGTGTTGCAGGTCAAACGGCTAGGTTCATCGTTAACGGGGATTCATTGGCGAATTTTCGAGGCCACGCGCTAAACTTAACGATTGCGATCTGCCCGGAGGGCGCATGAGAGCGGTGGTGACAGGCGGTGCGGGGTTCCTGGGATCGCATCTTTGCGACCGTTTGCTGGCTGAAGGCTGGGAAGTGCTCGCGCTCGACAACCTGGTGACGGGGGACGGAGAAAATCTTGCGCATTTGAAGGCGAACCGCAAGTTTCAGCTCGACAGCCGAAATGTGACCCAGCCATTCCAGGTGGACGGGGAAGTCGGATACGTATTTCACTTTGCCTCGCCCGCGAGTCCCCCGGATTATCTGAAACACCCGATTGAAACGTTGAAGGTGGGGTCCATCGCGACCATGCGTACCCTGGATCTGGCGATGACGAAGAAGGCCAAGTACATGCTGGCATCCACCAGCGAGTGCTACGGCGACCCGGAGGTTTCGCCGCAAAGCGAGAGTTACTGGGGCCACGTGAATCCGGTGGGGCCACGCAGCGTGTACGACGAGGCAAAGCGATTTGCGGAAGCGACGACCATGGCGTACCACCGGTATCACGGCGTGGATACGCACATCGTGCGCATCTTCAACACCTATGGGCCGAGGATGCGCTTGAACGATGGCCGGGCGCTGCCGAATTTTTTATTTCAGGCGCTCAGCGGGCAGACGCTGACTGTGTATGGAGATGGCAAGCAGACGCGGAGTTTCTGCTATGTCTCCGATTTGATCGAAGGGATCTATCGGCTGAGCCAGTCCGATGAGCACTACCCGACGAACATCGGGGATCCCAATGAAATGACCATTTGCGAATTCGCGGAACGCATTCGTGCGCACTTCCCGAACGCACCGGCAATCGTTCACAAACCCTTGCCGGAAGACGATCCCAGGCAACGTTGCCCGGACATCACCAAGGCGAAGAAACTTCTGGGCTGGGAGCCCAAAGTGAGTCTTGAGGAAGGGCTGCGCCTGACGCTGGAGTTCTTTAAAGCGCAGTTCAGTAAGATGACGGCGGGCCGCTGAACTTGGGGCGAAGACGCCTCCTGGTGGCGTCAGACGCGTCCAAACGAGTGGTACTCGAAACCCAGTTCCTGCATTTTCTTTGCGGAATAGAGATTCCTGCCGTCGATCACCAGGCGGCGGGCCATGAGCTGACCGGCACGTTCCCAATCGAGCTCCCGGAAGATTTGCCATTCCGTGCAAACCAGCGCGGTATCGGCCTGCTTGAGAGCGTCGTAGGGATTTTCGTGGTAGACCACCTGCGGGAAGATGGGCTTGGTCCGGGCAATGGCCTCCGGATCGCTGGCGTGAACGCTCGCGCCTTCTTCCAGGAGCTTGCGAATTACTTCCAGCGCGGGGGCGAAACGAATGTCGTCGGTGTTGGCCTTGAAGGCCAGGCCGAGCACGGCAACGCGTTTGCCTTTAATGACCCACAGGGCGCGGTGGATTTTCTCGAAGAAGCGCTCAATGCGCTGCTTGTTGACGCGCTCGGCGGCCTTCAGCATTTGAAAGTCAACGCCGACCGAAGCGGAGAGGTGAATGAAGGCCTGAATGTCTTTCGGAAAACAGAAGCCGCCGAAGCCCAGACCTGCCTTCAAGAACTGCGCTCCGATGCGGGGATCGAGCCCCATGGCGTGAGTCACTTCCTCGACATCGGCGCCAATGCGCTCGCAGAGATCGGAGATAACGTTGGCATAACTGATTTTCAGGGCCAGGAAAGAATTCGAAGCATGTTTGATCAATTCCGCGCTGTTAATGGTGGTGACGAGCAACTCGCCGGTCGCTTCCTTGGGGCACCCGCCCGCGTGGATGGGGCAGTGGAACTTCCTGTCCAGAATAGGCTGGTAGATTTCGCGGAGCCTGGCTGCAGAGGCGGCGTCTTCCACGCCGACCACGATGCGGTCCGGATGAAAAAAATCGCCCACAGCCGTGCCTTCGCGAAGAAATTCGGGATTGGAAGCAACCTGGAATTTCGGCGCGCTTCCGCGGGAATAGGCAGCCAGGGCTTTCTGGAGCTGCACACCGGTGAGCGCGGGGACGGTGCTCTTTTCGACCACGAGTTTCGGCGAGCGCGCCTCCGTGGCAACTTGACGAGCGACATGGTCGATGGCGGAAAGGTCGGCCTCGCCGGATTCTTTCGGCGGTGTGCCGACACAAATGAAAATGACCTCACCGGCACGGATCGCCTCGCCGGCGTCAGAGGTATATGAGATTTTCTTGTCCGCAACGGCGCGCTGCAGCACTTCGTCGAGATGCTCTTCGTAAATAGGAACCTTGCCCTGTTTGAGCTGGTCGATGCGCTTTTCGTCGATGTCCGTGCATACAACTTCATGCCCGGCCGCCGCGAGGCAGGCTCCGGTGACGAGGCCAACGTAGCCACAACCAATTACCGTGAGACGCACTGTCGTTGCTCCGTTTCCAGGAACAGAACCTTGATTTGAGGTGGCGAGGGAGCGTTCCCGCCCGATTGCTACCGCGCTACACAGATTATCCAATATGCGAGCTGGAACCTATCTCTTTCCGAGAAGCAGGCCGCGAAGCCCTAACAGGGCCAGGCGGGGCTGGCGGCGAACCAGATTCCAGAGCAGGCGCGTGGACTCGTCCCGGTTGATCCTGCCGAGCGATTCCCGGGTGGAGACATTGAGCATGTCCACCAGGCGTGAATAATCCTCCTGCTGGAAGTAATGCAGAGTCCGCCGGATGAGCCAATGGGTGCTCAATTCGCGGCGCAAAGCCCGCAATTCGTGGCCGCCTCTTTGCAGGATGGCATCGGCCACGCCGCGCGCGCCGCGAAATCCCGTGACAATGCCGCCAATCGTCGAGACTTTGACTTGCGCGGCCGCGTCGCCGACCAGATACACGTCGCCACTTCCAACACGCCGCTGCACGGGAATCCAGCGCTTGTAAACAGGAATGCGCGCTCCCTGCCACTCGATCGGCTCGAATCTCTTCTTCTCCAGGAAGCGGTCAAAGCAGCGTTTGGTGGATTGCCCGTGCTCACCGATAACACCCACCGCGGCCCGCTGCGGCGATTCCGGGATGAGCCAATAGAAATAGGGCGTATCGTCCGGAATGAACCAGACGCGCGTGGTATCTGGAGGACAGTCTTTGGGGAGCTTCACGACCGCTTGCATCAGCGCGACCGTATCGACGGGAGGCCACCCGGCGGCCTTGGCCACACGGCTGGCGGCTCCGTCGGCGCCGACGAGACTCGCGGCGTGCACTTCCTTATGCTGGCCCGCGCGATCAATTTCGACGCGCAGGCCGCGCCCGTTAGGCGAGAGTCCCAGAAAGCGTGTGTCATAGTCGATTGCGACACCGGCCGCCCGGGCCTCCTCGGCGAGTGCGGGGATCAGGCGGGAACGCTCAATGATGAGGTCCGGCCGATGCAGGGAAACGACGGCGGAGCGCCCGTCGGTGAAAAGCTCGAAGCGTCGAATTTCGTTCAGGATGCTGGCACGCGCCGACTGGCTCATCTGGTTCTTGAAATGGTCGGTGACAATTAAGGTTCGGGAGGTGGGGTCCAAGGTCGGTGTGGATTCCAGCACGCGCACAGAGCGACCACCGCGTGCGACTTGGGTTGCGGTATAGAAGCCCGCCGCGGAGCCGCCAACGACGACAACCTCACCGGCGTTCCGGTCTTGCCGGAACTCGTTTTCTAGTCTCTCCACCGTCTCTGCTTCACCCTGCTGGAGGAATTCGCCGTCGTGCCCCGCCACTGTCGCGGGTCCGCCTCGCCACCCCGGCCGACCCCATAGTCTGTCGAACAGACTGCGCCAGAAAGTATAGCGAATCCTGTGCCCCGGTCCAAACCGGGGGCAGTGCCATATTTCATACATGCGGGGACAACTCTGCAGGCTTTAGGCGGCGGTTTTGTCCAACTGGCGTTCGTACGGAGCCCGCTCCAGCCAAGCTACCGCGGGCAGCATGGACATCATGACCAGAGCACCGATGAGGATCGCGCCTGTGGAGGATAGGTAGGTAACCAAAACGGCTGCGCTTCCGCAGACCGCCCCCGCCAGATACATGGCCAGAACGGCCCCGCGCTGGCCCAAACCAAGATTGGCAAGACGGTGGGCCGAGTGATCTTTTCCTGGAGTGGTGAAAGGCAGCAAGCCGCGACGCGAGCGGGAGATGGTGACAAGCGTAGTGTCAAAAATCGTTGCGCACAGGATGAGGACCGGAGCAAGCCAACTGGCGGCGGTGGTGGCATGTTCGAGCCGCAGCTTCAGTGCCAGCGTGGCCATCAGAAATCCCAGGAACATTGCACCGCCATCGCCCATAAAAATCTTGGCGGGTTTGAAATTCCAGCGCAGGAATCCCGCAGCCGCCCCCAGAACCGCCGCCGCAAGCGTGGTGACGAGCGTTTGTCCATTCAGGTAAGCGATGAGGGCGAAGAAGACGGAGGCCATGGCCGCGACGCCGGCGCATAATCCATCCATGTGGTCCAGGATGCTGAACGACGCCGTGATGCCGACCACCCACAGAATGGTGAGAGCACCATCAAGCCACTGGCCGGAACGTCCATGGAGCAAAACGCTGAAGACTTGCGCGTGGATACCGCTTGCCAGAAGAATCACAGCGGCCAAAGGCATGCCGGCGAAGAGCTTGATCTGGTGATGTAGCCAGCCGCGGTCGTCCAGGAAACCCACGACGGCGACAAGCGTGGCGCCGGTGACAATGCCGAAACTCTGCGCTCGCGCCGCGCCGTCGAAGGCGATCAGTATGGCCAGCATCACTCCGCCATACATCGCCAAACCGCCCAGCAGGGGAATGGGTTTGAGGTGAACCTTGCGTGGGCCTGGCAGATCCACCATGCCCACACGAATAGCCAGCGCACGCACCGGCACCGTTAGTACCAGCGATGCTGACAAGGCGATTAGAAACGCCAGCAGGCCCGCACTCATGCACCCTCGTCACTCGTTCTGGCGAAACTAGCCCGGGCGAGATGGCCAGACTTTCACAGAGACGATGCCGGTTTGGGTTCCGGCTCCCAAGTCACCAACAAGACGGCGGCCGAGAGAAAGCCTCCGATGCTGCCCTGCGCAGCCAAGACACCATAACCCGAACCGGGAGCGAACGCCAGATAATTCGCACGGTGTATGGTTAATTCATCTATTAACAAATGTTTACTTATCAACAGGTAATATAACTCACGGTGGGCGTGGGCGAGTCCGCCGGGCTGCAAGGCGCGGAAGTCTGCTGGCGCGGAACACTCCAGGCGTCACGCTTGGGCGGCTGCGGAGACGATTCCCACCAATTCGGCAAGCTCCTTGCTTCTCTCGTACTCAGGCGCAGCCGCGGCTGCTGACGCGCCCATGCTTCGGAGAAGACCCGGGTTACGAGAAATGCGTCTGACCGCTTGAACGAGTTGCGCGGGGTCATCGGGGTTCGCCGCGACGCAAAAACCTTTCCGAGCGCCAATGGAGACGACATCACATTCCTCGGGCGCAACCGCCACGATTGGCTTCCCGGCTGCGAGGATACTGTACATCTTGCTGGGAACGACAACGCCTTCAAGGCCGCGCTTCACGGTAATGATATGGGCATCGGCGGCGGCGAAGACGGAAGGAATCTTGCTCGCGGGGAAGAAGGGGAGAAAGCGGACATTGGGAAGTCCTGCGGCCACTGACTGCAG
>Ga0116217_10005923_pt1 | contig 10669 bp, 9 predicted proteins | sample Sb_taG_6_FD_89697 | JGI IMG/M metagenome (GOLD analysis project Ga0116217, IMG submission 89697) | Peat soil microbial communities from Weissenstadt, Germany - Sb_50d_4_PS metaG | ecosystem: Environmental > Terrestrial > Soil > Wetlands > Peat | place: Germany: Weissenstadt | collected 2010-09-21 | reverse complement strand
TACTTTTCCATCGACCCCATCTTTCGCCGCTACCATCAATCCGACCTGACGTTCTCGCTGCTCTACGCGTTCAATGAGAATTTCGTGCTCGTGCTCTCGCACGATGAAGTGGTGCACGGCAAGCGCGCGCTGCTGGCGAAAATGCCCGGGGACGTTTGGCAGCAGTTTGCCAACTTGCGCTCCCTTTATGCCTTCCAAATGACGCACCCCGGCAAGAAGATGCTTTTCATGGGCGGGGAGATCGGGCAATGGAACGAGTGGAACGCCAAACAGTCACTGGACTGGAACCTGCTGGACTATATGCCGCACCAGCAGATCCGGAGGCTGGTGGCGGACCTGAACCACCTTTACCAGGCGGAGCCTTCGCTCTACGAAGTTGACTTTGAGTGGCAGGGGTTCGAGTGGATTGATTTTCACGATACGGATAACTCAGTAGTCGTTTTCCAGCGCCGCGCGCGCGACTCGAATAATCACTTGGTGGTGGTCTGTAACTTCACCCCCGTTCCGCGCGAGCGCTACCACATCGGCGTGCCTGCGTCGTGTTTCTATCGTGAAGTTCTCAATACGGATGCCTCGCACTACGGCGGGAGCGGAGTAACAAACGCGCCAGGGCGGCAGGCAGTGCCTATGCCTTGGCAGAATCAACCCTGCCATATCGACGTCACCCTGCCGCCCCTTGGGATTGCGATTTTCAAGCCGGAAAGATAGGATGGGGCCGCTTGACAGGAGTTTCACTGAAATGTATATTTTCAGCGTATGCTGAAGCCGGCACTTTGAGTGAAACCCATGACTGAGCTTGAGCTTAGAAACCGCTTCGAGCCTGCCTTCGCACGCCTGCTAGCTCAAGTCCAAGGCTCAATCCGCCGGAAGATTAACAATCCCAAGGTAAGAATGCGCCCGGGCCTTGTGATAGAGATCGAGATCAGGGACAAGCGGAAGATCCTGGTCATTGAATTCAAGTCAATTGGGCAGCCTAGGTATATGCGTGAGGCCGTCGCGCAGGTCAAGGCTCATGCTAGCGCCATACCCAAAGGCTACCCCGTAATTGTTGCTCCGTTTATTCTCGATCAGTCCGCCAAAATAATGCAGTCCGAGGGCGTAGGCTTCTTCGATTTGGCCGGAAACTGCTTGCTTGACTTCGATGGTGTGTTCATCCGGTCCCAGGGAAAGCCCAATCCCCATCCCACTACCAGAGAATTGAGATCGCTCTTCCAGCCGCGCGCCTCGAGGGTGCTGCGGTTCTTGCTAACGCCTGCGCTTGTACACGTTAGCATGCTCAAGCCCGGCGTTGGAGCATGGCCAAAGATATTGGCTCAGCCACCGGGGGACCGCAGGTGGACCGTAGAGGAACTTTCCGAACTGGCGGAGGTGAGCCTTGGCTGGGCATCCGCAGTCAAACGGAGGCTTCTTGATTTTGAATACGTAAGGGAAGAGTACCGGCGCATAGTTCTGACCAAGCCCGGTGAGTTGCTGGAAGAGTGGGCCAGGAATTACGATCCGGGTCTACACCACAGAATAGGTCTGTACGTACCGAACGAACTTCTCTCTATGGTTGAAGGCGAACCGGCGAGGGAAAATGCAAAGGAAGAGTTCGCTAAGGGTATTCTATACGAGTCGACGCTAGGCACACTGGGGTTTGACCCCAAAACGGGGCGCGATTTTCCCTGCGTCCTAACGTCGTTCTCCGGCGCCAGCTATGTGGCGCCATTCGTTCGCTATGTTTCCGTGACCGCCTTCTTTTCCGGACGGATTGAAGAGATCAAGAGCAAATTCAGCGCGAAGGAAGTCCCGACCGGTGCAAATCTCAATATCCTGGTCCCGCGCGATTATGGAGTCTACTTTTGCTTGCGCCAAATCCGAGCGGACTACATAGTCAACCCTGTCCAACTCTATCTCGACCTAATCACCGATAAAGGCCGCGGCGAAGAAGCCGCTCAAGCCGTTCGCGACCTGGAACTCAAGTACTGACATGCGCGGCCTTCATGATTATTCCAAACAGGATACCGCCAAGGCTCTTCAACTCCTCCTGGAGTTGGTAGAACATCTCAAAGCCTACAAGGACCACATCGTTCTGGTTGGTGGCTGGGCGCCTTATTTCCTAATTGGAGACTCCGCTGGGAAGTTTGGCCAACAACACATCGGCAGTCTGGACGCCGATTTGTTTCTGGACTTTCGCTCGATCCCCGACACTGCCTACGAGACGATTTTCGAGATTCTCGAGAGGGAGGGATACTCTCAGCGCAGAGATCGGCAAGGGAAAATCATTCCAGCAAGCTTCGAAAAGATTGTGCCGCTATTGGGCGGAGGCAGCTTCCCGATGCGTGTCGACTTCTTGGCGGGCGAGTATGGCGGAACGGCTCGGTCCCACCGTCACCAAAAAGTGCAGGACCTGCTGGCCCACAAGGCCCGTGGCTCTGACATCGCTCGCGAGCAGAATTGCACCCATGAGATTTCCGGCCAACTACCCAATCGGGCGAGGGTAACGGTTCGCCTGAAGATTGCCAATGAGGTTGCGGTTCTTGTGATGAAAGGCATCACTATGGGGCAGCGGACCAAACCCAAGGACTTCTACGACCTCTTTATGCTCGTGAAGTACTTCAAGGACGGCCCTGGCAGCATTGCGGCGAGTTTAAGACCCCTCCTCGACAACAAACTGGTAGGCGAGGCAATGGCTAATATCCGCCGTTACTTCGAGCGTTTCGACTCGTTGGGCCCCGTGTCAGTTGCTGAATTCTTCCAGCCATCCGACCCAGAGTCCCGGTCAGTTATTCAGCGAGATGCGTTTGAGCAGTTGCAAGCCTTGCTCAATGAAATAGACGGCTAGGATTCGATGAAACCTTCGAATCGAGCTCGAAGACGTCTGGACTCGGGCCGCTACATCCCCAGCACCAGCCGGTCCACGCGCTTGCCCACATCGCGCAGATAAGCTTCATCGCCGCCCGGGAGCTCAGTTGTCACGTAGCCCGTGTAGCCAACGTCGGCAAAAGCTTTGCGGACCGCCGGCCAATCGATCTCGCCTTCTCCCAGATTGACCCAACGGTAGCCATCTTCGACGTGCTTGAAATCCTTCAGGTGGACTTTCGCGATGCGCTTGCCCAGGTTGTGAATCCAATCCTGGGGATAACCGTAAAGCACCACGTTACCTACGTCGAAATACGACTTCAGCCAGGGACTCTGAAACTCATCGACATACTTTGGCATCTCGAGCGGGCTAAGAAGGAATTTGTTCCAGACTTCCTCAATGGCGATGACCACCTTCAATTCCTCGGCCAGAGGGAGCAGTTTCTTGATCTGCTTCTGGGAGCGCGTCCATGCATCGCGGTAGGTCACCTGCGGATTGACGACCGCGGGCACCAACAACACTGCCTCGGCACCCCAAAGCTTGGCGTTGTGGAGCGAAGTTCGCATTCCCTCCAGGCTCTTCTCTACTACCGCGGGATCGGGCGAGGAGAGCGGATTCGCCCAATGCGCCATGTTCATCACGGAGTGGATTCTGACTTTGGCGTCGTCCGCCGCCTTCTTGATTTCCTCGGCTTCGTGCTGGTCGGTTACCGTCTGGCCCTCGATCGCGTCGAAGCCCACGGCCTTTACGAGTTTCATTCGGTCGGCGTAGCTCAGGTTCTTCGGCAGCATCTCGATCTGGAGAGCCTTCTTGATGTGGCCCGCCTCAGGTTCCGGAGAAGCCACGGCAGTCCCCGCTGTGGCGCTCAGCGCCGCCGCGCCAACCGCAATTGATGTTTTTAAGAAATCCCGTCGTGAACTATGATTGTCCATTTCAACCCCCCCTTCTCTCATTTCATAGTCTGGTGCGGAACAATAAACCAATGCACAATACCATAAACATTGCACGCCGTGGTGCAGGAATCTGAATACTTCTACTGTCCCGGGTCAGAAGTTGGTTAACAAAGTCACTTCTCATGCTCGACCGTTTTTTAGAGCCCCGTTAGGGGCGACATAGAGTAGCCCAGGGCGCAAGCCCTGGGTTAGATGGCCCTCACCCCGCCTTCGGCACCCCTCTCCCGCTCCGCGGGAGAGGGGGCGGGGGAGAGGGTGGGCTCCCCGCGACCCACGGCTTGCGCCGTGGGCTAAATTCTGCCGCCCGTCGGCTGGCGGGCTGAATTCTTCAACGAACTTCCGACTCAGGACACTGGCGGACTGGAAACATTTGAACACAGCGCGACACGCGGCCACAGGCAAAAAAGATCACGACAGCGCTGCCAAGCGGCAACCGAATGCAGATTCTTCGCGCGCCGCGAAGAAAATCACCCTTAGGAACACAGAGGTCACTGAGGGTCTCCGTGATCTCAGTGTTGAAATTCTCGAGGCACGGAGATCACGGAGAAATTCGACTTCATGACAGGCGGGCCTGCTTTTCCAAAACTCCCGAATGTTTGCTTTACGTTCTCCCCATCTTGGAGATATCGATATGAGGATCGAATACCTCGGTAGATTTCTGCAATTCTTCCCAGGTAACCAGCTTACCTGTGTAAGCGGCGTTGCGCCCCAACATGGCGCTGAGCGCGGATTCCGCGCCCTGTGCGGCCTGGTTGTGGAACTGGTTGCTGGTGATGCTCTCGATGAACGCCTTCTGTTTCTCCGACTCGGCTTCGTCCAGCGAGCCCTTGAATGTCCCCGCCACGGAGAACTGGTTGCCGCCTTGCGCGGGGCCAAGTCCCGCGTCCCACGGTTCTGCTCCGACAATGCTCACCCGGGAGTCGTAGTGCGCCTGCGAGCTGCCTTTATCGCCGTAAAACTGGGTTGCGGCGTCAAACGTCGGGCTGTCAAACTGCGTAGAGCCGAAACTGATCTGCACCTGGTTGGGATAAGTGAAGACCAGATTGAAATTGTCCCAGCAGTCGCCCGCGTCCGTGCGCAGCTTGCGGCTGCCACTGCCCACGGCCATCAGAGGATGCCCCTGGAGAGTCCAATTCACCATGTCGATGACGTGGATATTCTGCTCGACGATGATGTCTCCGGAAAGTGTTCTGTACCAGACCCAGTTGCGGAGTTTCTTCTCCTCCGGCGAGGCATCGGGCCATTCCGGACGATCGATGTGGCCGCAATAGTAGTAGGCCAAACCGCAGCCGATCTTGCCCAGCGCGCCTTCCTGAATCCGCTTCACCAACTCGGCATGGGGCGGCGCCTTGCGGATCTGAAATCCCACCTCGAGGCTCAATTTCCCGTTGACCTTTTCTCCGATGTGCACCACGTGCTTAGCCCCCGGCACGTCGATCGCCACGGGCTTCTCGCAATAAACGTGTTTTCCCGCCGCCACGACGGTTTCAAGGTGATGAGGATGGAAGTACGGGGGAGTGGTGATGAGGATGAAGTCCACTTCCTTCGACGCCGCGATCTCCTTATAGGAATTGGGGCCTTGGAAGAGTTGCGAGGGATCGATCGCCGCGTAACCCTTCGCCTGCTGGTGCTCGTCGAAGTGTTTTCGGCCCGCTGCAAGTTGGTCGGGGAAGAGATCCGCAAGAGCCACCACGCGCGTGTTGGTGTTGTCAATGAAACCCGTCCCCACCGCCGTGCCGCGCCCCCCAACGCCTAAAATTCCCAGGCGCAAGGCGGAGTTCGCATCCGAACCTCGCACGGCCCCGGGTTTCACGATCATGGCGCCCGCCGCCGTTGCAGCGGCCGCGCCCAGAAACTTCCTCCGGCTCATTGCTCCATCGGTCATGAATATGCCTCCTTAGTGATTTTTCAGCCGTACCTGCTTCAGCAACTTCTCCGGGACCGACCGGCTGATTACTCTTTGCCGCCCCTCTGAACGCTGGCATGATACTCCCACCTAGGGCCTGAAATCCAGCAAAACATGTCTGGTAGGTGCGGCCCTTGTGGCCGTCCCGGGGCAACCACAAGGGTTGCCCCTACGTCGCCTAGCGGGGATTCCCCCTCACCCCTGAGCCCTCTCCCCAAGGGGGCGAGGGGGAAACAATCCGACTTTATACCCTCGCCCCCTTGGGGGAGAGGGTGGCGCGAAGCGCCGGGTGAGGGGGTTGGTCCGTCACGATATAATCCTCAGTAAGTCACCTACGCAGCGCGTTTAGTGCGGCTTCCGGGCTTGACAGCGGGACTGCCTGACTTGCAAAGTGGGCACTCGGCGGGGTTGTAATTTTGAATCGTCAAGGTCAGCAAAGCCGACCTGGGGACGCCAAGATCGGTCGTGCCGCCGCTGCGGTCGATCAGCGAGCCCGCACCCACAACCTTCCCGCCTGTATCCTCGACGCATTTCATCGTTTCACGCGTCGAGAGGCCGGTGGTCAGCACATCCTCGACCACCAGCACCGGTTCGCCAGGGGCTATCGTAAATCCACGACGCAGAGTCATCACGCCGTCTTGCCGCTCGGTGAAGAGCGCCCGGATGCCCAGTGCGCGGCCCACCTCGTGCGCCACCAGTATTCCGCCCAGCGCCGGCGCCGCCACCACCGTCGCGCCCAGGTACCGCAGTTTCGCCGCGAGTTCGGAACAAAGCTGTTGGGCAATTCTGGGGTGCTGCAGCACTTGCGCGCATTGAATGTAACGATCGCTGTGCAGCCCGGAAGAGAGGACGAAGTGGCCCTCGAGCAGGGCGGAGTTCTCGCGAAAGACTTGGAGGAGTTCGTCATCGGTCATGGAATATTTCCCTCGAAGAAAGATTCACCACAGAGGGCACAGAGAGCACAGAGCAAAAGCTCTGAACGGTCCCAAAGAACAGAAGGAGTCATTCTGAGCGAAGCGAAGGATCTCGGCAGTTGTGTTCAAGGGCGGCGAACTGAAGACAGACTGCAGAGATCCTTCGCTTCGCTCAGGATGACAGCCAGTCGTCTTTACTCCGACTCTCTACGGCACGCCTCTGCGGCCTCGGTGTAGAAACTGATCTGGAACCAGCAACTCCCCCCTCTGCTGAGGAGGGGTTGGGCGTGGTGAGCTGGAGCGTTCAACCTCCCGTGCCCCTCCTTATCCAAGGCGGGGAGCACTCTTTGCCGTATCCATCTCGGCCACGATCGCGTCCGCCGCCGCAACCGGGTCAGGCGCGCCGGTAATCGGCCGTCCTACCACCAGGTAGTCGGCGCCGGCGGCGATGGCGCTCGAGGGGGTCGCAATTCGAGCCTGGTCGTTTGTGGCGGAGGAAGCAGGCCGAATCCCCGGGGTGACAATGAGAAACTCCGGGCCGCACGCCTGGCGAATCGCCGCGATTTCGCGCGCCGAGGCCACGACTCCGTCGAGACCTGCGGTTTGCGCGAGGCGCGCTAACCGGACGACAGCCTCCATCGGCGTTCCGGAAATGCCCAACTCCGCAAGATCCTGGGCTTCGAGGCTGGTCAGGATCGTCACCGCCAGCACCTTCGTGCCTGCCTGTAAAGGCAACTCTTGTGGCTGCCCTGGGCCGCTTCTGCCGACCGCCAGCGTTGAGCGCACCCCTTCGAGCGCGGCTTCCATCATTTTCCGCCCGCCGGAGGCGTGCACGTTCACCAGACTCACGCCGAGTTCCGCAGCCTCGCGGGCCGCCGCCCGCACCGTGTTGGGGATGTCGTGGAATTTAAGGTCGAGGAAGACCTTGTGGCCCGTGGTGATGAGATAGCGCACCGTCACAGGCCCTTCCGCCGTGAAAAGCTCCGACCCAACTTTGACTAGCCCGACGTGGCCTTGCAAGGGTTCCGCCATTTGCGTAGCAGCGCTGCCGCTGGGCAGATCCAGCGCTACTATCAGTTTGTCTCGTGTAGTCATTCCTACTATTGTAAACCATCGACCCTTTGTTTTCATCGGCATTCCCGCTTCGTCAACGCATGTTGCGGCGGCACTCGGGATCGCGGAGGGGCGCACACATTGCGACAAAAGCCGTCCAGATATATGCGTCACCCACGGTTCTATACTGGTTGACATTTAACGCCAGACGTTATAGATTTGGGGAGTGATCAAATCCTTCCGGTGCGATGAGACTGAGCGGCTCTTCCATCGCCAGCCCAGCCGCAAGTTTCGCGCCATCGAACGGTCGGCCCTTCGGAAGCTCGACATGCTCGACGCAGCGAACGATCTTCGAATTCTCGGCGCGCTTCCCGGCAACCGGCTGGAGCGGCTGCGCGGCGACCGCGAAGGACAGCACAGCATTCGGATCAACGACCAGTGGCGGATCTGTTTTGCTTGGCACGAGGGCGACGCCTACCACGTCGAAATCACAGACTACCACTAGGAGGAGACGATGGCCAAGAAACTGAAGCCCGTACATCCGGGCGAGATTCTACGCGAGGAGTTCATGAAGCCGCTCGGCCTCAGCATGAACAAGCTGGCTTTGGATTTGCGCGTGCCGGTCACCCGCATCGCGGAGATTGTCCACGAGCGCCGCGCCATCTCGACCGATACGGCCCTGCGCCTGGGGCGCTACTTCAACACCGCGCCGGTTTTTTGGATGAACCTCCAGGTTCGCTATGACCTCGAAGTCGCGGAGGACGAACTGGCAGACAGGATCGCACGCGACGTGCAGCCGATCGAAGCAGCCGCACTTTAAGAAGTGGGGCGTCAGCCTTCGTCACGCGCATGGGGCGGAGCGGAGGAAAGGGAAGCCCTCATCAACGTGCGACGAGAGGGGATGCCGGTATGCCCCCCAGACAAGCCCCTCAACCAGCTCCGTCGGCGGACGGACTGATGAAAACGCCGTCGCGGGCCCCTCTCCCCAAGGAGCATAGGCGCTAGAATAAGCCCGTCGCACCACACCAAGCCGCATCAGCGGCGCGAGAATGTGGCCCACGGCGCCAGCCGTGGGATCACGGCAGACAGAGAGCACGCTGAGCCACGTAGTGGCGACAGAAGATCTGCGATTATCAAGACAGATCTGTCGCCCCTCCCGGGGCTTTTCATGCGCCTCGGCCCTGCTTTCCCTACGGCTGTCGCCGTGGGCCACATTCTTGCGCCCGCCCCGGCGGGCTCCGGAACCCGATCGAGCCTATTCTAGCGCCTATGCTTCCAAGGGGGAGAGGGCCGGTGTCGCGCGGATCGGTATTAAATGCTCGCCATTGAGGCGAATTCCTGGAGGCGTTCGGCGACGCTCTTCACGTGCCGAGGAAGAGGTAGCTTGGCGCCGGCCTCGAAAATGGGGATCAGCTTCTCAAGCTCAGGACCGGAGGCCGCGCCGGTCAGGGCGACGCGAATGGGATGGAACAGGTCCTTCCCTTTATTCCCCGTTTCCTTTTGCACTTCTTTGGTGAGCGCGCGGAACTGTTCGTAGCTCAATTCCGGTTGGGCCAGGGCTTTGGGGATGAAAGCGCCAAGCACCGAACGGGCGCTCGGCGTCGCCGCGAGGTCTAATTCCTCGACTGCCTTCCTTGCGTCATAGTCGAAAATGATCCGCACCGCATCGGGAAGTTGCTCGAACGTGCTGAGGTTCTTGAGGACAGCGTTCAGCACGCCCTCCAGCCACGCCAGCACTTCTGGAGTTGGTTGCGTGTCCAGGTATCCCGCCGAACGAAGGAACGGTATCGCCAGCTCAACCAGACGCCGGGGTGGGCATTCCTTCATGTAGTGCCGGTTCAGCCAGTAGAGCTTCTCCTGGTCAAACACGGCCGGGCTCTTGGTTATGTGCTCGAGCGAAAACTGCTCGACCAGTTGCTGCGGACTGAGGATTTCCGTTTTTCCGTCCGCCGGCGACCACCCCAAGAGCGCCAGGTAATTCCGCAGTGCTTCCGGAAGAATTCCCATCTCTCGGAAACTCTCGAGCGAGGTCGCTCCGTGGCGCTTGGACAGGCGCGTCCGGTCGGAACCCAGAATCGTCGAGAGGTGAGCGAACTGCGGTGGCTCCCAGCCCAAGGCGGCGTAGACGGCGAGTTGGCGGGGAGTGTTGGAAATATGGTCGTCGCCACGAATAACGTGGGTGATGGCCATTAAGTGATCGTCGACGACCACCGCATAGTTGTAATTGGGGTTGCCGCCGGAGCGCACCAGGACGGGATCGCCAATAACTTCAGCCGAAAAACTGGTGGGTCCGTGCACGAGATCGCTCCAGGAAAACGCACTGGCAATGATCTTCAGCCGGATCGCAGCCGGTTCGCCCGCCGCGACCTTGCGCGCCGCCTCTTCACGCGGACGCTTGCGGCAACGTCCCGAATAGCGGGGCTGGAGACCGGCCTTCAATGCCTCCTGGCGTTCCTGCTCGAGTTGCTCCGGAGCACAAAAGCAGAAATAGGCCTGGCCCTGGTCGATCAACTGAGTCGCCAGCCGGGAGTAGACCTCTTTCCGCTCTGATTGGCGATAGGGAGCGAACTCGCCCCCTTTGTCCGGCCCCTCGTCCCAATCGATTCCGAACCAGCGCAGGTCTTCGAGCAACTGTCGCTCGAACTCGTCTTTGGAGCGCTCGATGTCCGTGTCTTCGATCCTTAAAACGAAGGCGCCGGCGTAGTGCCGGGCAAAAAGCCAGTTGAAAAGGGCAGTGCGCGCATTCCCGACATGGACGTAGCCGGTCGGGCTAGGCGCAAACCGAACTCTGATCTCAGACATATTTCCTGCCGCCTGGTAACGGTAACACACCTCAGGATTAACGCCATAACGCTTTCATAATCGAGGGGGGCTAACTCTAGCCGAACTTTCGCAGTTGAGGGCATATTGAAGTCGTAAGTGTTTTCTTTTCATCAAAGCGATCTTGCAGGTCGGCACTACATTTTCAGCCTCGGCGACTGGGGCTGGGCAGCCTCCTGGG
>Ga0116217_10005921_pt1 | contig 10670 bp, 6 predicted proteins | sample Sb_taG_6_FD_89697 | JGI IMG/M metagenome (GOLD analysis project Ga0116217, IMG submission 89697) | Peat soil microbial communities from Weissenstadt, Germany - Sb_50d_4_PS metaG | ecosystem: Environmental > Terrestrial > Soil > Wetlands > Peat | place: Germany: Weissenstadt | collected 2010-09-21 | reverse complement strand
TAATAGTTAACTCCGAGACCATAAGCATTAGCCAAGGCAGTCAAATAGGGCATGTTTGTAGCGTTGTAGGAGGTGCTGTAATCCGTGTTCTCACCAAGCACGATCACAACATTCCCGAACGACGGCAGCTTCTGACCTAAAGCTGTGGGAATAAGGACAGACGTGCCCAGCAGCAGCACCAGGCACATCCCAGACACGTTGTTTAACCGTTTCATGCGCAAAACCTCACGTTGTGATTTTGACACCCCGACGAGAAATTCTCTTGGTTCAAAAGCCAGCCACATCCTACACCCATTTGCCTGCTCTCGACCTAGAGAAACGAAGAATTTTCGTGGAATTTTCATCAGACCCGTCTCCGCACACAAGCCTTCTTTAACCCTCTTCAAATCTGCTACGCTTGTAGCCACAGCGTGGACCCGTAGCTCAACTGGATAGAGCACTGCGCTTCGAACGCAGGGGTTGGGAGTTCAAGTCTCTCCGGGTCCGCCATTGGTTTGCTTGCAGATCCCTCGCAAAGCTCGGGATTTCGGCTGCGGTCTTTCGCTTCGCTCACGCCCGCAAGACGCCTCAAGTTCAAGTCTCTCCGGGTCCGCCAGAGTTCTCTTCCCTAAGCTGCAACATCGCGCGTTCTTGCTGGTTTCGTGGTGGTAGGATGGCCGCATGCGATTGACCGTTCGCAATATCGTTTCGGCGCTGTTGGCAGTTTTTACTCCTGCGGCCTGCCTGCTCGCGCAAACACCTGCCCAACAGCCGGAACTCCCCGAGTTCATCAAACAAGGTCAGCAGTTGATGCGGGAAGGAAAGCTGAATGATGCGCTAGCCTTGTATCGTCTGAATGTCCAGAGCTCGCCGCATTCGACTCCGGCCAACATTGCGACTGGCATGGTTCTCGACCTGATGGGGCAAGGCGAGGAAGCCCGGAAATATTTTTCCAAGGCGATCGCGGTCGCCGGAAATCCTGAGAGTCAGGCGGCAGCGAACCGCGGGATGGCAATCTCTTATGCATTCGAGGGAAACTGCGACAAGGCCGTGAAGTATGAAAAACGGGTTCTCGACTTCAACAAAAGCACCAAGAATTTTTTTCAGCAGGGAGAAATTGCGGACGAAGCCGCCCGGATTTGCATCGATTCCGGAGACTTTGATGCTGCCTACAAATGGTACAAGATTGGATACGAAACCGGATTGAAGGAACCCGGCATCACTGCCGCCCGTCGGGACTTGTGGAGTTTTCGCTGGGAGCATGCGCAGGCGCGCATCGCGGCGCGACGAGGCAACCAGGCGGAAGCGCAAACCCATGTCACCGCGGCGAAAGCCATTCTCGACAAGGGCACCAATCCGGAGCAAGCCGCTTTTTTTCCTTACCTGCAGGGCTACGTCGCGTTCTATGCGGGAAACTTCAAGGAGGCTCTTGAAGAATTGAATAAGGCAAACCAGAACGATCCCTTCATTCAATGCATGATCGGCCAGACCTACGAGAAGTTGGGCGAGAAAGATCGAGCGTTAGAATACTATCGCAAAGCATCGACGGCGATTTTTCACAATCCCGCGGCCGCGTACGCTGTCCCTTTCTCGAAGAAGAAGCTGTTTTGAAATTATCTGTGATCCTTCCGCCCTCGGCTGAATCGCCGGTGCGGTCTTTTACAATGTGAGCGTGAAGACCTCGGACGTGATCGTCGTTGGCGGCGGCATCATTGGACTCACACTCTCGATTGCTCTGCGCAAGCGCGGCCTGCGCGTTCTGGTGGTTGAGCGTGGAGAACCCGGACGCGAAGCCTCTTATGCCGCGGCCGGAATGCTGGCCGACTGCACGCTCGAGACTCCGCCTGCATTGCAGCTACTGGCAATGGCGAGCGCGCGCATGTATCCCGAGTTCGTGCATGAGTTGCAGGACGAATCGGGGATGAATGTTGATCTGCGCGATGACGGCACGATCCTGTTTCCACATGCCTCGGTTCCGCCGCAGTTTTACGCCGAACATCAGCTTCCCGCGCCTCTGACCGAACTTGAACCGGCATTGGCCGACGCGAAAACTCCGGCAGTCTACCTGCCCGCAGTCTATCTGCCCGCAGTCTATCTGAAAGAGCGCAGCGTCGATCCCCGCGCTCTGGTCGCAGCAGCCCTGAAGGCTGCAAAACATCGCGGAGTAGATATTTCTTCTGGCACGACCGTGACCGATCTGCTGCTCTCGGACGGCCGAGTCACGGGCGTCCGCACCGATAGAACACAGTACGGCACGTCTTGCGTGGTGAATTGCGCCGGCGCGTGGGCGGGAAGTTTCTCCACGCCGCGCTTCCCTACCCGCCCGGTCAAAGGCCAGATGCTCTCTGTGGCCTGCGCCCAGCGCGATGTCATACGCCACGTGATCCGGGCACCCGAAGTGTACATGGTGCCGCGCAGCGATGGACGAATCCTGATCGGCTCCACGCTGGAAGAGGCTGGCTACGACAAGCGCACCGATGCCGAAACCATCCACCGCCTGCACCAAGCCGCAATCCACCTGGTTCCTGCGCTCGAACAGGCGCGGATTTTGGAGGATTGGGCCGGGCTGAGGCCGGGAACTCCGGATGATTTACCAATGCTAGGCGCGACCACCACGCCCGGATATTTTGTGGCCATAGGACACTTTCGCGACGGCATCCTGCTCACTCCGGTAACGGCTCATGTAATGGCGCAGGCGATCACAGGCGAGCGGCCCGACCACGACATTTCAGCGTTCTCGCCAGCGCGATTCTGAGCTTTCAGCATCCGTGAAAAAACCGTCCTGGCAATTAGTCATTTACCCCGGAACCCGATCGTGTGTGTAGTGGCGATTTTGCGACAGTTGATACTGCCATACAGTATTTGTCTACTCAGTCAAAGCCAAACAATTCACCATACGGTTTAAGGTACTCTCTAACTTCGTCGCAAGGACTGAGTCAGCGCACCGCACTTCTTCGAGCAGAGCACCCACGGTGAGCCCAAAAGCGCGTTTGAGCTCAACCGGTTCCAAGGAACGAGCCAGACATTCTGCAGCTCGCGCCTTTTGCTCGTCGGTAAGGTCGTCAAGGCCTCTGCCCTGGACAGCAGCTACACCGTTGCGCTTGCACATCAACTCCAGCACGTTATCTCGCATTCCGCTCAACATATATTCTGCCTGCAACAGTCGCGAGCGCGCGATACTCGAGCGCACGTGCAGCGCATACAGCCACGCCATTCCAATCAAATCCTTTGCATCGGGAACTGGCGCTGGAATCGGCTCTCCAGCTGCACCAAAGATCAGAGCGAATTTTGGGCCAACCGCGCGCAATTCGTTGGAGGGCCAGAATGAGAGGTCAACTTGCAGAGTGTTATCGAGCAGGAATACACGGTACAAAATGTCGCCGCGCCTGACGTCATAGTTCGCAACCGCCGCATGGTCACGATACAAACGTGTGGTCCAATCAACTAATACCTGGTTCAGATCGGCATGGGGAGCCAGACCCAGTGCGAGATCGATGTCAGACCAGCGGTCCAGCTGCCCAATCGCCGCTGAACCCAAATGTGCGGCGCCACCGATACGTGAATCTGCCTTTGCGGCCGCGACGAGTTCCCCACGAATCTGTTCTCGTTTCTGCGATGTAAAAACCAAAACGTTGTCCATTCGTTCAGCATTGATCCGAGTGTCTACCTATCTAAGCTTCATTTCTAGGATAAATAACATCGAAACGATGCCCCAGCAGCGAGGCAAGTATAGACGAGTCAATTGACGCAATCCGCTACTCCGTAAGCGCTTCACCCTCTTACCCTCGTCTGCAAATCCTGTATTGCTGCGATCCAGTCGTTCAGACCATCCGCTTCGAGCCAAAGGTCTTTCAGTTCAGAGTTTTTCCGCACACGTTCCAAGGCTCGCAGGGCCAGAGCTATGAGTTCTGGAGTGGACGCCGGTCGATTCGTCGTCCATTTGATAACTTCTGCTGGCGCTCTCTCTGTGGGAGAACCTCGCAGAGCAGCGATGACCTCAGCCGCCGCCACCACGACGCTGGCGGCGGGGGCCTCGAGATAGCCGGGATGGTCAGCGGCCTGAACGAATATCTCTGTCAGATCATCGGGTGTTATGGCGCCTAGTTTCTTAAGCCAATCCGTAGCGTATTCGTTCTCAAAACTTCCCGTGCCCCAAGCCATCTTGCAACTCTCCCAGCAGACGATTTCTTGGAGATTATAAAGCTACAGCGATAAAGTCTCGCTGTGGCAAGAGTCATTCGTGTACAGATTTCTACGCGTTTCGGCTGTAACCAGCGCAGCACAGAACCGGCAGTCGCGGATATTTGGCGTAGTTGGCATCGCTGTCCGAGAGTTTACAGCGATAGAACGTCGATCCCCGATCAGACTGAATTCGCTGCGCGTGCAGGCAGTCGAAACACAAGCCGATGCGCCGTCGCCCGTCCTCGGTGACTTCTTTTGTTTGATTGGGTTCTGTCACGCCTGCAGAATAGCGTATCCTCAAGCGCGCCGCGTCCGGCTTAGGCGCGTTGCAGCGAAAAGAACCGTCGCCACCGCTTCAGGTATACTTATCGGTTTAATCGGTACTCCAACCCTTAGACACATCGTCATCGAGAGAAAGGGACACATCTATGGCTTCCCCGGCAGTGGATTACGCTCGTTCGAATCAGCAGCGCTTCTTGAATGAACTCAAAGATCTGCTTCGCATTCCCAGCATCAGCACCGCGCCAGAGCACAAATCCGACGTGCAGAAGGCCGCCGACGTTGTGGCCAGCGAGCTTCGGCGAATTGGCATGGAGAACGCGGAACTAATCGCCACCAAGGGCCATCCGCTGATTTACGCGGACTGGCTGCACGCTCCCGGCAAGCCGACTGTGCTCTGCTACGCCCATTACGATGTGCAGCCGCCCGACCCGCTCGACGAATGGCTTAGCCCACCCTTTGAGCCAACGGAGCGCAACAACAATATTTACGCCCGCGGCGCCGTGGACGACAAAGGCCAGCTCTGGATGGAGATCAAGGCCATCGAAGCCCTGATGAAAGGCCACGGCGGCAAGCTACCGCTGAATGTGAAGTTCATCATCGAGGGCGAAGAGGAAGTCGGCGGCGAGTCCATTGCCGAGTATGTACGCAAGCAGAAAACGAAGCTGAAAGCCGACTTCGCGCTGGTCTGCGACACCGAACTTTTCGCCCCCGATCTTCCGACCTTATGTGTCGGGCTGCGCGGCCTCGTGTACACCGAGATTGAGGCGGTTGGCGCAAAGACCGATCTGCACTCCGGCATGTACGGCGGCGCGGCGCCCAATCCGTTCTTCGCATTGATCGAGATCATCAGCAAGCTGAAAGATGCGAAAGGCAAGATCCTGATTCCGGGCTTCTACAAAAACGTGAAGGCTCCGACTGCGGCCGAGTTGAAGGCCTGGAAGCGATTGCCATTCAATGAAGAGCACTATCGCAAGACGGAAGTTGGCTCCAAGGTTTTGACCGGAGAGCCAGGGTTTTCGGTGCTCTATCGCACCTGGGCGCGCCCGACCCTCGAAGTTCACGGCATGCCCGGCGGCTTTACCGCTCCCGGCGCAAAAACTGTGATCCCGGCAAAAGAGTCAGCGAAAGTTTCTATGCGCATGGTTCCCAATCAGGATCCAGACGACATCCTCAAGCGCTACACCGCATACGTGAAGAAGCTCACGCCTAAGGGCATTGAAACCAAAATCAAAGTGTGGAGCAAAGGCCCAGCCTGCGTGGTGGGCACGGACAACAAATATGTGAAAGCCTCCACCGAGGCCATGCACGATGTCTTCAAGAAAGACACGGTCTTCATTCGATCCGGCGGCTCAATTCCCATCGTGACCGATTTTCAGGATGTGCTGAAGATCCCAAGTGTCATGATGGGCTTCGGCTTGCCCGATGACAATCTGCACGCTCCCAACGAGAAGTTCCACATCCCGAACTTCCATCGCGGGATCGAATCGATCTGCCTGTTCTTCGAGAAACTGGGCGAGTAAGCAATGCGAGAACTGTGTGGGGCCGAGCGAAGCTCGGCGGGAGCCTCGGCAACTCTGCTGAGGCTTTCTCATCTCATGCTAAAATCGGCGTGTGAAGCGTCCGCGCAAATTCACCGTCGTCATCGAACGGGACGAGGAAGGCTACTACGTCGCCACAGTCCCCGGCCTGCGGGGCTGCCACACCCAGGCAAAAAACCTCGACACCCTCATGAAGCGCGCTCGCGAAGCGATTGAGCTGTGCCTGGACGTCGATCGCGGTGAAGTAGGTCCACTCGAACTGGTTGGCATTCAACAGATTTCTGTATGACTCGGCTTCCACGGCTGAATGGCAAAGAAGTCGTGCGAGTTCTAGGAAGATTCGGTTTCCAAGTCGTCCGAACTCGCGGAAGCCATGTTTTTCTGCGGCATGAGGACGGGAGAGTCACCACTGTCCCCGTTCATTCCGGCGAGACTCTCGGTCCCGGCCTATTGCGTTCAATTCTCCGCGACGTTGAATTGACGACCGAAGATCTGCTTAAGCACTCCTGAGTCATTGTCTTCCATCGGCTTTTGCGTTAGCCTTATTTCGCTCTCGCGACTCTCCCTTCCTTCGTCTACTCACACCCATTTCACACGCTTATGCTGCATTGTGTGTGCAAAATGACGTGGTTATGCAAAAGGGGACCCCATATATGGTGTTTTCTTGCTTGACCCCGGTGCAATTTCACCGTTACAGTAGCTCCAATCTGTGCCCGCCCTGTCCAGCCGCAGGAAGGTTTTGATCGGAGCGAGCTGTGTAGGAATCCAATTAGTTAACCCGTTCCCGAAGGAGTAGAAGTTGCTCAAACTGAAAAGGCTCCAGATTCTCGGTTTCAAATCTTTCTGCGATCGCACCGAACTCAAGTTTCACGGAGACGGCATCGCAGCCATCATCGGTCCGAACGGATGCGGGAAGTCCAACATCGCGGATGCGATCTCGTGGGTTCTAGGTGAGCAGTCGGCCAAGACTCTGCGCGGTTCGCGCATGGAAGACGTCATCTTCGCGGGCACGCGCGACCGGAAGCCCACCGGTATGGCCGAAGTCGCGCTCACGCTGATCGATCCCGAAGTCTACGACGGCCCCGACGCCCACGAACCGACCGAGATCGAAGTCCAGAGCGACTTGCCCCCGAGCGCAGACGACTGGGACGAAGCCGAAGTCCGAGCCAAGGCCGCTGAGGAAGTCGAGCGATTGACCGAAGAAGCGCAACCGGGGAAAACCGAAGAAGCCGGGCAGGCCATATCGACGGAGGCAGTCGCCGCTGTCTACCCGGAAGATAAGCCCGCCTTTGCGGTTTTCTCCAACCCGTCGCTCTCTTCTTCCAGCAAAGTAGGTGCACCGGTAAATCCCGGCCTCACCCTGGCTTCGACCGACAAGAGCCCGCAGGTCGTTCTCAAGATCCGCCGCCGGAAGTTTCAGCAGCAGTTCCGCGCCGGAGAGATCATCGTAACTCGCCGTCTGTTTCGCTCGGGAGACAGCGAGTACCTGCTGAACGGCAGGCTCTGCCGCTTGCGCGACATTCAGGAACTGTTCATGGGTACCGGGCTAGGGCCAGAGTCCTACGCGCTCATCGAGCAAGGGCGCATCGGACAAATCTTAAGCAGCCGTCCGACTGATCGCCGCGCCATCATCGAAGAAGCTGCAGGCATCACGAAATTCAAAACCAAGAAGCGCCTCGCTGAAGCGCGCCTCGAGGACGCCAAGCAAAATCTCTCTCGCGTGAATGATATTTTTGAGGAAGTCACGCGGCAAATGAATTCGCTGAAGCGGCAAGCCTCGAAGGCCGAGCGCTATGCCAAGCTACGCGAAGAGATGCGAGCGAAGCTGCGTCTGGTGCTGGCCAGCAAGTTCGCGCAATTAGATCGCGAGAGCATCGAACTGGACGAGCGCATCAACGCGCTCTCCGAGGAAATGCGTCACCGCACCGAAATCGTTCAGCAACTCGAAGCCGAACACGCCGACCGCACTCGCCGCGGCTACGCCATCGAAACCGAAATTCGCGAGAACCGCGAACGTCTCAACCAGATCAAACTTGAGAGCGAGCGCGCACATGCCCAGCGTCGTCATAACGAAGAACGCTGCGCCGAGTTGTTGATCCGTTCAGCTTCTTCCGAAGCCGAATTGGCCCAGGCTCAGCATCGGCTCACCGCGCTGGAAGCAGAGCGCGAGTCGAATCACCAGCTGTTGCAGTCGGCCGCCGCCGATGTGGCTGCCGCGCAGCAGGAACTCGCGCACTGCCAGAAAGAGGCCGCAGACGCTGCGAATGCACTGGCAGAGTTGGAACATCGCCAAGAGGCATCTCGCACCGCCATCATCGAAGTGGTTGCATCCGCCTCCAACTTGCGAAACTTGCTGACTCAGGCGGACGAGCGTGTAGCGTCCCTGGGCCGGGAGGCGCAGCGTCTGCAAATCGAAATGACCACCGCGAACTCTCAGGTCGAGGCATTCGGCGGGCAGCGCGGACAGTTTGCCCTGGAATTCGAATCCGTTTCCCAGCGTCTGGCCGGCTTGACTGAAGAAATTTCCCATGCGCGGCAATCGAGCGAATCCAAACGCCGCGAAGAAGCCGATGCCAAGAACCGCCTCGACAGCCTGCGGGCCGAATATGCATCTGCGATTGGAAAGAAAGGATCGCTCGAAGCGGTGATCGCTGAACATGGTTATTCGACGGAGTCGGTTCGCCGCCTGTTTCAATCGGGAGTGATGGAAGGCGGATTCGCTCCCGCAGGCGTGCTCGCCGATTTCCTCGAGGTTGAGCCGCGCTACGAGGGCGTAGTCGAAGACTTCCTTCGCGATGAATTGAACTACGTCGTGGTGAAATCCTGGGACGCGGCCGACGAAGGCTTACGCCTGCTGCGAACCGACGTCGATGGCCGGGCGACTTTCCTGGTCCATCCCGAGGACTCACAAGCGAAATTCTCCTTCGCAGTCGACGAAGTGGCTCGCGCTGCGAGACCGAATCAGTCGATCGTCCCACTGAAACATGCAATCCGCGTGCTGAACGGCTTTGGACGATCCCTCGAGGTCATTCTGCCCAAGCTGCGCGATGGCTACCTCGTTCCCGAACCCGCGTTCGCGCGTGAGCTTGCTCTATCCAACCCAGACGCGTTTTTCCTGTCGCATTCGGGCGAGTGCTTCCATAACGTCACCGTCACCGGCGGCAAGCAGCGTGCCGAGGGTCCGCTCTCGATGAAGCGCGAACTGCGCGACGTAATGCGCCTGTTGAACGAGTTAGAGTCGGCACTGCGCAATCACGAACTGCGTGTACTGACGCTGGGCCGCGAGATTGCAGAACTCGCTTCACGGCTTGATCGCCTCGAAGCCGAGCAGCGGGAAGCGGAAAAGCAAGCGATGACTTCCGGTCACATGTTGCGCCAGCTTGATTCGGAAATGGCTCGCGTTCTTGAGCGCCAGAATATCTGTAGTCGCGAAATCCAGCGCGTTGCTTCTGAACGTGACGAACAGCAGGCACTGATCGCATCACGGCAAACCGAATTGACGGCCATACAACAGCAACGCGAAGAGTTGGAATCGTTCGCGGCCGCGGCAAACGAGGAACTGGCCGGCATGCGCGAACGACGCGATTCGGCTGCGCAGGATGCTTCGCAACATCTGGCGCGCGTGGCCACTTTAGAGGAACGGCATCGGTCGGCCACGGCTGTGTTAGAGAAAATAGAAGCGCTGGTGAGTGACATGAGCGCACGCGCCGAGTCGTTGCAGACGCAGATTCAGTCTTCGTCGTCCGAGAAACTGCAACGCGAGGCTGAAAATCAGCAGATCGCGGTTCAACTGGAAGAACTCGAAGCCGAGCGCAACACCACCGAGGCTCGCGATGGATTACTGCAATTTGAATCCGACCAGGTCCGCGCCCGGCTGGCGGAGATCGACGACGGCTTGCGCGACGCTCGGCAGTTGCTCGATCAGGCTCGCGACCTGCGCGGTGAGCTCTCAGCGGCGGCAGCCAAGCTGCAGTCGGACGCGCAGCACATGGCGGAAACCTGCCTGAATGAGTTGGGGATACAGCGTCACGAATTGATGGCCGACAACGCAATCCCCATCACTGCTGGAGAACAGTTGGCCGCTGAAGACCAGGTTTACCGCGAAATGCGAACGCGTCTCGATGCCATGGGCCCCGTAAATATGATGGCCCTGGAGGAGTACAAAGAGACGGCCGAGCGCCACGCCTTTCTCGACACACAAAGAAAAGATCTCCTCGATTCGATTGAGAACACACAAGCTACGATCAAGGAAATCGACATCTTTTCGCGCCAGAAATTCGAAGAGGCTTTCCACAAGATCAACGAGAACTTCCAGACCACATTCCGCAAGCTATTCGGAGGCGGGCACGGCTTCATGCGTTTGACCGATGAAGAGAACAGTGCCGAAAGCGGCATCGATGTCGTGGCTTCCCCTCCCGGCAAGAAATTGCAAAACGTGCTACTGCTCTCGGGCGGCGAGAAAGCGCTGACCGCTTTGGCTCTGCTGGTAGGAATATTCCAGTACCAGCCCAGCCCCTTCTGCATTCTCGATGAAGTCGACGCACCACTTGACGAATCCAACATCGGCCGCTTCACCGAACTGGTGAGAGAGATGAGTATCAAGACGCAGTTCGTGCTCATCACCCACAGCAAAAAGACCATGAGCATCGCGCCGGTACTGTATGGCGTCACCATGCAGGAACCGGGCGT
>Ga0116217_10005920_pt1 | contig 10670 bp, 8 predicted proteins | sample Sb_taG_6_FD_89697 | JGI IMG/M metagenome (GOLD analysis project Ga0116217, IMG submission 89697) | Peat soil microbial communities from Weissenstadt, Germany - Sb_50d_4_PS metaG | ecosystem: Environmental > Terrestrial > Soil > Wetlands > Peat | place: Germany: Weissenstadt | collected 2010-09-21 | reverse complement strand
TCGTTCATCTTGACCCCGAGCACCAAAGCGAACTGCCGAACATCCTTGCGGCTCGAACGCGCATGCCTGTGGCCCAGGTGTCCGGACGCATTCCTCTCGAGCCGGGCCATGTCTACGTTATCCGGCCCAACCGGCAACTCCTGGTCATCGATCAGCACCTCGCGATTGCCGAGTTCGACGAGCCGCGTTGGCAGCGCGCGCCGATCGATCTTTTTTTTCGCTCACTCGCGGCGGGGCGGCTTCCCGAGTTGATCCGTAACCGGCGTAATCCGCTGTTGGATGTCCTTACCGAGACGGACGGGGAAGCGATGCAGCGCGTGCTCTCGCATCTGCGCGTTCGCTCTGGCCACGACTTCTCCAACTACAAGAAGTCCACGATTCGGCGGCGCATCGCGCGCAGGATGCAGGTGCAACGCGCAGCCACGATGGCTGACTACCTCACGATCCTTCGTGAAAACGCCCAGGAGGCGCAGGCTCTATTCACCGACCTTCTGATCTCCGTGACGACGTTCTTTCGCGACTCGAACGCGTTCGAAAGACTCGCTGCGCTCGTCATTCCCCGCTTGTTCGAAGACAAGGGCGCTTCGGACACGATCCGCGTCTGGATCCCCGGCTGCGCGACCGGCGAGGAAGCCTACTCGATCGCGATGCTGCTGCTGGAGGAGGCGAGTCGTCACGAGATTCGGTGTGAGCTTCAGGTGTTCGCTTCAGATCTGGATGATGGAGCTTTAGACGTCGCCAGGTACGGCCGCTATCCGATCGCCATCGAAGCCGACGTGACCGAAGACCGGCTCAGGCGATTTTTTATACGCGAGGGCGACCTATTTCGCGTCACACGCGAATTGCGCGACATCGTGCTGTTCGCCAAGCACAGCCTGCTTAAGGACCCGCCATTTTCGCGGGTGGACCTAATCTCCTGCCGAAACGTGCTGATCTACCTGGACCGCGAGCTGCAGCGCCAAGTCTGCGCCACATTCCACTTCGCCTTGCAACCCTCCGGCTATCTCTTTCTCGGCTCCTCCGAAAGCGCGGATAATCCGATCGGGATGTTTCGCGTCATCGACCGTGAAGCGCGAATCTATCAGCGCATGCCCCTGCCAGCCGAAGTACGGGTCACCCCCCGGATATTCGCGCAGACGTTTGGTCTCGAGCCTTCGCGGACCCGAACGCTCTCCTCGTTTCGCATGCCAAGCGAAGCGGGAGTCCATCGCCAGGCCCGGGAACGTCTTGCTCCGCCGAGCATGATCGTCGACGAGTCCTATCGGGTGGTGCATATGTCCGAGCAGGCCGGTCGCTATCTGCAACCTTCCGGCGGGACATTAAGCAACGATATTACAGAACTCGCTCGCGAGGAATTGCGGTTCGACATCCGCGCTGCGCTTCATCGAGTTTTCGGGCGCAGTGAAGCGAGCCTCAGCGGGCCGATCGGCGTCCGCTTCAACGGCGCGACTCGGCGCGTTTACTTGCAGGCGAGACCTCTAAGCTCTGAACCCAACGCCAGCCGCTCCGCGATTGTCTTCTTCTTCGAAGGCGAGGCGCTCGGCGAGGCGTCCCTGACGTCTACGAAAATTGAGGAACCGGCGCGCGCCGGGCAAACTCAGCAACTTCAGCAGGAATTGCAGTTCACCCAGTCGCAGCTCAGAGCCTCACGGGAGGAATATGAAGGGGCGAACGAGGAGCTACGGGCCGCCAACGAAGAACTGCAGTCGATCAACGAGGAATATCGCTCGACGGGCGAAGAGCTGGAGACCAGCAAGGAAGAGCTGCAGTCGATCAACGAGGAACTGCAGACAGTCAACAGCGAATTGAAGACCAAGCTGGAGAGCGTGTCGCGCGCCCACAGCGACATCCAGAACCTGATGGCCGCGACTGACGTCGGCATTTTGTTTCTCGACCCGGAGTTGCGAATCAATCGCTTCACCCCACGGATCACCGAGCTTTTCAACGTCGTTGCGGGTGATGAAGGCCGATCGATCACCAACTTCACCCAAAGGCTCGAATATGACGACCTCGCCGCAGACGCACGCAAGGTTCTACACGATCTGACCCCATCCGAACGCGAGGTTCGCAGCCATGACGGCAGCTGGTATCTCACACGGCTGAAGCCGTACCGCACAGTCGAGGACAAGATCGACGGCGTCGTGGTGACCTTCGTCGATATCAGCGAGCGCCGCCGCGCCGAGGATGCATCGAGAGAGAGTGAATCTCGAATGCGCATTCTGGTTGGCGAACTTCAGCACCGCACCCGTAATCTTATCGGCATTGTGATGGCGATGGCTGACAGAACCGCGTTCACGGGCCAAACGCTTGACGCGTTCAAGGCGAGTTTTAGCGAACGCCTGATGGCCCTCTCCCGCGTGCAAGGGCTGTTGTCCCGCGCGACGCCGGGCGATGGCGTCGCCTTCAATGAACTTCTCGAATCTGAATTGTCTGCTCAATCCGCCGGGAAGGCCGGGAGGGTGACGGTCGACGGACCGAGGGGCGTCGCGGTCCGGTCGCTGTCGGTTCAAGCGTTGGCGATGGCCTTGCATGAACTGACAACCAACGCCATCAAATATGGCGCGTTGGGCCAGAAGAACGGGCTTCTTAACATTCGCTGGCGAGTGGAAGCCGAGAAGGGTTCGCGCTGGATCGATATCGACTGGAAAGAAAGCGGCGTCGATATGGTCCGCTCGCTTGCTGGAAGCACGGGAAATGGAAGCGGGCGGCGTCTCATCGAAGATGCTTTGCCCTATCAGTTCGGAGCGCGCACGACTTTTGCCATAGAAGCGGACGGCGTCCATTGCACCATCGCGCTCCCGATCTCCAACCCTCAGCCTGAGGTGGTCCAAGATGACTTGCTCGGCGCTTCGTGATCGTCGCATTCTGATCGTCGAGGACGAATATTTGATCGCCTTGAGTCTCGGCGACGCCTTGGAGGCCGCCGGTTCAGTAGTCCTCGGTCCAGTTCCTTCCGTTGACAAGGCGATCGAAATAATTGAGTCCGAGCCTCAAATCGACGCCGCAGTTGTAGACGTCAATCTCGGCGGCGTGCTCGCCTATCCCGTTGCGGACACGCTCCTCGCCCGCAACATTCCGTTCATCTTCACTTCCGGTTATGAAGACAAGATCCTTCGTGCGCGCTATCCTCAAATCAGGAACTGTCTCAAACCCTATCTTTTCTCGAAGATGGAGGAAGCGCTGGCAAGCGCGATGTCGGGCTCAGGAGTGAGCTGAGGGCAGCCCGACATCAGGCGAACCCGGCGCCTGCCTCTCCGTTTGCGCTCCCGAGCCAAGCCGGGGGAAGGGCAGCACCCGCCGTTCGAGATGCGCGAACGCCGTAACGGTCCGCCGTGATCCTCGGCGACCAGGCCGGCGCTAGACTAATGCCAAGTGGACTGCGGCCGGCGGTCTCACCGGCCCTGGCGCCAGGGTAATCGCGGTCAATCGCAAGACCGGCCATCTGAAATGGTCCACGCGGGTCGAGGCGTTTCCCGCCGCGCATGTCACCGGCTCGCCCGTGGTCTACAATGGCGTTGTTTATGTTGGCGTAGCCTCGGCGGAAGAAAGCCTCGCCGCGACTTCGGGCTATCCCTGTTGCTCCTTTAGCGGAAGCGTAGTGGCGCTCGACGAAGCGAGCGGAGAAATGCTGTGGCAAACTTATATGGCGCCGAGCGGCTATAGCGGCGGCTCTGTGTGGGGTTCAACGCCCGTCATCGACGCTGCTCGGAACTCTGTTTATGTGGGTACCGGAAATAATTATTCGGTTCCGCAGGCCGTCAAGACCTGCTTCGCCAACAATCAGAACAATCCCGATTGCGCGGCCTCGAACGATTATTTCGATTCCGTCGTCTCGCTTGACCTCACGGGCCAGATCAATTGGGCCACTCGCACCTTGTATTATGATGGAGAGACCACCGCCTGCGACGCCAATCCGGCAGGCGTCGGCAACTGTCCGTCGCCGGAAGGTCCGGACTATGATTTTGGCAGCGGCCCGAACATGCTTGGGTCGGATCTCATCGGAATCGGTCAGAAGAGCGGCGTCTATTGGGCGCTGAATCCCGACACCGGAACCGTCGTCTGGCAAACCCAGGTTGGGCCTGGGGGCGACGAGGGCGGCATCCAGTGGGGCGCCGCATTCGACGGAACCAGCATCTACGTTCCGATCTCAAACATCGGCTATATCCCCTATGCTCTTCAGGGGGGCGCGCAGGTGAACGGCGGCTCGCGGGCGGCGTTGAACCCGAGCAGCGGCCAGATTTCTTGGCAGACCGCGACCCCGGGTTCATGCTCGCCGGCAGTTTCCGGCTATCAGCAAGGTTGCATGGCGCTCGGGCCGGCGAGCGTCGCCAACGGGGTCGTGTTCGTCGGTTCGATGGACGTGAACCCCCAGAACCCGACGATCTTTGCACTAAGCGCCGCCACCGGAGAAGTGCTGTGGTCATTCGTCGCGGGAAGCTCGGTTATCGCGGCGCCTGCGATATCCGGTAACTCCGTCTATTGGGGTTCGGGATATTCGCGCCTCGGTCCGTCTTTGAGCACCAGCAACAATAAGCTGTTCGCCTTTTCGATCCAATAGGGCGCGCAGCGACGCCCTTGGAAGCGGATCGCCTGCGGCCTAAACCGGACATATCGTGTGCTACCGACGATTTTCGAAACAATTGCTTTGTGAAAATCGAAAACCGTGCTACCTTAGGCTGATGGTCGGCTGAAACCGCGCGCCTTGCGAGGCGCCTCGCGGCCAGGAGAAGGGAGGGGAGAAAATTCTTATTTGGAATCGCCGTAACCCATTGATAAGTCCCGAATCGGACGAATAAAACCAAGCTAATCCAAGCAATTTTGCTTGGATTAGCTTGGCGTGGCTTGAAACAATTAGGCCGTGGGCCACGCCGTTCAGGGGCGGACGGGGCCGGGCTCAGGTGCCTGCAACAGGCTGACGTGAGCGGCTGCGACCCGCCAGCCGACGTCGGTCCTGAGCCAGACTTGGCTTTGCCTTCCCGAGGCTGTCGCGCCGACCCGCTGGAACTCGGTGTTGATGGTGGCGAAGTCCCGCCCGTAGGCAGTGATTACGGTGTTCATGAGATCGCGCGCCAGGTTGATTGGCGGCCGGCGGCTTCGAAACGCGGCGATCGCGTCATAGCCGTAAAGGTTCTCGGTGACGCCGTAGCGCAACGTGTGCGGGCTCTTCCAGAAGAGCGCGTCGAGCTCGGCGACGTCGTTGGCGATGAGAGCCCGCTCGTAACGCGCGAACGCCTCTTCGACCTCGGCGACCACCTCGGGAATGTTGATCTCGATCATCGAGCATGAGCCTCGGTTGAATGAGGAGAAGGCGACGCGACCACGCTCAGCGCCTCTGCGGCCGCGGCCACGCGTAAGGCGAGGTCCTCCCGCCAGGGCGCGGCGACGATCTGGACGCCGAGGAGCAGCGGACCGGAGTTCGCCACCGGCGCCACGACCGTCGGCAGGCCCGTAAAGGACAGGGGCTGCGTGTACGCGCCGAGATGCCCGGCCGCGGGAAGGCGCTTGTCCCCGAGCTCCATCCACGTCTGCCCGATCGGAAAGGCGGGATAGGGCGTGGCGGGCGCCAGGATCACGTCAGCCTTCGCGAAGGCCTCGGTCATTTCGCGGCAATACCAGCGCCGCAACCTTTGGGCGCAAGCGTACCAGGCGGCGGGAACCAAAGCGCCGGCGAGAAAGCGCGCGCGGGTCTTCGGATCGAACTCGTCCGCCCTGGCGATGAGGTCGCTCAGATGCAGCTCCGCCCCTTCGACCGAGGTGACGATCATCGCCGCGGCGCACGCCGCGCCGGGAGACGGCAGCTCGATGCGCTCCGACGCCCCGAGCGCCGCGGCGACCCGCTCGACCGCCGCGAAGACTTCGGCCGCGCCCTCCCTCGCGTAATAGCCTTCCGCGACCGCGATACGCAGGCCTTCGACGCCTCGCGCCAGGCTCGCAAGCGTCGGCTCCGGCGGGCGGGACGCCGGCGACATACCAGTCGAAGTCGCCCATCTTGTCGCCGCCCCACGCCTCGCCGTCCTTGACGCGGACGACCCCGGCGTTGTCGGTGATCGGGCCGGTGAAGGGATTGTATCCCTTGGCGATCTTGTCCGCCGCGGCGGCGACTTGCGCTCGCGTCTCCTCCGGCGTCGCCGCGCCATAGGGCGCGACGGCGATCATGCCCTCGCCCAACCCCTCTCGAACCATCGCCGGCTTGAAGGTTCCTTCGATAACGCTCTTGGCCGTTTCGGTCATGAACCGACCCCAGGTGAAGCCAAAGGCCGGTGAGCCAGCCTTTCGGGGCCAGCGCGCGTGCTTCGATCGACTGAAATCCGATCGAATAGGCCCCGCGGCCCTCCGCGACTTGAATGACGATCGCGGGAGAATCGACTTGCATGGCGATGACGTCGGCGCCCTGGTCGATCAATGCGCTGGTCGCCGCCGCCTCTTTGGCCTTGTCGGACCAACTGCCGGTCGTGACCACCCGAACCTCGACGTAGGCATTAGCTGATTTCGCGCCGAGCGCGAAGGCGTCGATGTTGCCGATGACGTACCCGATCGGCGCCCCGGCGACGAAGCCCAGCGTATTGGTTTTGGTCATCTTGCCTGCGGCGACGCCCATCGGGTGCCAGGCCGCCTGGGTGGCGCCGAAGAAATTGCCGAAATTGGCGGCCCGCATCCAACCGCCGGCGTGCTCGAAGACCACGTCCGGATGCTTCTTGGCGAGATTGAACGCGAACTGCTGGCGCCCGAAGCTGGTCGCGAAGATCAACTTGGCGCCCTGCTGGATCATCCGTTCCATGACCCGTTCAGCCTCGGCTTCCCTCGGCCGGACTGGGGGCGGTCGCCGCGCTTTTTCTGTTCAGCATCCCGTTCACCATCATCGCTCTCATCGGAGTGATCCTGCTGATCGGCATTGTCAAAAAGAACGCGATCATGATGATCGACTTCGCGCTTTCTGCCGAGCGGGAGGAGGGACTGAATAGCCGCGAAGCCAATATTGAGTTTGTCGATCGGCGCCCGTAGCATCGCGCCGCTCGCGGGAAATTCATTTCGACGCGGAGCGCGAGGCGACGATGATGCCGTTCGAGCGATCGGCCGTGATGGAAAAGTTCCGCGCGATGGCGGCGCGCGGGGAACCGATCGTCGGCGGCGGCGCGGGCGTCGGTCTCTGCGCCAAATGCCAGGAAGCGGTCACAACTATGGGCCGAAAATGAAATGAGGGACGGGTCCGCGAGGTTGCCCGCCTTACGAACAACGAAGGAATCGCGAGCGATGACCCATGCGGCGCTGCGGCCGGAATTCGAGGACCTGATCGATCCCGATGCGCCAGTCGTCCAACTGGGAACCGGGTTCACCTTCACCGAGGGGCCGATCTGGCATCCTGTCGATCACTATCTTCTGTTCTCGGATATGCCAGCCGACGTGCGGCGCCGGTGGGACGCCGAGAGCGGCGTCGTGGAAGTCCGCCGGCCTGCCAACAAATGCAATGGCATGACCTATGACGCCGACCTCAACCTCATCGTGTGCGAGCATGCGACGTCCTTGCTCGTCCGCGAACGGCCGGACGGGCCGGGCGAGGTTCTCGCCTCGCACTTCGAGGGACAGGAGCTCAACAGCCCGAACGACGTCTGCGTGCGCTCCGACGGTTCGATCTATTTCACCGATCCGTGGTACGGGCGCATGCCGGGTTTCGGCGTCGAGCGGCCGCGCCAGCTCGGCTTTCAGGGCGTCTATCGCGTGCCGCCCGGCGGCGGCGCGCCGCAATTGCTGGTCGATCGCGAGCTGTTCGATCAGCCCAACGGCCTGTGCTTTTCGCCGGACGAGAAGCTTATCTACGTCAACGACTCGGAGCGGAATCTGATCCGTGCGTTCGACGTCGCCGCGGACGGCTCGCTCTCGAACGGGCGCGTCATTGCTACCGGAATCGTCTCGTCGCTCGAACCCGGCAAGCCCGACGGCATGAAATGCGATGAGCGCGGCAACGTGTGGGTCACGGCTCCGGGCGGCGTGTGGGTGTACGCGCCCTCCGGCGAACTCATCGGGAAAGTGCATTCGCCGGAGAGAGTCGCCAATCTCGCATGGGGCGGGGCGGATTTCCGCACGCTGTTCCTGACCGCGACCCATTCCGTCTATAGGGTCACGACCAAGGTCGGGCCGCGCCGCGAGCCCTATATGAGCGCCCAACCCCACGGCGCCGGCGCGTCGCCAGGCGGCGAATCTCGCGCGACGTCGCCCGCGCGGGCGCTCGCCCAGACTGTGACCCTCGAGCCCCGGCGCTGCGCACTCATCGTCCAAGACTTGCAGAACGACGTGATCAGCGAGGGCGGCGCGTTCGCGGCGTCCGGATCGCCCGCGCATGCGCGCTCGCAAAACGTCGTCGAAAACGTCCGCCGTCTTGCAGTGGCCGCGCGCGCCCGCGGCGTCGCCGTCATCCACGTCTGGTTCGTCGTCGAGCCCGGCGCGCCGGGACTGACGCTCAACGCCCCGCTGTTTCAGGGCGTCATCGACAACAACGCGATGGTCCGCGCCGGCTGGGGCGCGGCGCCGGTCAGCGGACTCGAGCCGGAGCCTGGCGACTTCGTCGTCGAGAAAATGCGCATGAGCGCGTGGGAGGGCACGCGTCTCGAGACGATCCTCAGAGCCCAAGGGCGCGACACGATCATCAACACCGGCGCCTGGACCAACATGTCGGTTGAGCACACCGCGCGCACCGGCGCCGACAAGGGCTATTTCATGGTCGTGCCGGAGGATTGCTGTTCGACGATGAACCAAGAGTGGCACAACGCCTCGATCTACTTCGCGATGCAGAACGTCGCCGTCGTCACCAACGCCGACGCCGTCATCAAGGCGCTCGGGTGAGCGGGCGGCGCAACGGCGCGCGGGCCGATCGCGGGTTGGGTTGCAAAACTTCGCGCGAGCCGGCGTAACCCTGGGCTCGGACATCGCAAGCTTGTTTGCTGGCAAGCCGGAAAGGGACGCCCCTTGCGTGATTTCCATCAGAGCGGACGCAGCCCCGTCTACTCTGCCAACGGCATGGCGGCGACGTCCATGCCGATCGCCTCCCTGACCGCCATCGACGTGCTGCGGGCCGGAGGCAACGCCGTCGACGCCGCGGTTGCGGCATGCGCCGTGCTCGCGGTCGTCGAGCCGCAGTCGACAGGGCTCGGCGGCGATTGCTTCTGCCTCTACGCGCCCGCCGGCGGCGGCGAAGTCATCGCGGTCAACGGTTCCGGCCGGTCGGCCGCGGCCGCTTCGCTTGACGCCATCGAGGCCGCGGGTCCCGCCCCGCCCGACAACGTCTCGCCGCACGCGGTTACCATTCCGGGCGCCGTTTCCGGCTGGCAGTTGCTGCTGGACGCCCACGGCGCCAAGGGCTTCGACGAATTGCTCGCGCCCGCCATCCGCTGCGCGGATGAGGGTTTTCCCGTGCATTCGCGCGTTGCGTGGGATTGGTCGATGCAGGAAGAGAAACTGCGCCGCGCCGGGAACAGGCTCTTCCTGCCCGGCGGGCGAGCGCCGCGGGAGGGCGATCGGTTCGTCCAGACGGCGCTCGCCGGCACGCTACGCGCCATCGCCAAGCGTGGAGCGGACGCCTTCTACAGCGGGCCGGTCGCAGCCGACATGGCAGCGACGCTGCGGGCGGCGGGCGGATTGCAGACGGAGGAGGATTTCGCCAGCGGACGCAAGGCGGCCGAATTTGCCGAGCCGATCTCACGAAGATGGCGCGGACTCGACGTCTGGCAGTGCCCGCCCAACGGACCGGGTCTAGTCGCGCTGATGACTCTGGGCGAGCTCGAAGCGCTGGGCGCCGCCCCGGACGGACCGGGCGGCGCGACGCGCTTCCACCGGCACATCGAGGCCGCGCGCCTCGCTTACCGCGACCGGAACGCCTTCCTGGCCGATCCCCGCCAGAGGGAGACGCCAGTAAGCCGCCTCATTGCCCCTGATTACCTCGCCGCTCTGGCGCGGCTCATCGACGATGAGCGCGCGCTTCGCGAATTGCCGGCCCCGGGCGAGAGCGCGCTCGCGGCGAATGGCGACACGGTGACGCTCTCGGTCGTCGACCGCGACGGTAACGCGTGCAGCCTCATCAACTCGCTCTATCAGAACTTCGGCAGCGGCATTGTTGGCGAAAGCTCCGGCGTCCTCATGCAGAATCGGGGATTGTGCTTCTCCTTCGAGCGCGGCCATCCGAACAGCCTTGTTCCCAACGCTCGCCCGGCGCACACCATCATGCCCGGCATGGCGACGCGGGACGGCCGGCCTTGGATGTGCTTTGGCGTGATGGGCGAGTACTACCAGCCGATGGGCCAGACCTGGCTTCTGACCAATGTCGTGGAATATGGGATGGACATTCAGCAGGCGCTCGATTTTCCCCGCGTCTGCCCGAATAAGGGCGAAGTCGAAGTCGAGCGCGGCGTATCGACGGCCATGCGCGAACGGCTTTCTGCGCTCGGCCACAAACTGACGGACGTGGTGCGGCCTCTCGGCGGGGGACAGGCGATCTGGATCGACCGGGATCGCGGCGTCCTTGTCGGAGGCTCAGACCCGCGCAAGGATGGAGCGGCGCTAGCAGTCTGTCGGACTTAGCGCACTGATGGGGCATCGGGTAGCATCGACGCGTTGATTCGGCTGGGCGACGCGTTGATGAGCAATTTCCGCACGATTGACCGGCAGACCGGCTTTTTGCT
>Ga0116217_10005919_pt1 | contig 10671 bp, 7 predicted proteins | sample Sb_taG_6_FD_89697 | JGI IMG/M metagenome (GOLD analysis project Ga0116217, IMG submission 89697) | Peat soil microbial communities from Weissenstadt, Germany - Sb_50d_4_PS metaG | ecosystem: Environmental > Terrestrial > Soil > Wetlands > Peat | place: Germany: Weissenstadt | collected 2010-09-21 | reverse complement strand
GCCTTCGGCTGCATAAACGATCGCACATGCGCGGCCGATTCCGCTCCCGCCTCCGGTAATGAACACGACCTTGTCTTCGAGTAGCATCTTGCCCTATTGCGCCTCATACGATTCATGGCATTCGGCGATACCCTTCTCCATCGCGTCGAGAGCTGCCGGAATCCCCATCTCGCCGGTCATGGCGGAGCGAACGGTACGCCAAAGTAGTTCCTCGATCGCGGGATAGTAAGGAAGGCTGGGCGGAACCAGCACGTCTTCGGCGATAACACAATCCAGCAGCCTCCAGCGCTCGCTCTCCGCGGCGGGCGCTTCGGAACGCATTTGCGCAACTACGGCTGGGCGCGCGGGAACCGACCCTTGACGCGCTTCTTGCAGTTGCCGTTCGGGCGAGGTGAGAAACCGAAGGAGTTGGATCGCCTCTGGCCGCTGGATGCCGCGTCGCGTGAGTGCGAAGGTATGCGATCCAGCATATGCTTTGTGGATTCCGCCGGGCCCGGCGGGCATTCTGGCCAAGCCGAGTTGGCCGCTCACCTGAGATACGGCGGGATCGTGATACGCGCCGTAATAGCCCGGCCAATCGCAAATCATTGCGGCAAGGCCATCGCGGAAACACTGGTGCGCCTCGTCGTAACGCCACTCAACCACTCGCGCGGGAACCGCACCCGAACCGTACAACTCACGAATGACTTCCAGCGCCCAGGTGCCACCCGCATTGTTTAGCTGCGCGATCTTCGATTGAGGGAATAAGCGTGCACCGGCCACCTCAGCCAATTCAAAAAACATTCCGAACAGGCCGGAGCCCCGTCCAGTAAATACGAAACCAAAAAAGCCGCGGCCCGTCGATAGCCGGCGTGCGGTCTCGATGAGTTCCGTCCATGTGCCTGGTGCCTGCGCCATTAGGTCCTTTCGATAATGCAGCAATTTCACATCGATGTTGCGGGGCAGCCCATAGAGGCGGCCTTCGATTCTTGCGCGCTCCATGAGCGGCGCATAGAAATCGACGATATTGAGTTGACTGATAGCGTCATCGAGGGGCGCGAGAAAGGATAGCTGCGACGGCGCGTACTTGGTGTGCGTGCTTACCAGGTCGTACGTGACATCGGGCAACGACGCGAGATGCGCATTCAATTGCTCGTGAGGAGCACGAAAGCCGATGTTCACGCGAGTTCCCGCCGCGCGCTCGAAATTGGCAATGCACGCGTAGAGTTGGTCATACATGGGGCCACCGATCAATGCGACGCACAACGGATCAGGCATCGACGCGCTACCCTTTCCGTCCGCGCGACCGCTGACCATTGTGATGAGCCTCGATGGATCCTTCGACGTTCTCCCAGACTGCATAGGCCGATGCGGCGAAGGGCCGGATACCGTGCTGTACACACTGGCCGGCGAGAATCGGATTGCCCTCGCGGATCATGTGCAGCAGCAGACGGTGATTCGGCAGGTCGCCGATCCAGGTGCCGGGCGCGCGCGTGAGCGCGATATGAAAGTCGAGGTCTCCCTGAACGAGCTGCTTCATCAGCCGCCCCTCCGCTGCGATTGCCATACGCTCAAGAGCTGCTTCAACGCCCGAAGATCCGATCCGTTGGAGCAGGCCAATTGTGCCGCGAGCCCTTCGATAACCCGCGCACTTCGTAGATGCGCCTTACGTCCTGCTCGCGATAGTTGACAACCCGTGCGCTACGTCCGGCATCCTTCACCGGGACCCCTTCGGTAATCAGGAGATTGATCGCCTCGCGAACGGACGCCTGCGCCACGCTGAACTCCTGGGGCCAAACGGTTTCCACGACTCGTTGCCCCCGCTTGGAGACGGCCCGTCACGATGACTTGCTTAAGCGCCGAGGCGAGTTGTTCTTTCAGAAGGACGCCGTGCGAGGTGTCATCTGGAAGGGCGGGCATAAGTCGCTCAGATGGAGTATATCTAAACCAACGTCGTCGTAAATGGTTGGATAAGCCTTTGAAAAACTGATCGGGCTTATTTCGACCCTCTAGGAAATCAATACTTGCGTGGCGCGTTCAGCTTCCAGCCCAACACACCGGGAACCCGACCACCCATACGAACATCGCAGCCACCTTACAGCTGCATCACGCCGCCGTCGTGCGCCTGGACTCCCAGCAGTCAGCGAGGAGTCCGGCAGATTGAGGTTTGCGAGTCAAGCCCCCTTCGGCCGCGCCTGAGGAAGCAATCCCAACTATCGGCAGTGTGTGTAACGGCCGCCGGTTCGCTATAGTTTTCAGCATGGGCCTGCGGCGAGTTCCTGCTCGGAGGGTTAGCGACCATGCAGCGCTCCGTTGGCTCGCCGCCTTGTTGTTCTTCATCGCCGCTGGTGGAAGTAGAAGCGGATTCGCCCAGGAGTTAGACACAGCCATTCGGCAGCAGGGCGAGAGCCGCTTCACGGTGATGGATGAGGTACGGGATTCACAGGAAAGGGCCGCTTTTCTCAAGCTCTATCGCAAGACGAAGCCGGAAGAGAGGCACCGGTTGGCGGAGCATTTCATTGAGACGTATCCGCAATCGTGGCTTCTGGGGCACGCTTATGAGGCGGCCGCGAAAGCGTCCATCGATCTCGGCTCCTATGACCGAGCTATCCAAGAGGCAAAGCAATCCTTACGTTTGTTTCCTGAGAATCCCCTCTTACTGGTTCCGTTGGCAAACGTTGCGGCTCAACAAAGATTGATGCCTCTCGCGGAGAGGACGGCCAAAGATGCCTTGGAGTATCTGGATGAATTCGGGCCGCCGGCTGGTACGAAGCGAAAGGCCTGGCCGAAGCTGAGGGACAGACTGAAGGCATCGGCCCGCTTCGCGCTGGGCAGAGTATACGCCAGCGAGGGTCTCGCCGCCTCGGACCCGTCAAGGCGCGCTCTTCAGTTGAAGTCGTTCGACGAACTGACAACGGCATTGCAGTTGAACCGGAACGATGCGGAGATCTACTACTTGCGAGGCGTTGTTGAGGAGGCTCTGGGCCGGCCGGCTGACGCCGCGTCAGACTATGCCGAAGCGGCCCGGCTAGGACAGAATCTGCAGGAGACGGCGGCGAAATCGTTGCGGCGCATTTACGCCGCCGACCAAAGGCGCAACGGAGCAACGATTTCGATTCACCTGGAACCAGGAGACGACTCCGGCTTCAAGAAATTTCTGGCTGGCCTGCCTCCGCCCGGGATTCCAGCGGCGGAGAATCGCACCGGTGTGACGGAGGGAGAACCGGGGTCGTACATAGGGTCATCGTCCTGCGCCCCTTGCCACGTGCGTGAATACGAGTCGTGGCGGCAGACTGGTATGTCGCGCATGTTGCGTCCGTACAACGCCGAGAACATCATGGGCGATTTCAGTCCTGGCACGGGGTATCGAGGCGACGATGGAGCAGTCATTCGGATGGGTAACGACGGCCGGCCTTTCTTCGAGATGCCCGGCAGTGACGGACACCCTGCGAAGTATCATGTCGACTTCACCATCGGCTCGAAATGGCAGCAGGGGTATGTGACGCGGCTCCCCGACGGCCGAATGCAGGTGCTTCCTATTGAATACAACAAGATTCATGGCCGATGGGTGAACTATTGGAAATGGATTGACCCGGCATCGAGTGAACGGGCCGACATTAGTAAGTTTCCGCGGCTGCTTCCGGCGACTAACTACCAGCTGAATTGCGCAATGTGCCATACCAGTCAGTTGCGAGCGGAGTCCACCCAAGAAGAAAGCATCATGCAAGCTCGGTTTCAGGAACCCGGCATCGACTGCGAAATGTGTCACGGTCCCTCAAAAGAGCACGTCGACCGGATGCACGGGGAAAACCGGAATTACTCGAAAGATTCGACAGGCACAGGGGGGTTGGCGGCCCCGGTGAACTTCCTAAAGACCAAAAATTGGGAAGAAATGAAGGTTTGTGCGCAATGCCACCGTCAATCGGCGGTAAGAGAAGCTAGTGTGCATAATGAGCTGAATTACTCGTCAACGGGACCAAGCTTTCTCTTGCCCAGCGCAAGCCGCAACTACCCGGAGTTCCTGCGGCGCGCTTTCTATAAGGACGGGCGGTTCCGGGAAACGACATTCATTGTCGAAGCGTTCGCCCGCTCAGCTTGCTATCGCCAGGGCACGGCGCGCTGCTCCAGCTGCCATGATCCGCATCCGGTGGACGCCGCCACGAATCCCGCATCGCTCAAGTTCCTAGATCATCCCGATCAGCGGTGCTTGCAATGTCATGAAAAGTTCCAGAATAGTCCGGAACGACATACCCATCACGCTGCCAGCTCGGAAGGAAGCAGGTGCGAGGCATGCCACATGCCGCGCATCATGAACAGTGTCATGTTCGAAGCCCGTTCTCACGAGATCGATGACCTTCCGGACGCCGGTATGACCGCGCGATTTGGACAGAAGGATAGCCCCAATGCGTGCCTCCTCTGCCACACCGAAAAGGATACGGCCTGGGTTTCCGATAAGCTGGCGCATTGGTGACCGATTTGCTGTTGAACAAGAAAGGGCCCGCAGGTCTCGCACTCGTCGCACTGGTTGTGCTCGCTGCGTCCTCCGCCGACCATTCCAACCGATTCGACGACGTGACGGGCCGGACCGGCATTCACTTCGTGAACCAAGCCAGCCATACCTCGCACAAGTACCTGCCGGAAACGATGGTCGGCGGGGTTGCGCTGTTCGACTACAACAACGACGGCCTACTCGACATTTTCTTCGTCAATGGGGCGGCCCTGGCCGATCCGGTGCCCGCAGGTGCGCGTCCCGACAAGTCGGCCCCCAAGTATTGGAACCGGCTCTATCGCAACAACGGCGACGGCTCATTTACTGACGTCACCGAACAGGCCGGCCTCCAGGGCGATGGCTTTGGAATGGGGGTCGCAGTCGCCGACTTCGATAACGACGGTTACGAAGACCTATACGTAACGAATGTCGGGAAGAACATCCTTTACCACAACAACGGCGATGGAACGTTCACCGACGTCACCGCTGCGGCCGGCGTCGGCGGCAACGGTTGGTCCGCCGGGGCTGTGTTTGTCGACTACGATCGGGATGGCCTGCTGGATCTGTTCGTCTCGCGTTACTTGACGTGGGACTTCTCCAAGGACGTTTTCTGTGGAATGGCGAAGCCAGGCGGACGCGGCTATTGCCATCCAGATCTGTTTCCACCAATTACGCACCTTCTGTTTCACAATGAAGGCCACGGCCATTTTCGAGATGTCTCGGATGACAGTGGTATATCGAAGTTCCCCGGCAAGGGGCTCGGCGTGGCGATCAACGATTACGATCGGGACGGGTGGCCGGACATCGCTGTCGCCAATGACTCGGTTCCCGAGCAACTCTTCCACAATCTGCACAACGGTAAGTTTGAAGAGGTCGGATTGACCGCGGGCATCGCCTATGACGAAAACGGAGTCGCATTCGCCGGGATGGGCATTGACTTCGCCGATTACGACAACGATCGGTGGCCGGATATCGTTATCGATTCACTCGCCAAGCAAAAGTACGCGCTGTTTCACAATCACGAAGGTCACTTTGAATATGTATCCGGGCCGGCCGGGCTTTCGGCCGTGAGCGTTAATCACTCTGCCTGGGGCATGAAGTTCATCGACTATGACAATGACGGAGCAAAGGACCTGTTCTTCGGGCAGGGCCACGTAATGGACAATATCGAGGCGACCCAGCCAGATGTGCGGTACCTGGAGGCCCCGATGCTGTTGCGGAACGTAGCAAATCAGTTCGTCGATGTTTCGAAGCAGAGCGGCGAAGTGTTTCAGAAGGCCTTGGCCGCACGCGGCGTCGCGTTTGGCGATTTTAACAACGACGGTTTTGTCGATATGGTTATCAACTGCAACGATCGGCCGCCAGTGATTCTGGAGAACACAGGAAACAAGAACCACTGGCTGATCGTGAACACCGTTGGGACGAAGAGCAACCGGGACGGTATCGGAGCCCAATTGCAGATCGTTACGGACGACGGTAAGCAGCAGTTTGCCGTCGTGACGACCGCGTCCAGTTATTTGTCCGCCAGCGACAAGCGCGTCTATTTCGGATTAGGAAAAGCGTTGATCGTGAAAGAACTTGAGGTCGACTGGCCGAGCGGGCTCGTCGATCGGTACCACAATCTCAAAGCCGATGAGATCTTCGTCGCCCGCGAACGGATACCCTAACGGATTTCGCGGGATCTTCCATATAATCGAGGTTCTGCATTGTCCATGAGACGCTACCGCTTTTTGTTCTGGATGGTGGTTGCCGCAAATGCACTGGCGGCGCCACCGGAGGCTCGCTACACGGGTTCGAAAACCTGCTACGGTTGCCATGCAGAGATCTATCGCTCCTTTGCTAAGACTGACATGGCACGTTCGATGCGTCCTGCTTCCGAATTAGATAAAGCGAGTGTTCCTGGAGAGGCCATGGTACCCGTGCCAGGGACCAATCGAAGGTTGCGAGTTGTGGGTGGTCGCACCGGCTGGCGGCAAAGCGAGAGTGAGCCAAACCTGTTTGAAGACGAGCACCGTCTTGATTACATTGTCGGTTCGGGAAGTAATGGTCTGACCTTTCTCATTCGACGGGGCAACTACCTGTTTGAAGCGCCGCTATCTTACTACTCAAAACCAAATAAGTGGGACTTGTCTCCCGGCTATGAATTCGCAGACTATGGTTTCTCGCGCCAGGCGCCCGAGGGATGCATCCTTTGTCACAGCGGCCGCGCCCAGCCGGTACTGGATCATCCGGGCGCCTACCGCGATCCGCCGTTTCAGGAATTAGCGATTGGCTGCGAGAATTGCCACGGACCCGGCCAAGCGCATGCGCACGATCCCAAGCGCCGCGGGAATATTGTGAACCCGGCGAAACTGTCTCCACGGCTGGCTGAAAACATATGCATGAGCTGTCACCAAACGGGTGACGCCCGGGTACTGCAACCCGGCAAGACCTATCAGGACTTCCGCCCGGGGCAATGGCTCTTCGACACCGTTGCCATTCTCAAAGTTCCTCCAAACAGCGAAGAAAGACACGAGCAAGATCTGCTGGAGCACAATGCCGCCATGCAAGCGAGCCGCTGTTTTACGCAAAGCGGCGGCAAACTGAGTTGTCTCACCTGTCACGACCCCCACGTCCAAGCGCCGGAAGCCGAGGCCTCAACATACTTCAAAGCGAAGTGTCTCACCTGCCATACCGAGCGGAGTTGTAGACTATCCTTGGCCGTGCGCCAGAACCACGCGGATAATTGCGTTGACTGCCATATGCCCAAGCGCAGCATTGCAGTAATCTCGCACTCCGCGTTGACTAATCACCGCATTCCCGCGCGCCCTGACAAACCGCTGCCGCCTTGGAAGCCTACTGCCGGCGGCGATCTTCTAATCGTCAACCAGCCCGAAGGGAGGTCAAGCCAGCTTTCCGATATCGCTTTGTTGCGCGCGTATAACGACTTGGTTGGCCGGGCGCCGGAGTACCAAAGCAGGTATCTTGCCCTGCTGGATAAGTTGGGCCATTCCGAAGGTGACAATCCGTATGTCCAGGCAGCCCTGGCACACCAGGCCCTCGCCGAGGGCAGGAACGAGGAGGCCCTGGTTCATCTGGCAACGGGCGTCCGCTTAGGCGAAGCGGCCGTCTATGAGGATATGGCCATAGCGCTGGCTAATCTCGGCCGCGACGACGAGGCCATTCCCGCTTTCTTGAAGGGAATCGATATCGATCCGTATCGGGCGGAATCGCGGAAGCACCTGATTCTTGAATACGTCAAGCTGAAACATTACACTGAGGCTAGGCACGCCATGGAAGAGTATGTCGGGCTGTTTCCCGGAGACACATTCATGCGGAGTCTCCTCGCTCGGGTTTCAAATTGAATGTGGGTTAGACCTTCGCTATTTCTCCTTACGCTCATTTTTGCGCAATCTGGTTTTGCAGCCGAATGCATCCGTCCGCCTGATCTCGATCGCCAGATTAAGGCAAAGCCCTCCGCGGATGCCTACAACGCGTTAGGCGGTTGGTTCGCGGAGCACCGGCAACCAGCCTGCGCGGTGTCAGCCTTCAATGAGGCCGCCAGGTTAGACCCTACGTCGTTTCCCAGTCACTTCAATCTTGGCCTTGCCCTTTTGCAATTCAACCAGCCTGGGCGAGCGGTGTCCGCTTTGCGAGTGGCCGTGAAGCTGAAGCCATCCGATGCACCGGCGCACGGAGCACTGGGAGTCGCGTTGCAGGAATCGGGCCAGTTGGACGAGGCCGAATCTCAACTGGAAGCCGCGCTCGCCATCGATTCCCAGTCGGCCTATTTGCTCGATCATTTAGCCCAGGCCTATGCGGCCCAACGCCGGTTTGCTGCCGCCATCGAGAGGTGGACGGTAGCGGCCCGGCTTTCTCCGTCCGATCCGGAAATCAAGATTGAGCTGGCTGTCGCGTATGCGCAAAACAAGGACTCGCAACGAGCGATCGACATTCTCAAAGACCTGGTCCAGGCCGCCCCGAGTCTGGCGAACGCTCACTTCAACCTCGCTACAATCTACGCCGACGATAAACGCTTTCGAGAAGCTGCCGATGAATATGCGGCAGCGCTGAAGCTGGAGCCGGACAACGACGTGACCCGCCTGGCGCTCGCAAAAGCGTACGCCGAATCCGCCAACTATCAAGAAGCGCTCGCGGAGGCCAGTGACTATGTGAGGCGGAAGCCGGCGGATTGGGAAGGGCACTATATCCTCGGGAGCGCGTACCGTGGTCTTGGCCGATACGTGGAGGCTGAGCGAGAACTCACGCAAGCGTCACGAAAGGGCTCCGCCGAATACGGTGTGCAGTACCAGTTAGGCTTTGTGCTGGCGCGCGAAGAAAAGCCGCAGGAGGCCCTTCCCCACCTGCGGAAGGCACTGGAACTGCGGCCCGACTCGGCGGAGGCGCACTTTCAGCTGGCCAATGTCCTAAAGGCCTTGCAAAGGACCGAGGAGGCTCAAAAAGAGCTTGAGATCTTCCGCAACTCGAAGCAGCGGGGCGTGGAAGAAAGCATTGCCCAGGCAGCCGGGGGCGGCGCGAACCAGCTTCTGCTAAAGGGGGACGCGGCGCAGGCGGCGGCAAAATACCGCGAGGCATTGGAGCACGATCCCAACGATGCGAAAACGTGGTTCAATCTTTCCATCGCTCTGGATGAAATGGGCAATAAGGCTGGGCAGCGACAGGCCCTCGAGAAGGCCGCCTCACTCGATCCGAACCTCACGTTGGCGCAGAACCAGCTGGGCCTGCTCGATGCGGCCGAGGGCAGAACCGCCGCAGCGGAAAAACACTTCAAAAAGGCGATTGAAGAAGATCCACAGTTTGCCGATGCCCAGAGCAACCTTGGCGTACTGTACGGTGGCATGGGCCGTCTTCACGACGCCGAAGTGTTATTTCACAAGGCGACCGAAAACAACCCACGGCTGCCGGAGGCGTTCTTGAATCTCGGATTGATTGAGGCGAGTCAGTCCCGGTTCGCGGATGCGGCACGCGATCTCGAAAAGACTCTCGAGATCGATCCGAAAAATGCAAAAGCCCTCACGGCGCTCGGCATGCTTCAGAAGAAGCTCGATCGTGGAGCAGACAGCGTGGCGATCTTACAACGTGCTGTCGATTTGCAGCCCAACTCTCCAGAGGCTCACTTGAACCTCGGCATCGCGCTGGCAGATAACTATCGCAGTGACGCAGCGCTCGAAGAGTTCGCAAGAGCTGTCCAGTTAGCCCCGGGCAGTGCGCCACCGCACTATAACCTGGGCCGCGCCTACTACGATTTGCGCCACTTTGACGAGGCTGTGGCTGAGTTGAAGAGTGCCTGCCGGCTGGCGCCGTCCTACCCTTCGGCACTCTATTTTCTCGGCTTGAACGAGAGCAAATTAACTCACTATGAAGAAGCTGTGGATGCGCTGCAAAAGTTGATCGCTCTGCAGCCCCGGAATGCTGACGCTTTGTTCCTGCTGGGGCAAAGTTACCAAAAACTCAATAAGACAGATGAGGCGATCGAGGCTTGGAAGAAGGCTGGGGAGATCGATCCCAGCGGTACGGAAGTTCTCTACAACCTGTCGCGAGCCCTCTTAAAAACGAATCCGGCCAAAGCGAAGGAATACCGTGACCGGCTGGTCGCCCTACAGCAGCAAAAGCAGCTCTTGACGGAGGCGGACACCTTAGGAAACTTCGCTCTTGCCTCCGCAAAACGAGGCGACTATTCGCAGGCGGTTTCCCAATTTCACGAGGCTCTCAATCAGTGTGGAGACTGTCAGTCGAAAGCGGATCTCCGCAAAGATTTAGGCTTGATTGAGTGCAAGTCTGGCGACATCGACAACGGAGAAAAGGATCTCCAGATCGCCAAGTCGCTCAAGCCGCACGATGTCGACATTCAAAAAGCGCTCGATATCATTGCCGCGACGCGACGCCACAAGTGAAACTTTTTTTCCCGCCGTGCGGGGAGCGCCCTCTCCCTCCCTACTCCGTGTGGATCACTTTATGTCCGCAATCGGAGCACACATTGCCGATTCCGGCGAATTACAAGTAGGGCATATTACACTAATTCGTTTAATTCCCTTCTAACGAGAGCCGTTACACTTTGGCCAAAAACAACTTCCCTTTTCCTGTCATGCGTTTGCGCAAATTTTCTTCTTGACAAGCACCGGTGGAAAGAAGTATTTTGCGAGAAACGTGGTCGCTGTACGAAGTTCTTAGCGAAGCAAGCGTCACTCGCAAACAGTATCAAG
>Ga0116217_10005918_pt1 | contig 10671 bp, 8 predicted proteins | sample Sb_taG_6_FD_89697 | JGI IMG/M metagenome (GOLD analysis project Ga0116217, IMG submission 89697) | Peat soil microbial communities from Weissenstadt, Germany - Sb_50d_4_PS metaG | ecosystem: Environmental > Terrestrial > Soil > Wetlands > Peat | place: Germany: Weissenstadt | collected 2010-09-21 | reverse complement strand
TCGAAATCCATGACGACCCCGCTCCGCGTGAACCGCAGGACCACGCCCCAACAAGCGGCAGCGCGGTCCGCTTTCAGAAGGGGATATGGGGCGAATCAACCACGGCGCAAGACCCACCGCCGCCCGTGGGCATGTGCCCCGAGCGGGAGATCGCGATGCTACGACGTCAGCGTGCCGCTCAGATTTGCGGCGGCGGCTCCGACTCGGGCAGCGGTGGAGCGGCAGCGGGCTGCGCTGCGGCTTCGGGCTCGGGTTCCGGCTGAGTCATCTCGGTGTCCGCAGGAGTCATCGGCCGCGGCGGCACCATCTGGCCCTGGCCGTTCCCGTCCGCGTTCATCACACGGAAATAATGCTCGGCATGTTGGTAGAGATTCTCGGCGGCGATTCGATCGCCTGCCGATGCCGCTTCGCGCGCGAGCGCGATGTAGCGCTCGAAGACCTGGTACGCGTTGCCGCGAATCTTAACGCTCGGTCCGCTGCTTTCGAATACTTGGACGCGGTGAGGCGGCCGCGGCCGGTTGCCTTGCTGCTGCTGCTGCTGATGATGGCCGCCGCCATTGTGTCGGCCCCGGTTCCGCTTGCCCTGGCCTTGTCTCATCATGCCCTTGAAGTCTTGGTAGGACATCATCCCCCGCTTGGTTGAAATGCCACGCCCTGGACGTGGCCACACTGGGCGCTCCTCCGCTGTCGCGCGAATTCACGCCGGTTCTTGGTCAAGAGGAAATCTGTCTGGCGCCCTCGGCGCTGGGAGCCTCCGGCTCCACCGTCATGGCCCAAAGCTAGTCGGAACCGGTTAACATTCCAACAACTTTTTGCTCAGGGCGGCCAATGGGCCTCAATCTCGCCCTAGCACGAGGCACCGGTCCACGCCACTAAGATCGTGCCGGATGGTTCGCAATGCAAGCCCCGCCTTAGCCATTATCCCCGCGGCTGCCGTGGCCTGGCCGGCGCCCACCTCAAGGGCGGCGATGCCGGTTGGCGCCAGCAGCCGGGCAATCGCCGGCGCCAGCGCTCGATAGGCCTCGAGCCCGTCCGCACCGCCGTCGAGCGCCGGCCTTGGCTCGTAGAGCGCCACCTCCGGCATCAGCCCTGGGAGCTCGTGCGAGGGGATGTAGGGTGGATTTGCGAGGATCACGTCCCACTTGCCGGTGAGGCCGTCGCCCCAATTTCCGCGCACGAACCGCGCTCTGCCCGCGAGGCCAAGCGCCGCGGCATTCCGTCGCGCCGTCTCGAGGGCGCCTTCTGAGCAGTCGATGCCCGTCCCGATCGCGTTCGGCAGCTCCGAGAGAAGCGCTAGCAACAAGCACCCGCTGCCGGTGCCAAAATCCAAAATGCGAAAGGCACGCCCGCGAGCGCCGAGCGCCGCGAGCACCGACTCGACGAGCGTCTCGCTGTCGGGGCGCGGGTCGAGCGCGGCGGCCGAGAGCTCGAACCGCAGGCTCCAGAACTCGCGATATCCCAGGATGCGCGAGACCGGCTCGCGCGCGCTTCGGCGTGCGAGCAAGGCCTCAAGCCGCTGGCTTGAGGCCGCCGTCAGCTCGATTTCCGGGAATCCTAGCACCCGCGCCGCATCCCAACCGAGCGCCGCCGCAAGCAGAAGGCGCGCCTCGCGGCGCGCGTCCGTTATGCCGGCGGCGCTCAGGCGCGCGGCCGCGTCCGCCAGCACGGACTTCACGGTGATCTCGACCGCGACGCTCATTGCACCTCCGCCAGCTTTGCCGCCTGGTCCTCCGCCAGCAGCGCATCAATGATCTCGTCGAGTGCCTCGCCGTTCACGACCTTGTCGATTTTGTAAAGCGTCATATTGATGCGGTGGTCCGTGACCCGGCCCTGCGGGAAATTATACGTGCGGATGCGCTCCGACCGGTCGCCGGTGCCGACCTGGCTCTTGCGCTCGGCGGCACGCGCGGCCTCGCGCGCCTGGCGCTCGCGCTCATACAGGCGAGCGCGGAGCACCTTCAACGCCTTGGCCTTGTTCTTGTGCTGCGACTTCTCGTCCTGCTGGCTCACCACAATTCCGGTCGGAATGTGCGTGATCCGCACGGCGCTGTCCGTCGTGTTGACGGATTGGCCGCCGGGACCGCTCGAGCGGAATACGTCGATGCGAAGGTCCTTCTCGTCGACGTGGATATCGACTTCCTCGGCTTCCGGCAGCACGGCGACGGTTGCCGCGGAGGTGTGGATGCGGCCGGAGGCCTCCGTCTCGGGCACGCGCTGCACGCGATGCACGCCCGATTCGAACTTGAGCCGTTCGAACACGTTGCGGCCCGTGACCTCGGCGCTCGCCTCCTTGATCCCGCCGAGACCCGTCTCGGAGACGTCGAGCATTTCGAATCGCCAACCCCGAATTCCCGCGTAGCGCTGATACATGCGGAGCAGCACGGCAGCGAACAACGCCGCTTCCTCGCCGCCGGTACCGGCGCGCACCTCCAGGATGGCGTTGCGCTCGTCAGCCTCGTCCTTCGGCAGCAGCATCACCTTGATCCGCTGCTCGATCTCGGGGATGCGGCGCTGCAGCGCGGGCATCTCCGCCTCGGCGAGCGCGCGCAGTTCGGCGTCGCTTTCACCGGCCTGGAGCTGCTCGAGATCCGCGAGCTCGCGCTGCGCGTTGCGCAGCTCGGCGATCGCCTCGACCATCGGCGTGAGGTCGCTGTACTCCTTGGAGAGCTTGCCGAATTCGCCGGCTGCCGTGCCGGGCCGCGCCAGCGTGTCCGCGAGCTCCGCGTGGCGCCGCACCACCCGGTCGAGTTTGGCATCGAGTGAGGCGAGCGACGTCACGGTCCTTCATCTCCTTCGTCGCGGTCGAGGCGGAACAGGCGCCGCGCCAGCGCCTCGGCCTCGGTGGCATCGCCAGCGGACGAGGCCAGACCGCGCAGCACCTCCGACGGCGCGTGCAACAGGCGATTGACGAGAAGCCGGGTCGCCGCCTCCGCGTCAAGTCCGGGTTGGTCGCGCAGCAGGGCTGCCCGAACGGCTTCGAAATGGCTCCGGAGCGCCGTCACCGCCGGCACCGCCGCCCGCTCCGCCTGGCGCCGATTGAAGGCGGCAAGCTCGTCGTCCAGTACGGCCCAAGCCGCCGCCGCCGTCTCGCGCGCGGTTTGTCTGGCGGTCGCCGCGCGCTCAAGGTCGTCCAGGGTGTAGACGAAAGCGCCATCGAGATCGTTGACGGCGGGCTCGACAGACGGCGGGATCGCCGCGTCGATCACGAAGACCGGCCGCCGGCGCCGCTGGCGGAGCACGGCCGCCATGGTGCTGGCGGACAGCATCCGAGACCCGCCAGCCGTCGCCGCGACGAGGATATCGCCCTCTGCCAGCAAGGTCTCCGACGGCGGGAACGGCACCCAAGGACAGGATAGCCGCGCGGCGACGAATTCCGCCGCCGGTGGCGCGCCCGACACGATCGCCCTGCCAAGGCCCGCGCGCCGGAGTTGATCCAGCATCAGCTCGCCCATCTCGCCGGTCCCGACCAATAGGCCGACGGCGCGGTCGAGATCGCCGTGGATCTCGCGCGCCAACTCGACCGCGGCGGCCGCGAGGGAGCCGGGGCGCTCGCCGATCCGCGTCTCGCGCCGCACACGGCGTGCCGCGGCAAACGCCCCTTGCAAGGCAGCCTCGAGGCCACCGCCTACCAGGCCCGCCTCGCTGGCGATCCGGTGAGCGGCACGGAGTTGGCCCAGAATGTGCGGCTCCCCCGGAACAAGGCTCTCGAGCGAGCTCGCCACCGCGAAAAGATGGCGCAATGCCGGCGCGCCTTCATGCACGTAGAGCGCGGACGCCAATTGGTCGGGCGAGGCGCCCAACCGTTCGGCAAGATGCACCGCGAAGGTCCGCCGTATCGGCTCTGTCTCGGCACCCAAGGTGATGAGCTCGACGCGCTCGCAGGTCGCGAGCAGCGTCAGATCACGGAACCCCTTTGCTCGGAGCCGGTCCAGCTCGGACGCAAGATTCGCCTCGATGAGCGCGAACTGGTCGCGCCACGCCGTCGGTGCGGTTCGGTGATCGGCGCCGACGACGAGCAGTCTCCCGCCCGTCCCGGCTGTTTCGCCGGGCATGGCGGAATGACCCCTAGCGATAGGGCGCGAGGCGCTCTGCAAGCTGCGAGAGTGGCACCTCGGATTGGCTGCCCCCGTCGAGGTCGCGCACGGTCGCGACCGCGCGGGCGAGTTCGTCCTCGCCGATCAGGACCGCGACGTGGGCATGGATCTTGTTCGCGCGTTTCATGCGCCGGCTCACGTTCCCGGCATAGCCGAGGTCGACATGGAACCCGGCCCGGCGCAGGTCTCGCGCGATCCGCGGCGCCGCCGTCTCGCCTTTCTCCCCTACCGGTACCACGGCGACCGGGCGGTGTTCCGAGGGCGGCTCCCCCGTCAGCATCGCCAGCCGCTCGATACCGGCAGCCCAGCCCACCCCAGGGGTGTCCGGTCCGCCCATCAGCGCCATCAGCCCGTCGTAGCGCCCGCCGCCCAGGACCGTGCCCTGCGCGCCCAGATGCTCGGTCACGAACTCGAAGGCGGTGTGGCAGTAGTAGTCGAGGCCGCGCACCAGCCGCGGGCTTAGCTGATAGGCGATACCGAGGTGATCGAGGCCGGCGCGGACCTGGGAGAAGAACTTTCTGCTCTCGTCGTTGAGGTACTGATCGAAGCTCGGGACTCCCGCGGAGATTCGCCGGTCGCCCTCGTCCTTGGAATCGAGGATACGGAGCGGATTCACCTCGAGGCGCCGGCGGCTATCCTCGGAAAGATCCGCCTGATGCTTGCTGAAATAGTCGATGAGCGCGTCGCGATAGGCGCGCCGGCTCTCGGTGTCGCCGAGCGTGTTGAGCTCCAAGACGGTGCGATCGAGGATGCCGAGCTCGCGCAGGACCTCCGCACCCAGCTCGATCACCTCCACGTCCGCTTGCGGCTGCGGCACGCCGATGAGTTCCACGTCGATCTGGTGGAACTGGCGGAAGCGGCCTTTCTGAGGGCGCTCGTGGCGGAACATCGGCCCGCTCGCGAAAAACTTCAGCGGCAGGCTTTGAGTAAGGCCGTTGGAGATGATAGCGCGGCAGATGCCGGCTGTGTATTCCGGCCGCAGCGTGATCTCGTCGCCGCTGCGGTCGCGAAAGGTGTACATCTCCTTGACCACGATATCCGTGGTCTCGCCGATCGGACGCGAGAATACCTCGGTGAACTCGAAGATCGGCGTGGCGATCTCCTGATAGCCGTAGCGCTCGGCGATCAGCCGCGCAGTTTCAATGACGCGGCGATGCCGGCTTTGCTCGGCGGGCAGAAGATCCTGTGTGCCGCGGACCGGCTGCAGTGTGGGCATCAGATGCGATCGAGCAGGCGGCGCTACTGCGCGGCCTGCGACGGTGCCTCGGCGGCGGCCTTGCTGGCCTCGATCTCCTTGACCTTTGCCTCGACGAGCTGGGCCAAGTGCTCGACGATGTCGGCGTCCTTAAGGCGGTGATGGGGCACGCCGGCGACGTAGACCTGATGCGTGCCATTGCCCCCGCCCGTGAATCCGACGTCAGTCTCGCGTGCCTCGCCGGGCCCATTGACGACACACCCGATGACGGAGAGCGTGATCGGGGTCGTGATGTGAGCGAGGCGCTCCTCGAGCGCCGCCACGGTCCCGATGACGTTGAACTGCTGGCGCGCGCAGGACGGGCACGCGATGACGGTGACGCCGCGCCGGCGTAGCTGCAGGGACTTCAGGATCTCGTACCCGACCTTGATTTCCTCGACCGGGTCCGCGGAGAGCGAAACCCGGATGGTGTCGCCGAGGCCGCCCCACAGCAGCATGCCGAGGCCGACCGACGATTTCACCGTGCCGCCCACGAGACCGCCCGCCTCGGTGATGCCGAGGTGCAGCGGATAGTCGCAGGCCTCCGCGAGTTGCTGATAAGCGGCCACCGCCAGGAACACATCGGAGGCCTTGCAGGAGATCTTGAACTCGAAGAAATCGTTGTCCTCGAGGATTTTCGCATGCGTGAGCGCGCTCTCCACCATCGCCTCGGGACAAGGCTCGCCATAGCGCTCCAGCAGATCCCGCTCGAGCGATCCGGCGTTCACCCCGATCCGCATGGAGCAGCCGTGATCCTTGGCGGCCTTCACCACCTCGCGCACCCGCTCGGACGAGCCGATATTGCCGGGATTGATGCGGAGGCACGCGGCACCCGCCTCGGCGGCCTCGATCGCGCGCTTATAGTGGAAGTGGATGTCGGCGACGATCGGCACCTCCGAGCGGCGCACGATCTCCTTGAGCGCGGCAGTCGAGCCCTCGTCCGGACAGGAGACGCGGACGATATCGGCGCCCGCGCGGGTAAGTGCGTCGATCTGGCGTACCGTCGCCTCGGCGTCCGTCGTAAGCGTGTTGGTCATGGACTGGACGGTAATCGGCGCATCGCCGCCGACCAGAACCTTCCCCACCCGGATCTGGCGGCTCTTCCGTCGTAGAATCTCTCGATAGGCTCGCACCGTCATGGGGAACTGCTCCTCGCTGGAGGCTCGTCCGGCACCGGCTTAGGGGGACCGATATGCGCCGCCTTATAGCGCGTTTCAACGACGGCGGCAAAAAGCGAGAGCTGAGCGCCGAACCCTATTGGACGCCCTTGGCGCTGGAGCCAGCAGCCAAGATCTCGCGGGGGTCAATGGCAACCGTCTTGCGAAGCAAATCAACCACCTGCAGGGCCGGCAGGGGCTTGCCGTCGACCGACACTTCGACCCCTTTGGCATTCCCAACCCGCATCGTCAACCCGGCCTTATCCGGCATCCGATACACGTCTCCCGTGCGCAGCATGCGCTTGAACAACGTGTTGTCGCCATCGCGAACCTCCAGCCAGCAATCCGCGGTCGCCCGCAATCCGATGCGATAAGGGCCCTTGGTTTCACCGAAGAGATGCGCGGGATCGACGGGCGGGGCCGGCGGCGCGGCGGCGGTGGCGGAGGGCAGGCTCGCCATTTGGCTGTCGGGAGCCGGCGGCGGCAGACCGCGCGGTTGCGGTTGCGGCGCCGGGGTCCTCGCCTGGGCCAACAGGATCGATTGAGAAACAGCGCTCTCAGACGCCGATTGCGGAAGCGCTGCAGGTGCGGCAGGTGCCGTCGGTTGAGCGGCCGGCGCTGCGCTCGCCGCCGCCACGGTTGCCGGCGCTGCCGCCGCGGCATCGCTCGGCGGCGCCGAGGTCGTGGCGTCCGAAGGCGGAGCCAACAAGGCCGTCGGCACGGCCGCAACCTGCTCCGACCGGCCGCGATCGCCGGAGGACGTGTAGTACCAGATGCCGTATCCGCAGAGGGCGATGATCACGCCTCCCAGCAGGATGGTGCTGCCCGGCACGCTCCGCTCGCTCACCGGCATCGGGAAGCTCAGGTCATTCTTGAATTCCTGGCCCTCGATCTCTTGCTTGAAGCGGCGGACCATCTCGGGACCGTCGAGACCGAGATACTCCGCATAGGTGCGGATGAAGCCGATCGCGTAGGTGCCGCCCGGCAGCTCCTCGTAGCGCCCGTCTTCGATCGCCTGGAGGTGGGAGGCCCGGATGCGGAGCGCGGCACCGATCTGCCCGACGTCGCGCCCGAAGCCCTGGCGCGCCTGGCGCAGCAACGCCCCAACGCTGTGCGAGCGCTTGAGCGCGGCGTTACTAAGATCAAACTCGTCCTCGAATTCGGTATCGTCAGCGTCGTCGCGACTGAACCGCGAAAGAAACCCCATTCGCGCGAACCTCTCCGCTCTCCCCCGAGGTAGTATTTCCTGGATCCTCGTCGGCCGGGTTTCCCGCCCCAGCCGGAGCCGGAATTTTTATCAGTTAAAGTGGTTTATCGCAACGCCCGCGGCGGCCTTGAGCGCAAATCTTCTCGGGCAATGCGGCAATCCGACCCAGGGATTGAGCGACGGCAGCCTAGACCGCAACCCCATGGTCCCGGGCAAAGGCCTTCAGCTTGGCGCGCAGGCTGTGATCGGAGGCGCCGAGGTGGTGGCCCAGAAACTCCTGCAGGGGCGCGAGGGTTAAGCTGCGGATCATCGCCTTTACGGGGCCGATGCCTCCCGGGTTCATGGAGAGCGCACGCAGGCCCAACCCGACCAATGCCATGGCGTCGAGCGGCGAGCCCGCCATCTCGCCGCACACGCTGAGCGCGACGCCGTGCTCCTGCGCCGCGCGCGCAACTTCCGCGATGGCGCGCAGGAACCCCGGCGCGAGCGTGTCGTAGCGATCCGCGAGGCGGGGATTGCCTCGATCGCTCGCGAACAGGAACTGCGCGAGATCGTTGGTACCGATGGAGACGAAATCGACCCGTGAGAGCAGCATCGGCAGCTGGAACAGCAGCGCCGGCACCTCGAGCATCACGCCGACCTTCACCGCGCTCGGGACGCCGCCGCCGCGCTTGCGCTCGCGTTCTACCTCGGTCTCCAGGATGGCGCGCGCGGCCTCGAACTCCGCAACTTCCGCGACCATCGGGAACATGACGCGGAGCGGCAGCCCGGCGCTGGCGCGCAGCAGCGCGCGCACCTGCTGGCGCAGCATCGCCGGACGATCGAGCGAGATGCGGAGCGCCCGCCAGCCCATCGCGGGATTCTCGTCCTCAGTCTCGGGCAGGTAGGGCAGCAGCTTGTCGCCGCCGATGTCGAGCGTGCGGAACACGACCGGCCGCTCGCGCGCTTGCTCGAGGACGCGGGCATAGAGCTCGACCTGCGCTTTGACGCCCGGAAACGCATTCCGGATCATGAACGGCAACTCGGTGCGAAAGAGCCCGATGCCGGCGGCGCCGGTCTCGTCGAGGTAGGGCAGGTCGAGCGTAAGGCCGGCGTTAAGGTGCAATTCGACCGCGACGCCGTCCCGCGTCGCCGCCGGGAGCGCGCGCAGCGCCGCGTAGCGGGCGCGCTCGCCGAGCCGCACTTTGATCGCCTGTTCGACCGCCTGCAGGATGTCATCGCCCGGCCGCACCAGCACCTGTGCCTCGTCGCCGTTCACAACCAGAAGGTCGCCCGTCTCGATCCGGTTCACCGTGCCCCTGAGCCGCCCGACCATCGGGATATCGAGCGCGCGCGCGACGATCGCGACATGGGCGGTGGCGGAGCCCTCCTCGAGCGCCACGGCGCGCAGCCGGCGGCGGTCGTAGTCCAGGAGCTCCGCGGGTCCGAGCGAGCGTGCCACCAGCACGAACTCGTCCGGCAGCTCCGAGAGCGAGGCCGAGATCGGCTTGCCCGCAAGGTGCTGGAGCAGGCGGTTGGTGAGATCCTCCAGATCCATCAGCCGCTCGCGGATATAGGGGTCGCTCGCCTGGTTCATGCGTTGCCGGGTGTCGTCCTGCACCTTCTGGACCGCGGCTTCGGCGGTCAGGCCGCTGCGCACGGCCTCCCGGATCCGCTGGATCCAGCCGCGGTCAGCGGCGAACATGCGGTAGGTCTCGAGGATGTCGCGATGCTCGCCGCCGCGGGCGACGTCGCTCTCGGCGAGCAAGGCGTCGATGGCGAGTTGCATCGAAGAGACCGCCGCGCGCAGCCGTTCCAACTCCGCCTGCGGGTCTTCGGCCACTACCTGCTTGATCAGCACACGGGGCTCGTGGATCACCGCCGTGCCCAAAGCCAGGCCGGGATTGAGCCGCACGCCGTCGAGGCGCACGGGCAGCAGTCCGATGCCATCGCCGGGCGCTCTCTCGTTGGGGCTGACGAGCTCGCCGCTGGCAGCGAGCTCCGCCAGGACCATGGCGATGGTCTGCAGCGTCTCGACCTCGTCCTCGGCATAGTGCCTTTGCGTGCGGTTCTGCACGGCGAGGACGCCCAGAACCCGATCGGCGCGCACGATCGGCACGCCCATCATCGAGTGGTACACCTCCTCGCCCGTTTCCGGCCGATAGGCGAAATCCGGGTGCGATTGCGCGTCGGCGAGCGCAAGCGGCCGCGCGGTGGCGGCGATCACGCCGACGATGCCTTCGCCGACGCGGAGCCTGGTGCGGTGCACCGCTTCTGGTCGCAAGCCCTCGGTCGCGAACAGCTCGAGCACCTCGCCCGCCCGAAGGACGTAGCAGGAGCAAACCTCCGCCACCATGTCGGCGGCGATCAGGCGCACGATGGTGTTGAGACGCTCCTGCGCGGTCCCCGAGCCGGCCATCACGTCCCGGAGGCGGCGAAGGAGCCGTCGGGAGCCGGTGATGGCGGGACTCGGCTCCATCACCCGCCAGCCCTGGCCCGCCCTACGTCGGGGGCTCGTCGCCTTGTACCGGGCTCCGTCTCCTCCGGCTCGAGATCGCGCGCCATCAGCATCGCCACCGCCTGCTCCACCAGCTCGCCGAGGATCTCCGCGGTGGATTGCTCGCGCGTCACCATGCCGACGCTCTGACCTGCCATGACTGAGCCTGTCTCGACGTCGCCCTCGATTACCGCACGGCGGAGCGCGCCCGCCCAGAAATGCTCGATCTCAAGCTGGCCGTCCTTCTGGGAGACCTCGCCGCGATTGAAGCGGTCGACGACGCTTCGCTGCGCCTCCAGGAAGCGCTGCGTTCCCTGGTTCGCGAGCGCGCGCACAGGGATCACCGGGAACCGGGCATCGAGCTGGGGCGAGGGCACCGCGTCCCGCGCGCCGGCGCGGATGAAGGCCTGCTTGAAGCGCGCATGCGCGATCGACTCGCGAGCGCAGACGAAGCGCGTTCCGAGTTGCACGCCGGCAGCCCCCATCTCGAGATAAGAGACGAT
>Ga0116217_10005914_pt1 | contig 10674 bp, 9 predicted proteins | sample Sb_taG_6_FD_89697 | JGI IMG/M metagenome (GOLD analysis project Ga0116217, IMG submission 89697) | Peat soil microbial communities from Weissenstadt, Germany - Sb_50d_4_PS metaG | ecosystem: Environmental > Terrestrial > Soil > Wetlands > Peat | place: Germany: Weissenstadt | collected 2010-09-21 | reverse complement strand
GCGTCCTTTGAACGACTTCCTGGTAGAGAGGCATCGATTTTATCGGCGCGGTCAACTCCGTCTCGAAAAACCCGGGAACGATCGCGTTCACCTGAATATGGTGCGGGGCAAACTCGATCGCGAGCGATTTGGTGAGTTGCACCACCGCGCCCTTCGACGAGCTGTACGCAGGAACCCCGCCCGATCCAAATAGCGAGTACATGCTTGCGATATTGATGATTTTCCCCGCTTTCCGTTTCAACATGGAAAGAGCCGCCGTCTTCGAGAGCAGGAACATTGACGTCAGATTGATCTCCAAGATTTCCTGCCACCCTGCTCTGGTCTCCTCGAGGGCCGGTTTGAACACGCCAGCACCGGCGTTGTTCACCAAGATGTGCACCGGACCGAGCGTCTTCTCGACTTGTGCGAAAGCTGCGTCGCGCTCTGAGTCCTTGGTCATGTCAACGCGCAATGCCACGGCGCGAACCCCAACCGCTTGAAGTTCCGCCAGCACCGCCGCATTTTTTGCCTCTTTGCGCCCGAAGATCGCGACGGACGCCCCTGCATTCGCAAAACCGAGGGCCATGCTCCGGCCGAGACCGCCGTTGCCGCCGGTGACCAGCGCCACCCGGCCGGTTAGATCAAAAGGATTCTTTGCGCTCATCAAATCGCTCCTTGGTCTCGAATCAACTAAACGAGAGCTCGCCCGCCGTCAACCACGATCACCTGCCCGGTAACGAAATCAGCGGTTGCCAGGTACGCGACCGCGCCGGCGATGTCGTCGCCCGTGCCGGTGCGATGCAATGGAACTCGGCGGATGTATTCCTCATCCGGTGGCTCGCCCGGAAACTGTATCGTGCCCGGCGCGACGCTGTTCACCAGAATCTCGGGCGCGAGCGCCCGCGCCAGGCAGCGGGTCAGCATGATGGACCCGGCCTTCGAAACGCAGTAGTGCGTGTAACTGGGCCACGCGAGCAGACCGCCGAGCGACGATAAATTAATGATCCGCCCGCGGCCCTGCCGCTTCATGATCCGCGCTGCCGCCTGGGCGCACAGGAACTGCGATTTCAAATTCGCGTTCATAATGCCGTCCCACTGTTCGTCGGTAATGTCCTCGAATTTCGCGGAGAAGAACTCTCCGGCATTGTTGACGAGGATATCCAGCCGGCCGAACTCTTTCTCGATAGACGCGAAAAGTTTTTCAACCTCGGGGCGACGCGACACATCGGCTTCAATCGCCACTGCCTTCGCTCCCAGCGCTTGAATCTCGCGCACGGCGGACTCGGCTTCGGCCTTCGACGTTTTGTAATTCACCGCAATCCCGGCGCCTTCAGCGGCAAGGCGCAACGCGATGCTCCGCCCGATGCGCTTTGCCGCGCCGGTCACCAGCGCCACTTGTCCCCCGAGCGGTTTCGCCGGCATCTTCTGGCCCTCCAAAATGCAGACGCACACATTAGCACTAGCCGGCCCTCGCCGAACACCCGCCGTTTTCCCGAGCACTGTGGTCTCTGTGTCCGCTCAGTGTCCTCTGTGTTTAATGCAGCGTTCAAAGTTTGCCGCGCGGGTCAAATCGTATCCCGGTTTTGCTCGGCTCCGATTGCGTGGCGGCCCCGCCTCGGCCATAATGCGCCGGGCATTTGGAGGCGAGCGTGGCGACATCGGAAGTGAAGAAACCGTTGGGAGACATCGCGCCGCTGGAGCCCGATCTCACTCCTTCCGAGATTATCCGGCGCGCGGAGGCGATGCGTCCGATGCTGCGCGAGCGCCAGAATGCCTGCGAAGCAGCGGGCCAGGTCTCGGAAGACACCAACGCCCAGTTCATCGCGGCCGGCTTCTATCGCATCCTTCAGCCCCGCTGCTTCGGCGGCTACGAGTTCGACCTCCCCACTTTTCTCAAAGTGATGATTGCGATCTCGCGCGGCTGCTCGGATAGCGGCTGGGTGCTGGCCCTGACCGCTGGTCACGCATTCCTGATGGCGTCGTTCCCGGAAGCCGGCCAACGCGAGGCCTTTGGCGACAAGGGCGAATTCCGCGCGCCGAGCGTGGCGATTCCCGGCGCCGTCGCCGTTCCCGTGGACGGCGGCTACCGCGTCAAAGGCGCGTGGGACTATACCTCGGGCTGCCATCTGGCCACGCATTTTATAGGCAGCTCCATCATCAAAACAGGTGGCGCAATCCCGGACCTCGGTGCGTTCATCCTCTTCGACCGCGATCAGTATCGAATCGAGGACAATTGGTACGTGATCGGCATGCAGGGCACCAGTTCCCGCCGCGTGATCGTTGACGAGATTTTCGTGACCGCGCATCGCGTCCTGCTCGTGTACGACGCCACCGGCCAGTACATCCATCCGCGCCCCGGAAGCCTGCTCCACGCGAATCCCTTCTATCGCGGGAGGATCACCTCGCTGTTGGTTTCTGAAGTTGGCGCGGTTTCCGTTGGGATTGGACGCGGCGCGCTCGACATCTACGAGGAAATCCTGCACAACAAGAAGACAAGTTTCGCGCCGTTTCACGCTCGTTCCCAGGAACTGGAATACCAGCGCCATTTTGGCGAAGCCCAATCGCTCGTGGATACCGCCGAGGCCGCGTTGCTGAAGATGGCGTCTGACTATAGGGAGTGCGCGCGTCGCGATGCCGAAGAAGGAATTCTCTTCACCGACGAGGACGACCGCAGATTCCTGCAGATCGAGCAGCAAGTCATCAGGCTCTGCTGGGAAGCAGTGGATTTAATGTTCCGCACCAGCGGGACTTCCGCCGCCGCGAAGACGGCCCCGCTCGGGCGTTATTTCCGTAATCTGGCCGTGATCCGAACCCATATCACCATGCAGCGCGACCATACCGCGGGCAATACCGGGCGCTTGCATTTTGGCTTGGCTCCGCTGAGCCGCCTCTAAGAAACCAAAATGATGCCATCGAGACGCGACTTCCTGAAAACGGTGGGTCTCGCCGCGGGAGCAGTATTCTTGCCGGACACGGCGGGGTTCGCACGCGCCCCGGCGGGCACGCAGCCTGCGCCGCCGCCCGCCGATGGCGTCGCTGATTACACCTTGCGGATCGCCACTACTCCTGTCGAACTCGCGCCCAATCGCATCCTTTCGATCGCCACGTACAACGGCCAATTCCCCGGCCCGCTGCTGCGCTTTAAGGAAGGCCGGCAGGTCACCGTCGATGTCCACAACGACACGGACACGCCCGAACAGTTGCACTGGCACGGCCAGACGATCCCTTCCGATGTTGACGGCGCCGCCGAAGAAGGTTCGCCCTTCATTCCTCCGCCCGGACAACGGCGCATCGTCTTCACGCCCGCGCCAGCGGGCTTTCGCTTTTACCATTCGCACGTGCGCGCAGGGGCAAATCTTGCCGCAGGACAGTACAGCGGCCTGGTGGGACCGGTTTACATAGAGCCCCGGCACGAGCCGGGAAACTACGACCGCGAGGTCTTCCTTGTCTTGAAGGAATTCGAGCCGACCTTTAGCCGCGGAGGCGACATGGACAGGGATTTTCTCTCGCCCGCGGCCGTGAGCTGCAGGAAACTGGAGAGACGGCCATGAAGGCGTCGCTCACCAAGGGCATGCCGCACGGCTTTGAAGTTGGCTATGGCTCGTTCACGATCAATGGGCGCATGTTGGGCCACGGTGATCCCATTCGCGTCAAGCACGGCGAGCGAGTTCTTTTTCACATTCTGAACGGAAGCGCCACGGAAATTCGCAGTCTCGCCATGCCAGGACACGAATTCCGCGTCGTCGCGCTCGATGGGAATCCGGTGCCGAATCCCGCCATGGTTCCCGTGCTATGGATCGGCACCGCCGAGCGCATTTCAGCTGTTGTGGAAATGAACCACCCGGGCGTATGGATCATGGGCGATCTTGCCGACGACGACCGTCACCACGGCATGGGCGTCGTGATCGAATACGCCGGTCAGCGTGGCAAGGGCCAATGGCTCGCTCCTGCCAAGTCGCGCTGGAATTACGCGCGCTTCGCGAAGCCGGACGCGCTCGCAGCCGCTCCGGATGAGACCATCGAGATGACTTTCGCGAAAGACAATGCCGCCGCCAAGGGATTCAACCGCTGGACCATCAATGGAGTTTCCTATCCGGAGAACGCCATGATGGCCCCGCCTTCCTTCCATCTGAATCAAGGCAGGCGCTATCGCATCAAAATGGCGAACGCGAGCGACGACATTCATCCAATTCATCTGCACCGGCACAGCTTCCAATTGACGCGTCTTGCGGGAAAATCGACCGCCGGAATAATGAAAGACGTCGTGATGCTCGGCGGTTACCAGAAAGCGGAGATCGACTTTGTCGCGGACAATCCCGGACTCACGCTCTTCCATTGCCACCAGCAGCTGCATATGGATTTTGGGTTTATGACATTATTCGATTACGTCTAATTGGCGGGCATCAACGCGGAGGAAGAATGAAACTCGATTTGCTGGCGATCGCGCCGCATCCGGACGATGTCGAACTCACCTGCGGCGGCACCATGATCAAAATGGCGCAGGCCGGATACCGAACGGGCATTCTCGATCTCACCCGCGGCGAGACCGGCACGCGCGGCACTCCCGAGACGCGCCTCAAGGAAGCGGCCCGCGCCGGCAAGATCATGGGAATCAAGGCGCGGCGGAATCTCGGTCTGCCGGATGCGCACCTGAAAGTGACCGACGAATACAAAGCTGCCATCGCCGCCGTGATTCGCGAATTTCAGCCGAACACCGTGATCTTGCCCTACTGGGAGGGCCGCCACCCGGACCACTACACCGCCGCGACGCTCGCCTTTGAGGCCTGCTTCGTTGCCGGACTGAAGAACTATCCTCTCGAAGGCGAGGCGTTTCGCCCGTTCAAGATTCTCTACGCGGCAGCGTATGCGGATGTGCGGCCCACGTTTGCCGTGGACATCACCCGGCAGTACGATCGGCGAAGGCGGGCAATTCTCGCGTACGCATCGCAATTCCGCCCGCCAAAGAAAGAGCGGCGATCGAAGGTGGTGCTCCCGCTCGACGACCTTGAACAACGCATGGGCCACCAAGCCCGTGACTACGGACGCATGATCGGCGTGAAATACGCGGAAGGCTTCGTGGTCAAGGAAGTGCTGCAAACCGACGACGTCGTCAAGATGCCAGTGCGATCCATGTAGAGCGGCGCCCGCATGCTCGTCGCACGAAAAGTTCGGCATGAAAAGAAAACGCCCTGGCTGGAAATCCCGCCAGGGCGTCTCTCTGTCAGCTAGCCGATCTGGACCGTTAGAACTGGTTCCAGAGGTACTGGTTGTAGACCTCGTGGTGATATTGAATTTCGGGTCCCTTCACGACCGTGCCCAACAGCCGGGCGCAGCGGTCGGCGGATCCCTGTTTCAGATCTCCGTAGCGGCCCTTCACATCTTCTCCGAGCAGCGTCGTCATCCACGCCGACTTCCGGAAATCCTCCAGCGCCGTGTAGATGTTGTCAGGCAGGTACCGCTTTGCCTGACGCAGGTTCGCAATGCTGGCCGTGGTGCCGTCGATCCCCGTCTTGAAGATCGTGTAAAGGACCAGATACGGATTTGCGTCCGGCGCGACCGAGCGGACTTCCACGCGCATGCTCTTGTCGTTTCCGATGGGAATCCGGACCATCGACCCGCGGTCAACCGCCGAGGCGATGATTTGGTTGGGAGCCTCAAAGTGTGGATCGAGCCGCCGGAACGCATTGACGCTGGGATTCAGCGCCAGGCAAATATCGTTGCCGTGCGACAGGATACGATCCACGAACGACCATCCGAGAGCCGACAGCATCTCCTCCCCGGCGGGATCCCAGAACAGGTTCTTGCCGTCCTTCATGATCGATACGTTGGTGTGCATGCCGCTACCGTTCACGCCCACCACCGGTTTGGGCAGGAACGACGCGGTCATCCCCAGGCTCGTGGCCACCTGGCGGCAGATCAACTTGTACAGTTGAATCTGGTCCGCCGCAGCCACCACTTCGCCATACCCGTAGTTGATTTCGAATTGCGAAGGCGCAACTTCCGGGTGGTCCTTCTCGTTCTGGAAGCCCATGGCCCGCTGCACTTCCGCCACGGTGTCGATGAACGTGCGCAGCGCGTCGCCCGGCAGCGAGTGGTAATAGCCGCCCGTGTTGACGTACTCGAACTTGCCGGTATCGACGTAGTGCCGCTCGGCGTCCACGCCTTTGAACAGGAATCCTTCGATTTCGTTCGCCGCATTCAGCGTGTAGCCGTCGGTCTTGAACTTCGCCTCGGCAAAACCCTTCAGGATGCCGCGAATGTCGGCCGCGTAGGCGCCGCCTTTTTTCTCGATGACTTCGCCGAATACCAGCACCTTGCCCGATCCGAAGAAATCGGACGGCGCCCAGTAAAACGCGCTCCAATCGATTCCCAACCGCAGATCGCTTTCCCGTTGGGCCGTGAAGCCGCGGATCGAGGAACCGTCGAACGTCAGGTTGTCCCAGCTCTTGACCAGGAACTTCTTGTCGTAGTCGAGCATGTGCAAGCGGCCCTCGAGGTCGCTGAAGCACAGCGTCACAGCCTTGATGCGCTTCTCGTCGGTCAGATATTTCAACCGCTCTTCCTGCAGCTTGTGGCTCTCGACCCGGTTCTTGCGCTGCTCTTTCGCCTTGATGTTCAGATCTTCCAGCTCGCTATACGTAAGCGCCAAAAAGTTGCGAAGTTCGTTAGACATGAAGCTCCTTCAAAGTTGGAATGAACGTCTCTCAGAATGAAACTCTTATTATCGTCCCTGCGCAGAGGGCCTGCGCGGCCCCGATTTCCCCCGGAAGGGTACCGTGCCGCTCTTCAACACGTCAAATCCAAAAAGCTGATGCGACAAATCCAGAGCGCATGGCTTACGGCATCGAGAATCGGCCAAGGCGCGTAAATAAGTCATAAAGGAAAAATACGGTTGGTCCTTCAGTTCGCCCCCCGGTTCGCCCTCCGGACCAACGACGTTGCACGGTGCCGCACCCCCGTCCGCCGCGGGAAAAGGCGTCCCGGTCGAATCTGATAGACTATTTATCGGGGCATCCAGCAACCGTGAGATTGTTCGGACGCAAAACTGCCGGTACCTCTCATTCCCGGCTGCTCCCGGCGAACGGGAGCGGGCATCTCCCCTCCGCGTCTCACCGGCTCACTCTGGACCTGGCGCGCGCCGAGACTTTTGCCTCCATGCTCGCCAATAGCCGGGCGTCCCTAGTGATCGAAGTCTCGGACCTGCTGGCCGGCATGTACATCTGCAACTGGGAGCGCCTCTCCGTGTATTGGGAAGAGGAAGACCGCGAAGAAATCGAGACCTTCTTGCGCGGCATCTGCCGGATCAGCCCTCAGAGGTGGCATTACTGGATCGAATTCTACGACGATTTGCGCCGCAAAGGAGAGCGCTGGCAACTCTGGCGCCCGCCAACCAAACTCAAGAAAACTGTCCCGCGCGAATCGCCTCTGCGGCCCTCCGCCGCGCTCGCATCCGTGCTGAAGCAAGCCGAGGAAATCGCGCCTTCTCGCGACTCGGTCGGCGGACGCAACATCCCGATCCTTACCAGCGAATGCGTCCTGCTGTGCATCCTGCGCAGCTTCGGATCGGAAGTCAGCCGGAAACTGGCCGCCACGGGGCTCGACGCCGGTCGCCTGGAGCGCGAAGCGCTCTTCCCCCGCCGCGCCCCGCTGAAGTAATCAGGCAGGCTCACGCAATCGACGTCGCTTCCTCTGTGAACTCTGTGCCTTCTCTGTGATCTCTGTGTTAAGTCTTCCGGTTCTTACGATTTTCTCGGCACTTTCTCTGCGCTCTCTGCGCCTCTGCGGTAAAGGTTTTCGTCTTTCTTCAAATAATCATCTTGAATCGCGGCCACAAAACCGCCAGCGGAGCAATCGGCCTGCGGCATACGTACACGGGAACTCTCTGCTCGTTGGGCATGGCGTGTGGACTTGTAACCGTCGCGGCGCGCCGGACATCTCCAAAGTATTTGATGAACTCGTCCGAGCGTTCTCCGAAGATGATCATGCAGCCGCCGGAATATCCGCGCGGCCCCCAGTAGAAATAGCTGTTGTGCCCGCTGAGCGCCTGCGGCAGGCCGAGCGCCGGTCCGTAGTGATCGATCGCCCCAGCCTCCCCGTAGTTCCCTCCCAGAATCCCGCAATCAGCGTGATCTGTCGCAGGAAGGCTTTGATAGACCTGCGCGACCGTTTCGGCCATGGTATCCCACCCAAACATGTCGGCGTAGAGCTGCGGCAGCGGGGCATACACCGCGTCGCGCTCCGTCTTCACCACTTTTGAATACGGCAGCATCTGCGAATAGCGCAGAAACGTTGCGACCGGTAGCATGGGAACGCCAAACGGCAGCGCAATCAACCCGCCAACAATGAGCAAGGAGGGAAAAGCGGCCCGCAGCGATTGCCGGGCGCTCGATTCGAAAAACTGCTCGATTGCGACTCCGCCGGCAGCCATCAGCAGCGGATAGACGGGCAGTGGGTAGTAGGATTTCCCGCCCAAAATCATGAAAATCGCCATCACGATCAAATAGGTCCACCCAAGAAAGCGAAATCGCCTCCCGCTCGTTGAGAAAAAGCACCAGGCCAAACCACCTAGCCAGACCGGGAGCGCCAGGGGATGCAAGAACGCGATCTGTTCGCCCAGAAAGCGCAGCGGAGATATCGGAATGTTTTTATAAAGCTGCGCGTTGCGCACCACTTCAATTTGCGGCCAGCCGTGGCGCGACTCCCAGAGCAGGTTCGGAAGGAACAGCGCGAACGCGACCAGCCCGCCAATCCAGATCCATCGCGAGCGAAACAACTGCGACTGCCCCGACAGCACCAACCCGGCCACAATCGCAAAACCAAATACGGCCATGCTGTGCTTGTTTTCCAGCCCCAGACCCGCGACTGCGCCGAAGGCCAGCCAGAGTCGCGGAGAAGCACCGAGCACGATGCGGACCCCGAACCATGCGCAGAGCAACCAGAAAACGGGCTCGAAAGCGTTCATTGAAAAAAAACTGTCGAAGGCAAGATACGCGGGCGCGAACAGCATGGCCGCCGCGGCGAGAAATTGGGCGAAGCGGCCGCCGCCCAATTCGCGCGTCAGCAGGCCAGTAAGGAACACGATGGCAGCTCCGGCCAGCACAGGAAGCAGTCGAAGGGAGAAAAGCGAATCGCCCAGTAGATGGCGCGACAACCAAGCCACCAGCGCGATCAGCGGCGGCTGGTCCACATAGCCCCAGGCGAGGTGCTCGCCGCAGGCCATGTAATACAGCTCGTCGCGGAAAAAGCCGTAGTGGCGGATTCCGGCAAATTGCACCACCAACTTTGCCAGCGCCAGGCCCGCCAGAATGACGGTGCCGCTCACCGCCGCTTCGCGGGTGCGGGCGGCGGCGAGCGAGGTCCCGTCGAATTCGCTGACTCGAGTCTCGCTCATGCGGGCTGGGACATTACGAGAAAAAGCCGGCGCCGATCGTTCGCCTTGGTTTATTTGCTCGCTGCTGAATCAATTTGCCGCGGGCGCGACAATCGCCGCCGACTTGATGCTGTCCAGATTGGGAAAATTCTTGTCGAGATAGGCTTTTCCCTGGTTCGTGATCGAACCTTGGTCGGGCCGCTCACCATAGCCGCTATAGAGCTTCTGAACGACGTCCATCCCTGAGATCACTTTGCCGAACGGAGAGAAACCCTGGCTATCCAAAAATGTGTTGTTGCCGAAATTGATGAAAAGCTGCGTCGTGCGCGTGTTCGGGCCCGCGGTGGCGAACGTGATCATGCCCGGAGCGTTGCTCTGCTTTCCCGGATCATCCTTGATGTTGGCGTTATGCCAGACCTTGTTGACCTCCGGGTCCGCGCTCAACCCAAATTGCACCATAAAACCCGGTAGGTTGCGGAAAAATGCGGCGTCCGTAAAAAATCCGTGCTTCACCAGATTGTAAAAACGGTCGGCCCCCAGAGGTGCCCAGGCGCGCGTGACCTCAACGACGAAATCGCCCTTGGTGGTCACGAATTTTGCCTGAAACACTTCGGGTGCCTTGGCGTTCAGTGTAGCCGGATGCAGCAGAGCGGGATCGCTGGTCATGTGTGTTGTCCTTGGGTGCGTCGCTGGGCTCGCTTGTCCCGCGGGTGCTGCAGGAGCCTGTCCTGCAAGCGCGCACGGGGCGAAAACGGCCATCATACAAAGTGAGATCGTTGCAACGAGACGTTTCATGCGTTATTTCCTCTCTTGAACTTGGCTGCGGCCTCCACATCTTGCATCAAGCGCAGCGCGTTGCCACCGAGAATTTTCTCAATTTCCGTTTCAGAATAACCCCTCTGCAGCAGCGCCTCGGTGATCCGAGGCAGGCACGACGCATCCTCCATGCCGAAGGGCATTTCGGCGCCGTCGAAATCGGACCCGAGCCCCACGTGATCGACGCCCGCCACCTCTACCGCGTGATCGATGTGGTTCACGATCGCCGTCCAGTCCACGCGCGGCAGCTTGCCCTCGGCCACGAACGCCCGGACGATTTTATCCGATTCCAGCAGCTGGCAGGCCCCATCTTCTCCGCACCGCTTCTTCGCTTCCGTCTCGACCTGCATTTCCAACTCCGGGCGGGCCTTCTGCGCGTCACGAAATTCCTGGCTCAGAAATCCCATATGAAAATTGATCTGAACGACGCCGCCTCTGGCAGCGAGAGCCTCGATCATTTCGTCGGATAGGTTGCGCGGAGTCCGGCAGAGCGCCTGGCACGACGAGTG
>Ga0116217_10005913_pt1 | contig 10675 bp, 12 predicted proteins | sample Sb_taG_6_FD_89697 | JGI IMG/M metagenome (GOLD analysis project Ga0116217, IMG submission 89697) | Peat soil microbial communities from Weissenstadt, Germany - Sb_50d_4_PS metaG | ecosystem: Environmental > Terrestrial > Soil > Wetlands > Peat | place: Germany: Weissenstadt | collected 2010-09-21 | reverse complement strand
GTCTGCCTGAAGGCGGTCGAGAGGAACGGCGACGCGCTCCGGTACGTCAAGGAGCAGACCGAAGCTGTCTGCCTGAAGGCGGTCGAGAAGGACGGCGACGCGCTCCAGTACGTCAAGGAGCAGACCGAAGCTGTCTGCCTGAAGGCGGTCGAGAGGAACGGCTACGCGCTCCAGTACGTCGCCAAGGTGTTCTGGACTCTTTTCAAATCCATGATCCTCGGCTGGGAAGACAAGGCCGCATAGAACTTTCGGCTAAGGACCCCCACGTGGTGCGGGGAAAGGCTCAACCCTTAACGGACGGCCTAGGTGGGCCAAATCGTGGGATGGGCCGGGGAAGTCCCCGGCCCAACAAAAGGGGGAACGTTATGCGGCGACCAAACTGGGAATCGCTCATGGCGACTGGATTCATCCTTCTGTTTTGGATCTTGTTCGGAATCTGGATGGTGAACAAATGATTATCGAAAACAGACGCATAAGCCGAGAGTTGCAGGAGCTTTACCAGCGGCTGAACGCACAGTGCCCGCTTCCCGGAAGAACTGTCCAGCCCGCGCCAAACATCAAGATCGTTCCTGGCCGCATTGAGGCCGGGGTTCTGGCCGCTCAGGCCGGGAGGCAGTCATGATCGAACTCGATGCAAAATGCGCCAACTGCGCCCTCTGGGAAACCCCCGATAATCTCACGGGGACGTGCCACGACCTGGCCGGAGTCCTGCGCTACGCCAAGGAGACCTGGGTTCAGGGTAGTCTGAGAATCACGACGCAGGCCAACACTTCCTGCCGGTCCTTCGAGGCCAGCGAAGAGGCCCTCCGCGAGGCGGAAGAGGCAGAGCGCGACCTTTCTTTCCTGAAAAGCGAATCCGGGTTCAGCTATCCGGCCAGCCTGTAACCCATAACCCAAGGAGAACCAACATGAACACGGCCAAAGCAAGCGTTCTGCATTTTCCTGTGGAGCCTGAAGCCGTCTCCCTCATCCGCGAAGGTGCCGCTCTGAAGGAGTCCATTGACGAGGCGACCAAGAGGCTGCGCGACGTCAACCGTCGGCTGGCCGAGCTGGCCGTCTTCCCGGAGGGGAAGAAAACCGCTCACCTCGAGGGCGCCGGGTTCAAGGTCGACATCCAGAAGAAGGAGTACATCAAGTTCGACCAGACCAAGCTTGATGTCGCTCGCAAGACCATGGGCAACGATCTGTTCCTCAAGCCCTTTACCTACGTGTTCAAGGAGCGATCCAAGAAGGATCTGGACGCCTTCCTGGCCTACGGTGATGCGGCGCTGGCGGCCATGGTCCGCGAGGCCATGGAGATAAGCGAGGGCGCTCCGCAGGTGACCTATCGGCCGGTGGAGGCTTAAATCATGGGCTTCGACATCAACTCCGTCACCAGCGCCTCCTCCATCTTCATGCCCCAGCGCATGCTCATCCACGGCGTACAGGGGCTGGGCAAGACGACCTTCGGATGCACGTTCGACGCCCCGATCCTGCTTCGGGTCGAGGACGGCGCAGCGGCCATCGACGTGCCCACATTCCCCAAGCTGATCGAGAACATGGGCGAGCTCTGCGAGGCCATCCAGGCTCTGCACGGCGAACACGACTTCAAGACCGCCGTGGTGGACTCCCTGGACTGGATGGAGCCGCTCGTCTGGGCCAACACGAGCGCCAGGCTCGGCCTCGATTCCATCGAAAAGGCTGGCTACGGCAAAGGCTACGTCGAGGCGGACGCCGACTGGCGCATGATCATGGGCGGCTTCGACTCCCTGCGTATCAACCGGGGCATGCAGATCGTGATCATCGCCCACTCGGAGATCAAGCGGTTCGAGCCGCCGGACGGCGACCCCTATGACCGCTACCAGATCAAACTCCACAAGCGCGCCTGGGCACTCTGGCAGGAGTGGGCCGACATGGTCCTGTTCGCTAACTACAAGGCCCGCACCATCAAGACCAAGGACGGTGGACCCAAGGGCCAGGACAAGTTCCGCGCCGAGGGCTCCGGTGAGCGCGTGCTCTATGCCGACGAGCGGCCGGCCTACCTGGCCAAGAACCGCTGGGGACTCCCTCACGAGATTTACATCGGCCAGGACCGGGCTTGGACTGCGTTCCACCAGGCCCTCAACGCGGCCACCGGCGGCCGCTACGCCCTCCCTTCCCACCTCATCCAGGCCCCCGCGGCTTAGGAGTCCAACATGCTCGACCTGAACCAAGCTGGCGAACAGAAAGAAGCGACGGGCGGCCCGATCCCCCCGAAATCCATCGTGCTGGTGCGCCTCACGTTGCGCCCGACCAAGACCGGGAAAACTCCCGGTTCCGATCCGCTCCTCACCCGGGCGGACTCCGGGATGGAATACCTCGACTGCGAGTTCGAGGTGCTCTCCGGGACGTTCACCGGAAAGAAGATTTGGGACAACCTGAACCTCTGTGGAGCCAGGGAAGAGGGCCAGAAAAAGTCAGTGGACATCACCACGCGCCTGCTTCGGGCCATGGTCGAGGCTGTCCGTAACATCAACCCCAAAGACCAGTCCCCGGCCGCCGTGCAGGCCCGCAAGCTCCAGCGTCTGAACGAACTCCAGGGAATCGTGTTTGGCGTCAGGGTGGGCATCAAGAAGATCAAGCCCGGTGACAAGTACGTCAACAACACCATCTACAGGATCATCACCCCCGACCACGAGTTTTACGCCCAGGTCATGAACGGCCAGGAACTCATCAGCAGCGAGCCCATTCCGGAGCCTCCACAGGCGAACGCATCACCCTCCCCCGGCTGGGCCGCCCCGGGCGCGGCGCCCAAGCCAGATGCTCCGGTTCAAGGTGTCATGGCTGGGAAGTGGGGAACGGTTGGCGGACAGCCTACCGTTACTCCTCCGGCCGCCGCCAATCCCAACCCGGGCTGGGCGACCCCTCCCTCCACGCAGGGCCCCGCCTTCCCATCCGAAGCCTCCGGCATGGATGATGTGCCGTTCTAGGCCATGGCCATGATCCCCAGACCATTCCAAAACCGCCTGGTGGGCCGGGCCAAGGATGCCCTCCAGGCGAAGGGCAATACCCTGGCCGTGGCCCCCACCGGGGCGGGCAAGACCTGCATGATGGGCTTCCTGGGCCGCGAGCTGCGCGCGGCCGGCCACGGCCGGCATCTCTTCCTGCAGCACCGCCAAGAGCTCGTGGGGCAGAACCTGGCCAAGTACCGGATCATCAACGACGGGGTCCGGGTCAGCCTCTTCACCTCCGACGCCAAGAGCATGCGCGGTGACGCCGTGTTCGCCATGGCCCAGACCCTGGCCAGGAATCTTGAAGCCATCGACGCCTTCGACGTGCTGTTTCTGGACGAGGCCCACCACGCCGCAGCGCCGACCTGGCGCAAGATCGTGGACGCGGTCCTGGCCAAGAATCCCAAGTGCATGGTGGCCGGGTTCACGGCCACCCCGGAGCGCGGCGACAAGAAATCCTTGCGCACCGTGTTCGACAACGTCTGCGACCAGGTCACCCTGCGCGAGCTCATCCAGCTGGGGTTCCTGGTGCCGCCCAAAGCCTACGTGCTGGACGTGGGCGGGACGCAGGAGCGACTGCGCCAACTCGCGCCCGGCTCCGACTGGGCCGAACAAGCCGAGGTGGAGAGCATCCTCAACACCGTGGCCATTAACGAGGAAGTGGTCCGGCACTGGAGGGAACTGGCCGGGAACCGCTGTACGGTGGTCTTCGCGTCCACGGTGCACCATGCCCAGGACGTGGCCAACGCCTTCCGCCAGGGCGGCATCACCTCGGAGTGCGTCCACGGGGGCCTGCCCGACGCCCAGCGCCAGAACATCCTCCGACGGTTCGCGCGCGGCGAGATCCAGGTCCTCACCAACTGCATGGTGCTTACCGAAGGATTCGATCACCCCCCCGTCAGCTGCGTCATCCTCCTGCGCCGATGCAGCGAGAAGGGCGCGCTGATCCAGATGGCCGGCCGGGGCCTGCGCACGGTCAACCCGGAGGAGCATCCGGGCCTCGTCAAAAAGGACTGCATCCTCCTGGACTTCGGGACCTCCCTGCTCACCCACGGCGACCTGAACATGGACGCCATGCTCAAGGAGCGTGAGGAGCGCGAACCGGGCGACGCCATCACCAAGATGTGCCCGGCCGAGGGCAGCGAGACCTACCGCGTGCCGGACGCCAATGGCCGGGTGGGCTGCGGCGCGGAGCTCCCGGCAAACGTGAAGACCTGTCCCCTGTGCGGTTTCGTCTTCGAACGGAAAGACGCCAAGGGTGAGGTCACCATCACTCAGGTGGAGCTCACCGAGATGGAGATCCTGGAGGCGAGCCCCTTCCGGTACGTGGATCTGTTCGGCTCCGGCCGGGCCATGATCGCCAAGGGGTTCGAGGCCTGGGCCGGAATTTTCAGCCCTGACGGGGACACCTGGCACGCCCTGGGGAAGGTCAAAGAGGAACGCAAGGTCCACCGGATCGCGGCCTCGGAGCGGCTGCAGGCCATGGCCGCTGCCGATGACTTCCTGCGCACCCACGAGACGGACGGGGCGGCCAAGAAGACCAAGCGCTGGCTGGACGAACCGGCCACGTCGCGCCAAGTCGAGATGCTGGCCCGGCTGGGCTACGTCATCGAGCAGGACCTGCTCGGGGCAAGCAATTTCACCAAGTACAGTGCGGCCTGTCACTACGAGTTCCAGCTCTGCCGGGCGGCCATCGAGCGGGCGTTGGGGGTGGCGGCGTGAGCCTGTTCATCAACTCCGGAAAGATCATGCACCTTGACGTCGAGGGGAAGCCTGCTTGCGGAAACGGCGGTCTTCGCACCGTCAAGACCCAGGATCTTTCCAAGGTGACCTGTAGGGGATGCCTCAAGAGCAGCGCCGCGAGAAGCGATGAAGCAAAGTTTCAATCCAACCTCGCCGCCGCCGCCCCGGATCTGCTGAAGGCCTTGAAAACTCTTCTCGCCCATCCGGGGCGTCTAGGCCCAGTCGAGATGGCCAGAGCCGCTATCGCCAAGGCGGAATCACGGTCATGAACCTCCCTGCTCTCGCCACCAAGCTCCAGGAGCTGGGCATCATGGGTAAGGCGTTTGTGGACCTGTCCCGCGACGAAGCTGTGGCCTTGGTCGAAGCCTGCTGGGGCATCCTCGAGCAAACCGACGCCCGGCGCATGCCCTACTGGCGCGGACCTGTGAGCGGGACCACCGAGCGCGAGCTGTGCGTCCCCTTTGATTCTCCGGACACGTTCAAGACCTGGCTGCATGAGGACGGCTGGCTGCGCATGTACCGGCTGCTGGAGATGATGGGGGCCGAGCCTTGCGAGTTCCGGCGCTACCTTGGCCGGGACTGGATGGAGCGCATGAAGAAGCGGACGCAGTTCAAGCATAACCCGTGCTGCCCGGTCTGCGGCGGTGCGATCAACAAGGAGAAGGCAGCATGAGCAACGCGGCATTGAAGATCGTGGAGGGCGGGAAGTGCACCAAGGGACGCCCCAAGAAAGAGGAAATCGAGTCCCTGCGCAAGGAGACGGTGGATAAGCTCCAGGCCCTGGGCGTCCTCGATGAGGTCCAGACCTACGCCGGCAAGAAGGGCTGGGGCGGTCCTGACCGCTGGAACACGTCCCATTGCCTCAAGCTTCTGAAGCGCGGCCGGGACTTGGCCGGAGTCCCTCTCTGTGAGTGCGGCAAACCCGCCAGGCACTTCGGGGACAAGGACGACCCCTGCGCCCTCTGCGATGACTGCCACGCCAAAGATGGGGCTCTGGGCAACGCCCCTGAAGTAGACCCCACTGAGCGAGAGTACCGTGCCCTTTTGGCTGGGGCCACGTTTGAAGGAGAGGCCACCCTCCCCGCCGTCTCCCTCTACTTCCGGGATCAGTTCATCCTTGCCCGCGAATCCTGGGTATTCCCGTACCACTCCGAGGTGGTCCTCTGGGAAGCTTGTCTCGCAGCCCGGGCCGAGGCAGACCGGTATCGGGGCCTTCTGGCCCTGGAGCAAGAGAGCATGGACGGCGTGCTCGGCCCCCTGAAGGCCATCACCAGCGATCCCGAGTACCGGGCCACCATGAACGACATCATTTTCATGGTCACCCTGGACCACGGCCGCCCGATCCGCGACTTCCACGACAAGGCCAAGACCTTGATGGTGGACGCCTTCAACCGCGACGAGCCCAAGTACAAGGGCACCGTGAAGCTGATTTTCAAGACCGCCTATGACGCCAAGCCCTCGGACAACGAGGGAGCAGCCTACACCGTAGAGGTCAAGGAAGAGACTCCCCCCTTCGTCTCCGGGGGCAGGCTTTACCACGACAAGAAGGGCAACCTGCTCAAGGCAGGAGAGGTCTACCAGGCGCTCCCGCTGGGACAGGCCGGGAACGACAGTCAGTAGCCATGGCCGACTTGAGCGCCCCTGACATCGCCGCAGCCCTTGGCAGGTCGGTAGCCTGGGTGTACCGCCATAAGCGTGCGCTGGGCGGCGTCCAGGCTATCCCCCGTGGGGCCGTCATGTTCCCTGACAATTACAGAGAGAGATTGGAGAAATACAATGCCGTACAAGCAACCGAACGGCAGGTACCGAGCGTCGAAGATGATAAACGGGAAGCGGCGACAACGCGTCTTCCGCACGACGGGCGAAGCCACCAAGTGGGAGGCCTCGCAAGACGCCGAGGTATGGGAACAGGAAGATCGGCCGACCGTCACTGTAGTTGATCTGTCCAACGCCTACTTGGATTACGCCAAGGAGAGATATGTCAAGTTCACGTATCAGGAGAAGGTAAGGGCGTTTCGCAACTTGTACTCGTTCGTTCTCCGCGAGACGCCGGCAGAGAGCATCGACCCGCGTCTCATCCTGGATGCCCTGCGGCATCGGGCCAAGGGAAGTGCCAACGAGGCCAATAAGGACCGGAAAAACCTGTCAGCTGCCTGGGCCTGGGGCCACGACTACCTGGCCCTTTCGGACCGAAACCCATTCAGGTCGATCAAGCGTTTCTCCTACGATGCGCGAGAGCGGCACATGCCCACCGAGGACGACTTCTGGAAGGCCCACGCAGCGGCCAGCCGGGAGGACCAAGCCTTTCTGCTCACGGCCCTGCACACGGCGGCCAGGCGTGGAGAGTTGTTCCGCCTGACCTGGCCGGACGTGGACCTGGCCCAGGGCCGTATCAGGCTGGCCACCCGGAAGACCAAGGACGGAAGCCTGGAGTATGCGTGGCTTCCCATGACACCACAACTACGCCGGGCGCTTGAGGACCACGGCAAGATCAAGCGGTCCATGTTCGTGTTCAGCCAGGAAGACGGCCAGCCGTTCACCTCGCGGCAACACTACATGGAAAGGCTGTGCAAGCGTGCCGACGTCAAGCCCTTCGGCTTCCATGGCATCCGTCACCTGACAGCTTCAATCCTGGCTAAGGCGAATGTGGACATTCCCACCATCCAGGCCATCTTGAGGCACAAGAGCCCGAACACCACGGCGCGGTACATCCGGTCGCTGGGGTTTGTGGACAACACGCTTGCCGTGGTGTTCGGTGAGCAAAAAGACAGCCCCCGGACGGGTAGGTCCGAGGGCTGATTTTGAGCGATTTACCCCTGATTTTACCCCAGGTGTGATCGCTTTTGGCTAAAGTTGGCGTCCCCAAGGGGATTTGAACCCCTGTTAACGGCGTGAGAGGCCGTGAACGCCGCCCGGCGCATACCGGTTTATGCGGCTCCCAGTCTCATCTAAAGACGTCTACGGGCAACAATCAACGTCCATTTTACCCCTGATTTTACCCCTGCCGAATCGCCTCATTTCCATGTGCTACTCGTGGCGGCTACGGCGTCAGCACCACCGCCGCTTCTGCCGGGGTAAACCCTCCGTACCCCTTGGACGCCGCGTAATTGATGTAGCCCTGTACGACGGGGTTGGTTAGGTCGATCATTCCGCCCGGCGTGGTGTTCGTGCGCCAGATGATGACCTGCATTTGCGGGTCCGTCGCCGCTGCGGTCTGAAACCCGGCAAGTTGAGCATCGGTGAACCGCTCCAGGAACGCGGCCAGGGGAATGGATGTTGGTTTCGGAGCGGCAGGCGGGTTGTCTATCCCCTGCCGCCAGGCCGTGACGGTGGGCATATCCGCAGGATTGTAGAGCGCGTGGTTGTTACCGTTGCCGTCCGTGTAGACCACCGTCGGGAATCCCTGGATATTGGGCATGTACGCAACGCACTGGTCATGTCCGGTGATCACCGCGCCGGACGTGCCGAAGATGGCCAAGAAAGCAATCGAAGCCGCGTTGTTCGGGTCGTGAAGAAGCGTGTATCCTTGGGCCATGGCTTAGTACCCCATCGCGCTGAAAGGTTTGGCTTCGGTTTGTCCGGCCCCTCCGGAACCACCCGTACCCCACCGACCAGAACCGCCAGCGCCCCCTGGGGCCGTTAGGTTCGGCGTGCCGGTGAGTGTGCCTTCATAGTAAAGCCCCACCTTTCCACCTCCGGAGCCACCACCACCAGGATAGTTGTATTGCGTATCTGACTCGCCGGGCATCCCTGGTGCCGTCAGGAGATGCCCTGATGTGAGCGAGACAGGCCCTCGAGAAAATACCAGTAAAATTCCTCCTGTGCCGTTTGATGCGGGGACATTATTCCCGGAGGGATTCCCGGCCCCTCCAGATGTCGCGAGACCACCGACGCGCCCTCCATAGCCGCCCCAAGGATCTGGTGAGATATTCCCGCTTCCAGCAGAGCCTGAACCACCCCCCCAAACTCTCCCAGGACCAGTGAAAAGCCCTATTTGGCCGCCCCCTCCAGATTCCCCCCCAGCTCCAGGGGCATTCGTACCTGCGGTCCCGGAATATCCCGTCGTGGTAGAGCCGGCAGTGCCAGACAGGCCAAACACAGCAGCGCCACATCCGGCTGCCGAGATGATGGCTGTGCCGTTCCCCGGCCATGCGGTCGGGTTGGCCTGGATGTCTCCCATACCGGGATAGCCCAAAGCCAAGAGCGTGGGGTCGAAGATGAAGAAGTTGTTGGCTGCGATCCACGCCTGGAACTGTGCCCATGAGGTATTTTTCCCGGTAAACACCGCATTGGGCGGGATCAAAATGTCCTGATTAAGCCACTTTGACGAACCAGCCGCACCACCGGGAGCAGTAATGACGCCGCTCGCACCCATGGTGAGTGAATCGCAGAGCAGGATTCCGCCTCGGCAGCGGTTGCTGAAGCCAAGCGTCGAGTTGACGGTCAGGTTTCCGACCTTGAACACCTGGATCGGCCCGTCCTGCACGGTGGGCAGGTTGGTCGCAGAACTGATGGTCAGGGGTTGCTGCCCCTGCCAGTAGTTGTAGAGGTTGAACAGGTTCGCCAGAGACTGCGATGAGTTGAGGCCCAGGCCGGGGGCGAAGGGCATCTGCCAGGGAGACAAGGGCGTCAGGCTTTGCTGAGCACCAGAGGGAAGAAGATCGTATCCCATATTTTCCCCTTAGAAGGCGGCCAGGCCGTCGGCCAGAATCCAGACGTATTTGCCGCTGGTCGGGGCCACGCTCAACTGCACCTGCAGGACGGTCCCAGGCGCTACGTTGTAGGGAATGCCTCCGTTGAAGGCCGCCAGGAGATCCACGAAGGAATAGGCGAAGTTTCCGAACGTGGCCGCCAGGTTGATGGCGATGGGCGTATAGATCGGGTAGGAGACGCTGCTTACCGACTTGAACAACTGGATGTAGTTCGTCAGCGTGGGGTCGTTGGAGACGGCTATCAGCCTCCCGACCTTGTAACCACCCTCAACAGGTGGGGTCGCACTCAAGTTTGCAGACGGACCCGTAAGAAGAGTTGTCAGGGTCGTGGTGGAAAGCTGAATTCCGATGTCAGCTATCCCTGCGTTGGGCAGGTTCGGGTTTCCCTGGGCCATGTGCGTTGTCTCCTATGCGGTAAAAAAGTTGTCGTTCAGAAAGAGGATAGCGCCCACCGGGTTCTGGCTGGTGAGTACCAGCGTCTTGTTTCCGCTCCCGTCCGTGGTCACGCTCTTGGTAATGGCGCCCCCGGCCACGGCGATCTTGGTATTCAGTGCCCCGAGGGAGGTGTCTCCTACATCGGCCGCCACCACGCCGCCGTTGGTCAAGAGCGCCTGGTTGAAGCTGTTGACGGCGTTTTCGACGCTTTCCCGCGTCAGGCCGGAGTTTTTGAACGTGCCGCTGGGGGAGTCCCACACGAGGTAGTAGTCCGTCTCTTGGACGGGCAGCTGGCTGAAGGCGTTCCCGCCGATCCCGTACAGGTTGTCCACGGTCCAGATGGTGTTTCCAAGCGAGTCGGTGAGGACGAGTTTCCCCGGGCCGCTCCACCAGATGTCCGCCTGGCCGTTGGGGTCGAGAACCACCGGCCAAGCGTTCGCCGTGCTGAGGTTCGGGCCATTGTACGTGGTCATGGGAGTGGTGGTCTGCGCTTGGTAGGCGTAGACCATGCCGCCTTCGAGCACGTCCCCGTTGAGGTCCAGCCCCTGAAATTTCGGGTGCAGGAGCATGATGTAGCTGATGCCGGTGGACATTTATTGGGCTCCTCTTGCGGTTGCGCTCAATTTTCCATAGAGGATAAGAGGGGACGGGAGGTACGCGCCATGCTGCTGTTCGATGATACGAAGAAGCTGGAAAAGGCCCTTGGGCCTGAGGCGGCGGAGGTGCTTGCAAAGCTCTTCGAGTCGCAGGACGAGGCGATGCGCAAGGATTTGGCCACGAAGGCCGACCTTGCGCGTGAGATGGCGGCAACGAAGG
>Ga0116217_10005912_pt1 | contig 10676 bp, 9 predicted proteins | sample Sb_taG_6_FD_89697 | JGI IMG/M metagenome (GOLD analysis project Ga0116217, IMG submission 89697) | Peat soil microbial communities from Weissenstadt, Germany - Sb_50d_4_PS metaG | ecosystem: Environmental > Terrestrial > Soil > Wetlands > Peat | place: Germany: Weissenstadt | collected 2010-09-21 | reverse complement strand
CCCGCCGCATTCCTGAATTCGAGTCCCGGCTAAAGAACGCAAACGTCCCCTTCGACGCCATCCAGCAAGTCACGCCCAGCATCGAAGATCTATTCATCGATGCGGTCAGCAGTGGAGGGCCCTCGCATGGCTGACCAGCACAATTCCGTCGTCATCGAGAATCTGGTCAAGCAATTCGGCGATTTTATCGCCGTCGATCACATCAATCTCGAGGTTCGCAAAGGCGAGGTATTTGGTTTCCTCGGTCCGAACGGCGCCGGCAAGTCAACGACCATCCGCATGCTCTGCGGTCTGCTGACGCCAACATCCGGCCATGCTCAGGTTGCGGGTTACGACGTCGGCCGCGAGCCCGAATCCGTGCGCCAGAACATTGGCTACATGTCGCAGAAGTTTTCTCTCTACAACGACCTCCGGGTGATCGAAAACATCCACCTCTTTGCTGGCCTCTACAGCGTGCCTTCGAACAAACTCAAAGAGCGAATCGAATGGGCGCTGGAGATGGCGAACCTCAAAGGTCAGGAAACTCTGATTACCGCCACGCTTCCGGGTGGATGGAAGCAGCGCCTTGCCCTGGGCTGCGCCGTGCTGCATAAACCGCCCGTTATTTTTCTAGATGAACCAACTTCCGGCGTCGACCCCATTTCCCGGCGGCAGTTTTGGGATCTGATCCACCAAATGGCGGAGGACGGGGTGACCGTTTTCGTGACCACCCATTACATGGAAGAAGCCGAATACTGCAACCGCCTGGCGCTGATCTTCCGCGGAAAGATGGTTGCTTTGGGCACGCCTTCAGAATTGAAGCGGAAATCGATGAAAGGCGAACTGCTCCTGGTCGAATGTGAACCGCTTGGCGCCGCAGTCGAAGTCCTACAGTCCGCGCCCAACGTGATCGACGCCGCTGTCTTTGGAAATGCTCTTCATCTGGTCGTGCATGACGCTGCCGCAGCGATTCCACAAGTTACGAAGTACCTGGCGGAACACAGCCTCACAGCTCAACGTATCGAGCAGATACGTCCCACCCTGGAAGACGTTTTTGTTTCTCTTACAACGGTGCGCGACCCGCGAAAGGAACGGCAAGCATGAGTTTCACCCGCTTCCTGGCCGTTGCTCATAAAGAGGTCGTGCAGATCCTTCGCGATTCACGCAGCCTGATCATTGTCGTGATCATGCCCGTAATTCTGGTGCTGCTGTTCGGTTACGGTGTAAACCTTGACCTCAAGGGCTTGCCCGTTTATGTGTACGATCGCGACGGAAGCCAGCAGAGTCAAGATCTCCTGAAACGCTTTCGGGCTAGCGCGTACTTCGACGTTGTGCGGGTGGTGAACGATTATCCCGCGCTCGCCCGATCACTTGACGACGGCCACGCAAAAATGGGCATCGTCGTTCCCTGGGATTTCTCTCAACGCTTGCACGACGGCCGCACTGCCCAGGTGCAAGTGCTCGTCGACGGCAGCGATGACAACACCGCCAATGTCCTCATCGGTTACGCACAAGCGGTTGTCCAGGGCTATTCGTCAGACGTCCAACTCGACTGGCTGCGCAGCCGCGGGCAACTCGCCCAGCCGGCTCCGGTCAGTGTTGAGACTCGTACTTGGTACAACGAGGATCTTGAGAGCAGCGCCTTCATCGTTCCCGGCGTGCTTGCCCTGGTCATGTCGGTGATCGGAGCGTTCCTCACCTCGCTGACGGTCGCGCGCGAATGGGAACGCGGCACCATGGAGCAGTTGATTTCAACTCCAGTCACGCCAGTTGAAATCATGCTGGGCAAACTCGTGCCCTATTTCGCCATCGGAATGTTCGATGTCATCGTTTGCGCCCTGATCGCGATCTATTGGTTCGACGTCCCTTTCAGGGGATCTTTTCCAACTCTGCTCGCCAGTTCTGCCATGTTCATGGTGGTCGTGCTTTCCCTCGGATTCTTTATCTCCGTAATCGCAAAAAGTCAGCTCGCGGCCAGTCAAATCGCGCTACTCGTGACGTTTCTTCCGGCATTCCTGCTGTCGGGATTTCTGTATTCGATAGAGCAAATGCCGATGGTACTGCAGTGGATCACCCGTATTCTGCCCGCACGATACTACGTCTCGGTGCTGAAGAAGATCTTTCTCAAGGGCACGCCCCCGGTTTTGCTCTACTCCGATCTGGTTCCCCTGGCCGTGTTCACAGTCGTGCTGGCGCTGCTCGCCACCCATTCATTCCACAAGAGGCTGGTGTAGCTTATGCTGGCGCGCCTGAAACAGATGTTGATCAAGGAATTCATCCAGGTCTTCCGCGACAAGCGAACACGTTTTGTGCTGTTCGGTCCGCCCATCATCCAGATGCTGGTCTTCGGATATGCAGCAACATTCGAGATTTATCACGTCCCAACCGTCGTGCTCGATCTTGACCACAGTCAGGAGAGTCGCGAACTGATCTCCCGTTTTTCTTCCAGCCCCTATTTCGACGTGCAACGCCAGCTAACGGACTACCGCCAGATCGGTGACCTTATCGATCAAGGAAAAGCTACCGTCGGTCTCGAGATCAACGCCGGCTTCGCCCAGAATCTGCGCAAGGGTCAGACCGCACCACTGCAAGTGATTGTTGACGCAACCAATTCGAACACCGCCCTGATCGCCTCCGGTTACATCACGCAGATCGCGCTCCGCTTCGCCCAGGACTACCAACGGGACCGCATCTACCGCGTCGCGCCGCAAATGATCGAGAAAATGCCCTCGGTGCAACTCGAACAACGGCCATGGTACAACCCCGACCTGAAAAGCCGCTGGTTTTTCGTGCCCGGAATTATCGGCAGTCTGACGCTTGTGCTAGTGGTTACTCTTACCGCCTTTGCCGTCGTCCGCGAACGTGAGATCGGCACCCTCGAGCAGATCATGGTCACGCCCATCCGCCCGTCGGAGTTCATCCTGAGCAAGACTCTCCCCTTTTTTCTGATTGGCCTATTCGATGTGTCGCTGATCGCAACCGTAGGAACGCTGTGGTTCCAGGTCCCATTTCGCGGCCAAATTGTGGTGCTTTTCGCGGGCGCGATTCTATTCCTAATCTGCATGTTGGGCGTCGGCCTGTTGATCTCGACCGTCTCATCGACCCAACAGCAAGCCATGGTGACGGCCTTCTTTTTTATTATGCCCGCCATCACCTTCTCCGGTTTCGGATTCCCTATCAGCACCATGCCGCAGTGGCTGCAATATCTCACCTTCCTTAGCCCGCTGCGCTACTTTCTGGTCGTGCTTCGTGGCACGTATCTGAAAGGTGTGGGCATCGATGTTCTCTGGCCCCAGATGCTGGCCATGGCCGCCTCGGGAATTAGCCTGCTCAGCATCGCTGTACTTCGCTTCCACAAAGCGCTCGACTGAGCCGGCAAGATTGGTTCAAGAAAGCCAGGCTGTGACAACGCTTTGCGCCGGGTTCACCGTTCAAGCTTAAACGACCCCTTCAGCCGGATATCTCGCGACGAAGTCCCAACCAGCACGTCGAACTGGCCTGGTTCCGTCACCCAGTCTTTCTTCGCCGTGCTGTAGAAAGCCATGGCGCTGCGGTCGAGCGTAAAATGCAGATCCTTCATTTCTCCGGGCGCAAGATTTATGCGGCGGAAGCCTTTCAGTTCCTTGATTGGGCGATCTACGCTCGAGTGTCCGTCGTGCACATAGAGTTCCACCACCTCGGCGCCTGCGCGTGATCCGCTGTTGCGTACGCTGAAGCTTACTTCCACCGGCTTGCCCGGTGCTACCTGGTTCGGCGAAACCTTCAGGCCGCTGTAATCGAACTTGGTATAAGAAAGACCGTACCCGAAAGGAAACAGAGGCTCGACTTTTTGTTTGTCGAAATATCTGTAGCCCACGTAAATACCTTCTGCGTACTCGACCTGAAGGTTCTCGCCGGGATAGTGCCCGTATGCGGGAGAATCCTTCCACTGCTTCACAAAAGAAACCGGGAGCTTTCCGGAGGGATTCGCGTCGCCGAACAGAACGTCCGCGATTGCATTTCCGCCTTCCTGTCCGCCATACCACAAGTCGAGAACCGCGGGAACTTGCGCGATCCACCTGGTCATGACGACCGGGCCACCGGCGTTGATCACGACGACAGTATTTTTATTGACTTTTGACACGGCCTCAATGAGATCATCCTGCCCAGCGGGCAGATCGAGAGACTTGATGTCAAAATCTTCCGACTCGAGTGCAGGTGATCGGCCCACGACAATGATGGCTGCATCTGCTTTCGCCGCGGCGCTGACCGCTTCGTTTCTGAGTTGCTCTTGCGCCGCGGGAGTGTCTTTACTCGCGTCCTCGCCCTCCATGGAGACGCCTAATGCATAACTCACCTGCACGCTCTGCCCCCCTCGATCCTGAATGCCTTTCAACGGAGCTATGGAGTACTTCGGGATTACCAGCGAACTTCCGCCGCCACCAGTTCTGGCTACCCCCGCATTGGGCCCGATGACAACCACGGAGTGGATCTTCGATGGATTGAGAGGAAGCAAATCGCCAGTGTTCTTGAGGAGAACGATGCTCTCGGTCGCCGCCTTGCGCGCCAGGGTGCGCTGCTCGGGTGTATCGATCTCACCGGTTTGAGTGTGCGGCTTGTCGAATTGTCCACTCGCGAAGATCACGCGCAGAATGCTGGCTACGTTGTCATCAATCGTTGCCGGAGATATTTTTCCGGACGATATTTCGGGAAGCACTTTCTCCGGTACCAGCCAACCGGCGCCGTTCCCCGCTGCCTGGGTTTTCGGCTTTTTTAGCCAGTCCTTCATGGGTTCACCGCCCGGCATCTCAATGTCCATCCCGGCATTTACTGTATCTGCCGTGCTGTAGGTGCTGCCCCAGTCGGACACTACGAAGCCCTTGAAGCTCCACTGTTTTCGCAGCGCATCCTTTAAAAGAAAAGAATTTTGAGCACAGTACGCACCGTTGAGCTTGTTGTAGGCCGACATCACAGACCAGACGCCAGCTTCCTGGACCGCCGCTTTGAACGCGGGAAAATAAATCTCTTGCAACGCACGCTCGTCAACTATTGCGTTGATGCGATGCCGTTCGAACTCCTGATTGTTCGCAGCGAAGTGCTTGACGGTCGCGATGACGCCCTCGCCCTGAACTCCCTTGATGTAAGCCACCGCCAAGCGCGAAGTAAGATAGGGATCTTCACCGTACCCCTCGAAGTTTCTTCCCCAGAGAGGAGTCCGGTTAATGTTCACGGTTGGCCCCAGGATCATATCTCGCCCTACAGCTTTCACTTCCTGCCCGATTGCTTGCCCCTCGCTTTGCAGCAGGTCGGTGTCCCAAGTGGCGGCCATAGCCACTCCTGCGGGAAAAGCAGTCGTGTTGACCTTCATCTCCGCACTCTGCGCATTGGTCTCGGATGAAGGTCCGGCCCATGACCTGATCCCCAACGGGCCATCGGCCATTTTTATGGAAGGGATGCCGAGACGTTCGTTGGGAACGGTCTGCATCCAATCGGCCCCACTCAACATGGCCACTTTTTCTTGCAGCGTCATACGGCCCAGCAGATCTTGAACCCTCTGCTCAACCGGCAGACTGGGGTTTTTGTAAGGTGGAATGCCGGAACCACTTTGGTCCTGGGCAACGCTCAGAACGGCTGCAAAAAGAATCAAGAGACAACGAAAATGCCTCATCGTTATGGCTCCATCAAATTAGGGATGTAATCGCTCCTGTGCAAGTTTTGCATTCGAAGTTTATAGGAATTCGTACTCCCTCTCCAGGTTTCTGGGTCTCTTGAGGTTTACAATTAGGTTAGTGATTCGGGAGCAGAGCGAGTGGCTACGCAGGCACGGTCGGTTCTGACGCTCCAACAGCTTGAAAAGCTAATCCCGGCCTTACGCGGTCGCGGCTACCAGGTCATCGGACCCACAGTGCGCGATGCCGCAATCGTCTACGACGTTGTAGAAAGCCTCTCTGATCTCCCGGTAGGTTGGACCGATGAACAGGAAGCCGGACACTACCGCTTGCGGCGCCGCCACGATGAAGCGCTGCTCGGCTACGTGGTCGGCCCTCAAAGCTGGAAAAAATATCTGCATCCGGCTGAAGTCCGTTTGCTGTCCGCGGAGCGTAGCGGCCAGACCTTTCGAATATTGAACAATGAGCCTGCTCCCCCGCGGCGGGCATTCCTCGGCGTGCGAGCATGCGAACTGGCTGCCATAGCCGTGCAGGACCGCGTACTGCAGGGTGATCGCTATCGAGATCCCATCTATGCGGTACGCCGCGAGGGAATCTTCATCGTAGCGGTGAATTGCACGCAAGCCGCGCCTACTTGCTTTTGCACTTCAATGGGCACGGGGCCGCGCGTGCGCGAAGGCTATGATCTGGCTCTCACGGAACTGGTCGGGCCGGGCAAGCATGAGTTTGTAATCGAGGTCGGCAGCGAGGCAGGAGCTGAGGTATTAGCGGAATTGTCGCCATCCACCGCCTCGGAAGCGACGTGTCAGGAAACCGAGGCCGCCGTTGAGCGCGCCGCATCCCAGATTCAGCGCCGCATGGACACGACCGGCATTCGCGACTTGCTCTACAACAACTTCGATCATCCGCGCTGGGACAACGTCGCCCAGCGCTGCCTTACCTGCGCCAACTGCACCATGGTCTGTCCCACCTGCTTCTGCACGACTGTGGAAGATGTTAGCGATGTAACCGGCACGCACGCCGAGCGCTGGCGCAAATGGGACTCCTGTTTCTCGCAGAATTTCTCCTACATTCACGGCGGCAGCGTGCGCAGTTCCGCCAAGTCACGGTACCGGCAGTGGATGACTCACAAGCTGGCCTCGTGGATTGATCAGTTTGGCAGCTCGGGTTGCGTGGGCTGCGGCCGTTGCATCACCTGGTGCCCGGTGGGTATTGATATTACCGAGGAGGTTCGCGCCATCCGGGAGTCGCCAGCCTCTTCTTCTCCGGTCTCTTCAAAGGAACGCAGCCATGGAAACCCTTGAGCACATCATCGCCGAACACCCTTTCTTCGCCGGTCTGGAATCGTATTACACGAACTTGCTCACCGGGTGCGCCGCCAACGTGCGCTTCGACGCCGGCACATACATATTCAAGGAGGGCGAAGAAGCCAACGAGTTCTACCTGATCCGCACCGGCAAGGTCGCATTGGAAATCTTTGCACCCCAACGCAAGCCCATCATGCTGTCCACCCTGGGCGAGGGAGAAATTCTGGGCTGGTCGTGGCTGCTGCCGCCCTACCGGTGGAAGCTTCACGCGCATGCCGTCCAACCCGTGCGTGCGATTGCCCTTGACGGCAAGTGTTTGCGTACCAAGTGCGAACAGAACCACGATCTCGGTTACGAAATGTTGAAACGCTTTGCCCACATTATGGAGGAGCGGTTGGAGGCAACGCGTTTGCAGTTGCTCGACGTTTACGCAGTTGGGTGATGACCATGGCCACAACAGCCACCACCGACCCGATGCTCCCGCAGCCGTATTCCGTGCGCCAAGTGCTCAAGGAGACTGCCGATACCTTTACCCTGACGTTAGAGTCGTCGAACGGATCGGGCCGAAGCGCTTTCCGGCCGGGCCAGTTCAGCATGCTATGGGTGTTTGGCGTCGGCGAGTTGCCGATTTCGATCAGCGGTCACCCCGCACAGAACGACCGGCTCGTTTACACGGTCCGCTCCGTCGGTCAGGCGACCCACGCGCTGGTGAGTCGCGAAGTGGGCGATGGCGTCGGGGTCCGAGGTCCATTTGGGACAGGCTGGCCGGTGGAGAAAGCGCGGGGCGGAGACGTTCTGGTTATAGCCGGCGGAATCGGCTTAGCCCCGCTCCGCCCAGTGATCTACGAGGTTCTGCATAATCGCGACAAATATGGGCGTCTGGTGATTCTCTATGGCGCACGCAGTCCACGCGATCTGCTTTATCGAAAGGAACTGACTTCCTGGGCGCGGCATCGCGACACTCAAGTATTGGTGACCGTGGACTATGGTGGACTGAGTTGGCGCGGCCACGTCGGCGTGGTTACAACACTGTTCAAGTACGCGCGTCTGCAACCTGCGCGCTCCGTGGCCATGGCCTGCGGACCTGAGATCATGATGCGCTTTGTCGCCCGCGATCTGGAAACGCACGGATTCGCCCGCGAAAATATTTTTCTTTCCATGGAACGAAACATGAAGTGCGCGGTTGGTTTCTGCGGACACTGCCAGTATGGCCCGCACTTCATTTGCAAAGACGGCCCCATTTTTCCCTATGACCGGATGCGGCCGCTACTGGAAAAATATGAGCTCTAAGATCAGACGCAAGCCACGAATCGCGGTGTTCAAGTTCGCTTCCTGCGACGGTTGCCAGTTGAGTTTGCTGGACGCCGAGGATGAACTGCTGGGTGTAGCGAGAGCGCTCGACATTGCATACTTTCCCGAAGCTTCTAGTGCCATGCTCAAGGGCCCGTATGACATCGGATTGGTAGAAGGATCGATCACCACCTATCACGATGCTCAACGAATCCAGGAAGTTCGTCGTCAGTGTAAGACACTGGTCACCATTGGCGCCTGTGCCACAGCCGGCGGCATCCAGGCCCTGCGCAATTGGAAGGACGTGGATGAATTTATTCGCGTCGTGTATGCGACCCCGAAATACATTAATACCCTGAAACTCTCAACTCCCATCGCCGAACATGTGCCCGTGAACTTCGAACTGCGTGGGTGCCCGATCAACAAGCATCAGCTGATCGAGTTGATCACGGCAACGCTCGCAGGGCGCAAACCCAATGTCCCAACCTACAGTGTCTGCGTGGAGTGCAAGCGCAAGGGCAACATCTGCATTGCCGTGGCGCAGGGCGTCCCGTGCCTGGGACCAGTTACCCACGCCGGTTGCGGCGCGCTCTGTCCAAGTTTCGACCGGGGATGTTACGGCTGCTACGGCCCCATGGAGAGCACCAACACAGAATCGCTGAGCAGTCAGCTGCGCATTCTGGGGCAGAACAACGCGGAGATCACGCGCGCCTTCCGCAGCTTCAATGCCTGGTCCTGGCAGTTCCGCAAAGCGAGCGAGGAGACCGAGCGGACGTGAGCAAGCAACCCACCAGAACGATCAAGGTTGACACTCTGGCCCGAGTCGAAGGTGAAGGCGCGCTGTACGTCAAGCTCAAGGGCGATCAGGTTCAGGACGTAAAGCTGAAGATCTACGAGCCTCCTCGTTTCTTTGAAGCTTTTCTGCGGGGCAGACACTTCTCAGAGATTCCGGACATCGTGGCCCGCATCTGCGGAATTTGTCCCATTGCGTATCAAATGAGCGCGGTTCACGCTATCGAGCGCGCTCTCGGTATTTCAATCGATCCGTCCGTGCGGTTGCTCCGCCGTCTGTTCTACTGCGGAGAATGGATTGAGAGCCATACGCTCCACGTGTACATGCTGCATGCGCCGGATTTCCTCGGCTATCCCGACGCCATTGCCATGGCGCGTGACCATCAGGCCATCGTGCAGCAGGGTCTGCGTTTGAAAAAGGCCGGCAACCGGATCGTGGCCTTGATGGGCGGCCGGGAAATTCATCCGGTTTCCGCCGCAGTCGGTGGCTTTTACAAAGCACCCTCCAAGAGCGCACTCAAAGAATTAGCGGACGAGCTGAAATGGGCTCTCGACGCCTCGCTGGCCACTGCACGCTGGGTCTCAGGACTCGACTTTCCCGACTTCGAACAGGATTACGAATTCGTCTCCTTATCTCACCCGAACGAATATCCATTCAACGAAGGCCGTATCGTATCCAATCGTGGGCTGGATATTGATGCGTCGGAGTACGAGGACAATTTCACCGAGCAGCATGTGCAGCACTCGAATGCCCTGCATTCCGTCCTCCGTGGCCGCGGTTCCTACATGGTCGGCCCCATGGCTCGCTTCAATCTGAACTTCGACAAGCTACCGGATGTGGCCCAACAGGCAGCGCGCGATTGTGGACTTCAAGCACCCTGCCGCAATCCGTTCCGCAGCATTGTCGTGAGAGCGATCGAGTTAGTTTTTGCCTGCCACGAGGCTCTGCGTCTGATCCATGAATACGAGCCACCAGCCGCGCCTCGTGTGCAGGCATGCGCGCGCGCCTCAACTGGGCAAGCCGCAACGGAAGCGCCTCGCGGCCTTCTGTATCATCGCTACGAGCTCGATCAGGACGGGCTGATCGCTTCCGCAAAAATTATTCCGCCAACCTCGCAGAATCAGAAACGGATCGAGGAAGACCTCTGGCATTTTGTCAGCCAGGTCGCCACCCGGCCAACCGAGGAGATCACATTGAAGTGTGAGCAGGCGGTGCGCAACTACGATCCTTGTATTTCTTGCGCGACCCATTTCCTCCGCCTGCACGTGGAGCGCGATTAGACGTGGCCCTTCGCATCATCGGCTGCGGCAATGTCGACCGCGGTGACGACGCGGCTGGTCTGTTGGTCGCACGCCGCCTGCATGCTCTTGGTGTCGAAACCCTCGCCGTCGAAATCATGGAACATAGCGGCGAAAGCTTCTCTTTGATGGACCGCTGGGCCGGCTTTGAGAACATCATTCTCGTCGACGCCACTGCCCCCAGCGGAAAACCTGGCCAAGTTCAAGTATGGAATGCCCGTGTCGAGAGGCTCCCTGAAGATGTCTTCCCCTGTTCCACTCATGCTTTCGGGGTGCGCGAAGCGGTCGAATTGGCGCGCACGATGAACCGCTTGCCCCAGACCCTGCTGATTTACGGCATTGAAGGCAAGCAGTTTTCCTT
>Ga0116217_10005911_pt1 | contig 10676 bp, 8 predicted proteins | sample Sb_taG_6_FD_89697 | JGI IMG/M metagenome (GOLD analysis project Ga0116217, IMG submission 89697) | Peat soil microbial communities from Weissenstadt, Germany - Sb_50d_4_PS metaG | ecosystem: Environmental > Terrestrial > Soil > Wetlands > Peat | place: Germany: Weissenstadt | collected 2010-09-21 | reverse complement strand
TGCCTAGCACGGTGGCTGCGCTGTACTTGCCCTTGGTGCTGAACTTGCCCTTGGCGCTGGCGTGCAGCAGCTGGAGCGTCCGAGAGGAGGCCTTGGCCGCCGTAGCGTCGCCGGCCTTGTGCTTGGTGCACATCGAGTAGGACGGGGCGCCCTTGAACGCGCCCTCGACAATCGAGAGCGTGACGAGGCCCTTGCCGGCGCCTCCGGTTGCCTGGCTGATCTTGAAGATCGCGCCACCGAAGTTGCCCTTCTGCGTGACGGTCTTGCCCTTCTTGCCCTTGCCCTTGCCCTTGGCGGCCACGTCGGCGGTCGGATGGGAGCCGCCGGGAGCCGCCGTGATCAGCGAGAGCGTTCCGTGGATCGCGTTGATCTCGGTGTTCGTCGGGATCTGCGTCAGCTCGGTCAGCGGGATGAACTTGCCGTGGATCTTGACCAGGACGAGGCCGCTGACCGTGGACACATTGAACGTCTTGCCGAGCGTCGGCGAGCCGGGCGTCGCCCCGTGGCTGGTCGTGAACGTCATGTCAGGCCCAAATGTGGTGCCGCTGCCGTTGGTCGCCACCAGCCGCACGTGATACAGCGCGTTCGGGACTAGCCCCGACACGGACGCGGTCACGAAATGGTCGTTGAAGTCGCCCGTGATCGGCTGCAGCGGGGTCGAGTTGGTGTAGTCGGGCCCCGAGCCTCCGAACTTGCTGTATTTGAGGTCGAGCCCGTATTGGAAGTACGCGTCCGTCGACTGCCCGGTCGGGTTCACGAGCGCCGAGAAGCTCGCACCAGTGCTCGAGACCGTCGGTGGCGACATCGCGCCGGGCAGAGGCGCGGTGCCGCCGACGCCGATGTTCGTGCCGACCGGCGGCTCCTCGAGGCCGAAGTAGGTGGATCCGCCCGGAGGGATCGCCGGTGAGAAGTGGACGACTCCGGAGGACTCGTCAGTCGAGACGTTCGAGAACCAGCTCGTCGGGCCCTCATAGCCGTTCTGAGGGAGCCCGGAGCCAGATGCACCAGGCTCGGTGTAGCCGGCGGGCTCTCCCGAGGGCGCCGGGAACGAGCAGTTGGTTGACTGAGACTCGCAAACGGTGCCCGCCGGAGCGCCCGCCTGCGGGACGCACCCCGATGGAATGGGCAGCCCGCCGGGATCGCAGATGCCGTCCCCGTCAAAGCCAAACAGATCCGAGTTCGGGACCGAGAGCGGCAGCTCGGAAATCGGAGAAGACGAGTTGTTCTGCACGCCGACCAGCGAGTCGTCCGCCCCCTCATAGGGCCCCTCGTTAGTGTCCTGCGTGACGGTTTCCGTGCCGTTGTTGACCGTGATCAGAAACTGGCAGCCGCCGTTGAGGTAGACCGGCGGGCACTGCGTGAACTGCGCGACGTTAGCGGTGAAGGTGTCGATCGTGGGGGCGCCTGCGGTGCAGTTGCCCCCGCTGAGCGAGACCATGCCGTTGAACGTGCCGCCGCTCACGTACGTGTGGGTTCCGCTGACGGAGTTGGTGGTCGAGTCGTAGGTTCCTTGCGATGACGTCCCGTCACCCCACTGAATTGTGGGAGCCGGAGCCGTCGCAGGCGCACACGAGGCGCCGTTGTCGACAATGCCCGTGAACGGGACGCCCTTCGACGCGGTGATCGTGTCGCCGTTCGCCAGCGCCACCGGCGCCGCGATCAGCGCCACCACCGCGACCACCCCAAACAGTCCGGCGAAGCGCCGAATCAAGCACCCACACAACCCCGTCATTACATGTACCCCCGGTAAGGTGGCCCGCGATTTATCCCTTTTGTCGCTCAGCCTCGGCCCCGAGCCGGCGCGACGTTATCGCAAGTTCGGGTGGGGCGCAAGGCGACCGGCTGTGCGCGATGCGATCGCACCGCTTCTCCAGGACAGCCGAGGGCCTACCCGAGCGAGGTCATGCCGAGGCTCGTGAACGAGTTCGGCGTGACGTCGAGCGCCTTGACCGCGAGGTCGGCGAACAGGGCGGCGGGCTCGATGTCGTCGTTGCGGTAGGCGCGCCCGTCGCGACGATCGAGGATCGCCAGCGCGCCGATCGCTCGTCCGGCGCGCAGCAGCGGCACGACGAGCTGGGTGTAGGGCACGTACCCGGTGCCCTCGGCGATCCGGGCGGCGAAGCGCGGGTCGGTACGGCAGTCCGGCACCGCTTCGGGGGAGGCAGTCTGGACGACCTGCCCGGCGATGCCGGCCCCGGGCGGGAGCCGCACGCCGACGATCTCGCGGGCGCCGGCGCCCCAGGCGGATTGGTACACGAGCTCGCCGGTCGTCTCGTCGACCAGAGCGATCGAGGCGGCGGCCGCCCCGAACACGCCGGCGGCGGTGTGCACGACCGCCTCCATCAGGCCGCGCGAGGCGTCCGGATCGTCGATCGAGACCGCGAGCGAGACGCCGGTCTCGGTGCGCAGCGGCGCGCCCAGCGCCTTGGCGAACGCGGCCACCGACGCCACTCGGCGCTCGGGGATCATCTCGAGGCCGGCGGAGACCGTGCGCTCGAGCTCGGGCGTCACATCCGGATTGACGGACGACAGCTTGGTTGGATCTGCATACACGGGCGGCCGTCCCGTGAGCAGCGTCCACAGCGTGGCGGCGACGCTGAACACGTCGGTGCGTGCCGAGACGTTGCCGCCGGCAAACACCTCGGGGGCCATGAAGCGCGGCGTCCCGATCCCGACCGTGCCCTGCTCCTCGACCTCGTCGAGCAGGCGCGCGATCCCGAAGTCCACGAGCACGACGCCGTTCTCGCTCAGGATCAGGTTCTGCGGCTTGACGTCGCGGTGCACGATCTGCTGGTCGTGGACGTACTGGAGCGCCTCGCAGGTCTGGCGCGTGTACTCGATTGACTGGTCGACGGGAAGCCCCGGTTGGCCGCGCTGCTTGAGCAGTACGCCGAGATCGATCCCGCGAACCAGGTCCATCACCAGGTACTGGCCGGACGGCGCGGCGAAGTGGTCCGTGACGCGCACGACCCGGGGATGCTGGAGGCTCGAGAGCAGCCGCGCCTCGGCCTCGAACCGCTGGTCGTGGTGGGGGTTTGTGCACTGCTTGAGGGCGACCTCGGTGTCGGTCTCGGTGTCGATCGCGCGATAGACCTGGCCCATCGCCCCAGCGGAGATCGGCTCTAGAACCCGGTACCGACCTCTTAATGTTCGGCCTAATACCTGAGAGGCCGTTCTTGGCTCGTTCACGCGATCAAGCGTCGCCAAAACTCCACCTTGTTCCTGCCCCATCCGTTCTACCCCCTGGCAGTGTAGACTGGCCCGCCTTAACAGTCTATCCCAGGCTGCTCAAATCTCGCAAGACCGCTCCCTGGCGGCCCGTCTCTTCTGCGTTAACGACCGGATCGCCGAGAACCTTGTGTGCGCGGGGCTCAGTGGACGATCAGGCCGATCACCAGGCCGACCGCGAACGCTATCGCCACGATCAGCGCGATCAGCGCCAGCAACCGCGGCGGAATCTCGCTGAGGCGTGGTGCGGCCGTCGCAGGCGCCGCCACGGGCTCGGTGGCGGGCTCGCTCGACGGCTCAGCGGCCGGTGGCGCAGTCGGCTCGATCATCGGACGGCTGACCGGCCGGGTCACGTCGCTTCGGATGGCAGCGCGCGGATCCGCCGCGGGCGCGACGCCGGCAGTGCTCGGCTGCGCACTGTCCGAGACCACGGCGGGGACCTTGGTCGTCTGGACCCGCCGATCGCGCTCGGCGCCGCCGTCGCGGCCGTCGGCCGGCGCAGGCGGGGCGAGATGCGTCGCGCTCGACGACAGCGCGCGCGACGCCGCCTGGATCAGTTCCGCCGCGAGCGACGGCCTGGAGCACGGATCCTTCGCCATCCCCTGGGCGATTACGGCGTCGAGGGCCGGAGGCAGGTCGGGGCGGCGCTCGCTCACGGTCGGCGGGGGCGACATCACGTGCGCGTGCAGCGTCGCGGCCTCGGATGGCTTCGGGAACGGGACCTCGCCGGTCAGGCACTCGTAGAGGACTCCTGCCAGCGCGTAGCAATCGCTGGCCGGGGTGGCGGGATCGCCCTGGATCTGCTCCGGCGCGACGTAGTCGATCGTGCCGATGAACTGCCCGGTTCCGGTCAGGCGGGCCTCGTCGGGCGCCTTGATCAGCCCGAAGTCAGCCAGGTAGGCGTGGTCGCCCTTCCCGATCAGGATGTTCTGCGGCTTGATGTCGCGGTGGATCAGCCCGGCCTCGTGGGCCGCGTCGAGCGCGTAGGCCACCTGGGCGAGCAGCCGGACGCTGCGACGTGGGTCGAGGTCGCCGTCGAGGATCAGGCGCTTGAGGGTTGGCCCGCCGATCAGCCGCATCGCAAGGAACAGGCCGTACTCGCTCTGCCCCGCTTCGTAGACCGGGACGATGTGCTCGTGGTCGAGCCCGGCCTGGACCTGCCCTTCGCGTTCGAAACGGGCCCGGAATCCCGGGTCGTCGCTCAGGTTCGGCGCCAGCAGCTTCAGCGCGACGACGCGGTTCAGCGACAGCTGGGTGGCTTCATAGACGGCGCCCATGCCTCCCTCTCCGAGTACCCCATCGATGCGGTACCCGGAAACGATCGTGCCATCCTCTAGCAAAGCAGCAGGATTCTACTGACGCAGACCGGCGCCACGCCGCTGTTAGGCGAGTCCCTACCGGCGCCGGCCCGGTCCGCGCGAGGCCGGGGCGCGACTCCCGCGACGATCTGCCGACGGAGCTTTATGATGGGGCGCTCCGCAGTGTCTTCAGACCGATCATGAGTGAGCGATGAGCGTGAGCGACCCCCGCATCGGGAGCCAAATTGGCGACTACAACGTGGACGACCTGCTGGGAGAAGGGGGGATGGGGAAGGTCTACACCGCGACCGGGCCCGACGGCGGCCGGGTGGCGCTGAAGCTGGTCAAGGACGACTACGCGCGCGATGAGACGTTCCGGCGGCGGTTCTATCGCGAGGCTCGCATCGCGCAGACGGTGAAGCACCCCAACGTGGTTCCGGTGCTCGACACCGGCGAGGTCGACGGCCTGCCGTACATGGCGCAGCGGTACATCGAGGGCATGTCGCTCGACGAAAAGCTCAAGCGCGACGGTCCGCTCGACGCCCAGACCGCGGTGCAGGTGTGCACGGACGTGGCCGCGGGGCTCGAGGCGCTGTGGGCGGCCGGGATGGTTCACCGCGACGTCAAGCCCGCCAACATCCTGCTCGACGAGAGCGGCCGCGGGTACATCACCGACTTCGGCCTCGCCAAGGACACCCAGGGAAGCCTGCTGACCCTGCCCGGGCAGGCGCTCGGGTCGATGGACTACATGGCGCCCGAGCAGATCCGCGGCGAGCCGGTGAGCGCCGCGACCGACATCTATGCGCTCGGGTGCGTGATGTACGAGTGCATGTGCGGCCATCCACCGTTCGCGGAGGTGCAGGGCATGCGGATTCTGTGGGCGCATCTGCAGGACCCGCCGCCGGATCCCCGGACCGCCCGCCCCGACATGTCCGACGAGTTCGTGCGGACGCTGCTGAGCGCGCTCGAGAAGGACTCGGCCAAGCGGCCTCAGACCGCGGGCGAGTATGCGCGCATGCTCGCCGCGGCGGCGGCCTAGCCATCCCAGCCCGCCCGGCGCGTCAGCGCCAGGCGACGGAGTAAACGACGTGCTCCCCTAGGAGCCCCTTGAAATGGAACTCCCCGCGCTCCTCGAACCGGAAGCTAGGGTCGGTCTCGGTGTACTCCTTGGCGGTGGCGGACACGAGGATCTCGCCTCCCTTGGCCTGCGCCGCGATCCGCGCCGCGAGCACCACGTTGCGTCCCATCATCTGCTCGGGGTTGCCGATCACGAACCCCGAGTGCAGCCCGACGCGGATCGACAGCGACTGGTGCTCGGCGGGGGCGCCGGTGAACGTCCGCTGCAGGTCGACGGCCGCGTGCAACCCGGCATGGGCGCTGCCGAACGACGCGAGGAAGCCGTCTCCCTGGAACTTCGCCACCTGGCCGTCGTGGCGAGCGAGGAGCTGCTCGACGAGCAGGTGATGGTCGCTCACCAGCTGCTCCCAGCGCTCGGCTCCGAGCTCCTCCGCCGCTGCGTCCGCGTCGGCGATGTCGCTCAGCATCAGCGTGACCGCACCGTCGGGCGAGCTCATCCGGCCGAGCGCCGGCGCCACGGGATCGAGCGCCGAGGCGATGACGTCGATCGAGGTGAGTTGGATCCGCGGTTGCACTTGCTGCACCTGCCCTGGATTGGTCGCGGGCGAGCATACCTTGACACGTGTTCTGCGCCACAGCAGAATCGGCCTTAGGGATGTCGTCGGGGGCTCAAAGCGATCACGGGATTCGGTCCAGCGCGTTCCCGCCGATTGGGGACTACGGGTTCCTGTCCGACTGCGAGACGACCGCGCTGGTCGCGCCGAACGGGAACGTCGAGTGGATGTGCCTGCCGCGGATGGACTCGCCGAGCGTGTTCGCGGCGGTGCTCGATCGCGACGCCGGCGGCTTCCGGGTCGGGCCAGCGGACGTCAACGTCCCCGCTGGCCGGCGCTACATCCCGGGCACGATGGTGCTCGAGACGAGCTGGGAGACGCGCATGGGGTGGGTGATCGTGCGCGACGCGCTCTGCATCGGACCGTGGCACCACGAGACCGAGCGCTCCCACAGCCATCGTCGCTCGCCCACCGACCACGACGCCGACCACGTTCTGCTGCGGCTGATCGAGTGCGTCCAGGGCTCGGCTGAGATCAAGCTCGAGTGCGAGCCCGCGTTCGACTACGGCGGCCTGGCGGTGGACTGGGAGTACACGGGCACGGGCTACGGCGAGGCGGTGGCGCGATCGGAGGGCATGAACCTCGAGCTGAAGATCGTCACCGATCTCCGCCTCGGCTTCGAGGGTCCTCGAGCGAGGGCTCGGACCACCATGCGGGAGGGCGACGTCGCGTTCGTAGCGTTGGGTTGGTCAGAGCACGGGATGCCGTCGAGCTTCGAGGAGGCCCTCGAGCGACTGGCCCGAACCCAGCGGTTCTGGCAGGAGTGGCTCAAGCACGGCACGTTCCCCGATCACCCGTGGCGGACGCATCTGCAGCGCAGCGCGCTGACGCTCAAGGGCCTCACCTACGCGCCGTCGGGAGCGCTGATCGCCGCGTCGACGACGTCGCTGCCAGAGGCCCCGGGTGGCGATCGCAACTGGGATTACCGATACAGCTGGATCCGCGACTCGACGTTCACGCTGTGGGCGCTGTACTCGCTCGGATTCGAGGAGGAGGCCAACGACTTCTTCTACTTCGTCGCGGACATGGCCGAGGCCGAGGAGGGACAGCTCCAGATCATGTACGGCATCGGGGGCGAGAGCAAGCTCGAGGAGCAGGAGCTCGAGCACCTGTCCGGGTATGAGCAGTCCCGGCCGGTGCGGATCGGCAACGGCGCCTACAACCAGGCGCAGCACGACGTGTGGGGCGCGGTGCTCGACTCGATCTGGCTGCACACCCGCTCCCGCGACCAGCTGCCCGACCGCCTGTGGCCGATCATCAAACGGCAGGTTGAGAGCGCGCTGACCAAGTGGCGCGATCCCGACCGCGGCATCTGGGAGGTGCGGGGCGACCCGAAGCACTTCACCTCGTCGAAGCTGATGTGCTGGGTCGCCGCCGATCGCGGTGCGCGGCTGGCGCGCATCCGAAACGACGAACGGATGGCGACTCGCTGGGCGGAGGCGGCGGCCGAGATCCACGCCGACATCTGCGCGAACGGGGTCGACGAGCGCGGCGTGTTCGTCCAGCACTACGAGACCGACGCGCTCGACGCATCGCTGTTGATGCTGCCGCTGGTTCGGTTCCTGCCCCCCGACGATCCCCGCATCCGCGCGACCGTGCTCGCGATCGCCGACGAGCTCACCGAGAACGGCCTGGTGCTGCGCTACCGCGTCGGGCAGACCGACGACGGCTTCGCGAGCGAGGAGGGCACGTTCACGATCTGCTCGTTCTGGCTCGTGTCGGCGCTGGCCGAGATCGGCGAGATCGGGCGAGCCCGGGGGCTGTGCGAGAAGCTGCTGTCGTTCGCGAGCCCGCTGGCGCTGTACGCCGAGGAGATCGACGCGTCGACGGGTCGTCACCTGGGCAACTTCCCGCAGGCGTTCACGCATCTGGCGCTGATCAACGCCGTGATGCACATCATCCGCGCCGAGCAGCAGATCGAGCTGGGCGCGCCGGCACGCGATCGCGAGCTCGCCGGTCGGTGAGAGCCGCAAGCGGCGCTGCGTAAGTGTTTGGTCACATGTCAGTGAGATAGCTTCCACCGCATGCCCTGGGTAGAGGTCTTCGCGGTGTTCTTCGTGTCGCATGAGGTGGGGGACTACATCTTCCAGACCGAGTGGCAGGCGACGCACAAGGCCGGCGGCCTGTCCTCGCCTGGGGTGAGGCGCCGCGCGCTGGTGTCGCACATCGTGACCTACACGCTTGCGTTCGTCCCCGCCTTCATCTGGCTGTGGGACAGCCTGCACTGGGGGGTGATCGGCCTGGCGGCACTGATCGCGATCCCGCACCTGATCCAGGACGACCGGCGGCTGCTCACGAGCTATGCGCGGGTGTTCAAGAAGGCCGACCTCGACGCCCACCCCGAGCTGGGGCTGTCGCTCGATCAGGCGTTTCACTTTGTCGCGCTGTTCCTGACCGCGCTGCTGATAGGGAGCTGATATTGGGCCTCGCTGCGCTCGGCGTCCGTGGGTCCGTTCCGCCGGGCGTCCGTGCCCGGCGGGTCGCGAACCGCCGCTCGCTTCTTGGCGACCAAACCCTTAGGATCGCCAGCGAGACCTCGGAAAAGGAGATTTCTGGATGAGTACGACCGATCAGGAGCTACCGGGCCCTGTCCTCGAGTACCTGGGGCAGCAGAGCACGCTCACCCTGGCCACCGCTTCGCCGACCGGAGCGCCGCATGCCGCTACGTTCCTGTACGTCAACGAAGGCGCGTCGCTGTACTTCTGGTCGCGGAGCTCCACCGAGAGCGCGCGACACATCGATCAGAACCCGATGGTGGCGTTCACGATCGACGAGTACACGACCGACCTGAACCAGACGCGCGGCGTGCAGGGAGTCGGGGAGTGCTCGGTGCTGCTCAGCGGCGAGCAGATCGCGCGGGTGGCGGACCTGTTCGGTCAAAAGTTCCCGTCGTTGTCGCCCGGTGCGACGATGAGCATCTCGTTCTTCCGGATCACCCCGACCGAGCTCCAGTTCATCGACAACCGCAAGAGCTCGAGCACCTCGCCGGAGGGCGTGTTCGGCGCCGAGTTCCACCGCGAGCGGTCATACAGCGTGTTCGGCGGTCTCCCGACCCAGACCGCCCAGACGATCTCCGCGTCGCTGCAGCTGGTCGACGTCGAGGCCGACTCCGTTGTGGCCCGCCAGGGGGGACCCGCGGACAAGTTCTTCATCGTGGTCGACGGAGAGCTCGAGGTCACGCGCGAGGACGGCGGCAGCACCGAGACGGTGTCGACGCTCGGACCGGGTGACCTGTACGGCGAGATGGCGATCCTGTTCGACCGTCCTCGCGGCACCAGCGCCCGCGCCACCAAGCCGACGAAGCTCGTCGTCATGGACGGCGACGCTTTCCGCGAGGTCGTCTCGCAGTCGCTCGGCACGACACGGGACTTCGACCAGATAATCCGCGACCGGCTCAGGTCGGCGGGCTAGCGGCGAGGGCGACGGGACCGTGCCGCAGACATTCTCGAGCAAGGAGTTCCGGGCGACGGTCGGGGCGTTCGCCACCGGCGTGACCGTCGTCACGACGCGGGGCGAGGAACACGCTTACGGCATGACCGCCAACGCGTTCTCCTCGGTGTCGCTCGATCCACCGCTGATCCTGGTGTGCGTGATCAGCCCATCGGAGGGCGCCGACCACATCAGCCGCAACGGAGTGTTCGCGGTCAACATCCTCAGCCAGGAGCAGGAGCCGCTGTCGCGCTACTTCGCCTCGCGTGACCGGCCGCGCGGCCGCGACGCGTTCGCGGAGGTCGACCATCGGATCGGCGCCAGCGGCTCACCGATACTGGAGGGCGCGGCCGCATTCATGGACTGCCGCGTGCACGCCACCCACGAGGCCGGAGACCACCTGATCTTCATCGGCGAGGTGCTCGAGATCGCGACCAGCGAAGACGGGACACCGCTGGTGTTCCACGGTGGCGGGTACCGCCTGCTCCAGCCGCCGCTCGGCGGCTGAGCGACCGCGGAGATTACGACGACGCGGCGGGGCGCCAGGCGTCGCCGTCGAATTCCAGCTGCAGGGGGTCCGAGCCGTCGTCGACCGCGACCGTGGCCGTGCGGGCGGCGAAGTCGATGTGGAGCCTCAGCGAGAGGCTGGTCCCGGCGCGCTCGGGCTTGGCCTCGGTTTGGGGCGTGGTCGGCGGGCCGGACGCGCGCGGAGCTGCCGGCTCGTCGGGCCGCCGAGCTGAGTCCGGGCGCCCCGGCGACGCGAGCGGGGTCGCCTGGCTCGCGGACGGCGTCGCGGCCGCCGGCTTGAAAGAAGGGGTGACCGTGGGTTGCGGGGGCACCGCCTTGAGCGAGCGTTCGGTGGCGGGAATCGGGAGCTCGCGGACGACGAGCGTGGTGCCGCCGACTTCGATCGTGTCGCCGACCGACAACGTCTGCGGGCCGGTGATGCGCAGGCCGTTGACGAACGTCCCGTTGGTCGAGCCGAGGTCCTCGATCGCGCAGAAGCCGCTCCGGTCCAAGCTGATCCGCG
>Ga0116217_10005910_pt1 | contig 10676 bp, 13 predicted proteins | sample Sb_taG_6_FD_89697 | JGI IMG/M metagenome (GOLD analysis project Ga0116217, IMG submission 89697) | Peat soil microbial communities from Weissenstadt, Germany - Sb_50d_4_PS metaG | ecosystem: Environmental > Terrestrial > Soil > Wetlands > Peat | place: Germany: Weissenstadt | collected 2010-09-21 | reverse complement strand
TAAACATTGGGGTTGATCTGCTTCTTGATCTTCAAGTGCGCCAGGGTTCCAGAACCCCGGAAGGCGAAAAGTCAGTAAAAATGCGGCCCTGTTCAGATTCTTGCGCAGAGCCCAAAAAGATGAGCTTCATCGCTCAGCTTTGCAGGCTGCCCGCCTGATGTTGCGAAGGTCTGCGCTGCGGCAGGCAATTCGGACAAGCCATCGAGGCGGTGCCCCCGCTGGAGCAGCGGGTCGTCTTCCCCTTGGATGGTGTACTTGGTGCCGATTTCGATTCCCCACACAATGTGAAAGCCTTCAAAGCCGTCATTGGTCCGGTTGCAAAGACAGATCAACGTCGCGAGGTGCCGGTTTCTACGTGGCACTGTAAGGAACCATCGGATTTGTTTTCGCCCCGGTGTCTCGAAACAGTAGCAAATCCTCATGGGCACTGTTGTGCCGTCATCCAGCCTGAAGACTGGTCGATTTCTCACAAAAGGGACTCGGGCCTGATTGGGAAAGAGCCTCTCGATTTCGGCAATGAGAACTCTTTGGAGGTGTCGCCTGCGACGGCACTGGTTGGAAATCCCGAGTTGCCGAGATGGCAGGCGATAGCCAACAAGCTCGAACGCCCGCCGCAGGCTGCCAAAGTGGCCGATGTAAGTCGTTGGATGGGGGACGCCCGGAGAGTGTGCCAGTATGGATTGGGAAAGGTTGCCGACTGAGGCCAGCAAGCCCCGCAACTTCTCCAGCAGCACTTCGTCCGGCATTGGGAAACTTCTTCTGCGATGCACGGTTTGCACGCGGTCGAAGGTTTGCCGGTCCACAACGGGCTTGAATGCTCGCGGCATAACGACCCATTGTTCAGGATCGGTTGGTCGTGTGCGTGACCTCAGCTTTTGGGCTGTACGCCCCCACACATTGCAACCGGCGTACTTGGGGTTCGTGAGCACGTCCTTTACCCGGTCTATCGTCCAACATTTGCCCTGAAGGTACGGCGTTCCTCGGTCGTTGAGGTCGCGTACGATTTCCATGTACGGCTTCCGGAGCGCCATCTGGAACATCAGCCGAACGCATTTCACTTCCTTCTTGGGACCCGGCACCAGAATCACTCGGTCTGTCATCAGGCTCTTGCGTTCGCCATTCCGCAAAATCTGCTTGCGCGTGCCGTCTGCGGAAAGCAACATCCGGCGCAAACCGTACCCCGCCTGACCGCCGACCCTGAACCCTAGCTGTACCAATCGCTTCTTTCCCGCGTAGGTCTTCACCCCCAATTCGCGGCTGTACTCAGCGGCCATGGTCCGCTTGAGTGCTTTCAGGATTGAGCTGGAAACCGTACCGTCGTTGGCGAACGGTTCGGCACAATAATGCACTGGAGTACCAGCACGTTTGCAGAGAAACTCATAATGTGCAGCCTCATCACTGTCGGCGAACCGCCCCCATCGACTCACGTCATAAACGAGGATGGCTCCGTATTCCGGTTTGCCATTTACTACGTCCGATAGCAGCCGCTGCAATCCGGGCCGATGTTTCAGCAGCAGCCCGCTGCGGCCGGGGTCTTCATAGGTGCGCACGATGATAAAGCCATGCTCGGAGGCGTACTCCTGAATCGCGGCAGCTTGGTTGTCGAGCGAATACTGTTGGTGCTCGGTGGACATGCGGAGATATTGTGCTGCGCGGATTGTTGGCGGATGAGACATCGGCGGCGGGCATTCTCGTTCCGATGAAAGGGCCGCGCAAGGGGACGTTCTTCTCTAGCGCAGGCCCCCGGCCATAGCGCAGGCTCGTCTTTTTGTTGGGCGGAAAGATTTCTGTTCCGAGTTGTTGGAGAGCGATGCGGGGCCGTTTGCCATACCCGCCTGCCACCCATCGAATGCCCCCGCAGCGCGGCCCACCATCTACAATTTCTAAAAGTGGAACAGGTTGGTCACAACCGACCTGTGATCGCCGCCACTAGAGAAGCTTCAAGTAACTGAAAGCAAACGGTTAGAGCCTGCGGCAAGCATCTGATCGCTCTAAGCTGCTCATAGCACAGGACTAAAACAACGCCGCTAGCGCAAATTTCCGAATCCAGAACAATCCCTCGATACCCCTTGACGTTCCGAAGCACGCTTCTATGCTTCGGCGTTCGGACTAAGCCGCGAGCGCTCCGATTGTTTGCGAGGCCAACAACGGTCTTGCGCCGCGTCTTTCCTTGATCTATCGGCGCAGTTGGGCCTCAGAAACCCCACAGGAGGAGGCGCTGCCATGGCCAGCGAGCAGGGCGGGGATATGCGGGTGTTGGTCGAGCGGATTGCCAAGGCGCTCGTCGATGAACCTGAGGAAGTGGCGGTGCGATCCGTCGATGGGGAAGAGTTGACGGTGCTGGAGCTGAGCGTCTCGGCGAATGACTTGGGAAAAGTCATCGGGAAGCAGGGGCGCACCGCGCGTTCCATCCGCACCATCTTGGGCGCAGCCAGCATGAAGTTGAAGAAACGCTATGCCTTGGAGATTCTGGAATAGTCCCCGTAGGTTTCCGCCAGCGCACGGCGCAAACTGGGCCACGTTGCACGCAACAGCGACACACTGCCATGGCTGCCCAATCGCCGCCCGAGCAGCGCATCGCATCACCCATGATTTGGGATAGGGACGCGGGCCCGTAGGCGAGTGCGCTTCAGGCAGTCTTGCGCCGCTGTCGCATGCGGATCGCCCGTTCTCTTGCGATGAGTTCCTTCACGCCATAGCCGTAGGGTCCGTAGCCACGGAATTTCTTCTCGTCAAATAGGCGCTTGATCCCGCAGTCGGGACACACCTGATACGAGTGGTCTCCCTCTCGGACTGGCCAACTCATTCTCGTGTGCCAGCAGCCGCGCAAGAGGAACACCGCTGCGCCTCCCGCTCCGGCGGCGAGCAAGCCGAGAGGCCATGCCCACCGCGACCAGCGCTTCTTCTTGTGGCCCACCTCGGTCATGTAGCCGCCTTCTTCTTCACCGACAACTAAGCCCCACCGACCTGCTTCATCGCTTGGCGATACGATTGCACCGGGAATTGTGCTCGTCCGAGCAGACTGTTGCAAGGACATTCGGTGTGGGTTTGAACAAGCGGCAGGAAAATTATGGCTGTCGCCAGCCCGATGCCGCTGTTTCCGCCGGTCACTACTGCCACTTTTCCTTCGAGTCTCTTCATGTCGGTCTCCATATGTCCGTCGAATTTTCTGCCTGGCCCGCTGCGCTTGGGGGTCAGGAAGATTTCGATAGTTAGATGACCATCGAAGTGCTCGGTCGCAGATTTTCTGGAATTCGTTGGGGAGGATAGAGTTCTGGCGGTAAGGCAATGACTTCGCTACACTTTGGATAGACCCATGAACCGTTCTGAGATTGAGAAAATTTCGAAAGCCCTGGCCGACGAGACTCGCCTCAGGATCTTTGAGGCCATCGCGGCAACCGACCACATGAACTGTGGCGAGATCGTTTCGATGCGTGGTGTGACCCCAGCAACCGTCTCTCACCATCTCAAGATTCTGAGTGAAGCGAGGCTGATCGCCTGCCGCCGCGAAGGGCAGTTCGTCTATAGCCAGGCCGCCCCCGAAACCATCGCAGCCTACACGCGGGCGCTCGCGAAAATCGCGCGCGGCAAGAACGCAGCACGCCGCCGCTGACTCGGCAAATCAGGCGACGCGCCTGGGAATGAACCGCTCGACACTTCCAGCGTGTGATCACAAAGGTATGAACTCGCCGCTGCAATTGAGATCGAAATACTTATCCCGGCCAAAACTCCTTCGGAGGGAGCCCGTTGTCCCTGGGATCCCTCCGTCGGTTCTTTCGAGTTTCAATTTCCGGCAGTTTCCGTCGCTGCGGAAGATGCTGATGGCGCGGATGCCACCTGCGTCAGCTTAAGGTTCAGAGCTATGGTCGCCTGGCTGCCGTCAGGAATGACAGCCGGCTCGGAGCCGTAATAGCCCTCGCCGCCTCCGGCGTACGCGTTCACAGCATTGGTCGGCGTGTCGACAGGAGTTCCGGTGCAGCTTGCGCCGTAATAGCCGTCGCCGCCCCCGGCGTATGTGGTGGTGCATTTTTCGTCCTCAACCACCATGCCCGACCCGTTGCCCTGCGCCAGTGCGGCCAGCAACTGCGGGAAGCGCTCGCGGCTGATGTTGGTCGTAGCCGAGAGTTGCATCGCTCCATTCTGTGCCGCTTGCAGGCTCGCAGCAGGGAACACCAGCGTGATTTCCTTGGTATCGGTTTGGACCACCGGCGCGCCATACTCGGCGCCGTAGTAGCCCTCGCCGCCCCCGACGTACGCCGTTACGCTGCGCTCCACACGTGTAAGAGACAGGTCGCCGACGACTGCCAGTTTCCCGTCGCTGGTCATCGCGGACCGCTTCGACTTGAAGCTGATCTCGGAGTAGTCGGCGCCCGGGCTGTTGTCCGGCTTAATGTTCAAGCTGACGATGGGATCGGATGGGTCGCTCGAATCGAAAGCCACGTCTCCACTGACGCGAGCCACACCCACCTCCGCTGATTGGGGACTCGAACCCAATGACAGACGAGCGATGGAATGCTCCGCATCCACCTTCCAGATGCCGTTCTGGGCATGAGCCGGAATGGAAGCGATGCCGATTGCCACGGCCAGCAATAGAAAGATCAGACCAACCTCGTTGGTTGCGAAATCAACGACGCGTAGCATGTGCGATTTCATTTTTTTTCTCCTTTTCCGTTCAACTTGTCGGACACGAGAAGAGCAAGCGCATCGCCAATTCGAAACCGCTGTCCTTTTTTGGAGCTAGGTCTTTGTCGAGATGGCCGTTACGCCGATTCTCGCACTGAGTCAATGCTGCGGCCGCTGCGCGATTGTCAGTCAGCAATCTGACAAAGTGGCAGATTGCCGTCGCAACCATTTCCACAGATTCAGATTTTGCGATTCGACTTAACTGTTTTTTCACACACATTTTTGAAGCCCCGTCGCTCCGCGACGCATCCGATTCACACAAATAGGACGTGAGGCCGGGGAGCGATGGGGGTCTCGCGTGCCTAATAATGTGGGGGCGAAGTTTTGGGCCAATCGCTCAGCATCGATGTCGCTGCCGACGGGATTGGAGCCGTCGCTCATTGTCCCGAGAGATGGCGTGCGCTTTTGGAAGTCTCGCGGATCCTGGTGTCGCATAAGAACCTGTCGGAACTGCTCCACGATCTCGCTGGGCAGCTCCACGGCCTGCTGGAGTTCCGCTATCTCAGCCTTGTGCTGCACGATCCCGCTCGAAACGTGATGCGGCTGCACACGCTCGAGACCTCCGCCCCGAAGCTGGAGCCGGGCAGGGAATTTTCCATGGACGAGTCGCCTTCCGCCTGGGTCTGGCAGCACCAGCAACCCCTTATCATCGGCGACGCCGAGCGATACGCACGCTTCCCCTGGTCGATGAAGCGCTTTCTCGCGCACAACGTCCGGTCGATCTGCAGCGTGCCGCTGACGTCGGCGTACCGGCGGCTCGGGGCCTTGAATTTCGGTGCCGCGCAAGTTGATGCTTACAGTCCAGCAGAGCTCGAGATCGCTCAGTTGATAGCCGGCCAGGTGGCGACGGCCGTCGACAACGCGCTCAACTACGAAGATGCCCGCGCTCTGCAGCAGCAAGTAGCGCGCGAGCGCGACCGGCTCCGCCTATTGCTGGAGGTGACCAACAGCGCCGTGTCGAACCTGGAGTTCGAAGAGCTTTTCCACGCCGTGTCGGGTACCCTGCGGCAGGTCATGCAGTGCGATTCCCTTAACGTCTCGCTGCCGGACCTGGAGCACAATCACTTCCAGGTGTACATGGTGGACTTTCCCGACAGCAAGGGACTGTGGCGCGAACAACTTCGTATCCCGAGGGACGGTACGGCCTCGGGAAGGGTGTTCGAGAGCGGCAAACCGCTCACCATGACAGCTCCGTTCCCGGACTGGCTCGATCCCCGCGTCAGGAAAATCGGCGAAATCGAAGGCTTCAAGGCGATCTGCTTCCTGCCGTTAATCAGCCGCGACCGCGTCCAGGGCATTCTGCAACTGAACCGGCGGACGCCCAACCCGTTTACCGACGAGGATGTTGCGTTTTTGGGCCCGATCGCGAGCCAGGTGGCGATCGCGGTTAGTAATGCGTTGGAGGTTCGCAGGATCAAGGAAGCACAGGAGCGTTTGTCGGAGGAAAGCTCGTATCTCCGTGACGAGATCCGCGTGGAGCACGATTTCGAGGAAATCGTCGGCGGCAGCGCTGGGCTGCGCGCAGTGCTGAAACAGGCCGAAACCGTGGCGCCCACCGACTCTACCGTGCTGATCATCGGCGAGACCGGAACCGGAAAAGAACTGGTGGCGCGGGCCATCCATAATCTCAGCGGACGGCGCGATCACATCCTGGTCAAGCTCAACTGCGCGGCCATTCCGACCGGATTGCTGGAGAGCGAACTCTTCGGCCACGAGAAGGGCGCCTTCACCGGCGCCATCGCGCAGAGGGTCGGACGCTTCGAGCTGGCGCACAAGGGAACGTTGTTCCTGGATGAAGTCGGCGACATCCCGCCGGAGCTGCAGCCCAAACTGCTGCGGGTCCTGCAGGAAAAGGAGTTCGAGCGGCTGGGCAGCACGCGTACCCAGCAGGTGGACGTGCGCCTGATCGCCGCCACCAACCGCGATCTTGCGCAGATGGTCGCCGACAAGCAGTTTCGCAGCGACCTCTACTACCGGCTGAATATCTTCCCCATCAGCATTCCTCCGTTGCGGGAGCGTGCGGGAGACATTCCCACGCTGGTGCGGCACTTCGTCGCCAAGTACGCGCGCGAGATGAACAAAAAGATCGAGGACATCCCGGACGAGGCCATGGAGGCAATCACCCGCTATTCCTGGCCGGGCAATATCCGGGAGCTGCAGAACTTCATCGAGCGCGCCGTGATTCTGTCGCCCGCGAAGGTGTTGCGGGCGCCGCTGGGCGAGCTCGAACGAACCGCGGCAGCCGCATCGACCAGCCTCACTACGCTGGAGGAAGCCGAGCGCAGCCACATCCTCAAAGTTTTGGGCGAAACCAACGGGGTGGTCGGAGGCCGCAACGGCGCCGCCCAGCGGCTCGGACTCAAGCGGACCACGCTGATTTACAAAATGCAGAAGCTCGGCATTACGCGGTTAGCGACTTGATTTGGAGTGCCATGACGAGCGGCCATCGACAGGAAGTGTGCGAACTTTGCAGCGTCTGGATTCGGGGAGCCAGCGCGCTGTGCAAGAGTTGCTCGGAGATGATTGCCCGGCTCTCCGACATTGCCGTCGAAGCAGGGTCCGCCCGATTTCGCAACCGCTGAGCGCCGCTGATAAGCCGGTCGAGGCCCGACGGGCGGCGCGACTGTTCGAAAGGGCGCTCAACATCAACATCTTCACGGTTTCCGAATATAAAAGGTAGCGGCGTGACGAACCATCGACCCCTTGTCAAAATACCGACATGCGCTGCCGGGCCGCGGAAATTGCGGTGCGGCTACATCATCGGCGGCCGTTGCAAGCGTCACGATGAAGGCGTGTATTACCTCCGCCTAGCAGATCAACGGACGGCGGGTTTTCGAAGACGTGGGCAAGTCGTCCGCCGAGGCACTCGACCGCAAGGCGGAGCGGGTTAATGGGCTGGTAGAAGCCGTTCGTGCCCGCTGGCTGCAATCCCGCCTGCTTCAATTGTTCGACGATGTATGACTCCGCCTTGCGCAGGCCGGGGCTTCCAGTCTCACGGCCTTCCATGTCATCGGCGAGCACCTGCATACTCCGGCAGGATAATCCGGCATCGAAATGGAGCACAAGGAGCGTCGTTGCCCCACGGCTGTCACGCTTGCTGGTTCGCCGGGTACCTACTGTCAATCTTCGCCATAATCCGTTCGGCTATTGCGATGGCGTTGGCGATGGCGGACTCGACGGCCCCGGCGACGGACGACCGTCTCAGTTTTCGGCCTTGGCTTTACAATGAGCGTGAATGCCGGACGCATACGGAGTTTGGCTGGATCAGGTCCCGGACGCACTGCGGTCGATCAGCATGCCGCGATGAAGGCGAACCGCTTCTGGTGGTATCAACAGAACCAGTCGCTTTGCTAGAGTGCCAACGGGTGCCGGACTGCTAGCTTTCCTGCGACCATCAGGGTGAATGCCAGCCGTGCTCGTAGTGGCTGTGGTCAGAAGTTGGCGGATGCGCACATGAAAACGTTTTTCGTATTTCGAGAAGGGTTCGTGGCTGGCTACGACCGCATCAACAGCAAGGGACTTTCCTTCGGTTACGATTGGCTCAATGCTGTGTATCGCGCAGGCATGAGAGTCGGTCGGTTCGTTGCACGTTTGTTCCACCACGAACCAGAGGTCTATGAATTCCGGAACAAGGACGAACACAGGTGAATTGGTGAACGCTGCTCGGCTGCTTACACGGTGGAAAGCGGGAACACGTGCTTATGAGTAACCCCAAAGAAGCCGCCCGTCATCTGCTGGCCAGCATCAGCGAATCCCTCAATGTCGGACCCGACGAGGTGGCGCGGGTGGCGGGGCAGTTCATCACGCCCGGCGGCAATCGGCATATCGCGTCCGGCTCAACGGCAGGACGGTGTATGTGACCGTACCGGAAGACTGAGCGGACTGCACCCTTCCACAGTCGGACAATTGAAACTGCATCCACATCACGGCGCTTTGTCTGTGTGGCTTGGGGCAACGAATTCCAGAAGAACTGCGCAAGACGCCTTCACGTTTTCCTCTGTCAGTGGAACCTCGTCAGCGACCCATGGCTTCAAACGGTCAATTGCTCCAGAGAGCGCTTCGATGTTTCCGTGGCTTGGCTCTGCACTAGTGGAAGCGTCCCGATTAGGGTTGGGTCCGACCATGCGGTCACGCTCCCAACTCAGGACTACCCCAACGATGCGCTCCGTTGCCTTGTAGATACCTGCTAGAAAGAACAAACCGCAGCAAGCGAAGAGTCCGGCCGCAATACTGTGCCACCAGAATCCAAATGCCGCAGTTCCTATGATTATGCCGAGAGGCGGAATCATGTCGTGAGCCCGCTGGGCAAGCAGATGAGAAATGTTGGTTCCCCTAGGCAAGCCCGTTACCCTGTTCACCAAGGAACCAGTCCACAGCTGCGTCTTGGCCGCCAGCGAGCGAATCTTCTGATGTATCTGTATTTCTTTCTCTAGCTGTATCGCTCTATGCATGGCTTGCGCCTCCTTATCATTGCCGCCTCACCTTGCTTCCCGAATACATGGGAGGCGCGGCGGAAGGCCGTTCTGGAGGGACTGTAGCCGAATATTGAGAGAAGGTCACATTACCTATGGCTTTTCCATGGGCTGGCCATTAGGACTAGCGGGGGATGCGGGGGCTGGGCGAGGCGAGGGGCGCAAGGCCGGGCGGGTCACGCCCCTGACTCCGGCAAGATCATGAAACGAGTGCCCCCGGCTTGTCTCGCGCTGGGGCGAGCCGCCTTAGGCCGCAGAACGCCGCGTTATTGCCGATGAGCACTCAGCCGATCCAAAATCGCTTGCTGGATCGCCGTGCGCTGCTCCTTGCCCAGCCGAGGAAGCGCCAGCCGTATGCCTTCGACCAAGGGGTCTTCGCCAGAGCCGCCTCGCAGCAGGGAGGCAGCGCTGACGCCAAGCGTATTGGCGAACCGAAAAAGGTTATCCAGCTTGGGGAGCGATTTGCCTCCCTCGATTTTCGAGACATAGGTGCGCGGCGCACCCATGCGTTCGGCCAGACCTCTTTGGGAGAGTCCTCGCAACTCGCGGATTTCCCGGATGTGCAAAACGACGTGATACAGCGAGCCGTCCAATTTGGGCTTGGGCTCTGCCTCTCGGGCTACCGGGGGCGGGCTGGGCTGTTTCGGCTCAGGAAAGAACAGCTATTTGCACACTCGGCAGCGGCCGTTCGCGTTGGAAAACTGGACGCGCTGGCAACGGTCGCAGCGCACGACGAGGCGGGGGTCAGAGGAAAGGCACGGAAGAATTGTCGCCATCTTGGGGTTCCTGTACTGCGGAGCAATGATCTGCCACGTTGATTGCCGACACATACTCGCGGATGATGCCGCAGTACATGACGGTCTAGGCGGGATTGCCGCGGTTTTTGCTATCAGTTCATGGGATTGGGGTGCCTCGTTTGGCAGCCCCACGACGGGAGTTCTGGCGCGGAAGTACGGGAAGTTCTCCAATACATCGGGTAACGGGGGGAGATTCTCTGCCGCGCCTCCTCTCTATGACAGGCTACATGGAGGCAAGACCAAGGCTGAAGACACCGAAGGTCTAGCACTTTTGGGCGACGCCGCAGCAGCCTCGAAGTAGCGTTTCGTTCGATCCGCGACCCTCGGCTCTTCTTTATTCACTCACGCGGGGTGGACGAGGCGGCGTTCATCAAGCACGCTGGCCTGCCGCATACCGTGGAGTTCCTAAGGCGAAGCGGAATCACCGCTCGACGTGTCCCGAGCGCAGATGTTTGTGTAGCTGGAGCCGGGTGCGTGGAGCGATCTGGGGATTACGCGCACCAGCCTTCAACCGTGCTGTCGGCGTGGGGACCGCGCAACGAGTCGGCGGCTGAGGGCATCGCCTCGGCGGAACGAATCTCAAAGAGAGGACGCAACCCCGCCACATCAAGCAATTCCTTCACAGCCTTCGAGGGGATGAGTCGCAGCTTCACACCGGCACCTCGGGCCCAGCGCCTCAAAGACACCAAAACGCCCAAGCCGCCAGCGTCAATCCCGCTTACCC
>Ga0116217_10005909_pt1 | contig 10677 bp, 17 predicted proteins | sample Sb_taG_6_FD_89697 | JGI IMG/M metagenome (GOLD analysis project Ga0116217, IMG submission 89697) | Peat soil microbial communities from Weissenstadt, Germany - Sb_50d_4_PS metaG | ecosystem: Environmental > Terrestrial > Soil > Wetlands > Peat | place: Germany: Weissenstadt | collected 2010-09-21 | reverse complement strand
TAGACCGTGAAAGTTGAAGTAGTAGAGCCTTGCGCCAGATACCATCCCGCCGCGGAGCCCGAGAAGATCGTGCCGGCCGGGAAGTACATGAAGCAGTACGGGTAGGCTTGCGGCAGCGCGGTATTCAGCGTGAGCGCGCCATTGTTTGCGAACGACCCGCTGGACGGGTAGACGAACGGCACGCTCGCGCTGAAAAGCGGAAGCGGGAATGTCGATACCCAGCGTCCTTCGCTATACGTGAAGGTCGCCCAATGGAACTCATAGATCGCGACGCGCGTTCCGTCCGAGACATTCCCAAGCCCCTGCATCTGCGCAAAGGTCATCTTGCCAGGAGATGGGGAGCCCCAAAAGGCGCCGTCCCACACGAACTCGGCATTTGAGAAATCGGAGCAGTAGCAGCGCGTTCCAGCGTGCGCTGCCGTCATTGTCACGCCAAGAGCGACGATCTGGTTCCAGGTCATCGGCCCATAGGGACCTTCGAGCGGATTGAGAGCCATGACCCTTCCCCTTTCATGGAATAGGAATCATTAGCACGGGCACCAAAAGAGCGGTCAGTAGGCGAACCCGGACGCCATACGACCGATTAATCCCAACTAGCGCGTGGGGGGCGTCCTGGGCGTGGGGTTTGTATTTCCCACACTGCCCTGATTTACTGCGGGTTGCGGCTGCGCGGTCGCGATGGCGTGTTGCCGCGTCGCGTGCGCCTCGGCGTGTTTGGCGCCAATCTCGGCCCCCACAATCGCCTTCTTCGTGTCGTTGTTGTTCTGCGCGATGTTCTGCTTCGTTTCGTTTGCTTGTTGTGCCAGAGCGGCTTGCTGGCTAAGTTGCTGCGTCGCCATCGACTGCTGCATCTGCTGCGCTTGCGCGGCCTGCTGCGACTGCTGATCCTGCATTTTCTGAAGGGTGTTCTCGTCCGGCACCACCCCGTCATCGGCGCCGTCGATCGACCGGAGCGCGTTCTTGAGCATTTCTCCGTAGCCGACCATGCCGATGATGTTCATTGCCATCGGGTTCGTGCCAACCAGTTGCAGAGCTTGCAGGCGACCTTGGCGCTGCGACTCCTTCACGAGGATCGCCGCCGCGCCCTTGGCGACGATATGCGCGTCGCCCTTGAGGGACTGATCGGTGCCGTACAGCATTTCGTTCTCGAAGACCATCTGCAAGCACGGCTGGATCATGTTCAGATCGACGTTCGTGATTGCGCGACGCAGACCCTTGGCTGCGTTGTTCATCAGCATCGAGAGGCCGGCGTAGGTGTCCGCAGCGCCGCCGATCTGCTGGTCGTTCCCGTAGGTGTACCGCGGGATGCCGGTGTCATCGTCTGACCGTTGGTCGTACTTATCGATGATCGCCTGAAGTTTCTCGGAATTGTCGTTAGCCTGGAAGAAGCCGATGCCAGGGTTTACCCCTTGGCTCGGGTCCGATTTCATCTGCCATATGCGCCACGGGTAGATGTCCACCGTGTTCTCGCCGTCGGCGAGGCGGTCGTTGTGAATCCAGACCATCGGCCCGGAGGCCATGCCCATGTTGTCGGCGAGAGCAGAGGCGGCAGCGTTGCACATTTTCTGTGAAGTCTTTGCCAACTCGGGGACCGAAAGGCCCCAAAACGCGCCGGGCTTCGCGGAGTAGCAAGCCTTGTGAAACGGCCGGCGCCCCATCGGATCGGGATTGATTCGGCACATGATGACGTAGGATCCGATAACCATGGACTCCACTTCGTAGTCACGAACCGGATCAAGGTCATCCGCACCCTCTAAGCCCCAGGACATCAGCTTCCAACCGGGCACGGAACCCCAATACCAGAGGGCGTCGATGATGCCCCACGGCGACAAGAACGTATACATAGTCTCGTTCGTGAGACGCTGCCGCTCTGCTTCGGTCCACAGCCACGTTTCAAGGTGGCCGTTCGAGTAGGCGCGCAGGCATTCGCGAATCATGTCCTCGCGATAGCCGGGCACGCCGATCATGTTGAATAGCTCGTCGCGCCGGAACCGGCGGCGAACGATAAAGTCGCCCTTCTGGCAGCTTTGCGCATACGGAGCGGGGAAGGCGTCGAACGGGTCGATCCGCATGAACGTCTGGTGGACGTCGTTCTTGACGCCCATCTTCCAGCCCGGCAACCACTCGATCGACTTCTTGCGCTCGTGGATCGGGCCGCAGAGGATCGCCGCCTTGTAGACGGAGAAATCCTCGACGATTTCATCCATTGCCTGATAATAGCCACCGTCCTGAAGGATTTCCTCGATCTTGTTTTCCATGCGCATGGCCGTCGCGTCTGCCAGTTTCTTGGCCCGCTTCAGCACTTCGTCGCGCATTTCGTTGTGAATCTCCCAGGCCATTTCCCGGAACTCGGCGTGCGACATGATGCCGCCGCTGGATTGCGCCATGCCGTGCATGGCCTTCTTGGCCTTCTCGGCAGAGTTTTCGATGAGCGCCTGCTGGAACGCGATCGGCATTTGCGGGAGCGCACCGGCGGTCAACTGCCACGCGCGGTCGGATACCGGCAGCAGGACCTCGCGCATCCACGCGGAGCAGGCGCGCGTCTTGGTCTCGGTCAGCGGAATCCACACGAAGTTCGCGCCGCCATTCATTTCCATCGTCGCAAGCTCGGCGTTCGAGTAGACGTTGGACTTGGCCCGGAGGCAATCAAGAAGCTCTAGCTGAATCCGCTCCTTGAAAAGCTTGTTGCGCTGCCAGCATAGCCGGACGTGGCCGGCAAGGACGTTCTCGTTCTCGACGGTCGGGTTGAAGTTCTGCTGGGCCGGCGTCGTTTCCGGGTCCTCGGACGGATTGCCGTTTGGGCGAAACGTGACGAAGGGGGCAATCTGTAGCCCCGCGCTTTGCTCGCCGCTCCCGGTAAATCCCGCGCCCATGTCAGTGTACCCTCTCGCCGCCGCCCCGCAGGCGGAACTGGATGACGCCAGGCTCGGCGTCAGCCATCAGGAAAAAGCCAAGGCCCTCGGAGACGGCCTCGGGGATTGCTATGCGGATGGACCCGCCGTTAATGACGCAAAGGGCGGCAATGGCGTCCATCGACCATTCCGCTAGACCCGCGCCGTCGGGCGGGTCCCCTACGTCCTCGTAGGACATTACAGCTTCGTGACGACAGATTGAACCGCGGCCACGTCGGCCTTCGCCGTGGCAACGTCGGCCTTCGCCGTCGCGACCACCGCACTCGCCTTCGCCTCGTCCGCTGCGACCGTCTTCTCGTGCTTCACAGCCCAAACCACAGCCGCGACCACCAAGACCACCACTCCCGCTGCCGACAAAACCACGCCAAGTAGATCCATTTCGCCATCCTTTCGTTGTTAGTAAGCGCTGACTCCACCGTGGAGTTTACACGCGAAATCATGTCCTCTTTGTCCACACCAACTTCGGCCGCGTCCTGGTAGGGAGCGCAACCGCCTTTGTTGCCTTGCCGCGAACAATCGTGTCTTCGTAGAACGTGAGCGCGAGCGAGTCTCCGCAGTCCGGGCTCGGCAAGCCGCGGCGCTTCAGGTCCGCCTTGCTCTCGAGTTGGATGCGGGACTTTCCGTCGAATCCGTACTGCAAGCCGGTCAGATGGTCCTCAAGCTCCTGGTCATCGGGAAGCTCGGCGTTCGGCAACCACTTGCGCATCCGGCCCCACAGAGCGGCGCGCAGGTTGCAGTACTCGTCGTCGGAGTCGGCTGGGAGCGAGACGTTGACCTCGAATAGCGGGAAGCCGGGGACCCGGCGGAGCGCGTCGCAAACCGATGCCCCAATCCCAATAGCATCAACCGCGCAGCCTGTAATGTCAGGGTGCGACGGCCAGATGTCCGTAACGATGCGGGACGCCAGGTCCGGGCCGTCCAGCCCCGAGTACTTCCACTGCCCAATGACTTTCGGACCTTGGCGTACTGTGACCACGCTAGAGTCATCTCCAAACCTCGCTGGGTCACAGGACATGCGTTTGGGCAGCGCAATCCACATGCTGCGCATGACCTCGCGCTTGCGCGCCGCCTTGACCTCATCGACCGAAATAAAGTTGCTGATGCCGGCCCGGGGCGGCAGTCCCTTGATGCGGACCCGCACGAAGTCGGAATCCTCGCCGTACTCGGCTATGTACTTCTCGAGCAGCGCCTTGTTGACGAACCGGCTCGAGCGCGAGTCGATCGTCTTCGTGCTCCACTCGTTGCCCTGGAAGGCTTTGTAGAACTGGCCGCTGGTTTTCGTCGGCTGGCCGAAGACTAGCCAGATGATTTGCGTGTGCTCGTCGGTAAGGGCTCCGCGGGTGACGTTCCAGATTTCGTCGTCGATTTCGGACGCTTCGTCATAGATGACAAGGATTCGCCGGCCGAGGTTGTGCAGTCCCGCAAACGCGCTAGGGTTAGAAGCGTTCCACGTAACGGCGTCGATCCGCCATGCGTCAGATACGGGTTTTCCATGACTGTCCACTCCGCGAGCCTGGACCGACCGGCCATATAGCTCAAATAAGGGAGCCGTAAGGCTCAGGTTGTGCCACTTGGACATTTCCGCCCAGGTCTTCGTCCGAAGCTGGGGCTCGGTCATGGCCGTGACGACGCCCCGGGTACGAGCCTTCGTCGAGTTGGCCCAGTTGACGAGCATCCCGCAGCCGGCGCTCTTGCCGATCCCGTGGCCGGAACGAACGGCGATCTGGATAACCGCCCCGTCCGGGGACGCACTGAGCTTGTGCCCGATTTCCCCGAACAGATCCTCCTGCCAGTTGTCCGGGCCGTCGTACCGCTCGAGGATCGTGCCGGGCTCGCCCCACGGGAATGCCCAGGTCGCGAAGCCCAGCGGGTCGCGCTCGAACCGAGCCGACTGCCGAAGCAGGTTGTTGATGGCCTCGTTGCCGTCGGGCCGAGAGGCCAGGACAGCGGACATTACCGAGCGCCGTACTTGATCGCGCGCACGGCTAGACCCTGGCCTCTGCGATGCGTGTCGCCGTTCACGGGCGCGGACTTGCCGCTGGCGCCAGAATGCGGACGCGCACCAACTGGCGCACCCTTACTCTGTTTCACGGTCGATTCCATCGGCCACTTCACCTTCGTGATTTCCTCTGGCGTCATGCTCAGGTCGGCCATGCCGCAGTCAGTAGCCATCTGGCGACCCTTGATGTCGGCCAAGGCTTCGTCGGAGACGATCTGCCCCGGCCGGATGCCTGCGGCGACGCGATCGGCGCGAGCCGAGCCTTCCCCGCGAGCGGCGGCGACCGACTGCCCAATCCCGGTAGCCAGGGTGCGGGCAACGATCGGGTCCAGGACCCGAGTGCCGCCTTCGGTTTTCTTGCTGTAGTCCATGTCAATCCTCGGTGTGAGTTCCTACTTACATCCCCGGTGCGCCGGTAACGCCAATCTTCTCGGCGCCGGAGGCGACGAGGGCCGCGTTGTGCGCGGTATGGAACGCGCGCGCATCCGCGAGCAGCGTGGTGTGGGCGGCAGTCACGGCGGCAGTCGCGGCCTGGACAGCCTCATAGGCCGGCTGGCGCGCGGCGGTCGCGGCTGCTAGAGCCGCTTGCGCATCGTCCAGAGCCTTCTGCGCGGCCGGGTACGCGGCCTCGACCTTCTCGTGGTTCAGTTGGGCGGCGCCCAGCGCCGCATACAGGCCGGATAGTTCTTGTGGTGTCATAGCTTCCCCTTGTTCCAGTCTTCGAGCGCCTGTTTGTAAGCCTCGCTCGCCTTTCGAGCCGCAAATTCCTCGGCCGTCATGCGCTCCGGTGTGTGTGCGGAGACGCCCTGCGGCTTGCCGAAGTCGCGCTTGGAGCGCGGGTCGTGCATTCCAATCTGCTGGCCGACTTGCGGCGCTGCGTCGATCTGCGCCGTTGTCGGGCCGTCGTAGCCGGCGAACTCGACTTCCTCGAACGAACCCTTCTTGCCATTGCCGAAGGTTGCGCGGATCACGTTGAAGGATGGATCGCCGGCCATAACGCGGGACGTTACTATCGCGCGCGTCTTCAGGCCCATGCGCATCGCGCGGGCCTCGAGGCTCTGGTGGGCTTGCAGGAGTTGCTGGTGCTGCCAGGCCGCGGAGCCAACGGGGGCTTCGCGAAGGATGGTCACGCCACCAGGATTGAAAGGATCGGACACTCGCTCTCCGTATGCAAAAGTCCCGACAAAATGTCGGGATTCGCTTACGGATCGGGCAAGCCGAGGGCCGTCAGGCGGATCTTACAGTAAAATGATCGACTCGGTTTCGACAAGCTCCAGGCCGGGGATTGCTTTGCGCGCCTTTGCGCGCGCCAGGACTTCAGCTACGCAAGGGCTCTGCGCCTCCTGCCGGACTGTCACCCGGACCAAGGATGTCGGCTTGCTCACCCGCAGCGTCACGTCGAATTGATCCATTGGCCCCTCCCTCAGACGGGATGAGCGTAACACGGTTTTCCCTCTGCGGATCGCCATCGCACAGGACGACCTTGCGCTGGCGCGCAGACTCGATCGCCGCGACGAACTCGGCGCGGTCAGCTTTGTGTTGAGCCACCAGGGACCGGATCGCGGACTCGAACGCCACGAACATTTCGGCGTGCGCCTTTCGGGCGGATTCGGGGCTTGCTTTTTGGGGCTGGGGCTTGTTCGGTTTTTTTCTCATGTTCGCGTTCCAGCGGTAAAGGTTGGACGGTGCAATCGTCGGCGCGCTTGTGCTCCACGAAATCAATCGGGAACTCGAACTCCATGCCGCATCGGTTGCATTGAAAGTCGCTCATAGGTGAAAGCGCGAGTACTCCGTGTGCGCGGTAATGAACGTATCGCCTGGGATGAATATTCCAGCACAGGCCGGATAATGGGACACGACGAACTCCACATCACCGAAGGTCTCGAGCAGCCAGGTCTGCCGGACCACTCCCTTGTGATCGCAGCGCGAGTCCTTCAGGATCACAGCTTCAGGTCCTTCTGGTTCTCAAGGCTACCAGTCATCGGGTGCCACGGTCGCAGTTCGGATGGCGGTATCAAGAACCTGCCACCATCCGCCCACACGATGAGCCAGCCATCGAATCCGACCGGAGTGGCGCACCCGTGCTCCAACTGACCTTTCGCTATACCGATGACGGCGTGCTCACCCTTATCGCATCCGTAGTTCCCGCGCTGAATGACGAGTTGCCATTCGTTACCAGGATGATCGTCCTGCCAAGCCTGAATGACATCTTGCGGTTCGTCCGCTTGCGCCGCCGGGCAGAAGGCGCAGAGACCGAGCAGGGTCGTGATAAAAGCCAGGAGGAAAATCAGCGCGCTTTTTCGGGCCACTTCGCAGGTTCCTTCCATTCGCGGAATGTCTGGTACGCCTTGCAGTTGAGGCAAGTGTAAACGATAGTGTCACCCGTGACTAGCGGGCTCGAGCCGTCAAGCCGATGGTTGCAGTCATCCCTCTTTTGGACCGGCCGCGGGTCGTACTTCGCCGGCATCCCGAGCCCGGAGAACGATAGGGTTTGTATGCTCATAGCAAGTCCAGTCGTAGGCTTCGGGGCCGGGCGCTCCGCAGGATGCTTCGCGTTCGCATCCTGGATGCTCGCAGGCGACATTGAGGGTGTTGACATCGAGGCAGTTAGGACAGCCCCACACGCACCCCGTTGGATCGAATGGGTTGGGAGCCTCCAGCACTTCCGATCTGTGCCCGACCCAACCGCATTCTTCGCAGCGCCACTTGTCGCGTTCCATCAGCAGCCATCGTCCAGGTCAGCATTACCAATCGCCCGCTCCGCGGCGGCAATCATAGCGTAGCGCTTCGCAAGATCGAGCGCACTTTGAGGCTCCTGCACCAGAGAGGACGTTTGGAACGACCGCGGAGTAGGCACCGGCGCAACGTCGTGGATCAGGTCTCCAAAGTCGCGAACGCAGTTCTCTGCATCCGACCAATCGGCGCCGGCTACGATCGCGGCCAAAGCTCCGTTCTGTGCGCACGCCTTGTACGCGAATTGGAGCGAGAGTAGCGAGACCGCCTGCCCAGCGTCGAGAACAGGATCACCGGCGCGATACACGCGGTCAGCAGGAACGCCAGCAGCATCGCTCTCTCCGTTGTCATCGCTCATTCCTTGGTCTCCTCCTTCGGAAGTCTAACGCGCGTCGCGCCCGGGAAGTGCGTGCCGCCGGGAGAGACCTGGCTCAGTTCCGTGGACGACAAGTGTTGAACCGAGCCGCCTGGACGCGAATACTCGCTCATCTTGGGCTCGTTGTCCTCGCCGTCCATCAGCGAGTCGCCGGTCATGCTCGAGTCCGGCGTGCCGCGGGCCATGCGCGTCAGCGCGACCGCGGTCACGGTCAGCGCCCCGCGACGCTTGCCGTAGACGAAGTGAGAGAACACGACTGTAGGCGCCTTCCCGTCCGCGGCCGGATACAGGCCGGCGCGAGCATTCTCGCGCTCGTACATGGCCGACATGGCGGCAGCTTCTAGCGCCATCTGGTGCTCGGGGGTGCCTTCGACGGTGGCGGGGTCCTTGACGCCCTCGCCCTCTCGGAGCGCGTTACCGCTGGACATGGCATCGGCCGCGGCCTTGATCGCCTCGTTCGAGCCATATACCGTATTCGGCATAGGTGATTCCTGATCGTGCATGTTTCCTCCGAAGAAACGGTTGAGTATCCGAATATCAGCCGCACAGTCTTGGTTTTGCAACTCTACCCGACGAAATTCAGTTTTATCGGGTAACGGCGGGAAGTCTGCGGCCTTCAGGGAAGCCACAATGTCTCCCGCATAAGGGGTCGGCTTACGGACTACCACGTGGGATGTCGATGGGCCGGGCGGAGCGTTATAGTCGCGGTAGAGCGCAGCCGTGGCGCGCTTCACGGCACGCTCCGCTTTGCGATCAGCAATGACGACTATACAGATAGCCCCGAGAATAATGGCGAGGATGCAGGCGCCGACTACCTCGACCGAGAACAGGAAGTACGCTATCCATTCCATCAGTCGTGCCCCACGCCGTTAGAGTTGTCGAGCGTCTTGCCGATCGCCTCGTCGGCTAGGCGCGCACGTCGCTGCTCGGCCTCCTGCTCCGCGATGTAGTCCTCTTGAGGGATGCCTGGTGCGTGCTGGAGCGTAACCATGAAAATCTCGCCCAGCTTGAGGTCCTGCTTGGCGCCGACCGACTCCACGTCGAGCAGGAGAGTCCCCATAGGGTCGGAGTCCTTGAGCCGGTGGGCATGACCTATGAGCGGGCGCATGATGCCGCGGTCGGCCTGAAGTTGGACCGTTTGCGAACCCCCCTCTTGCAACTGCATCCCGGTGACGCGGAAGTACTGCTTAAAGATCATGTGCGTTTCCTTGGTGTCCCGGGCCGGAGCTCGTCCGGAGTCCGGCAGTCGTGTTTCGTGTCCACGGGCCAGAAGACGGCCCAGGCGCCGATTATGAGTGTTGCGAGCGCGAACCCGCCGATGAGGTAGTCCATCATCTGCCCCTAGTCTTCGGCGGCGCCTTGCGCCGGACGTTGAGCTTGACTCGCTTCGATTTGTCGGCTTTGCGGGACTTGCGCCCCACTTTGCGGGGGGAATCCTTGCCCGTCGCCACGCCTTTAAAGATCGCCATGTTAGAACGGAATATCTAAAATGCAATATCGTCGTCGAGGTCGGCTACCCCTTGGCCCTTAGCCGGCGCAGCTTTCGCTGGTGCTCGCGATTGACTCGGCGCAGCCGTTCGTGGGTTGTCTCTTTCTTTTTGCGAAGCCGGTTGGCGCGGTGCGGCATCTGACTCATTCTTTCCTCCGAGCATCTGCATGGAATCGGCAATGATTTTGGTGCGGTAGCGATCGGTGCCGGTCTCCTTGTCCTGCCACTTCTCGGTCTTGATCCGGCCCTCGACGTAGACCGAGGACCCCTTGTGCAGGTACTCGCCAACGACTTCTGCCAGGCGACCGAAGAACGTGACCGTGTGCCACTCCGTTTCCTCGCGCTTCTCGCCGCTGTTCTTGTCCTTCCAGGAGGTAGAGGTCGCGATCGAGATTTCGGCAATCGCGTTCCCGTCGGGGAGGAACCGGGTCTCGGGGTCGCGCCCGAGGTTGCCCAGGATAATTACCTTGTTCACTGATGCCATGATGCCCTTTCGAGTGAAGATGAGCGGGTTACGTTCCCGCGAACGCCGGCACTAATTTTCTCCGGGCGCCACCACAGTTAACGATTGCGGCTCGTGAAGGCAGTGGTATCCGCTCGTCCCAAAGCGGCTTGGGGGTGCCAGCCCCCCGGGTTCATTCCGACTTGTGAGCCTCGCATAACCCGGAAACAGCATACGCTCACAGACTAGGACAGTCTACTCGGCTTTTGGTTCCTTCATTTGATTTCCCCGTTCGTGACCCATCCATGCCAGCATGTTGGATCGCGGACCTGCGCATTTACAGATGGGTGAAGCGTCAAGTCGTCTAGGCCAGTGCCGCTTGCTTGCCAGCGAGCTACTGGCTCGGCTTCTGCTGGCACGCCACGATCAGCGAACCACAAAAGAATCATGTGCGAGTGGTCCGGCATCGGGCATTCAAACAGCACTCCTTGCGCGTCGGCGAAGCCTTCGGCCTTACCAAGCCCGGTGGCAGAGTAGCGGCGGAAACTTGCATCTAGTTCAATAAGTCTCATTTCTCCCCCTCCCGCTGTATAGCGGCTCCATTGGCAATTTCAATCAGCAGATCTCGGAAAGGGATCGGCGTGGCGTTGCGGATCTTGGTCTTGTCCTTGCCGCCCACCATAGCGGTCATGCCGATGCGCCTGGCCTTTTCATACCCGTGCTTCG
>Ga0116217_10005906_pt1 | contig 10679 bp, 11 predicted proteins | sample Sb_taG_6_FD_89697 | JGI IMG/M metagenome (GOLD analysis project Ga0116217, IMG submission 89697) | Peat soil microbial communities from Weissenstadt, Germany - Sb_50d_4_PS metaG | ecosystem: Environmental > Terrestrial > Soil > Wetlands > Peat | place: Germany: Weissenstadt | collected 2010-09-21 | reverse complement strand
CCGCGCCGGCAGATCGAGCATGCCTTCGATCTAAAGCGCCAATTGAGGAACATCGACAAGATCTTCGCGCGAGTTTTCGAGAAGCCAGCACCAGCAAAACCAGCCCGAACGCGGAAACACTAGGCGTTGATTTTCAGCTCCGGCTTCTGCAGCCAATCCAGGGAAGACCAGGACTACTATGCCGAAACTCACTTACGCTTTGCTGCTCGCGACCTGCTTCTCCCTGTCACTGCCTCGTCGGTTACAAAGCAGACCGCGATTGTGCACCTGAGCGATATCGCCGAGCGCCGGAATCATAAGAAGAAATAGCTAGTGCCCCATCTCTCTATGTTTCTGTTATAACGCCTCGCAAATTGAGCCCTTCGCACTTACATTCGCGATCCGGCCTCAGCCCCTAATGGAAATCGCTGAACGGACGATAGGTCACTAGAGAAGAAGAATGTGTCTCGGGCGATGCGGAATCTGCTTGCCCCAGCGAAAGCTCGTCTCCCAATGCGCAAGATAACTAGAGTGACGTTGCAGCAACCAAAATGACAATGGCGACCCAAAGCGCAGTCGCACCGACCGTGGCGAATAAGCGAATCGACGTTGTGGATCCCGTGTACCGGCAAATTCGCAACCTGGTCTACAAGGTTGCGGGTATTTATAAATCGGAGGACAAACTTTATCTCCTCGCCGACGGCTGCGGGCGACGGATGAAACAGCTCAGAGTGCACACCCCGCGCGAGTACTGGGATCAGCTTACGGCCCATCCCAGCCGCGATGGCGAACTGCGGCAACTGCTGAACGAGATCACCATCGGCGAAACTTGCCTGTTTCGCAGCCAGCCGCAGCTGGACGCGCTGCGGAAAGTCATCTTGCCGGAGATCGTGGGGAAAAAAAACACCGCCGCAATCAAGCGGTTACGCATCTGGAGCGCGGGCTGTTCCACCGGAGAAGAGTCCTATACGCTGGCCATGAACATGCTTGAGGAAAGGGACCGTTTACTAAAAGGCTGGACAGTGGAAATTCTGGCGACCGACCTGAACGACCGTTCCGTCGAAGCCGCCAAGGCAGGCATTTATGGCGACTACGCGCTGCGTAATACCACGGACTACTACAAACGGAAATATTTCTCCATCGTCGACGAGAAAAAACTGCAGGTTCTCCCAGAGGTAAAAAAGCTGATTACATTCAGCCGCCTGAACCTGCAGGACGATTCCAAAATGCTTTTCATGAAGGGCATGGACCTGGTTCTCTGCTGCAACGTTCTGATCTATTTCGACGGCGTCTCGAAGTCGAAAGTGATCAACCACTTTTTTTCCAATCTCAACTATGGCGGCTATTTCTTCCTCGGCACGTCGGAATCGCTGATGAAATTGAATGACCAGTTTCACCTGGTTCATTTTCCAGGAACCATCGCATACTGGAAACCATCGCTCAAGAGTGGCAAGCTATGACCGCATCCGTCACCGCAAGCATTCGCGAGCGCGTGCAGCACATCGAAAGCATGCCCGCGATCCCGGCTGTTTTTCTGCCCTTGTTGAACTTGCTAAGCGGCTCCGGCGAAAACGTGAATGTCGACGAAGTGGTACGCCTGGTCTCTTATGACAACACCATTGCCGCGCAGTGCCTGCGGGTGGCGGCCTCCCCGTTGTTTGGGATGGCGCTGCCGCCGAAATCCATCAAGGCTGCGGTGATCAGCCTGGGTCTGCGGCGGGTGGAAACCATTCTTCTGACCTGCTGTCTGGGGCAGGCTTTCCCCTCGAAGAAATGGGTGCTGGATCCAGCCGTGTTCTAGAGACATTCGCTGGGATGCGCCATGGTATGCCGGAAATTCAGCGAAAAGTTGGGCGCGGCGGACCACGAAAAAGCCTACATGGCGGGACTGCTGCACGACATCGGATTCATGGTGAACTGCCTGGTGTTTTCCCAGGAATTCGCCGCGGCGATGGAACGTGCCCTCCAGGAGGAGATTGCGCTGGACGAGGCGGAACACCTCACCATGGGATTCACGCACTGCGAGACCGGACGGGCGCTGGCAGAACAATGGAAACTGGCGGACGATGTCATCGAGGTGATCGCGCATCATCACGCCATCGAGCAAAGCCAGAAGGCACAGTCACTGGTGGCACTGGTGCACTTGAGCGACCTTCTCTGCCGCATGCGCGGCCTGGGCTACGGATATTACGAGCGGCACAAGGTGGACTTGGTCTCCGACCCGGCGTGGGCCATTCTTCTCAAAGAACACCGTGACCTCGAGGGCGTCGACCTGGTGCGATTCACCTTTGAACTCGACGAAGCCGTCGAAGAGATCCACGCCCTGGTCTCCACCGTGTTTGGCTCAACCCTATCGCCAAGCTGACGCGGCGGAAACAGGCGAGCCGTCCCATTTGAGGAGGCGCCCTCAACTACAAATCTTTACATTCCAGCCTAATTTTGCTGCATCTCACTATTTAACTAACCAGTTAATAAACAGCGTTGGAGGGCAAAGAATATGGAAACTTTTCGCCGGGCTCTGGGTTTATTCCTCATATCGGATCGGAGGGTCCATTTCATGAAAGCTTTTCTTCGGAGCTTTGGTTGGTTTGTTGGAGTAAGCGTCTTGAGCGTGAGCATGGTTGCGCAAACTACTAGCGCAAGCCGCTACGATGCCGCCATCCAGACCAAAATCTCAAAGCAACTTGCGAGTAAGAAAGAATTCCACGACGTCCAGGCCGCGGTTGAGGATGGCATCGTTATCCTGAGCGGCAGCGTGGATTTGTATCAACAAAAGCTGGATGCGGCCAGGAAAATCCGCAAAGCGGAAAACGTGCAGGGAGTACGTAACCTGATTGCGGTCAACGGCAAGAACGTTCCCGACGCCGAACTCACGGCGCAACTCGACCGCAAGCTGTACTACGACCGCCAGGGATACGACAACGCGTTTAATTTCGTCACTGCCTCGGTTGAGAATGGCGTGGCCACGCTCAATGGCGAGACTCGCACAGAGGTTGATCGCGACTCCGCCCTCGCGCTGGTAAGCCATACCCCCGGCGTAAAGGATGTAGTGAACAACACGAAAGTCGCGCCCGTGTCGAATTTCGATGACGACATCAGGATTCGCGCTATGCGTGCCATCTATCACGATTCTGCGTTGGGCCAGTACGCGATTGATCCCGCGAAGCCGATCCGAATCGTCGTCGATCACGGCAACATCAGCCTCTACGGCGTGGTCGGCACTGCGATGGACAAACAGATCGCGGGCATCAGGGCGAGCCAGGTCTTCGGCACCTTCAGCGTAAAGAACAACCTGGAAGTGGCAGGAAAGTCGTAGCCGCAGATTCCAATGGAGGACGGGCGTCCCCGCCCGTCCTGCCGAGCGAAGCGCGGCAGCCACTCACAACCGGTTGATCAAAGCCGCCACATATCCCGCACCAAATCCATTATCAATATTCACCACACTCACATTCGACGCACAGGAATTCATCATCCCCAACAGCGCCGCCACTCCCTTAAAAGACGCGCCATAGCCAACGCTGGTGGGAACGGCAATCACCGGAACGCCGACCAGTCCGCCGACCACACTGGGCAATGCGCCCTCCATTCCTGCGCATACGATAAGCACGCGTGCCCGCGCCAACGTTCCGCGATTCGCCAGCAGGCGATGAATCCCGGCTACGCCGACGTCATACAGACGCTCAACCTCATTGCCCATGATCTCGGCGGTGATCACGGCTTCCTCCGCAACCGGAATGTCGCTGGTTCCCGCCGAAACCACGGCGATAATTCCCTTGCCATACTTCTTTTTGTCACGCTGCAAAACAACAGCCCGCGCCAGTTCCCGGTAGTGTGCCTGGCGCACTTTCTTTCTGACCGCGGAGAACTGCTCTTTGCTGGTCCGCGTCGCCAGGATATTTCCTTCGTGCCGGGCCAACCGCGAAAAGATTGTCGCCAACTGCGTCGGCGTCTTACCTTCGCCAAAGATAACTTCAGGCATGCCAGCGCGCAACGCGCGATGGTGATCGACCTTGGCAAATCCCAGGTCTTCAAACGGCAAATGCCGCAGCCGTTGCACGGCCTCGTCAGGAGAAAGTTTCCCCGCACGCACCTGCTCGAAAAGTTTGCGAATGGATTCAGCGTTCAAAGAAGCACTCAGCAATAGCCCTTGCGGCAGCGGTTCCAGCGCAAAGGCATTTGAACCCAGCTTGGGTCAATCTAGATTAGCATTCCCTTCGGTTGCGCACTGATTGCGCGCGTCACGCCGACTAGAACTCGACGCGCAGGGCGACTTGGCCCGTGCGGTTGCTGGCGTTCTCTGCAGTTTGAGGAGCACTCAGGACGCCAAAGGTGGGATCGTCGATTTGCGTGGCGGGAGGAGCGAAGTTCGCGTGGTCGCGCACACTGGTAAATTCTAGGGTTCGCCGCTGTGACTCGAGGCACACGGCTTCTTGCGGCTTCCGCGAACCTTTCGAACAACTTCAAAGCAGGTCTGGCGTGCCTTGCCCGGATCGTCGATGCGCGCCAGGAACAGATGCCGCAGCACGCTGCGGCTTACGCATCCCCGGAGATATGCATCATAGAGCTGGCTGCCCAGCGTATAGCCCAGCTTCTGGGCGAGGGCGTCGAACCGCGTTCGATCGCTGTGTAGCGCATCGTGCATGAGCCGTTCACAAGCCGCTCGCGAAAATTCGCAGGCCTCTTGATCGCTGATGGCAGGCCGAGCGGGATACAGCACTCGTGACCCAAAGTAAGCTAACGCATGTTCGAGCGTCCGCGCATAAAACCGGTCGATGGGATCGCCAGCCGCAACCCCGTGGCCGTTTCGGCGCAACGGCAAGCCACGGCAGGCGTGATGCAAAAAGCGCGAAGCCTCTTCAGCAGCACACGTCATTTGAAATTCGCGAACATAAAAGACATTGATCGCCGGCAGATAAACGCTGCCCCGCGCCTCGACCTTTCGCAGCATCGCTTCGATTCTCTCCGCTTCGCCGGTCACGCGGGAGAGCAAGCGCCGCAAGCGCGCATCGGAAGAACCACAATGCACTTCAGGCAGCAGATCGATCAGAAACTTCGGCTGCGTCCCGTTGTGCGACGAGTAGCGGTCCACATCGAGGAACCGCAACAGGCTATCGATCAGGTTATAGATCGTGGGCCCGAGATCCGGCTTCTGCTCGCCTTCCTGATTCCACCGAGACAGGCAGAGTCGGTAGCTCTCGTATTTTTCCAGCGGCGTAGAGTTGAACACGCAGACCACGTCATCGCTCACACGAACGGCTTCGACTCGCTCCTGCTGTACCTCAGTCGCCTGCCAATACAGTGCGTCCACGTTCTGCAATACGGTGAGCACGCTTTGGCCCGGTAATCGTCCGCGCAGCATTCGCGGTAGATGTTGAGGCGCGAGATGAGATTCCCCAAACAGCACCAGGATCACGGCGTGGGGATGACGCAGATGAATCTCCGCAATCTTGTCCCCTGCATGTCTGTCTCGGGCGTGGATCTTACGCAGGTCTTCGCGCGGCTCACAATCCAATCCATAGACTGCGTCGGCGTGTTCGCGGGCGGTTACCAGCAATTCGTAAAAGGGGGGCCACTCATAGTTCCAGTCGAGATCGAAACGAATGCGCTGGCGGAACTCGTCTTCATCGATCTCCCGCCGCCACCATTCTTCCAGGATGTGTTGATGGCGCGAAAAAATCGTTTCCACCCCGAGCACAACCGGACGGTCTCCCGGCTGCGCCCGCTGTTCCAGCAGAGTCGCGGCAAATCGTTGCGCCGGGGGCAGCGCGTGATAATCGCCGATCAGGATCACGTCGGCCGCTCCTGCCATCGTGGTCAGCTGCTGGCTATCGATGACCGACTCGTAAGAGCGGAAGGCATTGCTGAAGTCCCGCAGATATTTGCGACGTCCGCTGGAATCGTTGGCGCGAACCTCGCGTTCGACCGATGCCAGCGCGTGCATCTGCGCGGCGTTGCGGCGGGATCCCAGATTCGTCTGCGTAGCCATAAGTCGTCGTCAGTCGTTGGTCCTTGGTCGTTTGCCAAACTCGGTTCGTAGGCCGCCTGGCTAACGACCAACGACGAACGAATAACCACTGCTTGACTTGCCCGTCGCCCGCTCCCTATGCTCACCCTGTAGAGACGTAGCTAGCTACGTCTCTACAGAAAGATTTCAATCAAAAGATTCGAGGAGCCATTGCCCAACCTTCCGCCCGAGAACCTGACGGTCGGCACCACCGGAGCCAGCGGGTCTTTGTTTCTTAAACATCTGCTAGCCACAGTCGAACGTGACAAACGCGTCCATACCGTGAACTTCATCGCCTCCGACAGCGCCCTGCGCGTCATGGCCGAGGAACTCGGACTCCGCGGCCGCAGCAACCTGGTCAGCCAAATACTGGGCAAAGCCTCGCGCAAAATTCATCAGCAGTCCAACGCCGACATCGGAGCCAACATCGCCAGCGGCTCCTATCCCGCCGACGCCATGGTCGTCATCCCGTGCAGCGTGGGCACGCTGGCCCGCATTGCCAACGGCATCGCCTCGCATCTGATCGAGCGCGCCGCCGACGTTTGCCTCAAAGAGCAGCGGCCGTTAATTCTTTGCGTGCGCGAGACCCCGCTCAACAAAATCCACATCCGCAACATGTACCGTGCCGCCGACGCCGGCGCTACCGTCTTCCCCCTAATCCCAACCTTCTACAATCGCCCGGCAAGCTTGGATGCCATGGCGCGCGAATTCGTCAACCGCGTCCTCACCCACATCGGCCTGCCCCAGTCCAACGCCTACCGCTGGAACGGCTAAGCTTTTTCAGTTAGCGGCCGTCATTTAACGATCTTCCATGGAAGAGATCGGATACTTGTCGGGGATACTTCAAGTGTAGAAACACGGAGGTGCCGGGGACGAGATGACTACGGGACATGTCCCCCGGAGCGGGGCAAAGTGGCTTGAGTACACGCTTGTCTTCTTGTAATTTATAAGTTACAATGAGAAGTGCTGGAAATCCGCCGTTATCTGAACGGATCGGGCAAAGATGTTTTCGGCGCGTGGATGTCGGGGCTACAGGACGATCGGACCAAGGCCAAGATAGTCGCCCGATCGATCGCCTGTCTCTGGGAAACTTCGGCGATGGTAAGTCTCTAGGCAATGGCTTGTTCGAACTGCGGATCGACTGGGGGCCAGGCTACCGAGTCTATTACGCGCTGGCGGGCAAAGCTTGCGTGTTGCTGCGTCTCGGCCTGTCATCCTGAGGCGGCGGAGTCCTTGGCGCAGCCGAGGACTCCCAACGAAGGATCTGTGCACTTCCGCGGTTAGTGTCGCGGAGGCCAGTTGCATAGATCCTTCGCCCCACAAAGAACGTGGGCCTTAGGATGACAGCGCCGGCGGACAGGGATCGGAAAAGGACATCATGAAACGCAAAACTAGCGTATCCCACGACGAAGCTACAATTCGTGAACTACGCAAGAATCCGGAGTTCGCCGCGGAATACCTCCGAGCCGCGTTGGAGGATACCGATGAGCCGAGCGTGCTTCTGATCGCGCTGCGTCGCGTCGCGGAAGCCCGAGGCGGCATCGCTAAGGTAGCCAAGGCTGCTGGCATCGAACGCGAAAGCCTGTACCGTGCCTTATCGGTTCGCGGAAATCCGCGTCTTTCCACTCTGGTGGCCGTGACCAGGGCCGTAGGACTGAAACTCACGGTTGAAGCCTCACAAACGTAAAGCGAGGGCATGCTTCGTTGCGGGAGTTGCTGCGCTTACCGCCTAGGAAACGTCCCTTCCATCCCCGGATTTCTGTCCGCCTTCCGAATTGCTAGAAGCTTTGTGGTCGGGTGGGTGACACCTCGACAATCTGAGACCTACACCTCGAAAACCGTCGAGATTGTGGGCCGAGCGAAGGGATCAGGGCTCTTGTAGGAACGTCTCAACCGTCCCCAGTACAGACCCGGATTCAACAAACCCGCATTCGAAACTGGTCCAAAGCAGTCGGGTGATTTCTTTTTGGTCAAGCCCGAACTTCGATAGGGCGACCGCAACGATAGCTACTGCATCCTTGCCATGGATCATCTGAGCATCTGGAACCTTCGCATATGATGCCTCGACGGCGTTAACGCGATTCTGCAGTTCGCTGAGTCGGGTTAGGCTCACGCCTGCATTCTGAAGCAACGCGCGAAAGAAGCCTTGAAAATCGAGCGACATACCATCGGCATCCACCGTTAGATATTTCGCAACGTCTGTCTTCTGAAATGGAAGATCCAGCAACTCAAGTTCGGACATCAGGCGCGTGGCGCCGAGTCTTCGACCGTGCTGATTCACGGCCTTCAATATTTTGCTCGCTGTGATCTTCTCGGTGCTCAAGCCTAGGCTTAGAACCTTGTCTAGGCATTCCTCTCGAAGGATGTAGCCTTCCAGGTCTCTGTTGTCAGTCAGCCAGACCCGAGAAGGAACTGGGCGCTCTAGGACCCTGTCCCAATCGGCATCCGCGAACATCCGAATTCGAACATTCACACCACCCAGAAGCTCGGCGAAATGAACAACTCGTCCTCTCTCGCCCCCTGGTCGCTCCGGAAGTTCTACACAGGCTATCTCACGTATCAGAGCGTTTGAATGCAATCGTTGACCCAGGAGCCAAGTTAGGAAGAGCCGGTCGCGTGTCCCTTCGACATACAGCTCCTTCCTGGAGCGATCCATTAGGTGCGCTGTCAGGACTGCATCAGGGTGACGTCGGAGCATTGTTGTCATCTACCGAAGTTCTACCATCGCTTCCGGAAAGGCTGCGACAACGTCTGGTGAATGAGTAGCAAAAATGAACAACGGGTTGGCTCTCGAAGCACATTGCACAAGAGCAGGTATTAATTGTCGCTGCCATGCTAGGTGCATCGACATCTCAGGCTCGTCAATGGCTATTATCGTTCCGGTTCGTCGCGTTACGAGGGCCGCAACCATTAAGAATAAGAGGTGAAACTCACCAGTGCTGAGCTGATTCTCCCGGAGAGTTTGCCCGCCCTTAGTTTGGATTTCGAGGCCATCCTTTGGGTGTATCGAGATTGATTTGTCCGGCGCAAGAAACTCCCTCATGAGGCGTTCGAATGTAAGGAGTCGATCAGCTACCAGCGCTCTTTCAGCTGCACGTGATTCCAACTGCTCCGCATAGGAGCCGAGGACAGTCAAGGCGTGGCTGCGTCTTTGACCCCTTCTACGCGAAAGGGCGTCTAATTGGGTCATTATCTGTCCGTAATCCCACTTGTCAGGCTCTAGACCGAATCGAGCATTATCTTGGCTCGAAAGATGAATCCTCTCAAAACGATTGCGCAAATCATTTACTTCATAAACAGGCTGTTCGTTGGCAGTTAGGCGTTCAATGATTCGCGAAAACAGGTCTGGTTCGTTGGTCGAAAAGAATGTTCGGTAATTGATCTGTGCCTCTTGGACGAATCGCTTGACTCGCGACGCAAGGTTCCCGCCGTAGGTCCTGGCCTTCGCCTTGGGGTTGTGGTGCGCCGTCCGGCCAAGCAAACCACTTCGCAGAAGCACATCACGTCGCAGAATACGATTGCCGTGCGGATCTATGACAACCTCATCGTCGCCCACTTCTTGCAAGGTATACAGCCGCTCGGTGTCGATAAATTCAAATGCGAGAGTCTCTGTCCGTTTGAAAAACAAGTCGCGGAACTCAGCGACCTGAGAACTTTGCTCATCCGACAACGGGCCTGGGCGTTTCGGATTTAGAAGCACATCCTTGTCGGCGTATCGCACTTCGAGTGCCGACAACCGCTTTTCCTTTACGGCTTCGACCCTTAGTACGTCGCCAGTGTCGAATTTAAGAGAACAATTGGCGAAGGGGACGCTCCGGAACTCGTCAAAGTCCAGGCGCAAAAGCCCGTCGAGCATTCGCAGTATAGTAGTCTTCCCCACGCCATTTCTCCCGTGGAGGATCACTAGAGAAGGGGCACTGTCCCCTTCCTTGGGGACTGGGAAGTGAATTGTGTGGGTCAATTCGCCAAAAAGACCGCTGATCTCGAATTCTCTTAGCTGCATGAAATATTCCTGGTCGGCGTAATGTTCTTGGCTGTCGCGCCCAATTATCCACTCCGCCGTCGGCAATTGTCACGAGAATTTAACGAACTCGCCCCGCTGAGAGCTCACTTCGCAAGAGGCATTGCACTTCTCGGCCATAAGGGGGCCGGCTCACTTGTTCTCGGTCTCGGCAGCGAAGCGGCTGCCCCATCTTTGCGTTTGCGAGGCTGTTAAGAAACTCGGCGGGTGGCCCGAACTGTCGCGTTCATTCTTGCTCTGTAGGGTGGCCTTCCAAACTTCGCTTGGGCGGGGCTTTCCCGAGGCGCGGTCAACAAGACCTGAGCGGTATCATGGGCGAACACTTCTCCCCATGGCAGCGGGGGCGAACATGGCTGACGCTTATGTGGCGGGTCGGTGCCAGGGCCAAGACGGGCGCGAGTACAACCCAGGACACGAACTTAAGCAATAGTATGCGCCTGATCATTTGCGCACCGCCTTGCGGACTGCCATGAACATGACGACCGTGATCCCAGCGGTCATAAACATCCAGATTGCTACAACGAGGCTTCCGGCAACCGCCATTTGACTCATTTCTTCTCCCCGGCCTGCGTGTTGCGTTTCAGATTCTCTGTGTGTCTAAACTTTCGCACGATGACCGACGGGAGCACATCACGAGATGCAGTGCTTTTTTGCTACCACGAGAGACTTGCAGGT
>Ga0116217_10005902_pt1 | contig 10684 bp, 8 predicted proteins | sample Sb_taG_6_FD_89697 | JGI IMG/M metagenome (GOLD analysis project Ga0116217, IMG submission 89697) | Peat soil microbial communities from Weissenstadt, Germany - Sb_50d_4_PS metaG | ecosystem: Environmental > Terrestrial > Soil > Wetlands > Peat | place: Germany: Weissenstadt | collected 2010-09-21 | reverse complement strand
GCCGATCGACGCGATCGCCGCGGGCACGCCGAGCTGGGCGCTGGCCGCCAGGCCGGTCGCCATTCCATGCCGCGCCAGGGCTGCTGCGAGCGCATGGATCACCACGTTCAAGACCACCAGCACGCCCGCGAGCGCGAGCAGCGAGGGATGGCCGACCAGGCCGCTGAGATCCAACCGCGCGCCCAACACGACGAAGTAAAGAGGAACGAAGAAGCCGTCGGCGACGCCCCGCATCTGCGTCGACAGGCGTTTGGGCCCGCCGATCACCGCGACCATCAGGCCGGCGCCGAAGCCGGCGATCAGCACGCTCGTGCCGCCCTTCTGCGCGATCCAGGCGAGCACGAACAACACGAGCAGCGAGAGGCGCAGGTCCAGTGCCCAGTGGCGCTGCTTGGACAGGTGGCGCACGCGCTGGACCCATTCGTGGCCGGCCAACAAACGCGCCGTGACGAGCAGCGCCAGCGCCACCAGCGCCACCAGCGCGCCGGCGAGCGCGGCGTGGCCGACGCGCCCTGGCTGCAGCACGATCGGGACGGACACGATCGTGACGACGTCCGCGAGCGTCACCTGGGCCATCAGCGTCATCACCTCGGGGCCACCGATGCCGAGCTCTTCGATCGCCGGCAACAGCACGGCGGCCGAGCCCGAGGCGAGCAGGACGGCGTAGATCGCCGCGTGCCCGGTCCCCGCCACGTACGCGGCGAGCAGGCCGCCGGGCACCGACAACAGCGCCACGATCCCCGCCAGCAGCGCGCCGCCGCGCAGCGACGCGAACAGGCGGCGGTCGCGCAGCGGCAGGTTCATCCCGACCGTCAGCATCAGCATCGCAAAGCCGATTTCGCCAAGGAACGAGACTGTGACGTCGGTCGGGTCGACGACGTGCGCGACGGTCGGCCCGACGAGGATCCCCGCGATGATCTCGCCGGCCACGATCGGCACGAAGCGGCGCTCCCCGAGGCCCAGCAGCGGGCCGCCGAGGCCGGCCAGCACGATCACCGCCAGTGTTCCGAAGCTCATGGCCGATCACGCTATGCCTTTGCGCGACAACCCGGTGGTCGTGTTCACGGGCATCCGTTGTTTTCCACGACGGATCCAGTTGTTTCCCCGCTGGCTGACGCCCTGGCGCAGGGCTAGCGTGATGCCATGGTCGCGCACATCCGTCTCGCTCGTGAGCCCGGACAGGACTCGACCGAGCTCCCCTCGACCGAGCTCCCGGCAGAGGTCCCCATCATGGTGCTCGTGGCGGCCCAGCATCCGATGATGCGCCATGGGCTGTGCCAGCTGCTGGAGTGCGAGCAGGACATCGCGGTGAGCGCTGTGACCGACGGCGCGAAGTCGCTGCTCGACGAGGCAGGTCACGGCAAGCCAGACGTGGTGGTGCTCGATCGCAACGCGTCCGACGGCTCGAGGATCGCCACGATCGCGCAGTTGCGCGCACGAGCGCCGAAGACCCAGGTCGTGGTGCTGACGGCCGACGACCCGCCCACGTTCGTACAGCGGGCCCTGACCGCCGGCGCGCTGGGCCTGGTAGAGAAGGACGCAGCCGACCAGGAGCTGGCGCCCGCGATTCGCGCGGCGGCGCGGGGCAAGCGGTACGTCAGCCCGCGCGTGGCCAGCGGCCTGGAAACGCTGCAGCGCACGCGCACCGACGAACGGCTGACCCCGCGCGAGACCGAAGTCCTGGAGCTGATCGCGCTCGGCCACACGAACGTGGAGATCGCGCACAAGCTGGCGCTGTCGCCGCGGACGATCGAGACGCACCGCGCGCACATCCACAGCAAGCTTGCGCTGCAGACACGCGCCGACCTCGTCCGCTACGCCCTGCGCCACGGCCTGCTGGGGGTCAGCGACCCTGGTAGTTAGGGTCGGTCGAGAACCCATAGCATGCAGCCATGAGCGCACCCGACCCGGCCGCCAAGCTGCGCGTGGTGATAGCCGGAGGCGGCGTCGCGGCGCTGGAGGGGGCGCTGGCTGTGCAAGCGCTTGCGGGCGATCGTACGACGACGACGGTGATCGCGCCCAACGGCGAGTTCTTCTACCGGCCGCTGGCCGTGCGCGAGCCGTTCGCCTATCCGCCGGCCCGGCGCTACGAGCTCGCGTCGATCGTGCGCGACGCAGGCGCAGAGCTCGTCGTCGACGCGCTCGAGTGGATCGACCCGGTCGGGCAGGTCGCGCACACCGCGGCGGGCGCCGCGCTGGAGTACGACGCCCTGCTGCTGGCGCTGGGAGCCACGATCAGGCCGCGCTATGAGCACGCGCTGACGATCGACGACCGCCGCCTGGACGAGACCCTGCACGGGCTGGTCCAGGACGTTGAGGAGGGCTACACCCACAGCCTGGCCTTCGTGTCGCCCGGCCGGATGGCGTGGCAGCTGCCGATGTACGAGCTGGCGCTGATGATGGCCACGCGCGCGTATGACATGAACATGGACCTGGAAACCACCCTGATCACACCCGAGGACGCCCCGCTGGCGATCTTCGGCGCCGCTGCCAGCGCCGCCGTGGCGGAGCTGCTCGAGCGCGCCCGCATCAAGACGATCAACTCAGCCTACGCCGAGATTCCCCGCTCGGGGGAGATCGTGATCAATCCAGGCGATCGGCACCTGAAGGTCGATCGCATCGTGGCGCTGCCCGAACTGTACGGACCGCCGGTGCGCGGCATCCCGCTGGCAGAGCACGGCTTCATCCGCGTGACGCCCTACGGGCAGGTGCCCGATGCCGGCCCGGTGTACGCGGCCGGCGACGCGGTCGACTTCGCCATCAAGCACGGCGGGCTGGCCTCGCAACAGGCCGACGTGGCGGCGCTCTCGATCGCGGCCATGGCCGGCGCACCGGTCACCCCCGAGCCGTTCAATCCGGTGATCCACGGAATCCTGCTGACGGGAGGCGCGCCGCGCTATCTGACCGCGAAGATCACCGGCGGCCAGGGGTTCAGCTCGGAGATCACCGACACCCCCACCTGGTCTCCGGCGAGCAAGATCGCCTCCAAGTACCTGGCTCCCTATCTCGATCGCCAGGACCACGAGGCGGCTGGCGCGGGCTCCTGACCCGCGACATCCGTCAAACACCGACGCCGTCATCTCAAGCTCCTCGCGCCGGGCGTCGATGTTTGCCCGAGCTGCGCATTGAGAATCAACCCCTGACAGGGATGTCGGAAGGTGTTGACGACCGTAACCGAAGGATCGGCAAGGATGCCCAACGACCACTCGCACACAGCACCGGCGGCCGGGAGGCGTGCGCGAGGCCTGGCAGCCCGCGCGCTGGCGCTGGCGGCGCTTGCAGCTGCGCTGCTGTGCGTGTACGCCGCGACCGCCGGCGCCGACGTCGTCGTGGATCAGGCCACGCACACCCGCTTTGGCATCGTTCCCACGCTCGCGCGCTCCAGCTCGGGCGCACCCGCGCTCGCCCACGCGCACGCGCTCACCCCGTTTCAGGGACCGGCGTGCGACGCCGAGGGCGAAGACTGCACGAAACTCAGCTACAAAGGCGGCCCGGTCCAGCATGGCGAGACCGACTACCTGTTCTTCTGGGCTCCCGCCGGCCATACGCTTCCCAGCGAATACGTATCGGGAATGCAGACGTGGCTGAGCAAGGTGGCAGCCGCCGACTACAGCCCCACCAACCAGTTCGCGGTCGACCAGCAGTACTACGACCTGTCGGGACCGGGAGGCACCAAGCGCTTCGTGCCCTACGCGGTCGAAGATGCCGGCACGGTGCGCGACAGCGACCCGTACCCGACGAGCGGCTGCAAAGACGAAGACGGGAAAGGCGCTACAGCCGTTTGCCTGACCAATGCACAGCTCGTCGAAGAGCTGTCGAGCTACGTCACCGCCCACGACCTCCCTACGGGCATCGACGTGGAGTACTTCGTGCTGACGCCCGAAAACGTGGGCAGCTGCTTTGACTCGGGCAGTACGGAATGCTCTTACACGAGCTACTGCGGCTACCACTCCTACGCCGGCTCGGGCAGCTCGCAGATCGTCTACGCGGACATGCCCTGGGCCTACAAAGTCCCGGGCTGCGACGTCGGCGAAGCATTTGGCGCCGGGTACCCCAACGCCGACTTCATCGACCCCGTGGTGAGCGTGTTCAGCCACGAGCTGAGCGAGACGATGACCGACCCCAACCTCGACGCCTGGATCCAGGAAGGCGGCGCTGACGGCGGCTATGAGATCGGCGACAAGTGCGCCTACATCTACGGGTCGGGCGGCTACGGCTCGCTCAGTGGCCTGAGCTTCAACGGCAGCGGCTACTGGAACCTGGCCCTGGAAGGCAACGACTACCTGATGCAGCTGGAGTTCGACAATCGCCTGGCCAACTGCGCGTTGACGGATACCGACACGCAGCCCACGGTGTCGGTGGCGGTCGTGCCCACCTCGCCGGCGCCTCAGACACCGGCAAGCTTCACGGCCAAAGTCGAAGATGCCGCCGGGGTGAACAGCATCGAATGGAACTTCGGCGATGGAACGACCGCTTCTGGCGCAAGCGTCGAACACACCTATGCGACGCCCGGCGCCAAGACCCTCACCGTGCTGGTCACCGACGAACACGGCAACGAGAAGCGGGTCACCGAACACCTCAAAATCGCGGGCACGCCGCCCACGGCGGCCTTCGCCGTCACGACCGGATCGCCCACGGCGGGGCAGCCCATCTCCTTCGACGCCTCCCCATCCAGCGACACCGACGCGGCGATCACCTCCTATAGCTGGAGCTGGGGAGACGGCACGGCGAGCGGCAGCGGCGTGGCGCCCACCCACTTTTACGCGACCGCGGGCGCGTACACCGTGACGCTCACCGTCACCGACAGCACGGGCGCGAGCGCTCAGGTCTCTCATGAAGTGAACATCGCGGCCGCGGCCAGTGGTGGCGGTGGTGAAGGCGGCGGCAGCGGGGGCTCTGGCGGCGGGGGCTCTGGCGGCGGTGGCAGCTCCGGCGGGGGAAGCAGCTCGGGGGGCGGCAGCAGCTCTGGCGGCAGCTCGGGTGGCGGCAGCTCGGCGGCGGGGGGCTCCAGCGGGGCGAGCGCGGCCTCGAGTGTCACCGGCGCGACGAGCGGAGCGGCCACCGGCAAAGGCCCCGGCACGACGAACGCGAGCAAGACCGCCGCGCGCTGCAAGACGGTGGTGCGGCGTGTGCACGGCCACAAGCACAAGACCAGGATCTGCGCCAAACCGAAACTCGCGTCGAAGACAAAACCGAAGGCAAAGAGTGGCAAGCGGAGCTGAGCACGCACGCCCGCGCTTACCTGACTGCCCAGGGACGTTCAGAAGGCGCATGGCGCTTCTACGGCCGGTCGAGTTCCAGGCGACAGAGCAAGCTGTGATCCTCGAAGGCTAAGGCTCGTGGATGGGCGCGCCCGAAGGCTTCACCAAGTGAGCGACCTCTTCCTTCATCTGATCCCGAGCCTCATCGCCAATGACTTGATCGATCCCGTGAAGGAGCCACTCCGTTTCTTTGAATCGCTGTTCGAGCCAGATCCTGGCGATCGTAGGCTGGCCTCCCGTGAAGTCCTGGTACGGCACTTTGACGATCACGACCCACGGATACGTCGCCGCCTCCAGCTGAGTGAGCCTCGGCGCGCACACGACCCGCGTGGTCTCTCCGAGCGGCACGAGCTTTGACTGGACGCTGCTCCCTTCCATCGCGCCGATGCGCTGTCCGCCGGCCGTGATCAGCGCCGGGAGCACCACCGCGAGCCCGTTGCCGACGTTGCGGAGAGGGACGGCGATGTTCATCCGCCGATGAGATGAACGCAGAAGCCGTCGCTGAGTGGTGTCAGAGTGCCGCTGAGCGCAGGCTAATAGAAGCAACCGCAGGGAGCACAGCCGTCGAGCGCTGGAACATCACCGACGCCGGGGGCAGGTTCATAAGCAACGACCTGGACGCTGAGCGCTCACCTGATCGCGACGCGCGCAGAGTCGCATCGTCGGCGCATTAGGGAAGTTCCGTTAAGGCAGCAAGTTCGCGAGCCTGAACGTTCGCTCACGCGGATAGCCGGGATCGCCACTAGAGTGCCGCCCGTGTTCGCTCAGATCCTGCCAGGGTTCCGCGAAGTCCGAGGGCCGCTCGCCTCCGGGTTCCTCTGGCTTCTGCTCGGTTATCTCATCTTCCATGGGGACGTCGCAAGCGCCCACGGAAAAGTCAGGGATGTCGTAGAACTCGGGAGGAAACTCAACCCCGCCGCCCTCGCCGTGGCCGCCTCTTTCGTCGCCTATCTGCTCGGATCGCTATCCGAAGACCTATTCAGACGGACGCTGATCTCACGAGTCCGTCGCCGCGTCTCATTTAACATTGACAGTGCCAGAGCACCAGAGGCCAGGGAATCTCAGGTGTTCGCAGATACGAGCGAGTCATTTCGCGAGACGCAGGTCGTGCGACTGGAAAACGAGGCAGACAAGCTAAGTGCGGAGAGCGATCTGCGCTTGGCGATCCTTCCACCCCTAGTCGCTCTCATCCTTTTCTTGACTATCAATGAAAGGGCGTTGTGGCTACTCGGGCTTGTCTTCGCCGCAGGGCTTGGCGCTCAAGTATGGCTCCGGACTCGGGACTACCTGATAGCGCGTGAATCGCTATTCAGTCTTCGGCGGGACGTAGGCATCCCGCCGGCAAGCGCAGCCGAGGCAGAATCCCGCGACGACGCACCAAAGCCAGATGTGAAGCTCGGGGTGCTTGATTTCGCTCGCAAGGGCACGACCTTGTTGAATCGCGGAGAGGTTTCGACCATGACGAAGCCGAGGAATGGGCGGACGAGGCATCAGCATTTGTGCGCGCTTACGAGCCCGACAGAGCACCGCCGTTTCTGCGCATTGAGGGAGATGGCGCGCGCGACATGCTCGAAAAACAGGTCGCAGTGCTACAAGATATCGCTAGCTTCTACTGATCCTGCACAGCGTAGGGCGTTTAGGCCGGCAGGCGCACCATCTTCGGCACGCCGGCGAACTGCGGCTCCGAACCGTCGGGCGCAGCATGCCGAGACGTGCTGCTCAATCGGGGCCGAGCGTCCACGCCCGCATTCGGCGACGTGTCGATGACGACCGAGCCAACGAGCCTGTCGTCATCGACACGTCGGGCGCGGTCAGAGTGCGATGAGCTGCCGAACAGCGGCCACGAGCGCCCCAATCGTGGCACCGGCAAGGATGCCGTGAGAGGCCGTGATGCTGACGTTGAAGCCGATGATGACGACGACCGGGAACAAGACCGCGATCAGCATCGTCTCCACCACAAATCGACGCCAGGCGATCAAGGCGGGAGAGGGACCTCGGTTCGGCTCATTGGTACTCATGCGTGGTTGCCCCCCTTTCAAGTCCGTTCTGCAAGAAACTTTGCGAGCTTTATCGGCTTCCCTCGAACAGAGGTTTAGATCCGGCAAGTTGGCTAAAGCAAAGCGTCACGCGCTCATTGCCAAATCGCGACACGGCCCGGATCGCGACGTCGCCGGCGTCCGATGCGTCGGCATGAGCACCCAGATGGGCGTACGCTGGAGAGCATGGCCGTTCCCGCAGAGGGCTACCAGCTCAAGCGCATCTCGCCCAAGGCCTACGAGCACCCGGCCGACCGCGCGGCGACGGCGGCGCTGAAGGCGATCCCCCACCTGGACACGGTGGTGCGCAAAATCATCGAGTTTGGCTACGAGCGCGCGCTGCGCCGCGGCGTGCTGGGCTCGTCGGTGCGCCTGGGCGAGGATCAGCTCAGCGACGTGTGGCATGCGCACGCGCGTGCGTACGCGACGCTGGACATGGAGCCGGCGCCGGACCTGTACCTCACCCAGTTCCCGATCGCCAACGCGCTGACGGTGGGGGCGGGACGCCCGCTGGTGGTGGTCAACTCCGAGCTCGTCCAGCTGCTGGACGCCGAGCAGCTGCGCGGCGTGTTCGCCCACGAGGCGGGGCATGTCCTGTCAGACCACGTGCTCTACCGCACGGCGCTGGTGATCCTGCTGCGCATCTCCTCGCTGCCGGGCGTGCCACTGCCGCTGCTGCCGCTGAAGGCCGCCCTGATGGAGTGGTTTCGCGCGGCCGAGCTCAGCTGTGACCGGGCGGCCGCGCTGGTGGTGCGCGACCCGCTGGCGGTGTGCCGCACGCTGATGGTCATCGCGGCGGGCGCAGAGGCAGCCAACCTGGACCTCGACGTGTTCATGAAGCAGGGCCAGGACTACCGCGAGAAAGCGTCGCCGTTCGACCGCTTCTCACGGCTGCTGGTCGACCTGAACCTGACGCATCCGATGTCGGTGCAGCGCGTGCACGAGCTGATGACGTGGGTGCGCTCGGGCGACTACGACCGCATCTCAGACGGCGAGTACGTCACTCGCGACGAGCCGTCGAGGCCCCGTGCGGAGGCGGGCGACGCGGTCGCCCACTACGCGGAGCGCTTCCGCGACACGTTCAAGGACCTCGGCGAGTCGATCGATCAGGCGGGCAAGCAGCTGAGCGACTGGTTGCGCGCCACCCGCGACGGCGACTGAGAGATTCTCAGCCGTGGCGCGGCCCGGGAACGCGCGAGCAACGCTTCCCCGGGCCGCCAGCCGACGGTGGTTATCGGGGACTCAGGGCTGCGGGAAGCCGAAGCCGTTGACCGGCCACGGCTGCAGGTAGGCGCGATAGCTGTTCACACCGGCAGGGAACTGGGCGTTGTAGAGCAGCTGGCCCCACGGGCTGAACACCGAGAAGTAGGGCAGCGCCCCCCAACCGACGGCCAGGTCGCCCCGATCGGTGGTCTGCGCGTTGCCCTGCGACGGCGCTGAGAGGCCCTCGGGCTGGTCGTCGGATTTGATCAGCGTGGCCGTGTGGTCGAACGGGTTCAGCCACACGTATACGGCGCGGCTGGAGGGCAGCAGCGGCGTGCCCGAGGAATCGTTGTCGAAGAACGAATACAGGCCCCCGCCGAGCGCCTCGGGGTCGTGCTGCCAGGCGAAGATCTCACCCGTACTGTCGAGCGTCTGGCCGGGAGCGGCCTGGAGCTTGAAGCTCGAGTCCTTGCCGCCGAGCTGCCAGATGATGTTGCCGCTGTGGCGGTCGACCTTGTATGCGGTCCACGTGTTGCGGGCGTCGATCAGCAGGTTGCCGTCGACGTCGAGCTTGACGGCGTTGATGTGAAACCAGTCCCACGGCGTGCTCGGCGAGGCGGGCAGCGGCTGCTCGCTCTGGCTGAAGGGCACGTGGTCGGCGCTGTTCCACTGGAGGAGCACCTGGCCGGTGGCGATGTCGATCTCCTGGACCACGCCGTTGATGACGGTCTGGTCGGCAGGCCCACCGATCGAGGACAGATCGGCGGTGGCGGTCGTGTAGGAGAGGATCAGCGCGGTGTTCTGCGGCGTGATCAGGAACTCGTGCCCGTCTGCGCTGAGGCCGTTGCCGGCGTTGACCGTGGCGATCGGCTGGAAGTTGGTGTTGTAGATGTAGTCGCTGCCGCTGGACAGGCCGCCGAGGCCGGTGCCCTGCCACCACGTCAGCACGGGCCGGCCGAGGTAGGTCTGCTCGCGGAAGTCAGCCGCCTCCTGGCCCTGGGGCACGGCGTGGAACCACACGACGCTTCCGTTGGGGGCAAGGATCTCAGGACCGTTGGCGTAGGTGCTCTGATCGCCGAACGGTGAGGTGAAGAAGTCCTCTCCCTGACCGATGAACGGCGACGAGGTGAGGACGGTCACCGGCGGAGGCGACGTGGGCGCGGCGAGCGCGGGGGCGGCCGAGACCAGGCCGGCCGGGACGGCCGTGGCGAGGACGAGGACGGCACCAGCCAGCAGGCGCCTCCATCGCGGCGGGTGGCTGCGCGGGGCGTAGGACGGGGGGTTGTGAGACATGGGTTGTGGTCCTTTCTGTGGTCGGATGGTGGGTAGCGGGCAGGCGAATCTCCGCCGTGGCATGACCGTAGGGCATATTTCTCATAATTTCAACTGATTTTATGAGATTTACAGGATGGCTACAGTTTCATTCGCTACAGGAGCGCGTGGCAGGCGAGCCGAGGACGGCTGTTGGACAGGCTCAGAACCTGTTTGACCGCAACACGAGACCGTCCGTCGGGTTTGCGGTCCATCAGGGATTCCGGGTGCAAACGATCAGAGGGCTGGTGAGGACGCTGCGGTCGGCCTGGGCCGCGGCGCTCGCGCCCGCCCTTGGTGTCGCGCTCATCGCCGGCGCGATATCGACGCCTGCCCAGGCAAGCCCATCGCTGACGTGGTCGTCGCCCGCGGCGTTTGACTCCGGCAAGGCCCCCAGCGCCGTCTCCTGTTTCTCGGAATCGCTGTGCGTGGCCGTCGACGGCAAGGGCGACGCGCTGCGCACGCTCGATCCGACGGCCACGCCACCGTCCTGGAGCGCCACCGAGATAACCCCCGGCGAACGGCCGCTGAACGCCGTATCGTGCGCTCCCGCCGGCCCGTGTGTGGCGGTCGACGGCCACGGCGCGGCGTACGTGAACACCAGCCCGGTCTCGTCGTCATCGTGGCTTGGGTCGTCGATCGACGAAGGCAATGCGCTGGCGGGCGTCTCCTGCCCGACCGCGTCGCTGTGCGTGGCGGTGGACGCGGCTGGCAACGTGCTCACTAATCCGAGCCCGGGCTCGGGAGGGTGGACGCGCGCCAAAGTCGATACGAACGGCCTGAAGGGCGTGTCGTGCTCGTCGGCGTCGCAGTGCGTGGCGGTCGACGCGGCAGGCAACGTGCTCACGAGCACGAACCCCGCGGGCGGTGAAT
>Ga0116217_10005901_pt1 | contig 10685 bp, 10 predicted proteins | sample Sb_taG_6_FD_89697 | JGI IMG/M metagenome (GOLD analysis project Ga0116217, IMG submission 89697) | Peat soil microbial communities from Weissenstadt, Germany - Sb_50d_4_PS metaG | ecosystem: Environmental > Terrestrial > Soil > Wetlands > Peat | place: Germany: Weissenstadt | collected 2010-09-21 | reverse complement strand
GATCAGGTAATCGGGGTCGCCGAACAGCCGTTCCGCGTGGCGTACCTCCGGAATCTCGGCCAGGCCGGCCTCGAACCTCATGATCGTGGTGGCGTCTTCCCGGTCCATGGTCACCTGCACCAGAACCTCGAAGCCCAGACCGATCGCGGCGGGGTCGATGATGGCCCGGTACCCGCGGATCGCCTTGGTGCGCTCCAGTTCGCGGAGCCGCCGGTGGCACGGCGCCACGCTGAGCGAGACCCGCCCGGCGAGTTCGGTGACGGTCAGACGCCCCTCCGCCTGAAGCTCAGCAAGGATCTTCCGGTCAACCGCATCCATGGCAAAGATTATTACCGATAATCCGGAATTGCGGCACAAATAAGCAATCAATTATCGGCTGAATCGGCGTAGTTTTGCCAATAGATGAGCTCATTCCTGCAGAATACGGAAAGCCGGTCATGATTGACGCGCTCGACTGCACCCCGATCGCCGCCACCGCCTTCGCCGTCCCGCAGTTCCTGCCCCAGATCCTCAAGCTCCGGACCACCGGCGACACCACCGGCGTGTCCTGGTCATGGGCCACCCTCACCAGCCTCAACAACGCGGCCTGGATCGCCTACTTCGCTCTGGAGCACTACTGGACCGCGCTCGTCCCTTCCTCCTCGGCGGCCTTCCTGGCCGGCACGCTCGCGGTCCTGCTGGGCCTCCGGGGACAAGCCAGGCTGCGGCCGTCGATCCTGATCGGCACCTGGGCGGTGATGCTCGTCACGGCCTGCCTGGTCCTGGGCCGGGCCGGCCTCGGGGCCCTCCTGACCGCCGCGTTCACCATCCAGGTCGCGCCGTCCATCTGGACCGCCTACCGGACGGCCCGCCCGACCGGTATCTCCGCCGGGACCTGGCTGCTCATCCTCGGCGAACTCTCCTGCTGGCTGACTTTCGGCCTGCATGAGTCCGATCCGCGCCTGATCACCCTGGGCCTCACGGGCGTGACGGCCAGCGCGCTCATGCTCGCCCGGATCCGCCGAACCGCCCGGCGCGAACAGCCGGCCACCACCTAGGGTTCCGCGCCGGGACGGGACGCTGGCGGGCGCCGGGCCTGGTTTACCAGACCCGGACGTAGTCGACCGTCATGGCCGACTCGGTGAAGCTCTCGGGCACCGGGCCGCCGCCGTCACCGCCGATGGCCAGGTTGAGGATCATGAATGCGGTCCCGCCGCGAGCCCCCGGGACACCGAACGGCCAATTGGGCAGGTCGCCCGGGTTGACGGTCAGGTAGATCTGGCTGTCTTTGGAGAACTGGATGCGCCCGGTGTCGCCGTCCCACCGGAGGCGCCAGGTGTGCCAGCCGGTGTCGACGCCGCCCGGAACCGGCATCTCCTTGGTCGTGTCGTTCCCGTTGTCGCCGGCGGTATGGACGGTCGAGTCCGCAGACCAGCCTGGCTGGCCGTAGACCTCGATCATGTCGATCTCGCCGCACCGCGGCCAGCCGGCCGTGGGGTAGTCCGAGCCGAGCATCCACCAGGCAGGCCAGGCTCCCGCCGCGAGATCGAACTTGATCCGCGCCTCGAAGTTCCCGTGGTCCCGGGCGAACAGGCCCTGGGTGGTCAGCCGGGCCGAGGTATAGCCACTGTCCCTCCCGGTCCCCTTGAGGGCCTTGATGACCAGGTGGCCCTGGCCGTCGAGGTAGGCGTTCGCGGCGCTGTCGGTGTAGGTTTCCAGCTCGTTGTTGTCGGTCCACCGGCCCGTCTCGTGATTCCATCTCGAGGGGTCCGGCGGCGAACCCGCTGGGCCGTTGAACTCATCGGTGAATACGTAATCCACCATCTCGTCCTCTATTCCTGAGTAGATAACTGTGCGCCGGCGGATAACGCTCACGCGTGGTTGTCAGCGCTGCCGTTGAATTGCGCGGTAACGGGGCTGCCCAGCTGAAGAAGACCGAACGAGTACCCGGCTGCCTTGATATCGGTCAGCAGCTGCGGAAGGTACCCTGGATTCCCGCCATCCCGGCCGAGAACATCCTGGCCATCATGGAGCTGGATAACCGCTCCGTTCCGGAGCTGAGACATGACCGTCGAGATAACCTGGGCATCGGTGACCGACTGCCAGTTCCAGTCGCTCGGATCGATATCCGCCCCGATCGACTGCATTCCCTGGCTCGACAGGTAGCTGAGCGCAGCCGTCGTGGCCTGGTTGTACGGGAAGCGGAATAGCTTGGAGTCGTGTCCCGTAACGGCGACCTGAAGCGACCGGGCCGCAGATATCTCCGTAGTCGTCTGCGCCGTAGTCAGCGTGGTGAAATTGGGGTGATCCCAGCTGTGCGTTCCTATCTGATTGCCAGCCGCCAGGATGGATAGCACGAGACCGTAATTCCCGTACGCCGCATTCCCCGCGTTGGCGAGGCAGGTCGCATAGGACGGAGTGGGAGTTCCCACCGCCGTCGACGGGCACATGCCCGAGTCGGTGTAGGTGCTCTGGCCGATCTCGAAGAAGGTCGCGTGCGCCCCGGCCGCGTTCAGGTCATTCAGCACCAGGTTGGTGTACCCGGCCGTCGGTCCGTCATCGAACGTCAGGTAGATCGTCCCGGCCGAGGTGGGCGACGGTGAAGGTGAGGGTGAGGCCGACGTGGGTGAGGGAGAGGGCGACGGGCCGACCGCGGCGGACGTGGTGAACTTCACGAGCGCGCCGTTCTTCTGCCCCCTGGAGTTCCAGGCGTAGACCTGGAACGAGTAGGCCGTCGAAGGCGTCAGGCCGGTGATGTTCGCGTGCAGCGCGACGGCGGCCGTGCCCGAGCCGATGCCCAGAACGGTGTTACTGTCCCCGTCCGGGGGATTCCACTGGAACCACGTGGTGGTCGCCAGGCCGTCTGGGTTGACGCTCCCGTTGAGTGTCACCGTAGTGCTCGTGACGTTGCTGGCCGCCAGGGTGGTGGCCGTCGGCGCGGCGGCCCTGACCGACGAGGCCGTCGCCGCGGCCGACATGAGTATCGTCACCGCGACGACCGACCCGATGGTCAGCGGCACACGGATGTGCTTGATGATTCTCATACTTTTCCTCTCACATCCGCCCGGCCGGGGAGCAATCCCCCCGGCCGGGCGGACTTAACAGCTGCCGGCGCGGGATAAAGCGCGTCAGCGCCACACCCAGCGCGATAAGAACCGTGCCGAGCACTACCATGAACAGAATTCCGGTACCGCTCGTAAAGCCGGTCACAGGCAGGCTGGCGGCAGCGCCGCCCGCTACCTTCCCAGCAGGTCCGTACATTTGATTTACCTCCTCACCATGTGCCATTGATCATTGGCTCCGGCCCCAGTGAACTGCTTGTAGTAGCCGGAGAGGATTGCGACGGTGAGAAGCGCACCATAAGCCATTTCGATAGGGAAGATTATCGCGGCGATGATGCCTTTCCATCCCACCCGCCATGCGGTATTTATGTTGTCAGCGATCATCACGGCCATAATCGGCAGGATCCAGATCGCGACGATGTGGTGACGCGAGATCCACATCAGGTACACGACGCCCACCCGCATGAGCAGCGACCAGGCGAAACCCAGCTGCCGGAGCCACGGGAAGGCGGTCCACCTCGTCAGGCCGAACTGGCTCAGCGTCTGGATGTACCCGCGCGCCCAGCGCTCCCGCTGGGTGAACAGGCTCTTGACGGTGGAGACTGGCACGGTGGTAGCCAGGCAGTCCTGCGGGCGGACCATCCCCCACTTGAGCGTCTTGAGCGCGATGGTCAGCTTCCAGTCCTCGGTCCAGTTGTCTGGGTCATACACAGCGCCATAGTGCGCCTTGACGTCCCGCATGGCGGCCACGCGGTACATCGCCGCCATTCCGGTCATGCACCCGTAATGGCCCTTCCGCCGCCCGATCATCCGCCGGTCGCGCTCGTACTCCATCGCCTGGAGCAGTTCGATGGCCGTCCGCTTGAACTCGATGAGGTGGTTGGAGCTGACCGCGCCGAGGTGGGGGTCAGCGACAAAATGCGCCTCGGCGTTCTTCAGCAGGTCCGGGTGAATGGTGGTGTCGGCATCCATGCAGACCACGAGATCGTCGGCGTCCAGCTGCGGCAGGACGATGTCCAGTGCCGAGTTCAGCGCGCCTGCTTTCCGCCCGGTAATCCCGTGCAGCTCGATGACCTCGACGCCAAGACCGGCCGCAACGGCGGCAGTGGCGTCATCTTCGCGGCAGTTATTCGGAACGACGATAATCCGGTCAGCCGGGCGCGACTGGGCCTGGACCCCCCTGATTGTCTCGGCGATATAGTCCTGCTCATTATGTGCTGGTATGAGCACGACGATACGTGGCTTCATTAGTTCCCTCCGCTGATGGTGGCATCAGCCTGTCCCCGGGCATGCACGGAATCAGTGCGGTAATACCTGTCTCATTGGATTCCCGGAATGGCGCGTGATCTTCATCTACCGCAACAGTCCTTCACCCGGGTAGCCAGAGGGATGCCCGGCCGGGTGCAGAATGGTTGCGGATCCGCCTGAGGCTCAAACAGGCAAACGCCAGGAAGGCAATGGCGTGACTACACGCAAATACTCGGAGCGCCCATGCCAAAAATGGAATTCGGCGCTCAGCCGGGCCGCACGGCGGACGTCAGCGGTGACGCCGAGGCCAGCCAGGTGTCCGGCGCCCGGTCGAGCGTCCCGAGGAAACCCTCCGCCCAGTGCGCCACGTCGTGCTCGTTTACCCGCTTGCGCATCAACCGCATCCGGCGCCTGGCCTCCCCGGGGCCGATGGTGGCCGCGCGCACGATGGCGTCCTTCACGCCCTCGATGTCGTGCGGGTTGACCAGGAAGGCGCCGCTGAGTTCGTCGGCCGCGCCGGTGAACTCGCTCAGCACCAGCGCGCCGCTCTCGTCGTAGCGGCAGGCGACGTATTCCTTGGCCACCAGGTTCATCCCGTCCCGCAGCGAGGTCACCAGCATGACGTCGGCGGCCAGGTACAGCGCCGCCATCTCATCCCGCGGATAAGACTGGTGCAGGTAGTGCACGGGCGGGCTGCCGACCTCCGCGTGCTCGCCGTTGATCCGGCTCACGGCCAGCTCGACCTCGTCCCGCAGGACGCGGTAGGCCCCGACCCGCTCCCGGCTCGGGGTAGCCACCTGGACCAGGACCACCCGCGGGCCGAGCCGGCCCTCGCGGAGCAGCTCGCCGTAGGCGCGGAGGCGAACCGGTATGCCCTTGGTGTAGTCGAGCCGGTCGATGCCCAGCAGGACCGTGTCCGGCTCGTCCAGGGCCATCCTGATCTCGGCCGCGCGTTTCCTGACGCTCTCCCGCCGGGCGATCTGCTCCAGGGACCGGGCGTCGATCGAGATCGGGAACGCCGCCGCCCGGACCTCGCGGTCGCCGACCCGGACCGTGGACCCCCTCGTGGCCAGGCCGGCCGCCCGGCGGCTGGCCCTCAGGAAGTTCGCGGCATCGCCCCGGCGCTGGAAGCCCAGCAGGTCCGCGCCGAGCAGGCCGTTTATCACCTGACGGCGCCACGGAAGCTGGGCGAAGATCTCATACCCGGGGAACGGGATGTGGTTGAAGAAGCCGATGCGCACGTCGCCGCGCTGTTCGCGGATCATCTGCGGGACCAGCTGGAGCTGGTAGTCGTGAACCCAGATCGTCGCCCCGGGAGCCGCGTGGGCCACGGCGGCCGCCGCGAAGGACCGGTTGACGGCCACGTAGGCGTCCCACCACCGGCGATGAAACTCCGCCGGGGCGATGACGTCGTGGTAGAGCGGCCACAGCGTCGCGTTGCAGAACCCCTCGTAGTAATCGCGGAACTGGTCCGCGGACAGGCTCATGCCCACCAGGTCCAGGCCGTTGGCCCGGAAGACCCCGGGCGCGGGCCCGGTGTCGCCGGACCAGCCGATCCACACGCCAGCCGCCTCGCGCATGACCGGTTCCAGCGCGCTGACCAGCCCGCCCGGACTGGTCCGCCAGTCCACCTCGCCGTCCGGGCCCTCGGTCCGGTCCACCGGCAGCCGGCTGGCCACCACCACGAACCGATGGCCCCCGGCCGCCCCGCCCTCGGTTCCGGACCCGGCCACGGCAGCCTCAGCCGTCTTCCTCATCGGCGACATCACCTCAACCTTACGCATGCCCCGCGCCGCGCCGCGCCTCAGGGGATCAGCTCGTGCAGGTACTGCGGGAGCATCTGCCGCCACGTGGGCCACTGGTGCGCCCACTGCGGCCCCCAGTTGTCCACCCGGTTGGGGATCCCCTTCGCCCCCAGGACCTCGGCCATCCGCCACGATTCGCCCACGTCCTCCCACTCGCCCTCGCCGGAGGCGAGGATAACGCGGCGTTCCCGTAGCCGGTCCAGCTGCGGGCCCTCCAGACCCGGCAGGAACTGCAGCGGCGCGGCGTAGAACAGGTCCTGGCTCCAGGCCTCGTCGTAGAAGCGCTCGATCCGGTAGGTGCCGCTCATGCCGATGGCCGCGCCGCAGATGTCCGGGTACCGGCACAGCACGGCCACCGCGTTGAACGCGCCGATCGACGCGCCGGCGGTCACGAGGTCGTGGGCAGCACCGCCGAGATCCGCGTGGATGGCGGGCAGCACCTCCCACCGGATGCACTCGTGGAACTGGTTGAGGAGCCACAGCCGGTGCTCCACCGGGCCGGCCTTCGTCACCATGGCCTGGCCTGCCACGCTGTCCACCGAGTACAGCTTGATCCGGCCCTCGGCCAGCAGCGGGCCGCACGCGTCGACCAGGCCGTGCCGCTCGATCTCCCCGGCATCGCCGCCCGCCGACGGGAGCACCAGCACCGGCCGGCCGAACAGCCCCCACCGCACCACGGTGACCTCCTGCTGCATCCGCTCGGAGAACCACCGTTCCTTCTGGTACCCATGATCAGCCACGAACACCACCAGGATTCACTCGTAGTAGAACTTCTGCGGACCCGGGAAGATCCAGGACAGCCCGGCCCGCAGCCGGTCGCGCCAGTTCTCCCAGCTGTGCCCGTCGCGCGCCTCGACGTAACGGACCGCCATGCCGGCGCCCTCGAACACCGGGACCATGGACCGGTTCACTGTTATCAATGGCTCGTAGACGCCGCAGCTGACGAACAGCCGGTCGGCGACCCGCCGCGGGCTGGCCCGGTACCGGTTCATGAACCGCACCACCGGCTCGAACGCCGGCCCGCCGCCGTGGTTGCTGCCGATGTCGGTGAAGACGAACGAACCGGACTGCAGCAGCAGCGACCCGTACACGTCCGGGTACCGGTACGCGGTGGCCAGGGACTCGACCGCGCCGAAGCTCGAGCCCATCAGGCAGCGCCCGGACGGACGTCCGGCCAGCGGCAGCTCCGCCTCCAGCCGCGGCAGCAGCTCGGCGGTCAGGTACCGGGCGTGCGCCGCCGAGTTGGCGTATTCGGCCAGCCGGTCACCCGGGTACACGAACGCCGCGACGAGCTCGGCCACGTCGAGCCGGTGGATGAGGTTGTCCAGCACCGTCTTGGCCCCGGCGAAGGCGAGGTAATCCCCGCCGTCGTGCACGATCAGCAGCGGGTACCGCGCGGACCGGCGGAACCTGGCCGGCAGGTAGAGCGTCACCTTGGCCTCGCGGCGCAGCGCGCGGCTCGGCACCACCATGTCCACCAGCGATCCGGGCCGCGCCTCGGGATCGAAGGCAGTCCACTCGGGTATCTCGTGCCCGGACGCGTAGCACACCGAGGAGCTGCCCATCGGGCTGTGGGCCACCCGGGGATTCAGGGGGTCGTTGATCCGCTCGCGCTGCCCGTCGCGCGCCACCTCCAGCTGGTACTCGACCCGGGACCCCTCGGGCAGTTCCAGCACGACGTACCACAGGTCGGTGCCGTGCAGCCGGCGCAGCGCCATATGGTCGGGCAGGCCGAAGATCCGGTGGACGAGGAACACCTCGTCCGCCTCGCCCCGGTACAGGAATGTGCAGCGCGCCCCCTCGACGATCGGGACCTCGTGCCGGGCCAGGAACCGGTCCACGGCCGCGCCGTCCAGCGGCCGGCGGTCGCGGAGCCGGTTGATGGCGAGCCTGCGGCCCGGCGCGGCCATTGGGCGGGCGGTGGTCACGCCGCCTCGCCGGCAGCAGTCACGTGCCCGTCCTCGCCGAGGACCCGGGTGCCGGGCGGCAGAGGCCCGCCGGGGCCGTCAAGCTCCACTCGCGTGCCCGCCTCCAGCAGCACGCCGCGGGCCGGCGCGAACCGCCGGGCCAAGGTGGCCATCCGGGGCGTGTCGTCGAGCAGCAGCCGGGCCCGGGCGTGCGGCAGCAGCACCAGGTCCCGTGTGATACCGAGGCCGCTGCCGTACACCTCCGGGTGACCGGGGCCGTGCGGCGAGCGGTCACCGAACAGCACGATCCGGTCCGCCAGGGCCATCGCCCCCGCCGACCACGCGATCACCGGCGTCCGCAGGTCGGCCGCCACGTTGAACAGGTGCAGCACCTCGGCCAGCACCCCCACGTGGCCGCCGGCCACGATCAGCGCGGCCGCCGAACCCAGCACGCCCGCCACGGCCGCGCGGTGCCCGGCGATCGCCGGCCGGTCGTGCGGCCGCATCCGGCCGAAGAACTCGCCGCGTACCTCGTTCACCCGGTGAAGCTGCGCCGCGTCGAGCTCACGCACCGCCGCCACCGCCTCGGCCACGGCCTCACCCGCCGCCGAGCCCGCCGCCCCGCCTGCGGCCCGGCGCTGCAGCGCGTACACCGCCTGCAGCGCATAGCCCAGCCGCAGCAGGTAGAGGTCCTGCAGTTCGGCGAGTACGCCCGCCACCGCGCGCTCGACCGCGGCGTACTCCGGGTCGCGCTCCTGCACGTCCAGCCACCGCCGGTACAGCCCCAGTCCCACGCCCCGCCCGCCCAGCAGCGCGTTCAGCTCTGCGTCGTCGCTCTCGCGCTCCTGCCACCCGGCCGTCACCGTGGCGAACGGCCCCGCCAAGCTCAGCGACCTCACCACCGCGTCCACCGTGGGCCGGCGCTGAGGACCCAGCAGGACGGCCCTCACGACGCGTAGACGTGCAGCGTGCGCCCCACCGTGTCGAGCATCTCGTGCAGCACGTCGTAGTCCGGGTGGCGCATCCGGACGTACGCGTTGGCCATGTACCCGGCCTCCACCCCCTGCGTCGGCGTGCCCGGTGACGGCAGGTGCGCGTCGATGACCCACTCGCCGAACTGCCGCTGCAGCTCGTCGACGCCGCTGTACCCGCTGATCACCCCGTCCTGCGAGGGGCGCAGCGCCACGATCCCGCTGGCGAGCCGCCGCGAGGGCGCCGCGGAGGTCCCGCCGTGCACGATCGCGTCCGCCCACTGCCGGTACAGGTCGATGTCGTTTCCCGCGGAATAGAGGTCCCAGGCCCCGACGCCCGGCGGCCGGCACCCGATCTCGGAGAACTTGAGTCCTTTGGGCCCGTAGAACCACTCCATGTGCGTGGCCGACGTCCCGATGCCGAGCGCGGCGATGACCCGCCGCCCCAGGTCGCGCAGTTCCCCGTACTCCGGCGCGACGTCGATCCGGTTGGTGGAGATGAATTCCGGCGAGATCCACCGGGTCCGCATCGCCTCGAGCACGTTCGGGTAGTAGTGCGAGGCGAAGTCGACCGCCACCTGGCCGCCGACCGTGATCGTGTCGTAGAACCCCTCGTGGCCCTCGATGAACTCCTCGACCGCGACCGACTGCGACCCCTTGGCGTCCTGGCCGCCGAAGGTCCCGAGGGCCTGGTCCAGGGACGCGAAGTCGTCGGCCCGCATCGTCCCCGACGCCCCCGCCCCGCTGCGTGGTTTGAGGATCAACGGGAAACCGACCTCGGCGGCAAAGGCGTGCGCCTCGCTGGCGCTGGACACCGCGGCCGAAGCCGCGGTCGGCACGCCCGCCGCCCGCAGCGTCTCCTTCATCGACGGCTTGTCCCGGCACAGCCACGCCGTATGGACCGAAGTCCCCGGGATCGTGCATGCCTCACGCACCTGCGCGGTGGACATGATGTGGGCCTCGATCGTGGCCTCGAGCCGGTCCACCCACAGCTTGTCCTGCACCCAGCGGACCGCGCGGGTCATGGCCGCCACGTCGGTGACCGACGGCACCTGCTCGTAGTGGTACAGCCAGCCCTTCAGCTGATCGTCGAAACCACCGGCGGGATACTCGCCGATGCCGATCACCGTCGCGCCCGCCTCCGCCAGCGCCCGGGCGAATTCCCTCTGGTTCCTCGGGAACCAGGGCTCGACGAAAACCACGTTCATGCCTGGAATGGTAGCCCGGGCTCGGGGTCGGATATTTTTCTGCCGAACGGGCCGCGGGTGCGAGCTCCCGGCCACGCTCGGTAAACCCGGGCTCGCCACCGCGGGGGGTTAGTGGTCTGATCGAAGTATGGCCGATCGCGCTGGGTGTCGTATGCGCCACCGGTGGCACGCAGTGACCGCCGGCCTCCCGGCCCTCACCGTGGTCGCCCTGATCACGGCCGGGCCTGTCGCCCTCGCCGGGCCGGCCGCCGCGAGCGGGCAGGCCACGGCGTCATCGCGGGTGCCGGGCGTGACGGGGGTGACGGGGGTGGCGTTCAGCCCGGACGGCACGCTCCTGGCCAGCGGCTACGGTGACGGCACGATCCGGCTGTGGGACGTGGCCACCGGCCGGCAGGCCGGCTCGGCCCTGCAGGCCGGCAGCGCGGTGAACGGCGTGGCGTTCAGCCCGGACGGCAGCCTGCTGGCCAGCGCCGATGCCGACGGCACGGTCCGGCTGTGGAATCCG
>Ga0116217_10005891_pt1 | contig 10698 bp, 11 predicted proteins | sample Sb_taG_6_FD_89697 | JGI IMG/M metagenome (GOLD analysis project Ga0116217, IMG submission 89697) | Peat soil microbial communities from Weissenstadt, Germany - Sb_50d_4_PS metaG | ecosystem: Environmental > Terrestrial > Soil > Wetlands > Peat | place: Germany: Weissenstadt | collected 2010-09-21 | reverse complement strand
GTGACGCTGGTGCCCATGACCTGCTCCTTCTTGGAGGCGGCGAACCCTGACCAGATTAGTCGGGTTTTGAGCGGACGTGGCAGGGTGGGCCCGCGCGCACCCGGCACCCACTCGGGTCAGGGCAACGGCACCGACCGGGGCGGTCAGGCCCGAACGGGAGGCACGGGCTGCGGAGGCGGTGGCCCGACGTAGCGCGCCGCGGGACGGATCAGGCGGTTGTGCGAGGCCTGCTCCATGACGTGGGTGCACCACCCGATGGTGCGCCCGGCCGCGAAGGTCGGGGTGAACATCTCGCGGGGGATGCCGCAGGAGTGCATGACCACGCCGGCGTAGAACTCGACGTTCGTGTAGAGCTGGCGACCGGGCTTCAGCTCGGCCAATACGTCGACCGTCGTGCGCTCGACCGACTGTGAGAACTCGACGAGTGGGCCGCCGAGCCGCTCGGTCACCGAACGGAGCAGGAGTGACCGCGGGTCGTCGGTCTTGTAGACCCGATGGCCGAAGCCCATGATGCGCTCGCCGTTCTCGACGGCCGCACGGATGTACGGCTCGGCGCGGTCGGGCGTGCCGATGGCGTCGAGCATGTCGAGCGCCCGGCTCGGCGCCCCGCCGTGCAGAGGTCCCGAGAGCGCTCCGATCGCGGCCACGATGGCCGCACCGAGGTCGGCACCGGTCGACGTCACGACGCGCGCCGTGAACGTCGACGCGTTGAAGCCGTGGTCGATCGTCAGCATCATGTACTGCTCGATGGCCCGGGCATGCAACGGGCTCGGTTCCTCGCCCGTCAGCATGTTCAGGTAGTTGGCGGCGAACCCCAGGTCGTCTCTCGGCTCCACGGGCTCGTGACCCTGGCGTAGCCGGTACACCGCGGCGAGGATCGTCGGAACGGCCGCGCACAGGCCGACCGCCTGGTCGGCGAGCTCGTCGGCGTCGATGTCGTGCGTCGGGCGCCAGCCGAGCTCGGCGCCGAGCACCGAGACCGCGGTTCGGAGCACGTCGAGCGGTGCGCCCCGCTGGGAGAGCGCGGGCAGCAGTGTGCTCAGGCCCGGCGGCAGGGAGCGCCGGTGGCGCACCTCCTCGGCGAAGGCAGCCGAGGTTGGCCCGTCGGGGAGTTCGCCACGGAACAAGAGGTGCCACACGTCCTCCAACGAGCGAGTCTCGGCCAGGTCGACGGCCGAGTACTGCCGGTAGTGGAAGAAGCCCTCCTGCCCGCGCACGTCGCCGACGGTGGTCTCGGCCACCACCACGCCCTCCAGGCCCGCCGGCACGTCCGCGCTGGTCTCGGTGGCGGGGCGGATGCGGGCCACGCCCATGAGGTCGCGCAACGAGACGACACCTATGCAGCGGCCCCCTTCGACCACCGGCAGGTGCCGGTAGTGGTGCGAGGTCAGGCTCGCCCAGGCCGCGTCGACCCGCTCGTCGGGCCCGAGCACGTCGGGCCGCGAGGTCATCCACAGCCGGACCGGTTCGCGGTCGGGCGCGCCCGCGCCCGCGGCGGCCCGCAGGAGGTCACGCTCCGTGAGGATGCCGACGACCTTGCCGTCGTCGGTGACGACGACCGAGCCGGTGTCGGCCTCCTGCATCGTCCGGGCCGCGACCGCCAGGCTGTCGTCGGCGGCGCACGTCACGGCAGGGGAAGTCATGAGATCGCGCACGATGGTTTCCATGATCCCCACTATGACGCTGGTTCCCTGCTCTTGTAAACGTTGATCAAGTCAACGTAAAATCCACGTGGATGGATCGGATGCTCACGACCGAGGAGGCGGCCCGCCGGCTCGGCGTGAAGGTGCCGACCCTGTACGCCTACGTCAGCCGCGGCCTCCTCGAGTCCCACCGCGACCCGACCAAACGGGGCAGCCTCTTCGAGCTGGCCGACGTCGAGGGATTGGCCGCGCGCAGCCGGGGCGGGCGCCAGACGGCGACGCGCCTCGCCACCATCACGACCGGGGTCACCCAGCTCGACCAGCATCTCGGCCCCATCTACCGCGGGCGGCTCGCCACCGAACTGGCCGGCGACTCGAGCTTCGAGGAGGTCGCCGACCTCTTGTGGCAGGAGGAGGACGGCGCTGACTGGTCCGCGCCCGACCTGGGCGCCTGCCCGCTCAGCGACACCCTCGACCGGATGCGCTGGGCCCTGGTCCTGTGCGGGGCCACCGACCCTCTCCGCTCCGACCTGCGCCCGGCGGCCATCACCCGTGCCGCCCGCCGCTGCGCCGCCGCGCTCACCGATGTCGTCGGGGAGGCGCCGTCGTCCGGAGAAGGCACCGGCGACCCCATCGCGACGCGCCTCGCCGCCCGCCTCACCGCCGCGGCCGTGGTCCCGGCCGCCGCCGTCAACGCCGCCCTCGTCCTCATGGCGGACCACGAGCTCGCCACCTCGACCATGGCCGTGCGCGTCGCGGCTTCGGTGCGGGCCGATCTCTATGACGCCTTGGCCGCGGGACTGGCCACGCTGGCCGGCCCGCTGCACGGCGGAGCCAGCCAGCAGGCCTACGAGATGCTCGTGGTCGCCGAGCGCGACGGCGCGGCGCGCGCCCTCAACGACGCCCTGCGCGAGCAGGGTCGGCTGCCGGGGTTCGGCCACTCGGTGTACAAGAGCGGTGACCCGCGCTTCACCGCGCTCCTGGCGCTCGCGGAGCCGCTGCTGCACGACGAGCGGCGCGCCCTCGTGCGCGAGGTCATGGCGCTGGCAGCGGCTCATGACGTGCCCCTGCCCAACTGCGACCTCGCGCTGGCCGCGCTGAGCTGGGGCACGGGCATGCCCCCCGACACGGGGCGCACGATCTTCGCCGTGGCCCGGGTGGCGGGGTGGTGCGCCCACTACCTCGAGGAGCTGACGGAGCGCCCCCTGCGCTTCCGCGCCCGGGCGGTGTACAGCGTCTGACGGCGGTGGCGCTCGCGGGGGCCCCGCCGCTGCGGCCCGCTCGAAGATGGGAGGTGACGGAGCCCTTCCGGAGGGTGCCTTCCAGGACCTTCGCATGCGAAGTCCCCGGGTTGGCGGCCCCCGTCCGCCCCTTGAGCTCCGGAGCGGCTCGGATCTTGCGTAATCCTGTAATCTCGTAACTATGACCGCTGAGATTACGCAGTTCTTCACGGAGAAGGTGCCCGACGGCTGGTTCGAGGGCGAGCCGGCAGTGGAGTGGGACGACGAGGAGATCCTCTGCACCGGCGCGCTCCCGCCGCCCGGCGACACGGACGCCTTCCGCGAGTCAACCCGCGCCGAGCGCATGGCGATCGCCGCCGAGGCCGAAGCGCGCTTCGGTCGCAAGGTGTCCTGGGGCGTGACCCGCGAGGGGGCAACGACACTGTTCACGACCCAGAGCACCCCCGTCATGTCACGCCTGCGCCTGCGCGAACGGGCCGTGCTCGACACCCTGATCGATGCCGGCGTGGCGCGCAGCCGCAGCGAAGCCCTCTCCTGGTGCGTCAAGTTGGTGGCCCGCCACGAGCGCGAGTGGCTGGACGAGCTGCGCGAGGCGCTGACCGGCGTCGAGCAGGTCCGGAGCGGGGGGCCGACGCTCGTATGACCGGCGTGCTCGTGGACACGAACCAGCAGGGCAGCGCGGACGACACGGCGGCGCTCGATGCGTACTCGACGACGGTGGTGACGGTGGCCGAGCGCGTCGTGCCGTCAGTCGCCGCGTTGAGCGTCGCGGCGCGAGGTCGCCAAGGGGCAGGGAGTGGCGTCGTGCTCACCGCGGACGGCTACGTGCTGACCTCGGCGCACGTCGTCGCGGGAGCGCAGCGGGGCCGGGCGACCTTCCCCGACGGGAGGGTGGTGGAGTTCGAGGTCGTCGGTCGCGACCCGCTCTCGGATCTGGCCGTCCTGCGGGCCGGCGCGACGGACCTGGTCCAAGTCGACCTGGGCGATGCCGACCTGCTGCGGGTGGGGCAACTCGTCGTGGCTGTCGGCAACCCCCACGGCTTCGCCGGCTCCGTCACTGCCGGCGTCGTGAGCGCCCTCGGCCGATCGTTGCCGTCGGGCGGGCGGCTCGTCGAGAACGTGATCCAGACCGACGCCGCGCTCAACCCGGGGAACTCGGGCGGTGCGCTGGTGGACTCGCGGGCACGTCTCGTCGGCGTCAACACGGCGTTGGCCGGTGTCGGGCTCGGCCTGGCCGTACCGGTCAACGGCACCACGCTCGAGCTCGTCGCCACGCTCATCCGCGACGGCCGTGTACGCCGTGCCTATCTGGGCGTCGTCGGCGGCGGACGCCCGCTCGCGCCCCGGCGCACCGAAGAGCTCGGCCAGCGTCGCGGTGTCGGCGTGGTGGAGATCGCACCGGGCAGCCCAGCAGAGCGCGCCGGCCTGCGGCCGACGGACACCATCCTCGCGGTGGATGACGCGGCCACCGAGGACGCCGGCGACCTGCAGCGCGCCCTCGTCTCGGACATGATCGGGCGCACCGTTCGCCTGCGCGTGCTGCGCGGTGGCGCCGTGCTCGACGTCGACGTCGTCCCGGCGGAGCTCGGCTAGCCGTCGGCCCGGTCGGCCAGCGAGCTCAGCCGGCTCCGACGACGATGGCGGACGGATGTCCACCGAGATGGATCGGGGCGCCCACCGTGCCGGTCGCCAGCGTGACCGGGACCAACGACCCGGCTTGCAGCGTGACCCATGCCGTCGCGCCGCCAGCGCTGAGCGCGATCCCCTGCGCCACGTCGGGGAGGCCGATCGGTGCACCGAGGACGAGCCCGAGGGTCGTGACCGACACGACAGCCTGACCGCCGCACACGTAGGCGGTGTTGCCCGACGGCGCCACCGCGATGCCGGTCGGGTTGAGCGGGAGTGGGATGGTACCGCCGGCATGCAAGGTCACCGGGTTGATCGCGGTGAGCGAGCGGCTGGAGAGGTTCCCCACGAGCACCTCCTCGGCCGCCACGGCGATCGCCTGCGGACCCGGACCGACGGGGATGGCCGCGCCCGCCTGCATGGTCGAGACGTCGATCGGCGTGACCGCGTTGCTCCCGAAGTCGGCCACGAACGCCGTCGCAACCCCCGTCGTCCCCACGAAGACCGTGATGGCCACGGGCTCGTTGCCCACCGTCACCGCGGGCCCGGCCCGCCACGAACCCAGGTCGACCGGGGTGACGGTGTTCGAATCGAGGTTGGCCACCAGGGCAATGCCCTTGCCCTTGGTCCCGCCTGGTGCCACAGCCACCGCGTCGGGCTCGAGGCCCACCTCTGCGCTGTGCACCACGGCGTGGGTCGCCGTGTCGACCTCCCGCAAATGGTCGTCCCCCCGGGTCACGACCAGCAGGCCCGCACCGCTCGGCGTGTAGGCCAGCGCAGAGGGAAGGCTGCCCACCGCCACGCCGGCGCCGACGAGGCGCCGGGCCAGGTTGACCGGGGTGACGTCCGTGCCCGGCATGGTCACCGACGCGCCCGTGGTGACCCAGGCGACGCTGCGCACGGAGGTGCTCCCCACGGGCTTGGAACACGCTGCGAGTGTCGGCAGCACGGCGACGAGCGCGAGGGGCACGGCGCGGCGGATCCTCACGCCGTGGTCAGCCTCGCGCGCAGGCGGCGCCTGCCGGTCGGTCGGCCGCGCTCCACCCGCCGGCATCGCCCTCGGGCCAGAAGTCGCCGGTCACATCGTCCTGCACGTAGCGAACCGGCGCGGGCTCCCCGGCCGCGAGCAGGCGGAGCGCGTCCAGCAGGGCGTCGACGTCGTCCGCGGTGGTGCCCAGCCCACAGCTGGCCCGGACGGCGCCGGGGATGGCGCCGCGCTCGCCGCGGCGTACGGCCGCGCGGGCCCGGGCGACGCCCTCGCGGCCGACACCGAGCAGCCGGATCAGGTAGGGGTGCGCGCAGAAGCACCCGTGCCGGACGCCGATGCCGAATTCCGCGCTCAGACGGGCCGCCACCAGCGCATGGTGCATGCCCTCGACGGTGAACGCGACGACGGCGAGCCCGTCGCCGGCCTCAGGGCCGTCGCGACGGCCGCGCGGTCCCAGCACATGGACACCGCCGATGGCACGGAGTCCGTCGTGCAGCCGTGAGGAGAGCGCGGTCTCGTGGGCCCCGATGGCGTCCCAGCCGATCCGCTCCAGCTCGTCCATGGCCGTGCCGAAGGCGACGGCGCCGACGACGTTGGGGGACCCGGCCTCCTCCCGCTCGGGAGGCTCGGTCCAGATGACCTCGTCGAGGTCGACCAGGTCGACGGCGCCGCCGCCGGCGAGAAAGGGGTCGCCGGTCTCGAACGTCCGCCTCGGTGCGATCAACGCGCCGGCTCCGAAGGGCGCGTAGAGCTTGTGGCCGCTGAAGGCCACGAAGTCCGGTCCCGCCGGCAGCGGTCGGTGCGGTGCGAGCTGGGCTGCGTCGAGCAGGACCGGGATGCCGCGCGCGTGCGCCTCCTCACAGATCTCGTCGACCGGGGGCAGCCACCCGGTGACGTTCGACGCTCCCGTCAGGGCCAGCAGCACCGGGGGGCGGCCGTCGGTGAGCACGCGGACGACGTCGTCGGTGCCGAAGGTGCCCTCGGTGCCACATTCGACCCAGCGCCGCGACGCCACCCTGGCCCAGGGCAGCAGGTTGGCATGGTGCTCGACGACGGTGGTGGCGACCACGTCGTCGGGTCCCAGCCGCAGGCGGTACGCCAGGAGGTTGATCGCCTCGGTGGTGTTGCGCACCAGGACGACCACGTCGTCGCCACCCGACGCTCTCCCGGCGAAGCGGTACACGGCGGCGCGGGCCGCCTCGTACTCCGCGGTGGCGCGGCGCGACTTGTAGCCCGCCCCTCGGTGCACACTCGAGTACCAGGGCAGGAACTCGTGGACGCGGTCGGCCACCGATTGCAGCGCCGGGGTCGACGCGGCGCAGTCGAGATCGCGATAGGGCCGGTCGACACCGTCGAGACAGGGCACCGGAGCGTGGGCACCGACGAGCGGCGCGAGTTCGGCCTCCGTTGTCACGCCGTCACATTAGGAGTGCGGGGACCCCCGGTCGCGGGCTCAGCCCCGGGATCCCGGACGAACGGGACCCCGCCACCGGGGCCTGGGCGTGCACCCGGAGGCCCGGTCCCGGCGCTACCCTGCCCTCGTGGAGGAGCGCTACGAGTCCGAATTGGCCCGCTCGGCAGCCGTGCTCGACGGCGTCGACCGCGCGCTGGAGATCCTGAGCGAGGGCACCTACGGGCAGTGCGAGACGTGCGGCGCGCCGGTCCTCGATGCCGACCTCGAGCGGGATCCCACCCGCCGCGTCTGCGAGCAGCACCTGGTGCTCGGGTAGGTCACCTCCCGCGCACCGGCCCACCGGCCCCCGTCCCGGCGGTCAGCCGGCGACCTTCAGCCCTTTGGCCGAGTCCAGCCGGGCCGCCACGTCGGACCAGTTGACGACGTTCCACAAGGCGGCGAAGAAGTCGGCCTTCACGTTCTTGTACTGCAGGTAGAAGGCGTGCTCCCAGGCGTCGAAGACGAGCAGCGGGATCGACCCGTTGCCGACGTTGCCCTGGTGGTCGTAGACCTGCTCCACGATGAGCCGGCCGGCCAGCGGCTCGTAGGCCAGCACACCCCAGCCCGAGCCCTGAATGGTGGAGGTGGCTTGGGTGAAGTGCGCCTTGAACTTGTCGAAGGAGCCGAAGTTCTCGTCGATCGCCGAGCCGAGCGCGCCGTCGGGCTTGTCGCCGCCGTCGGGGCTCTGGTTCTTCCAGAAGATGGAGTGCAGCACGTGGCCCGAGATGTGGAAGGCGAGCGTCTTCTCGAGCCCGACGATGGCGCCGAAGTCGTCCTTGTCGCGGGCGGCGGCCAGCTTCTCGAGCGTCTGGTTGGCGCCGGTGACGTAGGCGGCATGGTGCTTGTCGTGGTGGAGCTCCATGATCTGGGCCGACACGTGGGGCTCCAGGGCGGCGTAGTCGTAGGGCAGGTCGGGGAGGCTGTACTCGGCCATGGCGGTCTCCTGAGTCGTCGGCGTGGTGGTGCGTGCTGGACCATACCCGAAGGGGGGAGGATCCCAACCGGGGTCCAACGTGCACGCATGTAGGGCGCGCCGCGGTCCCCGACGTCGGCCCGACCACCCCTTGCGGCGGTACGCTTGCAAGAGTGAGCACCGACCCGAAAGATCGCTGGCTCGACCTCGGGTCCTTCATACGTGAGCAGCGGGGATCGGCCCGACTGTCCTTGCGGCGCCTGTCCGAGCTCGCCGGGATCTCCAACCCCTACCTGAGCCAGATAGAGCGCGGATTGCGCCGGCCTTCGGCCGAGATCCTCCAGCAGATCGCCAAGGCGCTGCGCATCTCGGCCGAGACGCTCTACGTGCAGGCCGGGATCCTCGAGGCGCCGACCGGATCGCCCGATCTCCCTCGCGCCATCCTGGCCGACCAGGCGATCAGCGAGGAGCAGAAGCAGGCCCTCGTCCGCATCTACCTCTCCTTCCGCCGCGAGTACGAAGACGAGCGGAGCCGGCACGGCCCGGGCGCCCCGCCTGCGCCCCGCCCCGGGGCGCAGGCCGAGGTCACGCCCACCGCCGCTCCTTCCGTGGCGGTGGGCCCGTCGGGCCCGCCCGGCCGCGTCGCCAGCGCCTGAGTGCCCCCGGCGCTCCGTCCCGGAGGCAGTTTGCCCACCACCGGTAGGATCTGAGCGCCATGCGCCGGCTCGCCGTCCTTTCGCTGCACACGTCTCCGTTGGCCCAGCCCGGCATGGGTGACGGCGGCGGCATGAACGTGTACGTGCGCGAGCTGACGGCCGCCCTGGCCCGCACCGGCGTCACCTGCGACGTGTTCACGAGGGCATGGTCGGCCGACCTCCCCTCCGTCGTCGACGTCGAACCGGGCCTGCGTGTGCACCACGTCCCGGCCGGACCGCTCGACGTCCTGCCCAAGGAGTCCCTGCCCGCGGTGGTCGAGCAGTTCACGGCCGGCGTGCTGGAGCGGATGGCCGCCGCGCCGATGTCCGGCGGCGACGGGATCGGCGGCCTGCCCTACACGTCGGTACACGCCAACTACTGGTTGTCCGGGCTGTCCGGCCACGTGATCAAGCACGAGCTGAACCTGCCGCTCGTCTGCACGTTCCACACGCTCGACCGGGTAAAGGCCGAGTCGATGCCCGAGGAGGTGGAGGCGGACATGCCCCACCGGCGGGCCGAGGCCGAGGCGTCCATCATCGACTGCTCCGATGCGGTCCTCGCCTCGTGCACGGTCGAGGCGGAGCAGATCGTGTCCCTCTACGGCGGCGAGCCGACGCGCATCCGGATCGTGCCGCCCGGGGTCGACCACGCGTTCTTCGGCCCCGGCCACCGGCCCCAGGCCCGGCGCGCCCTCGGCCTGCCGCTCGATGGTCGCCTCCTCCTGTTCGTCGGTCGGATCCAGCCGCTCAAGTGCGCCGACGTGGCCATCGAGACCCTGGCCGAGTTGCTCGAGTCCGGGCGCGAGCCCTACCGCCTCGTGGTGGTGGGAGGCCCCAGCGGCCCCTACGGGGAGAAGTCCCTCCAGCGGCTCTCCGACGTGGCCGACGGCCGGGGCGTGCGCGACCACGTCCACTTCGTCGAGCCCCAGCCCCACGAGCTGCTGTCGTCGTACTACCGGGCCGCCGACGTCTGTCTGGTCCCGAGCCGCTCCGAGTCCTTCGGCCTGGTCGCGCTCGAAGCGGCGGCCTGCGGGACGCCGGTGGTCGCCTCGGCGGTCGGTGGGCTGACGACCCTGGTCGACCACGGCCACACCGGCTTCCTCGTCGATGATCCTGACCCGGCCGCGTACGCCGACGCGGTGCGCCGGGTCTTCGCCCGGCCGCTGGCGGCCGAGCGTCTCTCCACCGCCGCGGTGCTGCGGGCTCGCCGCTACACCTGGCGCGCCGCGGCACGGACGCTGGTGGAGCTGCACGACGAGCTGGCCGCGGGCTGCCTCGTCGAGTGCGGCTGAGCCGGCACGGCCCTCACCTCGAGCATGCCCACCGTCGATCTCCCCGAGGAGGAGGAGATGGCGGCCGCGGTCGGCTGCATCGACGCCTGGGCCGAGCGCGAGCTGGCCGCCGACGGCTTCCTCGTGGCGGCCGAGCGGCAGGAGGTCACCGACCGCACGGCGTCGTACCGTTGGTACCTGCGCTTCAAGGGGGACGAGAAGGACTTCATCACCGTCTGGTTCACTCTCAAGCAGCGGACGCTGCACTTCGAGGCCCAGTTCATGCCGGCGCCCGAGACCAACCACGCCGATGTGTACGCCTACCTGCTGCGCCGCAACGCCCACCTCTTCGGCATGTGGTTCGCGCTCGGCCCCGAGGACGCCGTCTACCTGGTGGGTCGGGTGCCGGCACGGCTGGTCGACGACGACGAGCTCGATCGCATCGCCGGCTCCTCCGTGCACTACACCGACGAGCACTTCCCGACCGCCATGACCATGGCCCATCCCTCGACGTACCGACGGCGCCCCCGGCGCTAGTTGTGATTCCCAGCGGGGGGCAGACCCGCGCCGCGCTCTGTATCGTCGCGCGGGTGTCGAGCCTGCTCATCGTCGGCGGCGGGAAGATGGGAGGCGCCCTGCTGGGTGGGCTGCTGCGCTCGGGGTGGGCCGGCGTCGACGACGTGACGGTGGTCGAGCCGGTCGCCGAGCGCCGGGACGAGCTGGCGGCGGAGCACCCCGGTCTGCGCGCCGTGGCGGCCCCCGAGCCGGGGCTGCTCGACGGCGCCGGGGAGCGGATCGGCGGCGCGGTGCTGGCCGTCAAGCCCGACGCGGCGGAGGGGGCGTGCCGCGCCCTCGGCGTGACCGGGGT
>Ga0116217_10005890_pt1 | contig 10700 bp, 8 predicted proteins | sample Sb_taG_6_FD_89697 | JGI IMG/M metagenome (GOLD analysis project Ga0116217, IMG submission 89697) | Peat soil microbial communities from Weissenstadt, Germany - Sb_50d_4_PS metaG | ecosystem: Environmental > Terrestrial > Soil > Wetlands > Peat | place: Germany: Weissenstadt | collected 2010-09-21 | reverse complement strand
GTGCTCTCGCCGATCTGGCTCGGGGAGAAGTCATCGGTCTGCACGCAGGTGATCGAACGGCTTTACGGCAACAGTCACCTCCTCAACGACGCCGGCCAGTGGGCGTACTACGGCCGCGTGGGCGGATGCATGATCACCGGCAACGAGGACGGCGCCAAACACTGCGCGATGAACATCCTCTACTCGCTGCAGCACCTCGGGTACGTGATTCCCCCTCAGGCCGACTCGGGCTGGCTGGGTGAGGCGGGGCCCGGTCCGAGCTACCTCGATCCAGGATCAGGCGGGCCCGAGAACGACTTCACCAACCGCAACACGACGTTCCTGGCCTGGAACCTGATGCATCTGGCGCGGATGCTCAAGGACGCCGGCGGGATCCCCGCGCACGGGAACCAGAAGAGCCTGTGGGATGCCGGATGTCGCTTCGACTTCGCCAACCCCGATTACCGCTGAACTTAATGCAGACCACCGATCCGGCGAGCGACGGTGACCCGAGTTCGTCCAAGCTCGCCTGGCAACGCGCGGGAGGAACAACTTCCAGACACGACCGATTACCCGATCCGCAAGCTCGACGAAGTGCGAGCCCGTGTCCCGCCCCGCGGGTGTGAGACGATCCGGGGTGCTGATCGGCTACGCCCACACCGGGGGCTGAGGACATGGCGGACGGTGATCGGCGACCTACCCAGAATCGCCTAGTCACGACTGAACGCACAGGCGCACCCTTTAGCGGGCGGCATGCTCTCACGTTCACGGTGCGGTCGCGGCGGTCAGGGCACGGCGCGGGCGGCGAGGATTGCATTCAGCGCGCCGTTGAGCGCTGCGCGGAGCTGATTGGGGTCGCGTCGGACTTGGGTGAGGAGCAGGCCGCCTTGTACGGCTGCGAGCGTGTTTTGGGCGAGCGCTCCCGCGTCGGCGCCAGGGTGTAGTTCTCCGCTGGCTGCCATTCGCTCCAGGCCCTCGCGGATCGCGGTCTCCCAGCGGTCGAGGCCGTTGGCGAGCTCGAGGCGGGCGCCTTCGTCGTGCTCGGCGAGTTGGCCGGCGAGCGAGCCGATCGGGCAGCCGCCCTTGGCTTTGCGGGTCCGTTGGAGGATCACGAGCGTGTCGATCCAGGCACGCAGGCCGTCGACCGTGTCTAGCCGCACGAACAGCTCGGCTTGGCCGTCGACGACCTCGTCGCTGGCGGCCCTGGCGACGGCGCGCATGAGGTCGTCGCGGTCGGCGAAGTAGTGATAGAGCTGGCTCTTTGAGGCGTGTGCACGGACGCGGACGTCATCGAGCGAGGTGCCGGCAACCCCGCGCTCGGCTACGAGCTCAGCTGCGGCGCGGATGATCCGCTCGCGCGTCTCACGTCCCTTCGCGGTCGCAGGTTGCCCCACCGTCACGCGCCGATTCTACCGGGGTGGACTACCTGGTCCATTATCTAGTATTCTCGTTGAGTGGACCGTTCAGTCCAACGACCAGCCACGAAAGGAAGTCACAGCGATGACGACGATTGCCGAGGGGGTCAACGACGTGAACGCCGCCGCGGCGACCCGACTCCCCGCAGAAGTAGTCGCCGTGTTCGCCTCTGACCAGGCCGCGCTCGCCGATCGCGGAATCCCAGTGGGAGCGGTAGCAGTCGGCGACACGCTCGCGCCGTTCGCGCTGCCCGACGCGACCGGGCAGACCCGGACGCTCGACGAGCTCACCGCCAACGGACCCGCCGTGATCGTCTTCTACCGAGGTGGCTGGTGCCCGTACTGCAACCTGACCCTGCGCACCTATCAGCGAGACCTCCTACCTGAGCTCAGAGCACACTCGGCTCGCCTGGTCGCGATCTCGCCAGAGACCCCGGACGCGTCGCTCAGCACACAGGAAAAGGCCGAACTGACCTACACCGTGTTGAGCGACACGGGCGCCCGGCTCGCCTCCGCGCTCGGGATCACGTTCGATCCCTCCGAGAAAGGACTCGCAGCACAACGGACCCTTGGCGTCGACATTCGCACGACCCGCGCGGACGAGGGCACCGTGCTGCCCATGCCCACCGCCCTAATCGTCGACCCCGACCACATCGTACGGTTCGTCGACATTCACCCCGACTACACCAGCCGCACTGAGGTAAACGACATCCTCGCCGCCCTCCACAGGCTCCGAAGCAGCTGACAACCCACCAACGACCACGACCTGCAGGACGCTCGGGCAGCAACTCGCAGCCGGCCAACCATTCGAACCCGCCTCTGGCGACCCCATGCTGATCGAGCACCCCTAGGCCTGCGTACCAGCAGTCGTGTGGCACCGGCTTTCCTCGCGCGGCGCGCCTCTCGTACTTTCGTGCGGACACACCCCTATGCGCGGGACCGCCATGATCGGCTCACCCCCGTTGTCCGGGAGGAGCAGCGCGCGATGGCAGCCTTGGCGCCGACACCGTGATGGCTTTCACTCACCAGACGGCGGCCTGGTCGGTGGCGAGCGCTCGATCGCGATCGTGGCGTCGAGGTAGGAGAATCCGGCGATGGGCGAGGCCCGGGCTGAAACGGACGCCGAGAGGAGCTCGAACGCCGGCGCGGCTGGAGCGGGAGCGGCCGGGCGCGAGGAGGCGGCGGCGAGCGAGGAACCCTTGCTGCGGCGGTGGCTGGCCTTTAGCGCGCGGCGTGAGCGGCGGCTCGAGCAAACCGGGACCGACCCCGATCCGCGGTTTACGTTCGCCAACGAACGCACGTTCCTGGCCTGGAACCGGACCGCGCTGGCGCTGATCGCCGCCGGCCTGGCGGCGGCGCAGTTCCTGAAGTTCAATTTGCACGGACTGCGGCTGATCATCGCGGTGCCGCTGATCGTGCTCGGCGCCGCGCTCGCGCTCGCGAGCTACTTGCATTGGGAGGACAGCGAGCGGGCGATGCGACTGCGGCAGCCGCTGCGCTACTCGTGGATGCCGCGTGTGCTGACGGGCGGGATGGCGGTGATCGCCGTGTGCGGCGGGATCCTGGCGGTGGTCGACCGACTGGTTCATTGAATCGCCCGCAGTCTCAGTCGACTGGTGGAACTGTCACACGGCCGCCCGATACGGACGATCCGGGCCTGGCGCGGGAGCGTACTGCGCTGGCGTGGACGCGATCGGCCCTGACCATGGCCGCGAGCGGCGTGCTGATCGCACGCGCCGCGTTTGTCGGGCATCTGCCTGTGCTCGGGGCTGTTAGCGCGGTTGCGATGGCAATCCTCTCCGCGCTGACGTGGCGAAACGGGCAGGCGACCTACCGGGAGCGTCGCGAGCCTTGGATGCCCCAACGTCTCCAGATGGCCGCTTTCGGCCTGTTGACGGCGGCGACGGTGCTGATCGCCGCGATCGCGCTCGTAGTGACGGTCGCGATCTGAGACGACCGTCGACCCAGGGCTGCGGCACTTGCTCCGCTCCAGATAGGTCACGCTGCCGCGTGCGAGATCACACCGGATCGCGCTGCTGCGCTTGTATGGTTCGAGGTGATGCGGTGGTCGCAGGCGCTTGGCGGTGAGGGGGCTCGGACGGATCGGGCTCGAGATTGGGAGCTGACGGCGGGCGTGACGCTGGCGGTGGCCGTGGGCGCAGGGGCGTTGGCCGCGGTCACGAGTCCTCCTTGGGCCCTGGGAGATCTGCTCGTCGCCACGTACTTCGCTGCTGTCAGCCTGATGCTGTGGGGGCAAGGCGCTCGAATCAGGCGCGCGAGATCAAAGGCGCCGTTCACCACGGCCGTCGCGGTCGCGCTCGGGGTCGCGCTTGCCGGAGGATTGCTCCTGGCGATCGTCGATGTCGCTACGCGCGGTTCGCTCTAGCTGAGCGCGTGATGCCGGGATCTGCGTACCCCAGGGCCTTCTTCCCGCTGCCGGTGTAGCGCTGGTCCGGGCGCCGCCTTGCCTCAGATCCCGGTGTTGAATTCGGCTTGCCCGTGCGGGCGACGGTTCGCGTAGGGTCGATGGCTGAACCGAGGTCTGACTCATCTCAGATCTGACCCGAGTCGATCGGTGTCCTCTCTCTGAAGTGTCGACCTCGGTTCGTGCCAATCGAGGATCGGCCTGACCTGATAGAAGCGTTCGCCCGCGAACGGGCGCCCACCGGGATGTTGTCGGCCGGTCCGCTCACAACATAACCGGTCTGGAGGTCAATGATGAGGGGAGCAAAGAAGCGCGGTCCGGGAGGATCGCACCTGTTGATGACGCGCGATCATGCGGGCAACGTGGTCGGCATCGATCCGCACAAGCGGACGCTGACCGCGACGGTCGCCGATGCGCGCGGCGGGATCCTCGGCTCTGAGCACTTCCGCGTCTCCGGGGAGGGACATCGCGAACTCGAGGCGTGGGCGCGGCAGTTCGGGCCGATCGCCCGCTGGGGGGTCGAGAACGCCGCCGGCTGGGGGCGCCACACGGCGGTATTCCTGGCCGCTCGTGGCCATGACGTGCGCGATGTGTGCGCCAACCGCACGCCGCGGCATGATCGCGCCCGCCAGCGTGGTAAGTCCGATGCGCTCGACTCCGAGCGGATCGCGCGCGAGGTGCTGGCGCACTCGCTGTTGCCCAAGGCGTTCAAGCGCGCCGGTCAGGACCAGGGTCCCGACGAGCAGCAGCAGCTGCTGGCGCTGTGGCACAACCGCCGGCGCTCGATCCTGACCAGCCGACAGCACCTGGTCAACGAGGCCGAGCACCTGTTGTGCGAGCTGCCGCTCGGGCTGCGCGAGCAGCTGCCCGATACCAAGGCGGTGAGGCCGAGGCTGGCCGCGCTCGAGCGTCGCAACCGCCGGCGCCGCTACGACACACCGACGCGCCTGCGCCTGCAGCTGCTCGACGGCTACCGCGCGCAGATCGCTGCGCTGGACCGCGAGGAGACGCAGGTCGTCGCTGAGCTCCAGACGCTTGTCCGCCAGACCGGCTCGACGCTGTCTGAGCTCTGCGGCCTGAGCACCCGGTCGGTCGCCGAGCTGCTCGTCGAGACCGGCGACCCCCGGCGGTTCACCGAGGGCGGCTTTGGCCGCTTCAACGGCACCGCGCCGCTGCCCGCCTCGACCGGCGAGGGGCCCGGCGAGCCGGTTCCACACCGCTACAACCCGGGCGGCAACCGCCGGATCAACGCGATCCTGCACCGCATGGCGGTCACCCAGCTGCGCTGCGAGCCGCGCGCCCAGGCCATCTACGCCAACGCACGCGCCGCCGGCCACACCAAGAAGGAGGCCCGCCGCGTCCTCAAGCGCCACCTCTCAGACGTCGTCTACCGCCGCATGATCCGCGACCTCGCTGCGGCATCACACCCCGCCCAGCCCCTCCTCGCTGCCTAACCCCGCTCGGACACCGCGCAGTCAAGGGTTGGCCCGACAGGGCCGAGCGTCAGCGAGCCGCGCAGCGGCATCCCTTGACGGCGATCGGTGGCCGAGCGCCACGATCTCGCAAGGAGGGGCTTGACATAGAAGCCTTCAGAAGGGGCCGCTCATCGCAGCTTCGCGCGTGTCGGCCGTGTCGCGGCCCGGCGCCCCGGCTTCCCGCAGCGGTGCCAGTGAGAAACGCGGTTAGGGTGCGGTCTCGCAACGGCCCAGACAAAGCAGACGAGCTCGCGGTCGCAGGCGACGACGGCCACGTTGTGCCGCTGATCCCGGCCGCTGCGCCGCTCTACAGCAACGCGGCCACCACGTCGACGTGACCGCTTGGGGCGTCAAGCGGCCACGTGCCTCGACGATCCTGCGCCGTCGCATTTGCCCGCCGAGAGGAGTCTGCCGCGGACGACCTCGGCCACGCGCCTCAGCCAGCTGAGGAGCGCGGCTGCTATCGCTCGCGCGATCGCGTTCGTTTTCCTCGCAAGCACGGAGCGGACGAGCGCAACGGCAACTCTCCGATCACATGGGCGGCCGACGGCGGACGGTCCCTTTGCCACGGAAGGGAGCGCCCGCGCCGACCGACGCTGACCGGGATCGCTTCGACGATTCACACCACCCGCACCGGACGCTTCCCTCCAACGGCAAGCAGGCGTCCGTCATCTGGGCCGGGGTAGGCGGCGGCCGCCGGGCGTTCGTGGACGTGTGCTTTCTGCGAATGCGCTCGTCAGCATGTCGGTGCCGGTTGGACTGTGGCGGCTCTCGCTTGCGCCCAAAGGCAGCAGTCCGCGAGGTCGAGCGCGGGGTGGCGAGACTCCTGGTTCTCCGGGCGGGAGCGGAAGTCTTGGCCCCCGCCGGCGATAGTGCCGCAACTGGGCAGTACCAGCAGCGAGGGCGTGGCCGCCGGCCACAGTGGGGCTCCGCGGCGATTGCAGGAGACGGGCGTCTCGACGCGTTAGCTGACCTGCGGCTCCCGAGCAAGCGTCTGGCGGATCCGCCGAGAGATCACTGACCCGCTTGCTGATGACCAAGATCAGCCGGGCCGAGCTAACGATGTCGCGGTCCCTGCGCGCGCTCGCAATCGCCCAGAAGGTGCGTTCGCAGTAGCCGCCGTCGCACGATCGCTATCGACGGGGAGCGCTCGTGCGCCCGAGCCAGCTGGCGTGATCGCTTGGCCACGGAAGGGAGTGTCAGCGCCGGCCGACGCTGACGATCGCTTGGACGATTCACGCCACCCGCACCGGACGCTCGCCTCCAACGGATCGCGCTCGTCGGGAGCCCGCGTCTCGTCGGAGCGGCACAGGCGCCGTGTCGGGCGCTCGCTTCTCGCGCATAGCGCAAGCCGTCACGCGTCGGCCGATCGTTTGCAGACAGGGACAAAGTTCATTCTGAGCTAACGGTCGTCGTCAACTCGCCCGCGCTTGCATTCGTGGCCGATTCGGCAGTGCGTGAGCAAGCGCCATCGCTCGTCAGACACAATCCCAGCGGTCGCTGGCCAGCGGAGGAGATGCCCGGGATTGGCGAGGAGCGAGACGCACTGAGCTAATGGTCGCAAGTCCTGCTCTTGCCTCACGGGTACCGCCCGCTGCGCGTCGTCGCGGTCGTGGCACGAAATGGAGCCTGCCGCGGCGCGAGGCGAGCGAAACCAGCTTGTCGGCGCGGAGGCGTCGGTATAGCGCCGGCGAGTGCGAATCTTCAACGAACGACCTATCTGCGACGCATGGTACGCGACCGGCGAGCCGGTCAATCATCCCGGCCTTGCGGGCGGTGGTGGGTCCTTCAATCGAACGCGCCGCCCGGCTTGCAGGATCACGCGTGGCGGGGGCGAACATAAGGATCACCATCAACGTCGCTACTTCCATGTAGGCATCGGGCGCGGCCGTCCTTCCGGGGGCGGCCGTTCTCGTTGCGTCACTTACTCCCCGCGCCACGCTCGATGCCACTTCTTGACCCCGATCGACTCGCGCGCCCACGAAACGAGAGGGATCGCGCCGTGTGCGGACGATGTGTTCGCCAAAGCGAACGCCGTAGCGTTGGTTTCTGCTCCGTTCCTACCCGAACCCGGATCCCAGGCCAGGGTTGTGGACGGAGGCCAGGTATTGCACGTCTCTCGGTTAGGAGAACCCCGTTACTCCCCTCGCCTTGCAGACTGCGCACGTACACCTCCAAGGTGCACGCCAGTACCTGTCCTGGCTCGCGGATGCATCGACCGACACCGACCCGCTCGACAGCGCCGCCGACCGGGACTGGTCGGTGTCCGACTACCACACCTACCTGCAGGCTGCCCTCAAGCGCAAACCGGCGACCATCAACAACGCGCTCCCCGCCGTCGACGACCTCTACACTCGTCGCGGGCTCGGGCCGTCCAAGGCGGCGCGGGTCGAGGTCCCCGCCACCGCTCCCCGCGCGCTCGGCGAACGCGTGCACTACCTGCGAGCAGTCAAGGCTTTTCCCTCGCCCCGCGACCAGGCCCTCGCGCTGGTCCCGTTCTACGCCGGCGCCCGGATCGTCGAGACCGTCGCGATCGACCTCGCCGACGTGCGCCTGGCGCTAGTCGCCCGCGGCAGCCGGCCGCAGCTCGTCGAGCGACTCCCGCAACCACCCGATCAGCTTCCACACGTCGGGGATCTGCTCGCGGTCGGCGACGATCCCGAAGTCGAGGTGCCCGCAGTAGCTCATCACCGTGATGTTGAGCCCCATCCCGTCGGTGATCACGGACACGGGATAGATGGCCTCCACACGCGCGCCCACGCAGTAGAGCGGGAACTGCGGCCCGGGCACGTTCGAGACGACGAGGTTCCACACCGGGGTGCGAGTCGCGGCCAGCGAGAACGTCACCCGCGAGGCGCGTGCGAACACCGCCGGCGGGATGAACTGGGTCGCGTCCTGCAGCAATTGCGCCGGCAGCGCGTTATGGCGCTCCTTGGCTGCCCGTAGCGCCTCGTGCGTCGCGCGCAGCCGCCGCACCGGGTCCGGCTCGTTCGTGAACAGCGGCACGCTCATGGTCCCGACCCGGTTGCCGTAGGTGCCGCGCTGCTCCTCGCTGCGCACCGAGACGGGCACCAGCGCCACCAACGGCCGGTCTGGGAGCTCGTCGTGCTCCACCAGCCATCGTCGCACCGCGCCGGCGCCCAGCGAGACGATTACGTCGTTGACCGTGAACCCGTACTCCTTCTTGACCGCTTTGACCTCGTCGAGCGGAAGCTGGCCGAACGCAAACCGGCGGTGCGGTGAGACGCGACCGTTGAAAGAGGTTCGCGGGCGGCTGAGATTGGTTCGCTCGAGCACGCGCGACGGCCGGCCGCGGATCGTACGCGCGACCCGGGCGGCTGTCCGCCCGAGCGTCTTCGCGCCCGGCACGTCCCCAATGATCGGGATGTCCTGCAGGTTCGGCAGCGTCGAGGGAAAGCCCCTCAGCACGCGTTCGAGGTAGCGGGGCGCGCCGAGCAGCCCCCGCGCGAGCATCTCGCCGTCCCCCGGCTCCCGGTCCGGCGCCGAGCCGATCGGCGGCGGCTCCCGCCCTTCCGGGCTCAAATCGAGCAGCACCCCCATGATCTCCGCGCCCGACATTCCATCGACGGCCGCGTGGTGGACCTTCGTCAGCAACCCAAGATTGCCGTCGCTGAGGCCCTGGATCAAATACAGCTCCCACAGCGGGCGCGCGCGATCGAGCGGACGCGCGAAGATCCGCGCGACCTGCTCCGCAAGCTTCGCGTCGGTGGGCGGCGGCGGCAGCGCCAGCTCCCGCACGTGATACTCGAGATCGAAGTCGGGATCGTCGATCCAGTAGGGATAATCGAGCCCGAGCGGCACTTCCTTCAGACGCCAGCGAAACGGCGGCAGCAGCGGCAGCCGCTCGGCGATCATGCTCTGCACATCGGCTAGCTCCAGCCGCCCGTTCGGCCTCGTGCTCGGGTCAAGGATCGTGAGTCCCGAGAAATGACCTGACTGGCGCGGTGTCTCCAGCGCCAGGAACTGCGCGTCGAGGCCGGTCAGCTGCCGCAAGTCATCACCCGGAACGCGAGTCTAATCACGCCCTTGACATCGCCTCGTCACCCACGTGTGACGCGAAACGTGCGCGCACAGCTCAAGGCCCGCGGAGCGCGCCAGCCGGCGCAGCACCTCGTCAACCGCCCGGGCCGAGAGCCGCCCACCCGCGCAGCTCCAGCAGCTCCGACATCACCACCAACCCTATTTGTCGCGGCGGCGGAAGCAGACAAACCGACCCGCGGCCGGTGGAGCCGATTAGCAGCGGCTCAACGCCCGCGCGTCGCGACTAATCGCCGTTGGAACGCGGCGCTCGAGGGGAGAGTGGGCGCGAGCGCGACACCGGGGCGCGCATGAATAAGGCCCTCGAAGGGCAAAGCCGCGCGGCAGACGATGAGCCCCTGACGTCTGCACTTCGCTTAAGTCAGTCGCTCGCGCCCACCAACATCCTACCCCGTGCGCACGGGGCTTGGGCGGACCGGAACAGAATTTGGCGCTAAGCGGCTTCGGTCATTGCTCGATATCGACCGCGTCCATCGCAGCCTGCCGATCGGCTGCCGAGGGCAGGCTGTAGCGGCGCGTGGTCTCGAGTCGTCGGTGGCCCGCGAGCTCCGCGACCAGGACAAGATCGTTGCCTGAGCGCTCGAGGTTCGCTATACGGACGCGCTTCGGCACTAGCCGACACTGAACCCTTGACTCGTCGTTGCACCGCCGGGCGCGCAGTCGCCGGCGCGGAGACCTCCTTTCGCGCTGCGGCGCGTATCCGATTCGTTCCCCCGGCGCCCCTGCTCCGCGCGGATCTCAGGTGTCTCGACAAGGCGCTGGTTGTGCCTGAGCACGACGGCAAGGGCCGCCTGGCGCTTGCCAAAGGAAGGCAGTACAGCAAGAACAAGTTGGGGACCGCTCGCTGCTAGCTGTCGGCCGCGATCGTCACCGCTCAGCAAACGCCTTGACGAATGGCAACCGCTTCCGAGTTCGCGTGGAAGAACGCGCCGAACCCCACCCGCCGGCAGCGAGATCGCCGCCACGACCGCACTATCACTCGCGCGCGAGCGCTTCGCAGAAAAGCGGGCGTGCGGATCTCGGCCGCGCCGAGTAGTTCGTCGCTCGTGCTTGCGCCCAAACGCAGAAGCGACGTCGAGCGCAATCGCTCTCGCGAGAAGCGGCAGCGGGCGGCGTCTCGGGCGACATGCCTGCAACGGAACGGGAGCAGAAGCCCGGCGAACGTCGGGCAGCCGCGGCCCGCTCACTGCCGGAATCGTTCCGTAGGAGCAGTCTCGCCGGCTCCGGTTACCCGCGTCGAGACTGCTGCAAGTAGCCGTGCGACACGAGGTCGCACGTTGTGAGTGAACTACACGATTGGAGGATCAGCCCGAATGTGATGTTGAGCGAGTAGTTCCAGGTCCGTGC
>Ga0116217_10005888_pt1 | contig 10701 bp, 10 predicted proteins | sample Sb_taG_6_FD_89697 | JGI IMG/M metagenome (GOLD analysis project Ga0116217, IMG submission 89697) | Peat soil microbial communities from Weissenstadt, Germany - Sb_50d_4_PS metaG | ecosystem: Environmental > Terrestrial > Soil > Wetlands > Peat | place: Germany: Weissenstadt | collected 2010-09-21 | reverse complement strand
GTTCCCGGCATGCTCTATGCCGTCTTGGAGAAATGTCCGGTATTCGGCGGCAAGCTCGTCCGCGCCAACATCGACGCGATCAAGGCGCTGCCGGGCGTGCGTGACGCGTTCGTCGTCAAGGGCGGCGCGGATCCCAAAGGCCTCGTCGATGGCGTCGCCATCGTGGCGGAGACATGGTGGACGGCCAACAAGGCGCGAGAGAGCCTCGAAGTCGCCTGGGACGAAGGGCCGGGCGCGGCCCAGAGCAGCGGCGGTTTTGCCGCCGGCGCGGCAGCGCTCGGCAAACAGGCGCCGGCGAAGTCGCTGCGCGCCGACGGCGATGCGAAATCGGCGCTCGCGGGCGCGGCCCACGTGGTGGAGGCCGCCTATTCCTATCCCTTCCTCCCCCACATGACCCTCGAGCCGCAGAACTGCACGGCGCAGGTGCACGATGGCAAGGCGCAGCTCTGGGCTCCCACGCAGAATCCCGCGCCCGGCGCCAAGCTGGTGGCGTCCACCTTGGGCATCGCCGAGAGCGACGTCATCGTGCACATGACGCGGTGCGGGGGCGGCTTCGGCCGGCGCCTGCTCAGCGATTTCATGGCGGAGGCCGCGTGGATCGCCAAGACCGTCGGCGCGCCGGTGAAGCTGCTGTGGAACCGCCAGGACGACGTGCGGCACGATTTCTACCGGCCCGCCGGATTTCACTTCTTCAAGGGCGGGCTCGACGCCGCGGGCAAGCTCGTCGCCTTCAGCGACCACTTCGTGACCTTCGGCAACGGCGACCGGATCGCGGATTCCGCGGGGATGGATTCGAGCGAGTTCCCCGCGGGGCTGGTGGAGCACCTCGACTACGGCCTGTCGATGCTGCCGCTGAGCGTGCCGACCGGCCCGCTGCGCGCGCCGCGATCGAACGCGCTCGCCTTCGTCTTCCAGAGCTTCATCGACGAGCTCGCTCATGCGGCGGGGCAAGACCCGCTGGCGTTCCGCCTTGCTCTTCTCGGCCCGGAGACGCGCGTCCTGCCCGGCTCCGCCGATCCCAAGAACCCGCTCCGCGCCTTCGACACGGGCCGCATGCGCGGCGTGCTGGAGCTGGTCGCCGAGAAATCGAGCTGGGGCAAGCGGGCGCTGCCGAAGGGAACGGCCCAGGGCGTCGCCTTCTACTTCAGCCATCTCGGCTATTTCGCCGAGGTCGTGCAAGCGACGGTGGCGCGGTCCGGCTCGGTCAAAGTGGACAAGATCTGGGTCGCCGGCGACGCCGGCAGCCAGATCATCAATCCGCTCAACGCCGAGAATCAGGTCCAGGGCGCGGCGCTCGACGGCATCGGCGAGGCGCTGGGCCAGGCGATCACCATCGAGGGCGGCCGGGTGGTGGAGGCGAATTTCGATGCGATTCTGCCGCTGCGGATCGATCAAGCGCCGCCGGTGGAGGTGCATTTCCTGACCACCGACCACCCGCCGACGGGCCTGGGCGAGCCGGCGCTGCCGCCGGTGGTCCCGGCGCTCTGCAACGCGATCTTCGCGGCGACGGGAAAGCGGATCCGGAAACTGCCGATCGATCCCGCCGAGATCAAATGGACCTGACTCAGGCGGCCGAGGCCTGGGCCCCCGCTTTCGCCCGGCCGAGCAGCATCCGGAGCGTATCGACGAGCTCGTCGTCGTCGAACGGCTTGTGGAGACCGACATTGGCTCCGAGCGCCATGGCGATGGTGACGTAGTACGAGTTGCCGATCCGGCCGCCGCCCGACATGGCGACGATCTTCGCGCTCGGGAATTCGTGGCGCAGGTCCCGGATCAGGGCGATGCCCTCCTTCTCCGGCATGATGATATCGGTCAGCACGACGTCGGGACGGTGCCGGCGGTATTGCCGCAGCCCGTGGATGCCGTCGACCGCGGTATGCACTTGGAAACCGTGCTCCTCCAGCAGCATCTCCAGCGCCTGCAGGACCATGACGTCATCGTCGACCACCAGCACGCTGGCGGGCGCGGCGGATGGGCAGGCAGCGGAGGGTGGCGAAAGCGAGATCGGCAAGCTGGTCATGATCGGTCCCGATCGGCGTGGTCTGCGGGTGTGCGATCATGATGACGCCAGATTGGTTGTATTTAGCTTAACGGTAGCGCTTCGTACGTGTATTTACGGAGGCGCGTGTTGCAACCGGTACGCGCTAAACGACCGGCGCCCAAAGCACATTCTCGATGTCCTCCGCGCCGGTCGCGAGCATGACCAGCCGATCGAAGCCCAGTGCGATACCCGCCGAGGGCGGCATGCCCTGGACGAGCGCTGCCAGGAAATCCTCGTCGATCGGATAAGAGAAGCCGTAGCGCGCCTGCTTTTTCGCTTGGTCCTGCTGGAAGCGCCGGCGCTGCTGCGCGGCGTCGGTGAGCTCGCCGAAGGCGTTCGCGAGCTCGAGGCCGCAGACATAGACCTCGAAGCGCTCGGCGAGCCGCGCATCCTCCGGCTTCGGCCGCGCCAGCGCCGCCATCGAGATCGGATAGTCGTAGAGGATGGTCGGCGCTCCGACGCCGAGCTCCGGCTCGATGCGCGCCAGGAAGATCCGGAAGAACAGGTCTTCCCAATCGTCGCCGGGATGCGGCTCGATGCCGAGCGGCCGTGCCGCGGCGGCGAGCCGCTCGAAACTGGGGCTCGCGGGATCAGGCGCGGTCGCCAGCAGGTCGATGCCGCACCAGCGCTCGAACGCCTCGGCGACGCTGATCCGCTGCCAGGGGCTCGTGGGATCGGCGCCGCGTCCCTGCCAGCGGAACGCCGCGCCGCCCGCCGCCGTCAGCGCGTCCCTGAGCAGCGTCTCGCAATCATCCATGAGATCTCGGTAGGAGGCGTGCGCGCGGTACCACTCGAGCATGGTGAATTCGGGATGATGGGTGGCGCCGCGCTCGCCGTTGCGGAACACGCGCGCGAGCTGGAAGAGCCGCGGGATGCCGGCCACCAGCAGCTTCTTCATGGCGAATTCCGGCGAGGTGTGGAGATAGCGCGCGCGCTTCCCCTCGCCGGGCTCGTCGAGAGCGGTCTCGAACGCCATCAGATGCGGCTCCATGCCGGGGCTCACCTGCAGCGCGGGCGTCTCGACCTCGACGAAATCGCGCGCCGCGAAAAAACCCCGTACCGCCGCGGTGATCCGGCCGCGCGCCGCCAGGAACTCGCGCTTGCGGTCGAACCGGTCGGGCCGCCACCAGCCGTCGGGCGATCCGCTCATCGCCGCACCGGATCAGGTCCGGCTTGCTCGCGGCAACCACTCCCCACACACGTCATGCGCGGGCTTGTCCCGCGCATCCACGTTGTCTTTTCCGGGCGAAGAACACGTGGATGGCCGGGACAAGCCCGGCGACGACGGCAATGGACGCAGCGAGGAAGCGGACGGCCGAGCATCGTCTCAGAACTGGAACAGGTTGGTGAGATCGCCGACCGCGGGCCGGTTCTGCGGCACGTAGGGATCGGCACCCGACATCACCGGGTTCGGCAGATTATCGCGGCTCCTCGGCGAGAGCGGCGCCAGTCCCCAATTCGTCTCGATGAACTTCAAGACGGAGGCGTGGTCGTAATAGGTGTGGTCGACGAAGCCAGGCTTGGCGAAGCGCGAGATCGCCAGGAACGGAATCCGCGTGCCATCGCCGAAGAAATCCAGGATCTGGATGTGGCCGGAATCGTAGTACCCGCCGCCCTCGTCGGTGGTGACGAGGATCGCGGTGTTGTTCCAGATGTCGGGATGCGCCTGCACCTTCGCCACGAGATCCCGGATGAAGGCCTCGTAGCGCGCGGCATCGGAATAGGCGGGATGGCCGGACTCCGGATTGGGCGGTGTGATGAACGAAACCGCGGGCATGCTCTGATTGCTCGCGAGATCGCGGTCGAGCTCGGCGAGGCTGACGAGATTTGCCTTGAGCGGGCCGGTCATGATCGCGATCGAGTGCGTGAAGGGATCGCAGATGTCGCAGTAGAGCTCCTTCGCGATGCCGTCGGCGGTGCGCCCGCCCTGGTACCACTTCCAGCTCACGCCTTTCGCCGCCAGCGCCTCGCCGATGGTCGGCGCCACCTGCGGCGGCAGCGTGTACTGATCGGGCCCCAGCGGCTTGCGCTCGCCCGCGAAATTGAAGCCGGTGCCGTAGTTGTTCACGAGGTAATAGGCGCCGGGCGCGCAGTTGCCGTCGTTGAAGGTCTTATAGGGGAGCGACGCCAGGTAGTCGCGGATCGCCTTGACGCCGGGCTGGCTAAGATCGGCGCAGGCGACGTAGGAGCCCGACTTGTAGCCGGACTGCGTGTACCAGTTGTTGGTGCCGGGCCGCGGATCGGGGTTCTCGATCTGATTGGCGGGCGGCGTGGCGAGCTTGCCGTCGGTCAGGTAAGGCGCGGCATCGCCGGTGCTGAGCGCGATGTAGTTGGCACCGGTGCCGCCCATCACGGGCTGATGATAATTGTCGGCGACCGCGTAAGTCCTCGCCAGCTCGCGGAAGGTGGCCGCGTCGCCTTTGGCCATGTTGTAGAAGCCCATGGCGACGCCGCCCTGGTTGGTGCCGGACTTGGGATCGTCGCGTTTCTTCGAGCCCTCGCCCGAGGTCTCGTCGACCCAGACGAAGAGATTGTTCAGGCCACCGTCGACCTGCTGCCACATCTGGAAAAAGCGATGCACGGGATCGCCCACCGCGGCGCTCCAGTCGGCGTAGCGGGTGATGGGATAGGGACCGTTCGGAAGGTTCGCGGGAAAGCGCGGATCCGCCGTGAACTGCGGCTGCCCCAGCGCATAGGTGGTGCCAGGGCGCGGCAGGCTCTCATACGCGCCGGTCCACGTGGGCGTCACCAGATAGCGCTCGCGCGCCTCGCCCGTGTGCTGCGCCGCCAGCGCGAAATTCGGCCCGGGCGATCCATCGGCATTGACGATGCCCTTCGAGAGCAAATTCGCGACCGTCTGGCCCGCCGGCGGCTCGTAGGTGCCGTAGAGGTTGTCGAAGCTCATGTTCTCGCCGATCACCACGATGAGGTGCTGGATCGGCGTCTTGGGCAGGGACTGCGCATCGGCACCGGACGCAGCCCCGCTCATCGCGGCCATGGCGAGCGCGCTCGCGGCGATGGCGGCGGGGCGGAAGCGGATCATGAGGAATCTCCCAACGCGTAACGAGAGCGCGAGCCTATGGGCAACGCGATGACACTCTGCCGACGGCCTCGGATTTGCCAAGCCCCCTTGCCCTCGGCGCGGCCAAGCTGGTAGGAAGCACGCGCCCGCGGCGGCGGCGCCCTGTTTTCCCAAGAGTAAACCATGAAGATCAACGCTATCGACATCAAGCCTGGCAACGTGCTCGAGCATTCAGGCAAGCTTTGGATCGTGCTCAAGCGCGAGCTGATCCAGCCGGGCAAGGGCGGTGCCTTCGCGCAGGTCGAGATGCGCGACCTCAAGACCGGCACCAAGTCCAACGAGCGCTACCGCACCCAGGAGACGGTGGAGCGCGTGCAGCTCGACGAGAAGGAGATGCAATTCCTGTTCATCGAGGGCGACCACGCGACCTTCATGGACACCGAGAGCTACGAGCAGGTGATGGTCGACCGCGCGCTGATCGGCGAGCCCGCGGACTTCCTCAAGGACAACATGATGGTGACCGTGCAGCTCTACGAGGGCACGCCGATGTCGGTGACCCTCCCGCAGACCGTGACGATGACCGTGGTGGAGGCTGACGCGGTGGTGCGCGGCCAGACCGCGTCCTCCTCCTACAAGCCCGGCAAGCTCGACAACGGCCGGCGCGTGATGATCCCGCCGCACATCGGGGTCGGCACGCGCATCGTGGTCAACACCACCGACGGATCCTACGTCGAGCGCGCCAAGGACTGAGCGGCACCCCAACAGACATGGCCGTCCGCTCCGCCCTCATCAACGTCATGACAGCCGCCGCGCTCAAGGCGGCGCGCGGCATGATCCGCGACTTCGGCGAGGTGGAGCAGCTGCAGGTTTCGGTGAAGGGACCCGGCGACTTCGTCACCAAAGCCGATCTCAAGGCCGAGAAAGTCCTGCGCACGGAGCTCACGCGCGCAAGACCCGGCTATGCGTTCTTGATGGAGGAGAGCGGCGCCACGCCGGGGACCGACGGCCGGCATCGCTGGATCGTCGATCCGCTCGACGGCACCACCAATTTCCTGCACGGGATCCCGCAGTTCTGCATCTCGATCGGGCTGGAGCGCGACGGCGAGCTCGTGGCGGGCGTGATCTATGAGCCGGTTCGCGACGAGATGTTCTGGGCCGAGAAGGGCCAAGGCGCCTTCGTCAACGATCGGCGCCTCAGGGTCTCGGCTCGGCGCAAGCTCTCGGAATCCGTGATCGCGACGGGCATTCCGACCCTCCGCGGCAATGTCGACCGCGACCTCTACCTGCGCACCCTCGCGGCCGTCATGGGTGCCACGGTGGGCGTGCGCCGGTTCGGCGCCGCCGCGCTCGATCTCGCCTATGTGGCAGCGGGCCGGGTCGACGGGTTCTGGGAATTCGGGCTGCAGCCCTGGGACATGGCGGCCGGCATCATGCTGATCCGCGAGGCCGGCGGCTATATCAGCGGGCTCCGCGACGGCAAGCGCGACGTCATGGCGAGCGGCGACGTGGTCGCCGCCAACGATCACCTGCACCTGCCGCTCGCGGCACTCCTCAAGGACGCCATGAAGGGCGCCGAAAGTCCCTGAAATACGGCACAAAATCTCGCAGTAGCCGCGTGGCCCCAGGCGCGGTATTTTGACCGCAAGGCTGGCGGACAAGGCGCAATCGCCTTTCTGGGACTATTGGGGTTGGGTATGGGTAGGTATTCGGCATCGGCCTCGCGGCGCGAAACGGGTTGGCGCGCGGCGCTCCTGACCGGCACGCTGCTGGCGGTGCCGGTTTTGCCCGTGGCGGCACAAACCATGGTGATGGGCGGACCGACCGGCCCGGACGTCGTCGTGAACGAAAACGTCATCGACGCTCTGGGCCCGGCGCAGACATTGCCCGGCCTGCTCCGCGCGGAGAATGCCGGCGGAGCCAATCCGTCGGGCCTGCGCCCGTTCACTCTCCATCCGCCGAGAGCCCGAAGGACGGCCGCGGTGCGCACGCCGACGCCGTCGACGGAGCAGCAAGCCCAACAGATCGAGTCCGCGGCGACGCCGCCCCAGGCGGCTGCCGCGACCGCGCGACCCACCGGTAAGGCGCCCCGGACCGCCAGGGCAAAGCGGGAGACCGCCGGGAGCGCGACGCCGGAGCTCGTCGCGGCCACGCCACCGAAGCCCACGACCGCCAAGACTCCGCGCTCGCAACCCCTGCAGCCCGCGTCTCTCGGCACCGCGTCACCGCCGCCGCAGACGGCCTCGGCACCGCCGGCAACGGCGTCACCGCCGCCGCCGGCGCCAAGCGCGCCCAGCGGCCCGGTCCCCAGCATCGTGCGGCGCTATCCGCCCGGAGCCGGCCAGATGGCCGCGGCCTCGCCGCCGCCAGCACCGAGCGCGCCCGCGCCAGCGCCAGCGCCGCAAACCGCCGCGCCCGCGGCGGCAGCGCCCGCGAGCGCACCCCCACCCTCGGCGCCGCCGAGTCCCGCTCCCACCACCACGGCGACGGCAGCGCCGAGCTCCGCCGCTGCTTCGCCGAGCCCGGCTTCCGCGCCGCCAGCGTCGGCACCGTCGACCCAGGTCGCCTCGGCGGCACCGGCGCCCGCGACGACCGCGCAACCCACGCCTCCGCCTGCGCCAGCACCACAAGTGGCTTCCCTGCCCCCGCAAGGCGGTCTGCCGGCCCAGGTGGTATTCGCCCCCAACGTCACCGACATGCCCGACCAGGCCAAGACGACGCTCAACACCGTGGCCAAGGCGATGAAGGCCGACGAGCAGGTCCATGTGCAGCTCGTCGCTTACGCCAGCGGCCTGCCCGACCAGGCGAGCCAAGCGCGGCGCATATCGCTCTCGCGTGCGATCAGCGTGCGCTCCTATCTGATGGAGCAGGGCATCAAGAGCTCGCGGATCGATGTGCGCGCGCTCGGCAACCGCGCGGATGCCGGCGGTCCGACCGACCGGGTCGACATCGTGGCGATCGATCGGTGAGTTCCGCTCCCACCCACCGCCTCGGGGTCGCGCAACCGTGACCCGCCCCTACCGCTACCTGCGCAACATGGTCTTCTTCGTCCTGGTGGTCGCCGCCGTGGCGGGACTGCTGGGGCCGTCGCTGTTCGCCTATTTCATGGGGAATCCCGGCGTCAACGGCGTGATCGTCGGCATCCTGCTCGTGGGCGTGCTGTACATCTTCCGGCAGGTATCGCTGCTCAACTCCGAGATCGCCTGGATCGAGCGCTTCCGCCGCAACCAGGCCGATCCCGTTCGGGTGCCGCGCCTGATCGGGCCTCTCGCCCGGCTGCTCGCCGAGCGCAAATCCGGCCGGGTGAGCCTCACCGCCGCCTCCATGCGCTCGCTTCTCGACGGCATCGGCACGCGCCTCGAGGAGACTCGCGAGACCGCGCGCTACATGATCGGGCTCCTGGTCTTCCTGGGTCTGCTCGGCACGTTCTACGGCCTGCTGCAGACGGTGGGCGCGGTCGGCGGCGTTCTGGCGGCGCTCGGCGTCGGCGGTGCGGACCCGGTACGCGCCTTCAACGACCTTAAGCAGGGTCTCGAGGCGCCGCTCGGCGGCATGAGCACGGCCTTCAGCTCGTCGCTCTTCGGCCTCGCGGGCTCGCTGGTGCTGGGATTCCTCGACCTGCAGGCGGGCTTGGCCCAGAACCGGTTCTACAACGACCTCGAGGAATGGCTCTCGGGCATCACACGGATGACCGCCGCCGGCGGCGCCCTTGCCGAGGTCGGCGACGCGACGGTACCCGCGTACATCCAGGCGCTCCTGGAGCAGACCGCCGACAGCCTCGACGGTCTGCAGCGCATCCTGAGCCGCGGCGAGGAAAGCCGGATCGTGGCCAACACCAATGTGGTCTCGCTGACCGAGAAGCTCGGCAACCTCACCGACCACATGCGCACGGAGCAGAGCCTGCTGGTGAAGCTCGCCGAGAGCCAGAACGACCTGAAGCCGGTGCTGCAGCGCCTCGCCGACAGCGCGCAGGGTGCCACGGCGCAGGAGGAGGTCCGCGGTCACTTGCGCAATATCGAGCTGCACCTGGCGCGGCTCTACGAGGACGTCTCCCAGGGCCGCGGCACCGCGGTGCAGGAGATCCGCAACGAGATCCGCCTCCTCGCGCGCACCATCGCGGCGCTCGCCGAGGAGACGGAGCGGCGTTGAGCTGAGCCATGGCGCTCCCTTCACGCCGCCAGCGCCGCCTCGGCATCGATATCTGGCCGGGCTTCGTCGACGCGCTCTCGCAGCTGCTGATCATCATCATCTTCGTGGTGATGATCTTCACGGCGGCGCAGTTCTATTTGACCAGCGCGCTCTCCGGCAGCGAGTCGGCCGTTTCGACCTTGACGAAGGAGATCGCGATCCTCAGGGATCGGCTGGCCCTCGACGACAAGACCAACAAGGACCTGAGCGAGAACCTCGCGCAGGTCTCGAGCCAGCTGCAGGCGTCGATCGCCGCGCGCGACCAGTTGCAGGCGCAGATCGCGGATTTGACGTCGCGGGTCGACGAGAGCCGCTCGACCGCGCGCAACGATCTCGCCGACAAGGATGCGGCGCTCGCCCAGAAGGACACCGCTCTCAAGGCGGCTCAGGATCAGGCGGCGCTCCTCAACCAGCAGATCCTGGCCTTGCGCGACCAGCTCGCGCGCATCTCCGCCGCGCTCGACGTCTCCGAGCAGAAGACCAAGGACCAGGACGTGCAGATCTCCGATCTCGGCAAGCGCCTCAACGCGGCGCTCGCGAACAAGGTGCAGGAGCTCGCGAGCTATCGCTCCGAGTTCTTCGGGCGGCTGCGCGAGATCCTTGGCGACCGGCCCGACATCCGCATCGTCGGCGACCGCTTCGTCTTCCAGTCCGAGGTCCTGTTCGCGCCGGGGAGCGCCGACCTCGGGGCGGATGCGCGCCACGAGCTCGATCTCCTCGGCGGCGCGCTGCGCCAGATCGCGACCAAGATCCCGCCGGAAATCGCCTGGGTGTTGCGCGTCGACGGCCACACGGACAAGCGGCCGATCAGCACGAGCCAGTTTCCCTCCAACTGGGAGCTTTCGACGGCGCGCGCCACGGCGGTCGTCAAGTACTTGGTTGAGCAGGGAATTTCGCCCGAGCGTCTAGCCGCCGCCGGGTTCGGCGAATTCCAGCCGATCGAGACCGGCAACAGCGACGACGCCTACCGCAAGAACCGCCGCATCGAGTTCAAGCTGACCGAGCGGTGAGGGGCATTCCGGCGGAGTTGCGTCGGGGGGCCGGCTTCGATATAAAGCCGCTCCTTTCGCGAAGGACCGGGCTCATGAAGGACGGCATCCATCCCGACTACCACGAGATCACCGTGCTGATGACGGACGGCACCAGCTACAAGACCCGCTCCACCTACGGGAAGGCGGGCGACACGCTGCGCCTCGAGATCGACTCCAAGTCGCATCCGGCCTGGACCGGCGGTCAGCAGAAACTGCTCGACAGCGGCGGCCAGCTCGCCCGCTTCAACAAACGCTTCGGCAGCCTCGGCGGCGGCAAGAAGTAGCGCCCCGCGCGCTCTGCCTAGGTCACCGACTCATAAATCGCATCCAGATGCGGGCTGAAGCAAGTTTGACGAGTGCGAGATAATTCTGGTCGTGTTTTTCGAAGCGGGTGGCGATAGCTCTAAAATGTTTGAGTTTGT
>Ga0116217_10005886_pt1 | contig 10702 bp, 7 predicted proteins | sample Sb_taG_6_FD_89697 | JGI IMG/M metagenome (GOLD analysis project Ga0116217, IMG submission 89697) | Peat soil microbial communities from Weissenstadt, Germany - Sb_50d_4_PS metaG | ecosystem: Environmental > Terrestrial > Soil > Wetlands > Peat | place: Germany: Weissenstadt | collected 2010-09-21 | reverse complement strand
GAATCAGCAGCCAAACCAGCCAATGGAGGTCGAGCCCGAAAGCGTGGACCGTGGCAGCCGGATAACGCAGCTCAATCCAGTCCACTGGCCCAGCGGGTAAACGGCTCTCCGCCGGATGCCAGATCAAATCAAGCGCCGAACTAACCCGACGCTCGGACACATACTGTGGGCCGACGCCAGCCTGAACGGTCTTCTTCACGGTTGCGTCGGGAAACACGAATTGCATATCCCCAGCAACCGGACGAAGAGCGCGAATCCGCCAACTGATCTGCTGGCCGCCGTCCATGCGAATGCCCGGGCTATCCACGACAATTCCATCGGGCGCACGCACCACGGGAGCCGGGCCGCCCCCACCCTTCATCTGAACCGTAACAATGGCCTCCTGCCCAGGCTCAAGTGGCGCATATCCATAAAAGCATTCCAGTTGGGCAAAAATCAGAACCATCGGGATGGTGAGAACTAGAGCTGGCACCAGCATCATCGCAAGATATCGGACATTGGCCTGGAGCAGGCCCCACTGCGCCTTCCAGATGAGTAGCGGTTCGTCGGTAAACAGCCGCATCTCGTACAAATGCGCCTGCAACTCTGCTTTGACCTTGCGGATTGCCCCCTGATTGGACGTCCCCCGGAATACCCACAGCATCGCGATCCCCAGCAGTACACTGAGCGGAACCAGGCTCAGCATCGCGTTGTGGCCGCTGAATGGCGAAAGTATGCCGGCAATGATTGCGGCCGCGCTTCTGCGTGCGATTTCCATTGTTGTTGTCGGCCTACTCCAGGTAGCCAATCCCCTGCAGCTTCTTCACAATTTCTTCGTCTGACTCGGCGTCTTCCAGTTTCGCGAGTTCTTTTTCGAGAACGTGCTCGGCGAATTCTTCCGGCGAGGAATATCCTGCGGCGTCGCTACACGTTTCAATAAATGGTGTGCCCGATCATTCCCGGTGCCGGATCAACGCCAAATTCCCGCATCAACGAAACCGTTAGATCGTACAAGTGGGGATCGGTCGCACGGCTCTTGCGGTTGCTGATCAGCACGCCCGGCACGAAGCGGGAATCGATGCAATGATCGGCTCGCCATTCGCCCTTGTTATCTTCCACCAGCACGGCGGGCACCGCACCCAGGACCGTCTGCCACGATGATCGATAGCCAGGCATGTAACCAACGAGAATGTCCGGCGCGAAGCTCAGCATCTCTCCATGGAACTCACGATGGGGCAGAGTGATGCCGCCGACCATTGGCTTCCCGTTGTCGGGGTCGTGAGCGTTCTGGAGTCTCTCCGCGATCTTCTTTACTATGGCATCCGCCTCGTCGCCGGGTGCGACGATTCCTTCCCGCTCTCGCCCCTGCAGGTTCAGATAAATTCCGTTCAGGCCAATCGAATACGCTTGTGACTTCGACCAGTCGACGTGCGGAAACATCTCCTCATCGCTGACGTTCTTGGGATCGTCCAGGACCAGAAAGCCCTGTTTCATGAGCCAGGTATTTAGATTTACCGCTCGGTCAAAAGTGGAAAAGCCGTGGTCGGACATGACGATGAGGGTGGCATCGCCCATCTTCTCTCTTACCCAGCCGATGGTTTCGTCGACCATTTTGTACGTTGTGAGCAACTCGTCATCGTACTTGCCCCAGAGCATGTGCGAATCCTGGTCGGTGCCGAAGAAGTGAAAAAACAGCAGTCCACCGTGAAAATGCTCTACACCGTATCGCAGCAATTTCAAATGCTCGAGCGAAACCTGGTGGCTCTGCGCTACATACTCTTTGTAGTTGAAAACACCCTGCCGGAACGCCGACGTATCTTGCGCCATACCCTGCGTGTAAAACAGACCGACTTTCTTCGCCAGTTCTTGGCTGAAAGCAACGGGGGCGGTGATGGGAAGCTCCGGGTCCGAAGGATCAATATTGATTGGCGAAACGTAGAGTTCGAAATTCGGCTGCAGTTTCTTTGCGTACAGGCGGAACATGCCGGCTGCGCTCTTTAAACCCGGAATCAAAGGGAACTCCACCTGAATCCAGCCCGACCACTCGCCTTCTTTGAGGATCAGCTGCTGCTTGCCAATATCGAAGCGCGCTGCCGGTTGGTCTGGATCGACGTGTGCCGTCATCTCCACATACGTCGGCGCTTTGTCCTTGCGCAGTGAATTGTCTGGACCTTCGATTTTCAGTGTGGCCGAGTGATCCTTGAGCTCCACATGAACGATCTGTCCTCCCGGAACCGTTCGGCTCTGCTGTGAAGGCACATCTGTATAGAGCGCAAATGTGCCAAATGTGCCGCGCAGATCCGGGGTGCCCATCCCTGAGACCGAAAAGCCTTCGTCCTCATGCTCGGGAGGAAAATCGGTAGGCATGCGGATGATGGTCGTCGGAACGTGATGTTCGGCAAGAATCTCCCAGAACGGTTTCCCCTTGCGGAACGAGACGACGTGTCCCGATGACAGCGGGAGCTCGTAGGGGCCGACGGGAACCGTCCATCCGCCTTCTGCCGTTTGTGCCATCGACGAATAAGGCGCGAGGGTCAGAGGATTGCGATGAACGAAATCAAAAATTCCATGCCCGCCAGGGTCCATTCCGGTGATGAATGTTGACCAGGCAACCGGACTCTGCGGCGGCATCGTTGTTTCCAGGCGCTTGAATTCGCCTTCACGCCGTAACTTGTCCAGATTCGGCAGCGCATCCCAGTGACGTTCGAGGAAGTTGGGATCCATGCCGTCGATGCCCAGCACGATGATGCTCTTAGTGGAAGCGCTGGTTTTTCCGCATGCCGCCAAACCGGCTGCTAGACCAACTGCCATCACCACCCAAACGATCCGTTGTATTTGCGTTTTAAGCATCGTTAAACTTTATGCCAGGTTGAATACCGGCCGGCCTTCCATCCAAGCGGGTCTATCGACGCCGAACAACTGCAGCACAGTGGGCGCCATGTCTTCAATACCCGGATCCTGCGCCTCGATCTTACGGTTCGAGAAAAGCACGCCCGGAACCAGCGTTGGATCCACGGAGTGATCGCCGCTCCATGCCTTGCAATTGTCCTCGAATACTTGGGCGGAAACTTTACCAACCGCCGCATCCCACGAAGTGCGGTAGCCGTCGTTGTAACCAACGATCATGTCGGGAGCTTCGGCAAGGTAAGGTCCCCGATAAAGTTCATTGGTCGCATAGACGGTGCGAATCCCAACGGCATTACGCTCATCATCTTTGAGATTACTGAGCTTTTGGATCAGTTCCTGGGTGAGGGCGTCGGCTTCAGTTCCGGGCTTCACAATGCCGCCCGCCTCGCGCCCCTTCAGATTCAAATAGAGGCCTCCCAGGCCAAGCGTGTACGCCCGCGTGCGGCTCCAATCCACTCCCTTGAAATAACGATCGCTTTCTGTCGCGCCATTCTCAAGCACCAGGTAGCCATTTTCCCGCAGCCACGAGTTCAGATTTACGCCACGGCGGAACGAGCAGAATCCGTGATCAGAGAGGACAAAGATTACGGTGTCTTTGTCGACATGCTCAAGCGCTACGCCGACTAGCTTGTCCATGCGCTGATACAGGTCTTCGATGGTGCGGCCGTAACCATTGCTTGCGCTGTGATCGCCGTGCAAATAACGATAGAACATGTGCTGCACGCGGTCGCTGGTGTCGAAGACGCAAGCGACTACACCACGCCGTGTCTTGTCGAGAGCGTTGCGAAACATAGCTTCCCGTTCTTCCATCAGAAGATATGCCTGCTCGAGAAACTCGCCTTCGTCGATCACACCTTCGTTCAGCGCCCATGTGTCCTCGGCCATGCCGAGCGTGGAATAGGTGCCCAGGAGCTTCGCCAGATAAGCCGCATAGTAGGACGGGTGGCTGATGGGCAGCGCCGGCTTTTCCGGATCGATCTGAATCGGGGAAACGTATAGCGAGAAATGCGGTGTGGTTTCGGTCACCAGAAAGCGCGCGATCCCGTTTACCTTAATGCCGAGAGATGCCTTGAACTTCAGCTTCACCCACGGGGTATACGTTCCAGGCACGAGAGGGTAGGATTCGTCCTGAATCTCCAGCACTGGGGTACCCCCGTGGAAGCGAATGCGAAATTGGATTTGAATAGCCCCACCGTTTTCCAGAAAAACGTTTTCCGGGCCTTCAAGTGATCCTTCGAAAACTTCGCCCACACGCTTCAGCGGGTAACGGCTCCCGCTTTCAAATGTGGCCTCATTCACTCGGGTGGTGAATTGGGAGAAGCTGCCTTGTGTGCCGCGCAGATCAGGTGTAGACATCGCAGAAAGCAGCCGGCCATTGAACTTGTCCGGCGGGAAGGTGATGGGAACGCGAATAATCGTGGACCCGATCTGCTGTTGCCCGAGCAGCTTCCAGAACGGTTGGCTCTTGCGCCTTAGCTCCACGCGTGGCCGTGAAAGAGGAATTCTCAGCCTTCCTAATTTCAGCACGCGCGTGTTGTTTTGCACCCTCGCCGCGGCCAACTCAGGAACATAACTTTTCATGTTGCGGTTGAGGAAATCGAAAATGTTGTGCTTGGCGGGATTAACCCCGGTCGCGAATGTAGACCAGGCTACGGGCGAGAGCGCTGGAAAGGTGGTCCGAAGCCGAGAGTAAGAGCCCTGCTCCTTGAGCTGGGCCAGATTAGGCAGTTTGCCTTCGTCCATGAACTGCTCGGTCAACCTTGGATCCAGACCATCCAGCCCGAGAAAGATCACTTTCTTCACTTGCGCATTGCGGAAGCCCTGGCGCCGGCGAAGTAACCGCCACATCATGCGAAACGGCCACGTCAACAACGAAAAGAAACTGAGGACAAACCCGGCCGCCAGGCTCAGGAAGGAGCCTAGAAACGCGAATCCGGCGCCCGGACCTATGTACATCATCATTGCTGTTTTCCTTTTACGGACGGCACTTGCCAAGCCTTCTGGTGACAAATGGGTCCGTGGTCAAAATATCTGTACGACCAGCGGTTTGCCACTTTGCCTAACTTCACGATGTTCTGCGGACGAGCGCTGAAGGAGTCGTTGCGGCAGCTCTCGAACGGATTAGGACGTAAATTGTTGCGCTACGATTTTGAGGGAACTGTCATATATATCGACTTCGCAGTGACGACTGCAGAACTTCGCCGGCTCTATGGGAGCGGTGCTGCTGTTGTAGTGCTTGCCGCACGCCGCACACGGTTGCAGTGCGGGCAGAACCGCGAAGGATAGTGCTTTGCACCGACGCAGCCGGATACTAAAGCTTTTTTGACTAATCGTCTGCACTGGCTTCGAAAGCAGAGATTTCTGAGTCTTGTGACCAGCCGCAACGAACTCGGAGAGTGCAGCGTCGGTCAATAGCGGTTTTGGCCAAGTGAGCATTGTTGCCCAGTTCATTCAACGCCTGACTTGCCGACGTTAAATTCAATCTTCCACAACATGCGTTTCAAATATCTCGCGGTACTGGGCCCATAGACTTTTGTCTAGCTTCCCGTCGGGCTGAAGGCAATCTGCGGCTGCGCGGGCCATGTAAAAAGCGTGATGGGTATTGTCGTGGACGAAAAGTCCCTGGCGGCCGAACGATAGCAACCCTTCAATTTCCCCGAGCCAGTGATCGACCTTAGCAAAATGGTCCTCGAAGCCACGCCGATATACGGGATACGCCTGCCGCAGCTTGCGTGTCGTAGTTCTTAGAACCTTGGCCCGCACCGGCAGACCCGCCTGCTCGAGCCAACCTCGGAGCAAATCTCCGAGATCCTGGTCGCTCATGTCCCACTCGCGCGAACCGGGGTCTGCCGGCAATTCCGCGCACAGCACAGTCTTGCCCTTAGGTTCGTTCGAATTGCTGTAGTTTTTTGGCTCGGAGAGTCGCGAGACGGGGATCGACTCCCCGGGAAAATAGTGCGCGTCGTACTCCGAGAATTGATCTTGTTCCAGCGTCAAGTAAATCAGGATCATGCCGCGGAACGAAATGCCCTTTCCCGCATCCAGAATCTCTTGCGGTGGCTCTGGCCGCATGCTCCGTACCAGCAGACTGACCGGCAACGTGGACCAGACGTTCCTCGTGGCGATTGTGTGCTCTTTTCCATCCAACTGGTAACGCACCGTGGAAACTCGATCTCCCTCTCGTTCTACCCCGAGGACCCGGGCTCCAAACAGGAATTCTGCGCCCCCGGTTTTCGCCGCTTCGTAGATCCGCTCGGAGATCTGGCCATATCCGCGCCGCGGATAGAAGAATCTTCCGGCGCCTGGTTTTCTTAGTCCCGGAACTGCGTTGGCTACTTTACGAAGAATCTTGCCGACGGAATTGCCGGAGACTCTGCGGCGCGCCTGTGTGGACGCCAACTCCTCGGGTGGCAAACCCCAAAGCTTTCGGGCATAAGGGAAGTAAAACTCGCGACAAATCGTGCTACCCAGACTGCGTTCAAGAACGGAAGCGAAGGATTCCACATGCCCGTTAGAACCCGACAGGTGTTTGCGAATGAGATCGAAAGTGACTCCTGCAGCAAAACTCTTCGGCACCCGCATTAAAAGATCACCTGGCTTAAGAGGAAAGTGAATCCAACGGTTCTGCAGCCGGATGCGGCCGTGCCGTGGACGATCCAGCAAATCCTCTCCCAATAATTCGCGGAGATTATTCAGGATTGCTGGATCACACGCCGGATGCAGCCGGTGACTGCCGTAATCTACCCAAACCCCGTCCAGTTGGAAACTGCCCGCATTTCCGCCAACCGTATCCCGCTGCTCGAGGACTGTGACCCGAGTAAAACCGTTGCGGGTGAGCTCGTAGGCAGCGCCCACTCCGGCAGGGCCGGCGCCGAGGACAACTACGTGGGGAGAATGCTCACGCGTTTGCTTGGGTACATTCATTAGTTTAATAAGCTTCTGAACCGCGCCGTTATAGTGACTCTGCTTGGCTCTTACTGCTCCATCTCGCCGGCGGGAGCCAGTTCTCGGGTTGACGACCGCAGTGGTCCGGGATGGAGAACCGAACGGGCAAATCCCGTTCCGCCGATGAGAAACGACAGCAGACCTGCGATCAGGCCTCCGACAATAATGATGGACTCCCAGGAAAGTCCGACCGCGACTGCGAGTGCGGCCGGTGCGCCGAACGGAGCCAGAAGGGCCGTCAATCCTGCTTCTCGCACGCCTAAGCCTCCCAGCGTGATGGGAACGAGCGCGATCAGTTTGGCAAGTGGCCAAACCAGGAGCCAGATGCGAAAGGGGATATGAAGGCCGCACGCTGCGGCAATAGTGGCAGCCAGACCAACCAACCCGGTTTGGATGAGGATGCCAAGTTGCAATGGCAGCAACACGTACAGCGGCTTGGACGCCATTGAGCGCCAGGCTCGCCGGAGTTTCGCGAGCATCCGGCGCAACTTGAAGGGCAGCCGCCGCCATGGCACGATCACCAGCAGCGCAAATAGTCCGGCGATTCCAACTACAAACATTACGGCCAGCACCGCGAATATTCGGCGGTGTCGTGGCTCCAATTCTCCCGGCAGCAGCAGTGCGCCGGCGGCAGCGACAACCGCCAGCGCGACTATGTCGAGGAGCCGGTCAACCAGACTGCCCAGCAGCACGCCAGCTCGATTGCGATGAATGCGAAAGGCCAATCCCATGCGGACCACGTCCCCGCCGACGATGGATGGAAGAAACACCGTACCGAACAACCCGGCAAAGTAACAGCGGGTAGCTTGCGAAAAAGTGAGTTTTGCTTCACTCAATCGAAGTGTCAGGCGCCACTTCGTGACGCCAATCAAGTGCATCGCCAGATAACCCGCCACAACCCAAAACCACATGGATGGAGGGATCTTTCGCATGGCCGCGCCCAGCTTATGCAACGGCACGAATGCAAGCAGCAATCCGAGAATCGCCACACTCCCGGCAACGCGGATGAAAGGGTGACGCAAAGAACGCACTACAAGTTTCATGGTTATTTTGTCCTGGCGCTCAACGCGATTCGGGAAAGTTGGTCGGAAAGCAGACCGAGCGCCCAAATAACTAAGGCCGCTAGCAGGAATATTCCTGAGGCTGGTGAAAATGCCCTGTGCGCTAGATCAAACGCAAGCTTCACCATCCCAGCAAGGAAAAACACCGCGCCCAAGGGAAGGAAGAAACGAAGGGGATTGAAATAAATGGCGGTGCGGAGAATCACCAGCAGGAAATCGTAAACATGCAGCGCGCGCACTTTCGAAAATCCGACTCGCTTATGGTAATCGATCGGAAGATACAGCACGCGGTAGTCGTTCAACAGCATCGACATGGTAATTGTCGAAGTGAACGAAAAACCCGAAGGCAAGAGATGCTCGAACTTCTCGGCGAGAGACTTTCGGAAGACTCGCAGTCCAGAGTTCAGATCCGGAATCGGCTGCCGCGCCAGGTAATTCGCCAAGCGTCCCAGCACCCACTTCATCGGACGCCGAACCAGCGGAATGTGAACGTGTTGCCCAGTTCGCGCGGCGACAACCATGTCATACTCCGGCAAAGCCTGAAGCAAGTTCGGGATGCTCTCTGCCGGATACGTGCCGTCGGCGTCGATGATGAGAATCCAATCGTACTTGGCTGCGGCGATGCCGGTCTTAAGCGCTGCGCCATAGCCTCGGTTGTACTTTTTTTCGATCAACTGCACGCGGTGCTGGCGTACGGCGTTCGCAGTGTCGTCCGTCGAACCGTCATTCACAACGATCAGTTCGTAGGGACAGTTGGTCCGGTCCATGACTTCGCGAATCCGCTCGATCTGCGCCCCCACCATCTGAGCTTCGTTAAACGCGGGCATGACCACCGACACCGCAACCGTGGCCGCTTCCGTGGCCTCTGGCTGTTCCGCTAACGTTAGGACTCGCCCCTCGATTTCTTGCATGAATTCCTCCCTCAGTTCTGGTCGCGCAGGACTAGCTGAGTCCTCTCGTCTTTCGATCTGCACACGAAGATCTCGCCGCCGGACAAAGTGCCGGGAAATATGCGAATCACGGTAAATCTGCTTTGGATCGCCTCCCAGACATCAGGCTGACTTGCGCGAATGTAAATCGGCATGGCATAGATGAGCCACGTTCCCCGATCCTGCGTCAACTGCGCATCCAGTTGAGCGCGCGTCTCCAGCAGAGGCCAGGAGCGTCCGTAATAACGTTGAAAGGCAGTCGTGACTACTCCGACCGTGACCACTTGCTCTTCCGAGTGCTGCTGACTCTCCACGAATCGCATGGCGGAAAGATAATCTTGTTTGGGGTAGAGATACTCCGCCCGCAGGGGGACAACAGACGCAAGTAGCATCAGCACCAAAACGGCGGTGCTCAAGCGGAATGCAAGTCTGCCCGTACCGCTCAAACGCTTCGCCGCAAACTCGCTACAAACGACAGCGCCGCGTACCAGCAAGAGCAGAGCAAAACCGATTTCAAAAAAGAAAAAGCGTGGCCAGAAATTGTGACTCGTCGCCAACACTGCCGCTGCAGTCACCAAACCGGGGAAAATCATCAAGCCGATGACAAAGCGATTGCTTCGCCAGAAACTCACCAATCCGCTCAGGAGCAGAGCCCCGGCGATTATGATCGCGAGCAAGCCACCCCCGGCACCGTTTCGTAAGCCGTGAACCATCTCTTTGAGGGCCCACAGTGGACTTGCCCATTCTGACCGGACTGATGTGCCGGCGACACGAATCGTGCGGGCAAAAATACCGGGAATTACCGGCGCGTAAAGTGCAAACGACACAGTTCCCGCGAGCACCAAGCCATACAGCAGCAGCAAAGAGTTTCTGGGGATTCGGCCAGTGGATCTTGACCGGGACCAGATCAGCCATGCATAAAGGAACGCGTGACCGACGACCACGAAGGCCATCATCAAGTGCGTGTAGATGCCCAACGCCGCGCTGATGCCATAAATCACACAATCTGACTTCCGCCCGTTGTTGGCACAGCGAACAAAAAAGATACTGGCCAGCAGCGTCCAAAACACCATTCCGGTATATCCGCGTGCGTTCTGCGAGAACCAAATATGCTGGTAGTTGATCACCATCAGCGCAGCGGCGAATAGGGCCTCACGCTTCGTGGTAACCAGACGTCCAAAGAAGTAAAGTGCGGGAATTCCAGCGACGCCAAAGAACACAGCCGGAAGACGCAGTGCCCAAGGCTGCTCCCCGAAAATGCGGATCGAGCAATGTGCCAGAACCGAATACAGCATGTGCTGATTCTGCCCGCCATAATGGGTCACGATTCGCAAGATGGGATCGCGGGCCGAATCCAGCAGCGTCATAATCTCGTCGAACCACAGCTGTTGGTTCAACGCTACTACGCGAAGAATAGCTGCCACAGCCACTAAACCAAATAGCCAAGCCAAGCTGACTGGCTCACCGGAAGAATTCACGCTTCCAGGCCACAGCGTTAATTCTTCCCGCGATGAGGAGTCGCAAACGTACGTTTCGTCTTTCAACATGGTGGGAATAGCGCTAGTTCGGCCAGGGACGGCCAGCAAGTCTGGACAAATCGGCAAAAATGCCATGACGCAGAGTCAGCATCGGAATCATGACGTTCTGATTTGTGCGGTGAAGTTCCCCGCGATAGCGGAAGACTTGGATTTTGCGCACTGTCACATCGGCCTGGTTGGTGACAACCGGGAAGCTGCGCAATAACTCAAATTGATCTGACTTCAATAGCTCACGGACTGGGCCGAATCCAGGGAAGGGATCGAGATCTTCGACGATTGCGTAGCGGATGCCCCAGGTTTGAAAAAATCCCAGCACTTCCTGTGCATTGTGAAGAATCGGTCG
>Ga0116217_10005881_pt1 | contig 10708 bp, 9 predicted proteins | sample Sb_taG_6_FD_89697 | JGI IMG/M metagenome (GOLD analysis project Ga0116217, IMG submission 89697) | Peat soil microbial communities from Weissenstadt, Germany - Sb_50d_4_PS metaG | ecosystem: Environmental > Terrestrial > Soil > Wetlands > Peat | place: Germany: Weissenstadt | collected 2010-09-21 | reverse complement strand
TTCGCGCACGTTCGGACGCCGGTCGGCCATCTGGACAAGGCTGTGCTGACGCGAAACGACGCGATCGGGACGAGCCAGGAGGGGAGCTACGTTCTGGTGGTCGGCCCCGACAACGTTGTTCAGCGCAAGATCGTAAAAACCGGAGACCGTGAGGGTCAGCTTCGGGTCATCGAATCCGGCCTCGACCCCGGCGACTGGGTGGTGACTGAAGGCATTCAGCGCGCTTTTCCCGGCGCGAAGGTCGAGCCGCAACGAACCGAGTTGACCGCGAGCGCGTCCGAACCTGCGGGCGCCGGCAAGACGGGCGCCGCTGATCCGGCTTCGAAATGAACCCGGAGGGCCGAGCAGGCGCGATCTCGCGCTTCTTCATCGAGAGGCCGGTGCTGTCCAACGTCCTTGCGTTGGTCGTCGTCCTCGTCGGGCTCGTCGCGGTCATTCAACTACCGAGCTCGCAATATCCCAACGTCGTGCCGCCGACCGTGCAGGTCACGACGCGCTACCCCGGCGCCAGCGCCCGCACGCTCGTCGATTCCGTCGCCCTACCGATCGAGCAGAACGTCAACGGCGTCGAGAACATGATCTACATGCAGTCGACGAGCGCGGACGACGGCACCTACACTCTGGCGGTCACCTTCGCCATCGGCACGAACCCCGACATGGCGCAGGTTCTGGTCCAGAACCGGGTGGCCATCGCCTTGTCCTCGCTGCCGGCCGAGGTGCAGGTCCAGGGCGTGACGACCAAGAAGCAATCGACCTCGATCCTCGAATTCGTCGGTCTGGTCTCGCCCGACAGCCGCTTCGACAGCCTGTTCCTGTCGAACTACGCCGTCATCAACGTGCAGGACGAGCTTCGCCGCCTCGACGGCGTCGGCGACGTGACCGTGCTCGGCGCGGGGCAGTACGCGATGCGGGTCTGGCTCGACCCGGACCTGCTGCAGGCGCGGGGGCTTACGCCGCAGGACGTCATCAACATCATTCAGCAGCAGAGCCAGGAAGTCACCGCTGGCCAGGTTGGCGCACCGCCCGCCCCGAAAGGCCAGGATTTTCAATACACCCTGAACCTCAAAGGCCGCCTGGACGACCCGGACGAGTTCGAGAACATCATCGTCAAGGTCGACCCCGCCAACGGCGGGCAGATCACCCGGGTTCGCGACGTCGGCCGCGTCGAGCTCGGCGCCCAGACCTACAGCGAGTCGTTCAACCTCGACGGACGTCCGGCCGCGGGAATCGCCATTTCCTTGCTGCCGGAGGCCAACGCCATCGCGGTCTCCGACGAGGTGAAAGCGAAGATGGACGAACTCGCCAAGAGCTTCCCGCAGGGACTCTCGTACGTCATTCCCTACGATACGACAAAATTTGTGCGCGCCGCCATCTTCGAGGTCTACCGGACGCTGATCGAGGCCGCGATCCTGGTGCTGATCGTCATCCTCGTCTTTCTTCAGGACTGGCGGGCGATGCTCGTGCCCGCGACCACCGTGCCGGTCACGCTGATCGGCGCTTTCGCCGCCATGGCGGCGTTGGGCTTCTCCGTCAACCTTCCGACGTTGTTCGCCCTCGTGCTCGCGATCGGCATCGTGGTCGACGACGCGATCGTCATTGTCGAGGGCGTTGCGCGATACATCGAGCAGGGTCTTCCCGGCCGCGAGGCGGCAGCACGGGCGATGGACGATCTCACCGGCCCGGTCCTCGGCATCACGCTGGTCTTGATGGCGGTGTTCATACCCGCCGCTTTCGTACCGGGGCTCACCGGGCAACTCTACCGGCAATTCGCGCTCGTCATCGCCGCCACCGCCTTCATCAGCGCCATCAATGCCTTGACCTTGAAGCCGACGCAGTCCGCGTTGTGGCTCAGGGCGCCGAAGCCCGTGGCCCAGCGCAATCTCTTCTCGCGCGGCTTCGAAAGGGTTTACCGGGCCGTGGAGGGCGGATACGCCCGGCTCGTCGGCGCGATGACCCGCCGCGCCGGATTGATGGTCGTCCTCGCGCTCGCGCTCGTCGGGGTCGCCATCTATGGGCTCACGCGCATTCCGACGGCGTTCCTGCCCACCGAGGACCAGGGCTACCTGATCGTTGCCGCGCAACTACCCGACGGCGCCTCGAAAGAGCGCACGGACGCGGTCTTGAAACAGATCCAAGGGATCGGCAGCAAAATTCCCGGCGTCGAGCATGTGGTCACTGTCAGCGGCATCTCCATCCTCGACAACCGGGCGAGCCTCGCCAACGCCGGCGTCGCCTTCGTCGTCCTCAAGGATTGGGACGTGCGCCTCAAGGAGCCGGGACAGGACGCCCGCTCGATCGCCTTGCGTCTCAACGGCGCTCTGCAAGGCGTGCCGGAAGCGTTCGCATTCGCGCTCCCTCCGCCGCCGATTCAGGGCATCGGCAACGTCGGCGGCTTCACCATGCAGGTCGAGCTCAAAAACGGCAATTTCGATTATGCCCTGCTTCAGAGCCTGACGAACGCCCTCGTGGCGAACGCCAATTCGCAGTCATCGCTATCGCGGGTGGCGACGACTTTCCGGGCGGGCGCGCCGCAGTTCTTCGTCAAGGTCGACCGCGTCAAGGCCGAGCGGATCGGCGTGACGGTCGGGCAGGTGTTCTCGGCGCTGTCGGGCTACGTCGGAGCGGGCTATGTCGCGCAGTTCAACAAGTTCGGACACGTCTTCCAGATCTACACCCAGGCGGAGCCGGGCTACCGCGCCACAGCCGACGACATCCGCAACCTGAAAGTCAAGGCCGGCGACGGAACCATGACGACGATCGGCACGGTGGTCGACGTCACCGAAGTGCAGGGGCCGTCGCTGATCAGCCTCTACAACCTCTATCCGTCGTCCACAGTCGTCGGCAGCCCGGCGCCCGGCTTCAGCTCGGGACAGGCGCTCGACATCATGGATCAGATCGCGGCGAACACCCTGCCGACCGGGACGGGTTACGAGTGGACCGCCATGTCGTTCCAGGAGAAGCAGGTCGGCAATCAGATCTACTATGTCTTCGGCTTTGCGATGCTGATGGTCTATTTCGTACTGGCCGGTCAGTACGAGAGCTGGATTCTGCCGCTCGCCGTGATCCTCGGCGTGCCGCTGGCGCTTCTCGGGACGGTCGTGGCGCTGACCTACTTGGCCGCCACAAACGTTGCCGCCAGCCAAGCCGGCGTCGCCGCCACCAATCTCTACACCCAGATCGGCCTCATCCTCTTGATCGCGCTCGGCAGCAAGAATGCGATCTTGATCGTCGAATACGCGCGTCAGCGGCGAGCGGAAGGCATGGACGTCGTCAAGGCGGCGGTCGAAGGAGCGCGGCTGCGCTTCCGGCCGATCATCATGACGTCCTTCGCTTTCATTCTCGGCGTCCTGCCGCTCGTCCTCGCGACCGGCGCGGGCGCCTCGGCGCGCATGTCGATCGGCATCGCGGTCTTCTATGGCATGATCGCCTCGACCTGTCTCGTGGTGGTGTTCGTTCCCTCGTTCTATGTGGTGATGCAGCGGCTGGAGGAGCGCAGAAAGGGCAAGCCCGCGCCCGCGCTCACTCAGCCAGAGGACGCCCCCCGTTCGTCGGCCGCCTGAAGTCGATCGGCTTTCCATTCTGCCCTGAGATGGGGTAGGTTCCGGCCGCCGCGCGCGGGGCCGGGGGCGCGCCGTCTAAGCCCTCGTCGGTTCAATGGCGCGTAACGCGGCGCCGCCTCAAAACTGCGAGGTGGGGGACAGGCTCCCGCCGACGTGCTAGGGGCGGTTTGGGCCGCCCTTCCGCTTGGCGGCGTCAGCGCGGCGATACGACAAGGAGCTTTATGTCGAAGGAAGAACTGCTTGAATTTCCCGGATTCGTGGTCGAGTTGCTGCCCAATGCGACCTTTCGCGTCAAACTCGAGAACGACCACGAAATTATTGCCCATACCGCGGGCAAGATGCGCAAGAACCGCATCCGCGTGCTCGCGGGCGACAAGGTCCTCGTAGAGATGACGCCCTACGACCTGACCAAGGGACGGATTACCTACCGTTTCAAATGAATCGTGTTTTTGGGCGACGCGACGATGGCTCTGACGCCCCGCAATCGCGCCCGCGCCTCGTGCTAGCCTCCGGTTCTCCGCGCCGGCTCGCCCTCCTGGCCCAGATCGGCGTCAGCCCCGAGGCGATCCTGCCGTCGGAGATCGACGAAGCCCCGCGCCGCGGCGAAACGCCGCGCGCGCTCGCTGAGCGGCTGGCCACGGAAAAGGCGCTCGCTTCCGCGGGAATCGCGCTGAAGCGCGCGGATCTCGCGCCCTGTCTCACGCTGGGCGCCGACACGGTCGTCAGCGTCGGCCGGCGGATCCTGCCGAAATGCGAAGCGGCTGACGAAGCGGAGGCATGCCTCAAGGTCCTCTCCGGCCGCGCCCATCGCGTCTTTACCGGCCTTGCGCTCATCACCCCGAGCGGCGCGGCGCGGCGCCGCCTGGTCGAGACGCGCCTCCGGTTCAAGCGTCTCTCCCGCAACGAGTTCGAGGCCTATCTCAAGAGCGGCGAATGGTGCGGCAAGGCCGGCGGCTATGCGATCCAGGGCCTCGCCGGCGCGTTCGTTGAGCGGCTCGTCGGCTCCTACACAAACGTCGTCGGCCTTCCGCTCGCGGAAACTGCGGCGCTGCTCGCCGGCGAAGGCTATTATGTCCACCGGCAATGGGTCACGAACCTCGTCCAATGACCGCGAACGACAACACCCCGCCCGGCGCACGGCGCGCGCAAGACACGCCGCAAGCGAAAAAAGACCGGGCCTGCCCGATCTGCGGCAAGCCGCGCCAGCCGCGCTATGATCCGTTCTGCTCGCGCCGCTGCGCCGACGTCGACCTCCATCGCTGGCTGAAAGACAGCTACGTCATCCCGGGCGAAAACGCGCGCCCAGAGCCCGACGACGAGGACGAGTGACCCGGCGCTTCAGGCGATTTGGGGCCCCCATCCTCCGCATAGGGAAACAAGCGCAAGCCGATCGGCTGGGGCGTGTCGAGGCGGATGGGATCGGACATGGACTGGGACCTGAACGCCTTGATGCTAAATTTCACCTATCGACCTGACTTCCATCACTTCGATAGATGACTGCGGAATCTGCAGATGTGGGTGATTTTCGAAGGACTTCGCGGCGGCCTCGTGCGATTCGGCCTCGACGAACGAATACAACATGATGTCGTTCCTGGTGTCGAAAACGCCGCTTGCTGTGACCCGCTTGGTCCTGCCGCCGGCCTCCGTGAGAGTGATCATCTTCGAATGTTCTCCCATCCATTTTTTCCACTCCGTCTGCATTTTTTTGTTCAGCGGCTTTCCTGGTTTCCGGGTCGGTTTTTGCCCAATCCGCCATCACAGACCCTGGCACGAGGTAGAGGGCGAGGAATTTCTTTGCCTTGGATTCCGTCATAGCTTTTCCTTTCACGTGGTGTTGCGCGGCGGGTTGAGGAGAAGCCCGAGATAGCACCGCGAGTGCGAGACTCTCGCGCGCGGAGCAGACTATAGCGGAGCACCATCCAACGCACCTCTGCGACAATGCAGCCAATGGCGGATCACGTGATTGCGCGCATTCTGCGTGCTAGTCATGGCGATGGAGAACACGCGCTGTGGCGGAGTCAAGGAAAGTCGCGGCGATCCTGGTCGCCGACATTGTCGGCTACAGCCGGCTGACCGGGGCCGACGAGGAGGGCACGCTTGCCCGACTGCGGGCGTTGCGCAGCGACCTCATCGACCCGGCGATTGCGGTTCACAACGGACGCCTCGTCAAGCGGACGGGCGACGGGGCGATCGTCGAGTTTCGCAGCGTGGTTGAAGCCGTGCGCTGCGCGATCGAGGTGCGCAACGGCTTTGCCGAGCGCAATGCCGGCCTGCCTGATGACCGACGATTCGAAGCCCGAGTCGGCATTCACCTGGGCGACGTCGTCGAGGAAGCCGACGGCGACCTGATGGGCGATGGGGTCAACATCGCGGCTCGGCTCGAAGGCATTTGCGAGTCGGGCGCGATCGTGCTGTCGGAAGACGCGTATCGGCAGGTGCGCGACAAAATCAACGAAACCTTAGTCGACTTGGGCGAGCAAAACCTCAAGAACATCGCGCGCCCGATGAGGGTCTACGCCTTGACGGCGCCGACAGGAGCGCGCCCCGCAAGCCCCTCCGCGACCGTCGTCCCGAAATCGCTTGACTGGCGGGAGCGCCGCTCGGCGCTTACCCCGATCCTCGAGAACATCGTCATCCCGAACATCGTCGGGAAATCACGCAGCAGGAGGGAGCGCCGGCAGGCGGTGGCGACGACGGTCAGCGCGATCCTCCAGAACATCGCGCGCCTCAAAGGGGCCGTCGACGAGAAGGCGACGACGCGCGAGCGCCCCGTTGCCGGTTCTTCCAGCGTCGTCCCGACCGTCGACGAGAAGGCGACGACGAAAGAGCGCCCCGTTATCGGATCTTCCGGCGCGATCCCGACCGTCGACCAGAGATCACAACGCAGGAGGTTCATTCGGTTTCTCATCGTGGTGGGGATTTTCGCGATTCTGGCGACGCGGGCCTGGCGCGGGCAGGAGCCGTTTGCGCCGTCACATTCGCCTGCCCCCCTTCCCGCCGCCCTGGAGGACAAGCTCGCCAAGGCGCCGCGCCTGTCGATCGCCGTTTTGCCGTTCGCCAACTTGAGCGGCGACCCCGAACAGGACTATTTCGCCGATGGCCTCACCGACGATCTGACGACGGACCTCTCGCATCTGCCCGGCAGTTTCGTGATTGCCCACAGCACCGCATCGACCTACAAAGGCAAGGCGGTCGATGCGAAACAAGTCGGGCGCGAACTCGGCGTGCGCTACGCCGTGGAAGGCAGCGTGCGGCGGGTCAGCGAGACGATTACGGTCAACGCGCAATTGATTTCGACCGAGACCGGCGCCCATGTGTGGGCCGACCGGTTTGAGGGCGAGCGCAGCAAGCTGGGCGAATTGCAGGTCGAGGCGGTGGCGCGCATCGCCAATGCGCTCGGCGTGCAGCTCGTCCAGGCCGAGAGTCTGCGCGCGCTGCGGGAGCGGCCGACGAACCCCGATGGGGTCGATCTATCGATGCGAGGTTGGGCGGCGCTGAGCGCGGGCCTGAGCCCCGAAAACGCCAACAAAGCGATCGGCTACTTTGACCAGGCTTTGCAACTGGACCCGGACTCTCCAGAGGCGTCGATCGGAAAGGCGCTGGCCCAACTCATCAAAGTCTTGGGATTCGGAATCGGCGATAGGAGGGAAGTTCTTCAGGACGCGGAGCAAGCCGCAGATCGTGTTCTGTCCTTGCAGCCCAATAACGCCAGGGCGCTCTATGCCAAGGCCCTGGTTTCATCCGGGAGAGGGCAGTTCGAGGCCACGCTCGCGGAGTTGGACGCTATCATTGCGATCGATCGGAACTACGCGAGCGCTTATGCCGAAAAGGGCCATACATTGGTCATGTTGGGGCGGGCGGAAGAGGCCATCAAGCCGGTCGAGGAGGCGCTGCGTCTCGATCCGCGTAATGCCGGCCGAAATATATGGGAATGGTACATGTGTGACGCCTACGCGCATCTGGCCCAGTGGGAAAAGGCGATCGAATGGTGCGAAAAGTCTATTGCGCCCAACCCCTCGCTGCCCTTGCTGTGCTATGTCGAGCTCACCGCGGCCAATAGCTGGCCGGGACGCCCGGCGGAAGCGCGCGCCGCCGCGGCGGAGCTCCAAAAACTAAAGCCCGGCCTTCACCGTGCAGGATTACCTCGCGCTGCCACACCCTGACAATGCGAAGTGGAAAAGCGAGGATCAGCGAATCGTGGAAGGGCTGCGCAAGACGGGGCTGCCCGAGGGGTCGCCGAGGATGGGCGGGGGATACACGAATGTCATCACCATCCCAGTCGACGATGCCGACACGAAGGCAATTGCCGGCGCGCTTTTCAAGCCTCAGGGCGCTGGTCCTTTCCCCGCCGTCATTTACTTGGGCTTCTGTGCCGGCTTCGACGAGCTGGTAGAGCGCGCGGTGCAAAAGACGTTGGTCGAACGCCTCCCCGCCAAAGGATTTGCGACGCTGATCGTCGATCCCTATACGGCGCGCGGCCAAGCCAACGGCGTATGCGACCAGGCGGATACGTCGAGTTCGAACGCTTATCGGTATGCTTTGCGCGGGGCCGAAGACGCCTATGCGGCATTGAACGCCCTCGCGAAGTTGCCGGATATCGACCCAAAGCGGGTCTTCCTGCTCGGCTATGGCCACGCGGGGAACTCGGCCATCCTCGCGACCGACTCGCACGCTGCGGCTAAGCATCCACTCAGGTTCGCCGGCGTCGTTAGTTATTGGCCCAATTGCGGGTTCGGAACCGATTTTCCCGTTCCGACCCTCGTGCTGATTGGTGAAAAGGACGATTGGACCTCGCCTGGCCTTTGCACGGCCATAAAAGATAAACCCAATCTCGAAGTGGTGGTCTTACCCGGCGCAACGAACAGTTTCGCCCTTCCCGGAGTGAGCGACCACTTGGGTCATCACACAGTCTACGAAGAAAATGCGACCCAGGACGCGCAAGCGCGGACTGAAGCCTTCCTTGCCGCGCACGCGAAGTGAGGGCGCAAGCGGGTGAAGCTTTGATCCGAATCAGCGTTTCGCCGATTGGCGGCGACAAAAAATGCGGCATTTGACCGGCTCGGCCCGCTGAGCGGTGCAAGGCCGCGAAAGGGCTTCATGAGCGAGACGAGAAAACTCGCGGCCCTTCTGGTCGCCGACGTCGTCGGCTACGGCCGGATGACGGGCGCTGACGAGGAACTGACGCTGTGGCGCCAGCGAACGCTGTGCAGCGACCTCATCAGGATGGCGCAAGCCGAAGCTTTCCTCGCCGCGCATGTGAAGTGAGGGCAAATGGCGTCCGGCGCTTCGAGGGGGAAACGGTCATGACTGCAGCGGCGCTGCACGAAGCAGTTCAGGCGGCGCCTGCTTCGGCAACCGCCCCCGCCCGCTCCCTGAACCGCCTCTCGTATGTCGACGCCCTCCGCGTCGTCCTGATCGTGCTCGTGGTCGCCCACCATTCGCTTGAGGCCTATGTCAAGGCGCACCCCCCGGAAATCCCGCTGCCGGACCCGCCGATCGCGCGGGCGTCCGTATTCCTTGGCGTTAATGCGGCCTTTTTCATGGGGCTCTTCTTCTTTCTTGCCGGATACTTTTCGCCGGGCGCTTTCAATCGCAAGGGCGCGATCGACTTCCTGCGCGATCGTGGCCGCCGGCTGGGGCTGCCGCTGCTGTTCGGCACGTTCGCGATCGTGCCCATCGCCGGCTGGGCCCATCTCGCCCTCGATCCAGCGACGCCGCCAGTCAGCTACTGGACCTATTTGACGAAGTACTTCCCACCGCAGGGGCCTTTACACAGGTACTTCCTAGGGGACGCGCCGAAGCCGGCCTTCTGGCCCGAGCGGGAGCTTTGGCCTCCATTCAACTTCGGCCATCTTTGGTTTCTCGAGCATCTGCTGATCTACGCCCTGCTTTACGCGGCGGTGCGTGCGTTCATCCCCGCGGATCGCGCCTCGGCCGCCCGGAACCCGCCGACGCACGGCGCGATTGCAGCGTATGCAGTCCTGCTCGCTGCGGCGACATTCGTCATCCGCATCTGGTATCCGCAGGATCGCTGGATCGGATTTCTGGGCTTCATCCAGATGGAGCCGGCGCATATCCCGCAGTACGCTAGTCTGTTCGTGATCGGCGTCCTCGCCGGTCCGCGGCGATGGATCGAAACCATGCCGACGCGGCGCGGGCTGGCGTGGCTCGCGGTCGGCGCCGGGCTCGCGGCCTTAGCCTACCTTTGGGCCGCCTTCGCCACGGTCCGCGGCCCCGACTCCGGGAACTGGTTGATGTGCGCCTGGGAGGCCTTCCTGTGCGTTGGGTTTTGCGTCGGCCTGCCTGTCGCGTTCCGCGAGCTGGCGATCGGAACTGGCCGGGTGTGGCGCGTTCTCGCCGCCAACGTGCTTGCGGTGTATGTCTTCCACATGCCGATCGTCATGCTACTGCAATGGGCGCTGATCGGGGCGCCGGGACCGAAATGGCTGCGCCTCATCGTGACGGTGATCGGCGCGATCGTCGGCTCTTTCGCGTTCACTAACTTTGTGATCCTGCGCCTGCCTTATGCCCGACGCATTTTCTGAGCGATGGCGGCCACCGCGGCGGCCCGGAGCGATGACGGCGCCAGCGGCATTGCATATTCCCGGAACACGAATCCTCACTCGTCCGGAGCCGCACACAGCGCCACTGACCGTGCCGAATGGAGCTTCGTCAAGGACGAGGCCTCCGGTCCCGCCGTCCTGTCGCAGATAACAAGAAATCCGCACGCGAAACGGGGCCCTAATACGGGCGACGGCCTAGTTGGGGCAGATGTCCGGTGCGAATGACCGCTCCGGGTCGAACGGACGCGTTCGGAGCTCGCTGGAGGGAACGGTCGGTCATGTGCAGGCGACGCCTTCAGTGGAAGACCGCTTTCTCGCGCTTCGCGCCCGTTCAGAGACCCGATCTTGAAGGGCAGCAGAGGGTCGACATGACCCGTTCGCCAAGCCCTCGTGGAATGCCCGCTTATTGCGCGTAGCGGACGGCAGGTGACGTTAAGTGGCCATTCAGATCGGACCGTGGACGTTGCAGTTGGGGGAAGCTGCCCTGCGCCAAGAAGGGCGCTCACTTCCCTGTCAGCGCCGCGACGATTGCCGCCGCCTGGGCTTCAGCGGCCTTGAACGCGGGTGTGCCCTTGACCTTGCCCG
>Ga0116217_10005880_pt1 | contig 10709 bp, 10 predicted proteins | sample Sb_taG_6_FD_89697 | JGI IMG/M metagenome (GOLD analysis project Ga0116217, IMG submission 89697) | Peat soil microbial communities from Weissenstadt, Germany - Sb_50d_4_PS metaG | ecosystem: Environmental > Terrestrial > Soil > Wetlands > Peat | place: Germany: Weissenstadt | collected 2010-09-21 | reverse complement strand
CCCGCTCAGTGTCTATGCCTATATCGCCGTCGTCATCGGCGGCTGGGGCAGCATCGCCGGCGCCGTGATCGGCGCGATGATGATCTCTCTCTTCCAGGTCGTGGTCTCGGCCTACGTGTCCTACGCAGTGGCGACAGGGCTGTTATACGTTGCGCTCCTCCTCATCTTCTTCTTCCGCCCGCAAGGCATCTTCGGCGAGCTTGTCCGGCGCCGGGTCTGAGCAAGGCAAGGAGGCCGCAGGCGTGGCATCTTGGCTCTCCAGCGGAATACGGCTTCCACTCGTTCTGGGCGCCGCGGCGCTGATCGGCTACGCGCTGTTTTTTGCCGGCCCCTACGATCTGCGCATCCTCACGATTTGCGGCATCTACGCGCTTTTGGTGCTCGGCTTTCAGTTCGTGTTCGGCCATGCCGGCGCCGTATCGCTGGCGCAGGCGACATTCTTCGGCATCGGCGGCTACATCACGGGCATCCTGGCGACGCGGTTCGGATTCCCCTTTCTGGCGACCTTTCCCTTGTCGATCGCCGGCCCTGCTTTCTTGGCCGTCGTCATTGCGGTGCCGGTTCTCAAGCTCGAGGAGCATTACTTCTCGCTGGCCACGCTCGGCATTGGACTGGTCGTGCTGCTGCTCGCCATTCAATGGAGCGACGTGACCGGCGGCGCCAACGGGCTCGCCGGCATTCCGGCGATTGAACTTCCAGGCTTTGTCATTGCCGATCGCCGCTCCGTTCTTTGGTTTGTCTGGGGCATTCTCGCCATCGGCTGCCTGCTCGCTTATCAGGTGACACGCGGCCTGCACGGGCAGGCCTATCATCTGATGCGGGAAAACCAGGAAGCCGCATCATCGCTCGGATTGAACATCGCGGAGCTGCGGTTTGGCGCCTTCGTTCTGAGCGCCGCCTATGGCGGCGCCGCGGGCGCGCTGATGGCGCATGTGATCCACGTGGTATCGCCGGAAAATCTCGATCTCGCGCTGATGGTCACCTGTCTGACCATGACGGTGATTGGCGGCCGCACCCGCATCGCCGGCGCGATCCTGGGCGCGACGCTGATCGTGTATTTGCGCGAATGGTTTCGCGTGCTCGAAAACTATTACATGATCGCTTACGGGACTGCCGCTCTCGCCGTCCTGATCATGGCGCCGTATGGACTTGTCGGCGCGCTCGAGCGCTTACGGGTTTTGCTGTTTGGAGCGAGCCGTAGGGCGCGCCCGAGCGCTGCGTTGCCGCCGATGCTTGGCGGCGCACACCAGACCCCGCGGGCTACCGCCGAGCCCGTGTTGACCGTCGACGGCGTCGCACTGGCCTTCGGGGGCGTGAAGGCGCTCGACGGCGTCGGCCTCTCTTGCGGGCAAGGTGAGATCATCGGCCTGATCGGTCCGAACGGCTCCGGCAAAACGACTTTATTGAACGTGATTTCGGGTCTCGCCTCTTGCCAGCGCGGAAGCGTGTCATTTCTCGGCCGCGACATCACGCAGGAGCCGGCCTACGCGATCGCCCGGCTCGGGATCGCGCGCACTTTTCAGCACATCCACCTGGTCGACGACCTTTCTGTGCTCGATAACATAGCGGTCGCTAGAGCCGGCAGTGGCGGCGGCGGATTGCTGCAAGCGATCGCCACCGTCGGACGCGACCGCGGACTCGAGGACGCGCGCCGGATCGCGCTCGCCGCCGCGGACCGCCTGGGCATCGCGGATGCCGCCACGGAGCCGTGCGGCCGCCTGCCTTACGGCACCCGCCGGCGCGTCGAGGTGGCGCGGGCACTTGCGACCAATCCACGCCTCCTGCTCCTTGACGAACCGGCCGCCGGTCTCAACGAGCAGGAGCAAAGGGATCTTGCCGAGCGCATACGAACATTCGCGGCGGAGGGCATCACCGTCCTGGTCGTCGAGCATAATCTCGTGTTTCTTGCCGCGCTGGCGGAACGCTTGATCTGTCTTGATCGCGGCAAGGTGATCGCGAGCGGTTTGCCGGAAGCGGTGCGGCGAGAACCGGCTGTGATCGAGGCCTATCTCGGACTCGAAGCCGACGTGTCCGAGCTTGCACTGGCGGACCCGTCATGAGCGGTCTCTTGGAGATTGAAAGCCTGTCCGTTGCCTACAGCCAAGTCGCCGCACTGACTGAAGTGTCAGTTTCGGTGAATGCCGGCGAAGCGGTGGCGCTGGTCGGCGCCAACGGCGCCGGCAAATCGACGCTGTTCAAATCGATTGTTGGCTTCCTGCGGCCGAGAAGCGGCCGCCTGCATTTTCTCGGAAAGAACATGAGCGGCGTCAGTCCGGAACGGCGTGCCCGGCTCGGGCTTGGCTACGCGCCCGAGGGCCGCCGTGTATTCCCCGGGCTGACCGTGCGCGAGAATCTCGAAGTCGCCGTTTTCGCGGGCAAATCCGAACGCGCGCAGCGGCTACAACAGGCATTCGCGCTGTTCCCACAGCTCGCCGAGCGCCACGCTCAATTGGCGTGGCAATTGTCCGGCGGCCAGCAACAAATGCTCGCGATCGGCCGCGCGCTCATGGGTCGGCCTCGATTGCTCTTGCTGGACGAACCGTCGCTCGGCCTTTCGCCAAAGCTCGCCGACGAGGTTTTGGCTGCAGTGAGAGTCATCGTCCAAGATGGAACGGCCGTGCTTCTCGCCGAGCAGAATGTCAGAAAAGCGCTGACCCATTGCGAGCGCGCCTATGTGCTTGAAATCGGCAAAGTGGTTCTCTCGGGCGCCACGTCGGCGTTGCGCGACACGGCAGAGATCAGAAGAGCTTATCTCGGCGATTAGTTACTTTGGCTGGAGCAGACAATGTACGAGACCAAGTTCATGCAGCGCGTTCTTGAGCTGTCGCATCAGGGCATGACAAACGGTCACGGCGGCCCGTTCGGCTGCGTCATCGTCAAGGATGGGATCGTCGTCGGCGAGGCCCACAATGAGGTCTTGTCGAGCAACGACCCGACGGCGCACGCCGAACTGCTGGCGGTGCGTCGCGCAAGCGCCAAGCTCCAGACGTTCAATCTTGGCGGCTGCGAGCTTTACACCAACGGCGCTCCTTGCTGCATGTGCATGTCCAGCATGCTCTGGGCGCGCGTCGATCGCGCCTATTACGTATTGTCGATGGACGACTCCCGTTCGATCGGTCTCAGCGACGAGCCGTTCTACGAAGAGCTCGCCCGACCACTCGAGCAGCGCCAGATCATTCCGATGATCCAGGAGCCCGAGCTTCGCCAAGAAGCGCGCGCCATTTACGAGCTTTGGGCGAAGAAGCCGGACAAGGTACAGTTCTGAAAGAGCCTGGCGTCGCCGATTTGTCTGGCGAGATCGCCGCCAAGCCGCGAAAGAATCGTCGGCATCCTGCCCGGCCTTCCGGCCAAGCCCGGTCGCCTTGACCATAACGCCCAGGTTGCGTAGCGTCATCAAAAAGCCCAGCGCCCAAATACACCGCATGACACAATGGGTTCTCACAAACCCGCTAGGGCGAACGTGATACTCTTTTCATCAGGGAGGACTCAGATGGGAATTACTCGACGTTCCTTCGGGCTTGCCGCCGCGAGCGCCGCACTGCTTCCGGCCTTACCTGCGCGCGCCAAAGAAGCGCCTGCCGGCGCGCAAGCGCCGGGCATCTACCGCATGAAGGTCGGCGCGCTTGAGGTCACGGTCCTCAACGATGGCTCGGCGGCGCTGCCGACGAAGTACTTCTCGGGCGACGCGGAAGGCGCGGCAAAATTGCTGGACAACGCCTTTGTTGCTTCAAAAGACATGGCGCCGACCACTTTCAACGAATGGCTGATCAACACCGGCGACAAGCTCATCCTGGTGGACACCGGCTATTCGAATGGCGCCGGCCCGATGGCCGGCAAGCTGCCGAAGGCTCTGGCCGCCGCCGGCGTCAACCCCGCCGATATCGACGCCGTGGTCATCACTCACATCCATCCGGATCACAGCAACGGCTTGTTGACCACCGACAAGCAGATCGCGTTCCCGAACGCGACCGTGCACGTCAATGGCGACGAATTGGCCTGGTGGCTGGAAGGCGACATGAAGATTCCCGAAGGCAAGCCCTTCTTTAAGGACCTGTTCGAAGGCGGCCGGGCGGCGTTCAAGCCCTATGTCGACGCCAAGCGGGTGCAGACCTTCAAGGACGGCGCCGAGCTCGCCCCCGGCGTTACGGCGATCACGGCGCCCGGTCACACGGTCGGTCACACCATGGTGCGCGTCGCCAACGGCGACGGCCAATTGCTGATCTGGACGGATATCGTTCACAGCACGGCGCTGCAATTCCCCGACCCCGAGCGCTCGATTGCCTACGATCTCGAGCCGCCCAAGGCGATCGCGACCCGCAAGAAGGTGATGGATATGGCGGCGACCGACAGGTTGCTCATCGCCGGTACGCATATCGGTTTCCCCGGCGTCGGCCATGTCGCAAAGGCCTCGTCCGGTTATGCCTTCGTGCCGGTATCGTGGAACGCGAATCTCTAGGACGAGCGTTCACGACTTGAAAAAGTTAGGCGCGGAAGCGGCGGTTACGCTTCCGCGCCACTGGCCCTCACGGTCAGCAACTAAAAACCGGCGCGCAAAGAAGGCGCCGTCCAGGGAGGATCGCATGCAACGCTTGTGGCTCGTTGGGCTTGCCGCATTGTCGGTCGCCGCAAGTGAGCCTGCCAGGGCGCAGGTTTCCGATGATGTGGTGAAAATCGGCGTGCTCACGGACATGTCCGGCCCGTCGTCAGCCGCGGATGGTCCCGGCTCGGTCGCCGCGGCGCAAATGGCTGTCGAGGATTTCGGCGGCACGGTTTTGGGCAAACCGATCCAGATCATTTCCGCCGACCATCAGATCAAGCCCGACATCGCCGTCGGCATCGCCCGGCAATGGTACGACCGCGATCAAGTGGACCTGATTGTTGACGTGCCGGTGTCGGCAGTTGGCTTGGCGGTGCAGAATGTCGCCAACGAGCGAAAGCGGCTCCTGATCGTTCATTCGACCGGCACCGCCGATTTCCACGGCAAGTTCTGTAACCCATACGCCTTGCAATGGGTGTTCGACACGCGTGCGCTCGCGGTCGGCACGGCGCAAGAGGTCACCAAACGCGGCGGCAATACCTGGTTCTTCCTGACCGCCGATTACGCGTTCGGACACGCGCTCGAGCGCGACGCTTCGGCGGTGATCGCGCAAAATGGCGGCAAGGTGTTGGGCTCGGTCTCGCATCCCTTCGCGACGCCGGACCTGTCGTCGTTCATTCTGCAGGCGCAGGCCTCGAAGGCGAAAATCATCGGCATCGCCTCCGGCCCGCCCGACAATATCAACGCGATCAAGCTCGGCGGCGAGTTCGGCATCTTCCAGGGCGGCCAGCAGATGGCGGGCCTGCTGGTGCTGATCAGCGATATTCATGCGCTCGGGCTCAAAGCCGCCCAGGGGCTGGTGCTCACCACCTCATTCTATTGGGACATGGACGACGAGACTCGCGCGTGGTCGAAACGTTACTTCGCCAAAATGAATCAGATGCCGTCGATGTGGCAGGCCGGCGTCTACTCCTCGGTCATGAGCTATCTCAATGCCGTCAAGGGGGCGGGCACCGACGACCCGCTCAAGGTCACGGCCAAGATGCGCGAGACGCCGATCAACGATTTCTTCGCCCGCAACGGCAAGCTGCGCGAGGACGGGCTGATGGTGCATGACCTCATCCTGGTGCAGGTGAAGAAGCCGGAAGACTCGAAATATCCGTGGGACTACTATGAAATTCTCACGCATATTCCGGGCGAGCAGGCGTTCGGGCCGCCCAATCCGGCTTGCCCGCTGGTCAAGCAGTGACCGGTCTCGCCGTCGTTGCAAGCGAAGTGAAGTAGTCTAGATTTGGAAACTCAGATTCTGGATTGCTCCGTCGCGTGCGCTGGTCGCAATGACAAGACAACTCTTATGGGCCAGCCATCACATCGCATAAAGGGCGCGGGAACAGCAACGAATAGCCCCGCTTTGCCGGCGCTCGTCACCAAGTTCGATATAAAAAATCTGTCGGCGGAATTTCTCGACGACCCCTATCCGACCTACCGCGCGCTGCGAGAATTCGATCCCATCCACCGGATGCCGGACGGATCTTATTTTCTGACCCGCTACGACGACTGTCTCGCGGTCTATCGCGATACGCAGACTTGGAGTTCGGACAAGAAGCTCGACTTCCGTCCGAACTTTTCCGACAGTCTACTTTACGAACATCACACCACGAGTCTGGTGTTCAACGATCCGCCCTATCACACCCGCGTGCGCAAACTGCTGGCGCCCGCCTTCACGCCGCGCGCCTTGAGCGCGCTGCAGGGCCGGATCGAGAACCTTGTCGAACGCCTGCTCGATGCCGCCGCGGAGAAAGGCGAAATCGATCTCGTCACCGACTTCGCCGCGGCCATTCCCGTTGCGCTGATTGGCGACATGCTCGGAATTCCGCCTGACGAACGCGAGCCCTTGCGCGCATGGTCGCTCGCCATTCTCGGCGCGCTCGAGCCGGTGCTGAGCCCGCAGCAATTCGAAACCGGTGTCACCGCCGTCGCCGATTTCAAAGACTATCTGAACAAGATCATCGCCAGCCGTGTGCGCAGCGGGCAAAGCGACCCGGCCGAAATTCTCTCCAAGCTGATCGGCGCCAGCGAGTTTGCCGCATCCGCCAGCAAAGGCGAACGGCTCTCCAAGCTCGAGCTGATCCACAATTGCATTTTCCTTCTCAATGCCGGTCACGAGACGACCACCAATCTCATCGGCAACGCCGTCGATCTCCTGATCCGCCATCCGGAGGCGATGCGCGACCTGCGCACTCATCCGGAGGCGCTGGAGAGTGCGGTCGAAGAATTCCTGCGGATGGAAAGCTCCAATCAGCTCGGCAATCGCCGGGCCGTCAGCGACACCGTGCTCGGCGGAGTTGAGATGGCGGCCGGAAGCTATGTCCATATCTGCATCGGCGCCGCCAATCGCGATCCGGAGCATTTCCCCGATCCGGATCGGCTCGACATCCGCCGCGAGCCGAACCGGCATCTAGCCTTCGCGACCGGAATTCACGCCTGCGCCGGCATGTCGCTCGCGCGCATGGAGGCGCAGGTCGCGATCGGCCGATTGCTGCGGCGCTTTGCACGGATCGAGCCGGCTGGCACGCCGATCCGCGGCCGCCGCGCCCGCTTCCGCGGCTTTACGTCCTATCCGGTGCGGCTAGAGCACAGCCCGATTTAATTGAATCGGGCTGCGCTCTCGCGATTCTTGCGCGGTCGCATGTCGTTGTCGGAAAACCGGTGTCCACTTTTCCGGGACATGCTCTAAGCGCGTGAGGGAAGTGCCAGCGCGCACAACTCCGCAGCACGAAGGCGGCGCGCCTCGCGCCAGCGGAGGAAGCGCAGCGTCATGCGCTCGGCAGCGGTCTTGCACGACGAGGCAAAACCAAAAAGCATCAGCGCCGCCCACAGCATCCAGGTCGCGACATCAAACGCGCCGACCGCGAGCACGATGGCACCGCGGCCGAGCAGCTTGATGATCGCGCGGGTCTTTCCCCCTTTTGCAGCGGAGAGCCGGGCCAGGCGCGAGACGTCGCGCGGCTCTTCGGCAATCTTAAGGCTGTCGAGCGCGGCTTGCGTGCCGGCCTTGGTCTCGATCCGCCCGACGTCGCCGACCAGGTCGACCAAGCCGCCGGCCTTCTCAACCTTGACCGCGTCGCGCGCGACGCGCACTGCCAGAATCGGGTTGAGCCGCCCGGCGCGGCGGGCGACCTTCGCCAGCGTCAAGCCGATCCGTTCCGGCGCGCCAAGACCGACCGACGCATAGGTGCCGGCCGTGACCGCAATGCCGACGCCGGCGAGACCGAGAATCCACGGATCGGCTGGCTGGCCGAGCAAATAGTGGGTCCCCTCGCGCGCGGCGTCGCGGATATCGCCGAAGACGAATAGATCACCAACGGCCGTGCCGGCGAGGCTCGCCAGGTCGGTGGGCTCGCCGCTCCAAAAGCCCTTCACGAAACGCCCGGCGGTGTGGGTCGTCGAACCGGCATCCGTCTGCGCCTGCTTCACCTTGCCAACGAGCGCAGGATCGACGGCAATGTCGCGCTCGGCCGAAAGATCCACAAAGCTTTGCGCGAGGTCGAGATCACCGGCAGAGAGCGCCGAACCGATTTCGCGCTCGGCAACGGCGCGGGTAAAGACGTCGTCGAGCGCCCGATCGCTGATCTCGACCGGATCGTCGGCAGCGGCCAATCGTTGCGCTTGGTCGAGGGCATTCCGGCCGACACCGATCGCGGCGCAGCCCAAGACCAAAGCCCAAAAAAGCGCAAAAGCCGGCTGGCGCATTTGCCGGCCGATCAGCGTTAGGCCGCGAACTGCCAAATTGCCCTTTCGCATGCCGATTCCTTTGCCGTCCGTTTGCGGCTTTTTGAGAATGGATTGTCTCATTTGAGCAGATCTTTTCCGAAAACCGGCGTCCACTTTTCGGGATCATGTTCTTTCGAGCATGATCTTTTCCGAAAGCCGGCGTCCGCCCGGATCAAATCCGGGGCAGTCTTTATCACGAGAGCCCGCTAGGAATCCGCCCATCCCGCCGCTATGGTGCCGCCCGGTTAACACGGATATGGGCATGGCCGACACGATCGTTCCGCATTTCCACAACGACCTGGGCGTCCCGGTGATCGAGATCGGCGCCAAAGAATTCATGTGCGTCGGCGCGATGCCGCCATTCGATCACCCGCACGTTTATTGCGACATGGGCGGCGACAACGAATTCGTCTGTCCGTATTGCTCGACCCTTTACCGCTACGATCCCTCGCTGGCGCCGAACGCGGCGCGGCCGGCGGAATGCGCGTTGCACGACGCGGCCGCCTGATCTTTCGCGAGGAGGGCTTGCCCTGACCTCCCCGCGTACCGTCATTGTCGCGGGGGCCGGAATCGGCGGATTGACGGCCGCGCTGGCACTAGCCCGCAACGGCTTCCGGGTTGTGGTGCTGGAGCAGGCCGAGCGGCTCGAGGAAACCGGCGCAGGCATCCAGCTTACGCCCAACGCTTCCCGTATTCTGATCGATCTCGGCCTCGCGGACCGGCTGCGTCCGATGGCGACGGCGCCGACCGCGGTCCGCGTGCTCAGCGCCGCCAGCAGCCGCGAGATTGTACGCATGCCGCTTGCCGGCGCCGATGAGCGTTATGGCGCTCCCTATTGGGCGATCCATCGCGGCGATTTGCAGGAGGCACTCGCGGCTGCCGCGTCCCGGCAACAAGGCGTCACCATAAAGCTCGGCGTGCGGGCGGAAGATTTCATCGCCCATCGCAACTGCATAACCGTCATGGCGCAGGGCAGCGCTGGCACGATGGATGAGCGAGGCGCCGCGCTCCTCGCCGCCGACGGCCTGTGGTCACGAGCGCGCGCAAGGTTGGGTCATGCCAGCTCCCCGCGTTTCTCCGGACGCGTCGCCTGGCGCGGTCTCGTTCCGGCACGGCAGGTCCCGCCCGAATTCCGCGAGCCGCTGATCCACCTTTGGCTCGGTCCCGATGCCCATTTTGTGCATTACCCCGTCAAGGCCGGCAGCATCATCAATCTTGTCGTCATCACCAGCGATCGTTGGAACGAGCCGGGTTGGAGCGAGCCGGCAAGCCGGGCGGAGCTCGTACCGCGGCTGGCTGCCCGGGCCTGGGCGCCGCCGGCGCGTGCACTTGTCAACCTGCCGGACGCCTGGCTCAAATGGGCCCTTTATGACCGCCGTCCTATCTGGCGCTGGTCGAGGGGCCCGGTGGCGCTCCTCGGCGACGCGGCGCACCCCATGCTCCCCTTCCTGGCGCAAGGCGCCGCCATGGCGATTGAGGATGCGGCGGTGGCCGCGCAATGCCTGGGGAGGATGCCCGACAACCCTGCCGGCGCGCTGCAAACTTACGCGGCAATGCGGCGGGGGCGCACACGAAAAGTGCAGCGAATGGCGGCCCGCAACGGGACGATCTACCACTTCGCCGGCGCCGGCGCCTGGCTGCGCGATGCCGTTATGCGGGCGATCGGCGGCCCGCGGCTGCTCCAGCACTATGATTGGATTTACGACTGGCGGCCGCCGCTGGCGTGACGCGGCGCTGGAACATTTGATCAATGGAAGGGTTCAGCTTGCAGACTCCCCTCACGGTACGGGGATTGCTGGAAAGGAGTACCCTTCCATGTGTGACTACAGCCTGCATCTTGTCGCTTCGCGCCCTGCCGCCGTCGGAGACAAGCTCGTCAGCGCCGATTTCGCCCGGTCGATCACCCGCGGATTTGCCGCCGTCGACGATCCCGACACGGCCGTGTGTCTGCTTCCCGGCACAGAGCTCGCATTTGAAGACAATGTTACCTACGACCGCGCGTTCAGCTTGTTCGGCAAGGCTCGCATTGGGCACAAAGTCGCCCGTTTCCGCCAGATCAACATGGAAGACCCGAACGTGCATCACGATGCGCTCGAATTTCCCGGCGGACAGACGATTCTGCTCACGCGGCTGACCTCCGGCCAACGCGCCACCGTATTGCAGATGCCGGCCAGCGGCCATGCGCACGACCATCCGATTTTGGAAGCGACGGCGCAGCCGGATGCCGAACTGATCGACGGCTAGCGGCGCGAATTTCGTCAGAGCTGAAGGCGGCGGAGCGCCGCGCTCCGCCGCGCGATGGATTCTATTTTTTATTGGCGCGCTCGGAGAGATTCGAACTCCCGACCCTCAGATTCGAAGTTCTCTGCCGGCGCCCTAACGGGGGCTAACAGACCCT
>Ga0116217_10005879_pt1 | contig 10710 bp, 5 predicted proteins | sample Sb_taG_6_FD_89697 | JGI IMG/M metagenome (GOLD analysis project Ga0116217, IMG submission 89697) | Peat soil microbial communities from Weissenstadt, Germany - Sb_50d_4_PS metaG | ecosystem: Environmental > Terrestrial > Soil > Wetlands > Peat | place: Germany: Weissenstadt | collected 2010-09-21 | reverse complement strand
TACGGCGACCAGGTTCCCAACTACGTCCGCCTCAAAAGGGACGATCCGGCGGGCGTTCTGCCGGGCTACGACTACGATGTCACAGACACGGAGGCAATGCTGCACCGCATGGTAGTCGATTCAAGCGGCCTGCACACACCGGAGGGCATCCGTTATCGAATGCTCGTTCTACCTCCCTGGCGGGTTATCTCGCTCTCGGTGCTGGAGTTCGTTGCGCGTTATCTCCAGGCCGGAGGCACTGTTGTGGGCGAACGCCCGCTGCGGCCGCAAGGAATCGTTCCGGCTGCGGAGGAGGCGCGCTACCGGCAACTCTCCGAGAAGATTTGGGGCGGTTGTTCAGCTGCTTCCCCGAATACCGGCGTGCGCGTAGGCCGCGGCACACTCTTTTGCGAGGCCAAGGCGCGCGGCGCTCTCGCCAACCTGCATGTCCTTCCTGACTTTGAATCGGAGTCTCCGGCTCTCGATTACATTCATCGCCGCACGGCGACGGCGGACATCTATTTTATCCACAACGGCAAGCCGGAAGCAGTGACATCTGCAATCACCTTCCGCGTCGCCAATCTGCAGCCGGAGATCTTCGATCCGGTAACAGGCGACGCGACGCGTGCGATGCTCTACGAAAGAACATGCGACGGCCGCACAAGTATGTCGGTCTCGCTTGCGCCTTACGAAGCATTCTTTGCTGTTTTCCGCCGCCCAGCAACGCTGCATATTACCCAACTGCAGCAGGATGGTCAGGCAGTCCCATTCTCCGACGATACGATGGCTGCTGAAGAGAACAGCCAACTGGTATTACGAACGTCCATTCCAGGCGCCTACTCGGTGACCCTTTCCAACGGGCGCAAAGTGAACGTGGAGATCGCTGCGGCAGCACCACAACTGCTTAATACGGGCTGGACTCTCGACTTTCCTCCGAATTGGGGCGCTCCCGCACATGTCGACGTGCCGACGCTGAAGTCGTGGACAGAATTTGCTGATCCCGGCATCCGCTATTTCTCCGGCACCGCGACCTATCGAACCACCGTTCACATCGGCGCCGATCAACTTGTTTCCGACCGCGAACTTTGGCTCGACCTGGGCGAAGTCTACGAAGTGGCCCGCATTCGAATCAACGGCACATCGCTCACCCCGCTGTGGAAGCGTCCTTACGCGGTACGTGTCGATACACGTCTTCATGCGGGCGATAACATTCTCGAAGTCGACATAACCAATCTCTGGCCAAACAGGCTTATCGGAGATGCGCAGCCTGGCGTCACGCATCGCTATACATGGACGAATATCAAGAAATTTACTGCTTCGTCCCCACTTCTAACGTCGGGCATGTTGGGACCAGTTACTTTGAAGACCGTGTACGTCCGATCGATCCCGCTTCGGTAGGAAGCCTTCAGGCGATCGATGAATTCAGGAACAGAAATGAGCAAAGGAGAACAGTTTGGGTTTGTTCAATGAAGGAGCCGCAAAAGCCACGGCTGGACATATTCACGATTCAGTTTCTCGCCGGGAATTCATCTCTGGTTCGACAGCGGTCATTGCAGCGGTTGTTTTTGACGGGACTGCGATCGCGAAGGCAGTTGGAAATGACCTTGGGCTAGTCTCCAGTGGCGCATTTGAGAATGCGCGAAGACGTGCTTTGGCGATCGTGAACCAGATGACTCTGGATGAAGTCGTCGGACAGCTTGTGAACAGCGCCCCTGCGTTGCCGAGGTTGGGATTACAGAAGTACCAATATTGGACTGAAGCGCTTCACGGCATGGCAATTGACGGACCGATCACGTCCTTTCCGCAGCCGATTGCCTTAGGATGCTCGTGGAATCCCGAACTCGTCGATAAAGTCTACAGCGCCGTGTCGGATGAAGCGCGGGCATGTCATAACCAGAAGGGTTACGGACTGACATTTTTCTCGCCAGCTACCGTCAACATGGGGCTCCGCGATCCGCGATGGGGGCGGGTATGGGAGAACTTCAGCGAAGACCCTTTGCTCGTGCAGATTTTCGGCGTACACGTCACTCGCGCGATGCAGGGCGATCATCCACAGTATCTGAAGACAATCTCATGCGCCAAACATTTCATTTGTAACGAAACCGATAGCGATCGCGACTATGCCGACGCGGCGCCCGACCGGCGCTCATTCTGGGAATATTATGTGCGCGGGTTTGAGGCATGTGTTCGCGAAGGCCAGGTTTTCAGCGTGATGTCAGCGTACAACTCTTTGTGGGGAATCCCGTGCTCTGCCAGCCCATTTCTGCTGACAGAAATCCTTCGCAATCGCTGGGGCTTCAAAGGCTACGTCGTTTCCGATTGCGATGCAATCCGAGATATCTATCAAACGCATCACTATGTCGAAACGCCCCATGAAGCCGCAGCACTGGCGATCAACGCCGGCTCAGACCTGAACTGCGGTAGGACCTACTCAGAGTCTCTGATGAAGGCGGTCCAGGAGAAGTTCGCTTCTGAAGAGGCCATACGAAATGCGCTCGCGCGAGTCCTTACGGGACGTGTCCTGCTTGGAGAATTCAACGCTCCTGATGCAGTGCCGTGGAGCGGTTTGACTGCGGAGATTCTCGAAGGGAAGGGGCATCGTAGCCTGGCGCGGGAGGCGGCTCGCCAGTCTCTTGTGCTCCTGAAAAACAAGGAAAACCTTCTCCCGCTGGATAAAGAGAACTTGAAGCGAATTGCGGTCATCGGCCCCATGGCTGGCGCGTGCCATCTGGGCGGTTACAGTGGTCGGCCGACCTACCTTGTCTCACCTTATGCCGGTATTTCAGCTGCGCTTGGGGAGTCGCTGTTTCGCGGTAAGCTCATGGCCGGACAGTATCTGAGCACCTCCAATTATCGGGGACCCATTGCCGCTTATACGCACGATGGAACCGAATACCTGACAAGCATTGTCAACAACAGTTGGGCACAATACGGCCCAATCGATTTCGCGGATAAGACGGCGATCGAATTTCAGTACGCTGCTGAGACCGAAGGCGGAATCGACGTTTACCTGGACGATCGCAGCAACGCGCCGCTCGTGAGTCTCAAGACAACGGCTTCGCGCAGCATGTTCGACTGGCAGACGGTCTCAAGCCCGATACCCGCGACGACTGGAAGCCACATTGTCTTTCTCAGATTTCGTTCCGCGAATCGCCAGCCCTTCTTCAACTTGACTTCGTTCCAACTGACTCCATCCGAGCCCCCAACTGAATCAGCAACTCGCGTCGTATTTGCGCCCGGTTGCACGATTGTAGGCCCAAGGAATCAGGCTCTTCTTGATGCGGCGGTCAAAGCGGCCACGAGTTCAGATGCTGTCGTCCTCTTCCTGGGAGTGAACCGGCTGCTTTCCGACGAAGGTCACGATCGTTGGAGCCTGGATCTTCCGGATGTGCAGCATGAGTTGGCTGAAGCAGTCCTTGCGGCCAATCAGCGCACTGTCGTCGTCATAAATACCACCTGCCCGGTTTCATTCGAATTGGAAAGCCAGAAGGCTTCGGCGATTTTGTGTTCTTTGTTTGCCGGCGAGCAGCAGGGTAATGCGATCGCAGACGCCATCTTTGGAGACTACAATCCTGGTGGAAAACTCTGCTCAACCTGGTATCGCGACGTTAGCCAACTGCCTAACTTTCACGACTACGATATCAAGCACGGAAGAACATATATGTACTTCCAGGGCGAACCTCTTTATTCATTCGGTCACGGCCTCAGTTACACAAACTTTGCATATAAGAACTTACATGTCGATGCCGACAGCCTTGCGCCGGAGCACACAATTCAAGTAACGGCAGACATCACAAATACGGGAAATGTGCTAGGTGATGAAGTGATTCAGTTCTACGTTAAGGCCGACGGCAAAATACAGCGGCCAAAACTGCAGTTGGCAGGATTTCGACGAGTGTTCTTGCGGCCCGGAGAATCGCAGACCGTTACGTTCTCCCTTCCGCACGATCACATCGCTCTGCGCTATTGGGACGAAGCAAAAAATGGGTACGAGTACGAAACATGCGATGTGGAATTGCTAATTGGCTCATCGAGCATCGACATTCGATTGCGGGGTAGTATTTTGCTCGCTTAGATCCCTCAAAAGAGCACATGTTGCTGCTAAGGGGCATCGTCAATTCATGATTGCAAATTCCAGATGCCGAGGAGCTTATCGATTTCATGAGTACGTTTCTTCGGAACGCATCGACGTATATGTGACGCGGACGTGCGAGGCCGCGTCTACGTTTCAAACGATTGCACTCAGCAGCGCATTTCCAGAGTAGGGTCGAGCTTGCGCGGAGCGACCAGTGGAAGTCTACGCGCCCCGCCGCAGTTGAAAAAGGCAAAAACTGTGGAGTAATCGAAGGGGCCCAGAAAAACTTGTTGGAGAGAAGGAGCTTTGATGGGATCGACGAGACGGGAATTTGTGAAGTTGATGGCTGGAGCAGCGGCTGTCCCAGGTTTGCCTCGATTGGCCGCGGAAACCGGTCAAGCGGGTTCCGCGGGGACTGGCAACGCGACGGATCTTGAATTTCAGTCGGCTATGTTTCGTGTACAGATGGCCGCGGACCAACCCGGCTTTATTGCGCTCGCTGTCGATTCATTGGGCAAGAATAAGGTAGATGGAAATGTGATGCTTCCGCTTGCCAAGTCAACTGATGGCTATAAAGTGACCAGGGAGAATCGCACTATCAAGTATTTTCTCGCAGAATCGGAAGAGGTCCCGGTATGGGCTTTTGAATTCGACGAGCGAAGTTTTACAATCCGGTCGACATATTCTCCGAAGCTGCCTGCCCAGCCGCTGGTTCTTGGCTTCACCATTGATAGTCATGCGACGCTGCTCGGCCTGTTCACGGATTACGGGACCATGCGTCTGCCGGCGCTGCTGCACTTCCCCCACCAAGGAACGCTTCGTATCACAACAACTACAGACCGAGTCTCCCTCGGCTACGATGCCTCACGTTCCGGAGACAAGTTCATCAAGGTATCGTTTCCCCCAGCCAACGGTGGACAAAAGCAAATCGAATACCGTTTCGAAGTCGCCGATATCTATCCCGATCCCGGCAAGGCGAGCATCGAGAACGATCCCCGGTACGATGGATACCGCAGGGACTTCCTGACCATCCTACAAATCAACCCTCGCCGTCGTGTCTTAGCCAACAACAGCGCGAGCGACCCATGCGCCTTCACGGTGTTCCTTTATTCGATGATGGCCGTCCACCTGCCGACCCTCGCCGAGGGATTAAGCGCAAACGATATCCTCCGCCAATCGCTCGATCGCTACGTCGGCGAGATGAAGGGATACGGCATGATCGAATATGACGGTCAGCCGAGTTTGAAGTACGCGTTCCTCGACACCTACCCGTCTCTGGTCATGGCTACCTCGGACTATGTGCAGGCGAGCGGCAACACAGCTTGGCTCAAACGCAATTACTCCGTCATCAAGAGTTGGGCGGACAAGATGATCGAGTTCGACAGCGATCACGATGGGCTTATGGAGTATCCCGTCAGCGGCAACTCCGGCTCGTGGAGTGAGAAGCTGACCGTGCGTCCATCCAATTGGTGGGACACCATCGGCTTTGCTCACAAGGACGCCTATTCGAACGCACTGGCGTACAAGGCGTTTCGAGACATGGAAGAGCTTGCACTCCAGGCCGGCGCGCCTGCCGATGCCGCGATCTACAAGCGCCGTGCGGAAATGCTGAAGGCCGTCTTCTACCCCACCTTCTACAATCCCGCGACCGGCGTGCTGGCGGGTTGGAAGAGCGCCGACGGTAAGCTGCACGACTACTATTTCCTTTTTGTCAGCGGCGTGGCTGAAACTTATGGGCTGCTCACCGACCGCCAAGGCAACGAGATATGGGATAAATTGATGGCCAAAATGAAGGAGGTAGGCTACAACCGCTTCGATCTCGGACTGCCCGGAAACCTGATTCCCGTTCGCCGCGAAGACTATGTCGATCACAACTGGAGTGCTGGCGGGCCCGCCAAAGCAGATGGCTCCGACGCATTCCAGATCTACGAAAACGGCGGCGCAACCGCCTGCTATGCATACTTTGCAATTCAGGCCTTGCGCAAACTGGGCCGCGACAAGGAAGCTGACGCAATTCTCTTTCCGATGCTCAAGGCATTCGAAGCGGGCGGATTTCAAGGTCGCGGCCCCAATGGCAAAACCTACGATTGGACTGCCTGGGACGGAACACCCCACGGCTATGAGGGTTTGCTTGTCGATGGGTATCTGACCCTGCTCGCGGCTATGCCGGCCGGAAACGGTGCTGAAATAAAGCAGGAATGACTCGATCGAAGCGGCGCCAACTCGCCGGACAAAGCAGGCTGGACTACCGGATTACGCAATCAGTCCGGCTGACAAGACGTACCTGGGAGTGAACCATGCACTTTTCGAGACTTGTTACTGCACTTACATTGTTCTTTCTGCTGATGGGCGCGAAAGCACAAGTCACATCCGACAAGCCTATCCAAATCATGGTGCAATGGGACAAAACGGAGACGACTTTGCGTACATCGCCTACGCTGCAGGTGGTGGTGATGCCTCCTCTGGAACGCGGCTCGCCAGTTCACGACGCCAGCTTTGCCGCGGTCAAGGAGCTCGGCGCCGACTATGTTCGCTATGTGCCCTGGTTTCCTTATCCAAGGTTCGCGGTTGCGGAACTCGAGTCGCCGAAGGACGGCAAGACTTCCTGGGATTTCTCACGCATCGACCCGATGACGCTCGACTTCCTGAACGCTACGGAAGGCCATTCGTCCATCCTGAACTTCAGCACCATTCCTGTCTGGTTTTTCAAGACCGCGAAGCCCGTCGTGGTCCCCGCTGACCCCGATCAGCTATTCGGGGGCGAAGATCAGGGCACCGAGCTGCTCGATCCGACTTGCAACGATGTCGCCGGCTACTACGCTCGCCTGGTCAGTTGGTATACGCAGGGCGGTTTCATCGACGAATTCGGTGTGCGCCATGAATCCGGCTATCACTACCGGATCCCGTACTGGGAGGTCTTCAACGAAATCGAGGCCGAACATCATTTCACGCCAGAGCAGTACACGACCTGCTACGACGCCATTACCGGCGCTCTGCACAAGGTTGATCCTCAAATGAAGTTTGTCGGCCTCGCGCTGGCCTTTCCAGAGCACGAAGCGGAAATGATCGAGTATTTTCTCAATCCCGCGAACCACAAACTCGGCGCGCAGCTGGATATGATTTCCTATCACTTTTACGCGCAGCCGATGCCGGAAGAAACCTCGGACACGTGGCAGTACACTTTTTTCGATCAGGCTGACCGCCTGCTCGCCGTAGTGCGATACATCGAAGAGATCCGAAAACGCCTATCGCCCACGACGCGCACCACCCTCGATGAGATCGGCTCCATCCTGCCTGGCACCAACAGGGTGAAAGATCCGCATATTCCGCCGATCTACTACAGTGCCTCCGGCGCGCTCTACGCCTATGTATACATCGAGACGGCTCGGCTCGGCATCGATGTTGTTGGCGAATCGCAGTTGGTTGGGTTTCCCTCGCAGTTTCCCGATGTCACCATGATCGATTGGGTGACTGGAAAACCGAATGCACGTTTTGAAGTGCTGCGCCTGCTGCACGACAACTTCGCCGTTGGCGACAAAATAATCCACGTGAACAGCGTTGGAAGAGATATTGACGCCGCCGCATTCCTGAGTGCCGGCGACATGAAGAAGCTGCTGGTGGTGAACAAGCGCAACCGTAACATCACCCTGCAATTGCCGCCGGAGCTCTCTCACGGCAGCGTCACTACAGTCGATATCAACGCAGGTGTCACTCGTCCGGCAGCCCGAGCGTGGAACGGCACGACAATGACACTGCCACCTTTCGGCGTCACCGTCGTTGTGGCGGAAAAATGACACCACACCGCGTCGCACTGTGCCGTAAGAGGACTTGACTGCAAAGCGTCGATAATCGGACGAGGAATACTTCGAAGGAAGTAAATGAGAATGAATTCCTGATACATTTAACACGTGATTGCATTGGAACGAGAGAGTCTGCGGTTATCGTTCTCTCGCCCGATGAACGGAAAGCCAGGTACGTTCGATGTTTGCGGGCGAAACAAGAAAACTGGAAGGGATTTTCACGCCGCTTCTTGTTCCTCTCGATGAGCGCGATCGGGTGAACGAACCGGAGTTTCGCCGCTTCGTTTCCTGGCTGATTGAGCGCGGTGTGCACGGCGTGTACCCGAATGGTTCGACGGGCGAGTTCACGCGCTTCACGGCAGAAGAGCGACGCCGGATTGTCCAGGTGGTAGCAGAAGAGTGTGGCGGCCGCGTTCCGATTCTGGCTGGAGCGGCAGAAGCGAATGTGAAGGAGACGCTTGCCGCGTGTGAAGCCTACGTGGAGATGGGCGCAAGGGCAGTTGCCATTGTGGCGCCGTTTTACTACAAGCTGACTCCCGAATCGGTGTACGCGTACTTTGCCGAAATCGCGCGGAATTCGCCGATCGACATCACTCTGTACAACATTCCGATGTTCGCCAGCCCTATCGACGTGCCGACGATTCAGCGCCTGGCTTGCGAATTTCCCAGAGTGATCGGTATCAAGGATTCTTCGGGCGATCTGGGTTTTATGATGCGCATGATTGCGGCCGTGCGGCCGCATCGACCGGATTTCAGCTTCCTCACGGGATGGGAAGCTGTGCTGGTTCCCATGCTGATGATTGGCTGCGATGGTGGCACTCATGCATCGAGCAACGTGGTGCCAGAGATTACGCGCCGCATGTACGACCTGTTTCGCTCAGGTGACCACGCTGCCGCGATGCGGTGGCAGTTCAGGATCCTTGAGCTGTTCGACGCCATGCTCAGTCCATGGGAGTTCCCGGATGGGTTTCGGGCGGCCGCTGAGTTGCGGGGATTTCATTTCGGTCGGGGACGGCAGCCGCAAACGAGCGCGCAGCGCGCCGATCATGCTCTCCTCAGTACAACTCTGCAATGCCTTTTGGCGGATTTCGAGTTGGTGGAGAGGCCGGCAGGCGGCTGCACGGTGCGGGCAGACGAGAACGCACAAGATATGGTGAAGCAAGTAGCGACGAAGGTTTTACAGGAACTTAAGAAGAGAGGCGCATTCTGATGGATGCGCTGGCCCTGATCGAAATTGGCGGTTGGTCGCCGGCCATGGCGGTTCTGGACGCGATGGAGAAACGCGGCAACGTGCACCTGCTCCAGACCGAATTGAACGACGCTCCCGGCGTGTGCATGAAGCTAAGCGGGGCCATCGCTGATATTGAGGCCGCCGCGCAAGCTGCCGTAGAGACCGCCAGGGCCATGCAGACGCCGGCAATCGTGCACGTGATACATCAGCCGTCGGAGCATGCCCGAGCCGCCTATGAGGGAGAGCCAGACTTCAACCCCCTCATCGAACAGGCATCAGTCAAAAGACCGGAGAAAATTATGAGCGATCAAGCTACCTTTGCCGTGGGCCTTATCGAGACCCAAGGCTTTACCGGCGTATTTGAGGCCATTGATACCGCACTCAAGACCGCGGCGGTGGAGGTACTGGCGCGGGAAAAGCTCGGCGGCGGGTATATCACGGTTGTCATCAAAGGGGACGTTGCCAGCGTGCGTGCGGCAGTCGAGGCGGGAAAGGTCAAAGTGGAAGGTCTCGGCCGCCTGGTGGCCGCTCACATCATTCCTAATCCCAGTCAAGGTGTGCTTTCGCTGCTACCCAAGTAGTTACCTCGAAATGGTAGTTTTGGCTTGATCCGCGCGGCAATCGGCGGCCACGACTTGAGTTTTGCCGCTTGCTATCAGGCCGAGAAGCTCCAGCCATCGCAGCAACAGAAGAACAGGCCAGGTCACCTCAGATCCACGACTCTGCATTCTAGTCTGAAGCAGGATGGAAGCGATGAATTATATTGTGAAGTGCCTGTTCCGATGAGATGTGAACGATGGTTATTTCCGCAGCCAAACCCGCTTCAATTGTCTGGTTGGCCCGCGTTGGAGAGTTGCCCTTCATACAAGACGCGGAGGTTGTTGGGGAAGGGGCTGTTCGCACGAAGCACATAGGAGGACTTGCCTGCGCCTACCCGATAGAAAGAGCGCACTATTGCGGTATCGTTTGGAGGCGTCGCAAACGACGCGGCGAAATTGCTCGGTGAGGCCTCTGGGCGCTCGAGTTTCAATTGAGATCGAAATACTGAAGTGGACACGGCGCCAACTTGGGTCCAACTTGGGTCCAATAAGCGCCGAAAACCATGCATTTAGGTCCAACTAGACGCACTACCAGCCTAAACGAATCAACAAGTTAGCACATCGTTTGCTGGTTCGGGACCAGGGGGTCGGAGGTTCAAATCCTCTCTCCCCGACCATTATTAAAATCAACGACTTACGCGAGATTCCCTCCTGCACAAAATACTAGACTCAGGTACTCAATTGGCGCAAGGCTTTTCGGGGCTTCTTATCCCAAACCGCACTGCACAAACTGAGCGCGGATAGATCGCGTCTTTGCGGCCTCAGTGCTGTAGGTCCCCACCCAATTTGACGCGGGTACCCGTCCGACTGACCGGGCAAAAACTGGCTCGATATACTTCCACCAAACGGAGAGATTTGTGGCGATAAGTGCTGCCGATAGAGCAAGGAAGGTGACGACTTTCTTCCTAGGTCTGTGGCAATATGAAGGTGTACCTTTGTAGATACTTTTCTGGAGGCGAGTAGGCTTTCATAGTTGGAGCATGCAAAGCTATCACCGTGTGCATGTTGAGTTGAGGAGGAAGGATG
>Ga0116217_10005878_pt1 | contig 10710 bp, 9 predicted proteins | sample Sb_taG_6_FD_89697 | JGI IMG/M metagenome (GOLD analysis project Ga0116217, IMG submission 89697) | Peat soil microbial communities from Weissenstadt, Germany - Sb_50d_4_PS metaG | ecosystem: Environmental > Terrestrial > Soil > Wetlands > Peat | place: Germany: Weissenstadt | collected 2010-09-21 | reverse complement strand
TTCACGTCGTTCCGGAACTACCGGATCCGCTCACTGCTCTACGCCGGAAAGCCCAACTGGGACCTGCTTGCCACGGTCACACCCCGCTGAAATCCGAAGAGCCGGATTTCTCGAGATCTTCTGGCGGGAAGCACTCTGATCGAGTCGTTTCCCCTGCTCTGCAGAATATGTTCCTCTTCAGAGGTCCGACGAAGCCGCGTGAAGGAGGTGAGGACCGCTCCTTGTCCTTGGCCAATTCGAAGACAAATAGACTCCCTTTGACATAGTTGCCACTCGCGTAGGGCCGATGACTAGGCGGAGTGTGGGTACCGGCCGAAGAGAGGCAGACATGACAAGGCTGAGGCACGGCCGCCAACGGCTGTCGACGCTGGTGCGGGCAGTTGCGGTGACCCTGAGGCCAGCATCTCGCCGCGACGACGTCCGCGTCGGGCTGGTCACCCTGCTGCTCGTGGCGCTGGGCCTGCTGGTCCCCCAATACGCAGAGGCGGTGACGCCGTCTCCGACGGTCACGGCAACGATCGGGAACCCATCGGTGGTTGCGGTCCCATCGACGGTGCTCAATCCCAAACACCAGCCCAACGATGCGCTGGACGTGATCCCGGCGGGCACGTACGACTCCACCTCGCTCCAAGACGCGACCAGTGCAACCGGGCCCTGGATGGTCTTCTGGCCGACGGGAACGAGCTAGGTGGCAGTCAGCTCCACACCGTTCCCCGGCCCGAACGAGATCACGAACGGCAACGGCCCTCTAATCCCTTCCAGCTTCACTTGGGACAACGGCGGTGGGTGGGTCAATTCAGTCTTTCGGCTCGGCGGAAACAGGTTGGTCGCGTACTTCCACGCCGAGCACCATTACGGCTGCACCGATTCGCCGCCTCAGCTCTGCCCCTTCGCCACGCTGAACGGCAAAGGTGACTTCTGGGCCTCTGGGGGCGTCGCCTATTCGAACGACAACGGGCAGACGTGGGGTCAGGCGGCACAATTCCTGACCGCGGCTGCGCCTCAGCCAGCGACCCCCACCCTCGGAGGTGACAATTTCCAGTCCGTGGTGTGGAACTTCCAGACCCATCAGTGGGTGGCCTTCTACGGATGTCACGGTGGCTTGTCCTGTGAGGCAGTCTCGTCGGACCCACTGGGACGACCCGGTACGTGGTTCAACTACGTGAACGGATCGTTCAGCCAGCCTGCCCTCGGCGGTAACGGAACTGCGTTGCCCGGTCTCACCCACATAGGAGGAGTCCTGTACTCCGTCCAGTACGACACAAGCTTGGGCGTCTGGATCGGGTGGGGACGCGAGGCGAGCAGCGGCGGCGTCTACGTCACGGCGAGCAGCGACCTCGTCAATTGGAGCACCCCTCAGCAGGTGTTCAATGGACCGCTGACGATGTACCCGATCATGGTGGGCAGTGAGGGAACCCAGGTGGTGGGTGCCACTGGGCTGCTCTACTACGTGACCGGGGCCGAGCAGGGCACGCCGGTGTTGTGGTCGGCTCCCGTGTGGCTGGCCCTAAGCTGACCGAGTCGGCGCTCCTCCCCATACGAGGGAACACCGGCAGGAACACCCGCACGGGTGTGGTTCGCCGCCCACGAGGACCCGCGGGCGACATGATCGTCACTGAGCCCGGTTCACCCACCTCAGACGTGGCGACAACTCGCCTGGCGTGTGTCTGTCTCAACATCCCCTGACAAAATGGGTCGCGGCTGCACGGCGGCGGACCGGTCGCGGTCCGCGGTTCGTTCGGGGCCTCGGGAGTGGGTTGGCCGACCCGGTTGTCCGCCGGGTCGCCGACGCCAAATCAGGTCTCGTGATGATTGGTGGTCGACGACGACGCAGTCACCGACGCAAGCTGCTTCTCGGTCTTCTCGGTCTTCTCGGTCGTGGCACCGGACCCGTCACCATTCCCAGAGTTGGGCTTGGGCTCGTAGCCATAGGCGGTCGCCACCCCGCGAATTTGGCCGGAGACGTCGTTCAGCACGATCCCGAGGTGCTTCACCCCGGCTCCAGAAAGCTGCTCTTGAGCTCGGCGCAACGAGGACCTGCTCGTCTTTCCAGTGGCGACAACGATGAGCGAGAGATCGGTCAGTTTGGCCAAGAGCACGGCGTCGGTGACTGGGACGACCGGCGGGCTGTCGTAGACGACGACGTCGAACCGCTGGCTCAGCGTGTCGAAGATCTTCGCCGTCTTGGGATTGCTCAGGAAGCCGGCCGGGTCGGGAGGAGCGGGACCGGTACCGAGGTAAGTCAATCCCGGAAGATCGGGAACCTCCTGCAGGACATCTTCGAGCGTGGCGTCGCCGGTGACGATCGAACTGAGGCCGAAGGCGTCGCTCGTGCCGAAGAACGAGGACAGTCGAGGTCGGCGGAAGTCCACCGACACCAGTAGCACCCGTTGGCCGGCTTTGGAGAGCACCACACCGATGTTCGCCACCGTGGTGGTCTTCCCCTCGTCAGAGGTGGAACTCGTGACGAGCACCGACCTCAGTGGCCTGCGGACACCGACGAACTTGAGCGACGTGCGGAGGGCCCAGTAGGACTCTGCCACCGGTGACTGGGGTTCGGTCAGGGAGGCCAAGTACGGCGTGGATCGCGAACGCCATGTCTTGATCTGCGGGACCAGACCCATGACGGGTACGCCCGGCATGAGTTCTTCGAGCTGCTCCTTGGAGCGGATGGAGTCATCGAGGCTGTCGACGATGAACGCCGCGCAGATCCCCACGAGCAGCCCGACGACCAGACCGATGGGGATGAGCACCCCCTTCTTTGGCGAGCTCGGCGTCGTTGGCGTCGTGGCTGGAGAGAAGACCGTGACGCCACCCGGATTCCCGGCGGCTTCGACCTGGAGCTGGGAGTACTGCCCCTGCAGCGCGGCCAGCTGGTCTGCCAAGGCGGTGCCCTGAGGCGTTCCCGACGTCGACGGCAGCTGCTTCTCGGCGGCGTTGATCTGCTGCTGGAGCTGGGCCTCGGCCCTGGTGATGTTCTTGAGTGCCAACGTGTTCTCGTAGTCGACGACTTCCGTCGCATACGCATTGGCGATGCGTGTCGCCTGGTCGGCCTTGGAGGCCTTGGCGGTGATCGAGATCGCGTTCGTCTGACCTTGATCGCCAACCGAGACGTCGAGGGTGGAGACACCGAGGCGGGCCTCGACGGCGTCGACGATGGCGGAGTTGGTCAGTAACTGGAGCTGTGTGGCCACCTGAGTCGTCGCGTTGGTGGTCGCCGTTGTGCCAGACCCAGCTGGCGCCTCTAAGAGGAGTTGTGTCGTCGCCGAGTACTGGTTGTGGGCCGCGAAGGCGTAGGTGGTGGCTCCGAGGAGGCCTGCCAGGGCACAGCCGACCACCCACCACTTCCGTCGCCAAAGGACCCGGGGGTAGGTGCGCATGTTCACGGTACCGCCTTCCGTCGTCATCTGGTGCTCCGCCGCTCAGGCACGAAGATCACCGGTATGTGCTGGAGCAATGCATCCCTCCCATCCTCGCCCGCCGACCACCCCGTCGGCGAAACCTGTGCCCACGCTAAGCGTTCCTGCTTCTCTCGCCTGGGGGCTCTCTGTCGCACTGGTAACCGGCTCGCAGCCGCGTTCTTGGTGTCCATAGCTCCGGCAGGGCCTGCTCCCCTCGAGACGTCATAGCCCGCTGCGACCAGCACACCCCCAAGGTCCTGATGGACAGCGCTGTCATCCACTATTGCAAAGTCGTCGTGATCGGACTCGAGATCGGCAAGCCTCGTGACGACAAATCGGATGGGTGGGCCGTGCTGACCGGTATCTCGTCCAGACGGAGTCGAAGGGAGCATTACGACCCGTAGGTGAACTCGTCGGAGGGTCCCGCGGACGGGCTGGTGACGCCACCGGCTGTCGTCACGTGGACGACCCGGGTACCGGCCGGCTGGGCGGGGGTCACTGCGGTGATCTCGGTGTCTGAGACCACGGCGAAGCTTACCGCAGCCACGGCTCCGAAGGCCACCTTGGTCGTCCCGGTAAAGCCGGTACCGGTGATAGTGACGGTGGTGCCACCCGAGACAGGGCCGGATTGCGGAGAGACGGATGCCACGCTCGGGATCGGGGCGATGTAGCTAAACGAGTCGGGCGGTCCCAACGCCGCATTGGTCCCTCCGAGGGTCGTCGTCACCAGAACCGGGCGGACTCCGGCCGGTTGAACCGGGGTCACGGCGGTGATCTCGGTGTTGGACACCACGGTGAAACTGGTGGCGCGCACCGCTCCGAAGGCCACCTTGGTAGCGCCGCTGAACCCGCTTCCGGTGATGGTGACGGTGGTGCCACCGCCCGTCGGGCCCGAGCTCGGTGTGACGGCCGTGACCGACGGGGCCGACGCGACGAAGGTAAACGCAGTCCCAGAGGTCCCGGCTGAGCTCCTCCCCCCGGGCGTGATCACATAGACCGGACGGGTCCCGCGTACCTCAGCAGGGGTCACGGCGGTGATCTCGGTGTTGGACACCACGGTGAAACTGGTGGCGGCCACCGCCCCGAAGGCCACCCGTGTAGCGCCGCTGAACCCGGTTCCGGTGATGGTGACGGTGGTCCCCCCCGTTGTCGGACCCGATGCCGGCGTCACGGCGGTGGTGACCGCTACCGGCGCCAGCGCCCTGAATTCGCTCAAAGCCGCACCCGCGATGTTGGTCCCTCCGGCCGTGGTCACGTACACCGGATGCGGCCCGGGTAGTTGGGCCGGGGTCACGGCGGTGACCACGGTATCGGACACCACGGTGAAGCGGGCGGCCACCGCCGTCCCGAAGCGCACCTTTCCGGTACCGATGAATCCGGATCCGGTGATCGTGACCAAGGTGCCACCGGCGTCCGGACCGGAAGCCGGTGCGACGGACGTGACGACTGGAGTGGGAGCGTCGTACGTGAATTGATCGTTCGTCGGCTCCGGTGCGCTCGTGCCCTCGGGCGTGGTCACCGAGACCGTTTGAATGCTGGTCGATTGTGGCGGCGATATCGCGGTCACTTCATTGCCTGACACGACGTGGAAGCTCGAAGCGGCTACTGAGCCAAAAGACACTTTGGTCGTTCCGGTGAATGCCGAGCCGGTGATCGTGACATTCGTCCCCCCCGTCGTAGGCCCCGAGTTCGGCAAGACACTGGTCACGTTGGGCAGCGGACGCCGGTCGGACGCCGGCTTCGGACCGATGCTGCTCGGCCCCGAACACGCGGACAGGAGCGCCGACACCACGACGAGCAGCAGAACGGCAGTCCGTCGCCGTCGCGATGTCCCGGTGCCCAACTTCCTGTCGCCGTCCATCCGCCCCGAATGTCCCATCGGGCCGCCTAGCACGGAGGACTACCCATTGCATTCGATCCCTGCGCCAACGACCCGAAGCACCTTAGTTCGGAGCCGATTGAACCCGCTGAAATACATCCGGGTCTTCCAGCCCAGGTGTATCACAGGTGGTTTCCTCAGCCTCTGAACCGAGCAAACGAACAACCAACAGACAGGACGAATATTCCCGCTGTGGCTGGCTGCTGGCAGGAAGGGTGGGATGGGATCACGACCTTTGGTCCAGCCGGGTGAGGCTCGGACGCCGGGCGTCGCACCACCAGGGGCTAACTGAAAACACCTGAGGCCACCGTGACGACACATTCCAACCCGACAGTGACTACACATTCCAACCCGAGAGTCGAGTCGCCGGGGTCCCCGGCGACTCGACCGTCCCGCGATCGGCTCACCGTTCTCCACGTCTCGGAGTCCTTCGGGGGAGGAGTCGCCACGAGCATCCACGGGATGATTGCCAGCGCTCCGGAGGCCGAGCACACCGTCCTCATCCTCCGTCGGCGACCGCACTTCGGGCACACGGAGCGACACGACGGTGTGACCTACATCGATGTGAGTGAGCGGGTAGGGGTCTTCCAATCCTTGCAGCAGCTGGCGCGTACCTACCGCGAGTTGCGCCCTGACATCGTCCATGCACAGAGTTCCTACGCGGGGACATACGTGCGGGCTCTGCTGCCGATCCCCAGGGCGATCATCGTCTACACCCCACATTGCTTCGCCTTCGAGCGCACGGATCTCAGCCGATCGAAACGGGCGGTGATCCGAATGGTGGAGCGGATGCTCGCCTGGCGAACTGGAACCCTGTTGGCGGCGAGCGAATACGAAGGTCGTCTGGCTGACTCCCTCTCGGGGCGGTGGCGGGTGATCCGAGCTGTCAATACGCCGAACCTGCCCGACGAGCTCGTGGGCAGCGCACAGAGCCCGAGTCCGTCGGAGCGTGTCCGGGTGACCGCCGTAGGACGCATCTGCCGGCAGAAGGACCCCGAATTCTTCATGGACGTCGTCCGCATCGCGCGACGACGCGGCGTGGATGTCGACTGGACCTGGATCGGCGACGGGGAGGCCCATCTTCGAGCCGGGTTGGAGCATCTCGGGGTGACGGTCACGGGCTGGCAGGAACGGGCCGCAGCCTTGCAGGTCCTCTCCTCCAGCCATATCTGCCTGCACACCGCGGCGTGGGAGGTTGGCGTTCCCATGACAGTGCTGGAATCGGCCGGCATCGGGATTCCCTCGGTCGTCCGCAGCCTGGCCTCCATCGACGGCGATCGCATCGGCATCCACATCGACAGCCCCGCCCATGCCGTGAGCGAAATCTCGCTGTTGTGCCAAACCGAGGAGTGGACCAAGCAGTCCAAGCTGACCAAGGAGGCCTTCACCAACATCTCCACGGACCGGCGCATGGCAAATGCGCTCGTCCTCGCTTACCGGTGGCCGTCCCTAGGTCCTCCGGCGCAGATCACCGTCAACCCGACCAGCAAACTGCACGTGGCACGGGGCATGTGACTGCTGCCAGCGAGTCGAACATGGGACGCGGCACGTCGCCAAATTTCTTCATCATCGGCGCGGCACGAAGCGGGACGACGGCGCTCGCCGAGATCCTGCGCCACCACCCTGACGCCTTCGTGACGCAGCCGAAGGAGCCGAGCTTTCTCGCCTTCGCCGGGCAGGAGATGGCGTTCACCGGGCCCGGCGACGACGTCAGCATAAACCGGGTGGCCATCACCGACCGCGACAAGTACCTGTCCCTGTACAAATCGGCAAGTGCCAAGGCATGTCGGGGAGATGCCTCGGTCTCCAGTTTGTACTACTCCGATCACTCGGTGGCCACCCTGCAGCAATACTTCCCCGAGGCCAAGCTCGTCGTCATCCTTCGCGATCCGGCCGCTCGCGCGTTTTCCGCGTACTCGTACCAACGGGCACGGGGTCTGGAGCCGTGCGACGACTTCCGGGAGGCGCTCGACCGGGAAGCGGATCGGATCCGCCGTGGCTGGCATCACATCTGGCATTACATCGGCATGGGACGGTACGCCGTACAACTGGCCCCTTTCCTGGAGACCTTTGGCGCCAACCGCGTCAAGGTCCTGTTCTACGAGGAGCTGAATCGAGATCCGGTGGGAGTGGGACGTTCGCTGTTCGGGTTCCTCGGCATCGATCCAACGGCCGCGGTGGAACTCGAACCTGTCAACGTGTCCGGGGAGCCGCGCAGTAAATTGCTCCAAGGCGCCATCGGATGGGCCCGTCGAAGCCACTGGTTGCGAACCACCACAGATACGATCATGCCGTTTCAGCTCCGGGAGCGGGTTCGGCGGGCCAACCTCCGTCCCAGCGATGGGCCCGCTGATGTCCTGGAGGAACTCGAGCACGTCCTCGCCCACGAATCGGACCAGCTTCGCGCTCTGCTCTCCCGGCACTGTCCGGATTCGCTGTCGTCCGCTCCGCCATGGCTGGCGGCGTCAGGCTCGGCGACCGAAGGAGCCCGGCAGTGAGGGTCTTGCAGATCCACAACCGGTCGCTGCGGCCGGGTGGGGAGCGGAACTCGGACCCCAAGGCCGGGGGGGCAGAGGCAGTCATTGAGAACGACCGGGTCATGCTCCTCGAGTCTGGTCACCAGGTCGATCAGTACATCGTCGACAACACCGAGACACTGCGCCAGGCGTCGCGGCTGCAGGCAGGTCTGGACTCCATCTGGAACCGCTCGGTGGCCGCCGAACTCCAGAGCACGTTGGCGGCGTTCGAGCCGGACGTAGTGCACGTTCACACGCCGTTCCCACTCGTCTCCCCGGTCGTGTTCCGAGTGGGCGCCCGATGGGGCACGGCGACCGTGGCAACCGCCCACAGCTTTCGCTACTCGTGCGTACAGGCCAACCTGTACAGGGGCGGGCGGCTCTGCGAGCTTTGTGTGGGGAGGAAGGTGAAGATTCCTGGCGTGATCCATCGGTGCTATCACGACAGTCTGCTCGCTTCGGCGGCGCTCACCACCAGCCTCGCCCTGCACCGGAGCCTGGGCACCTTCCACCGGTACGTCGACGGCTGGATCACCCCCTCGGCCGTGTTGAAGGCCACGCTCACCCGGGAAGGGATCCCGGCCAGCCGCATCACGGTTCGTCCGCACGCCGTCAAGGATCCAGGCGCGGGGGGGCAGCGATCGGATCACGCCCTCTACCTCGGCCGTCTCGAGCCCGTCAAGGGGGTGATGGTCCTGCTCCGGGCCTGGGAGGCCATGACCGATCCACCCAAGCTCGTGATCCTCGGAGAGGGCTCACTCCACGACACCGTCGAGCGAACTGCTGCACGTCATCCTGCCATTGAGTTCAGGGGATGGGCCGACCAGGCGACGGTGCGTGCCGAACTCGCCGCGGCACGCTTCATGGTCCTGCCCTCGGAGTGGTACGAGGCCGGGGTGCCAGTGGCTGCCGTCCAGGCCTTCGCCGCAGGTACTCCGGTCATCGCCAGTGACGTCGGGAATTTCAGCGAGGTTATCCGCCCGGGCGTCAACGGCTTCCTGTTCCGCTGCGGGGACCCCGAGTCCCTCGCCGCCGCGGTCCGACATGGGTGGGAGCGGTCGGACTCGTGGCCGGAGCTCCACCGGGGAGCTCGCCAGACGTACCTGGACCACCACTCCCAGGAGCGCTCCCGTGACACGCTCTTGGCGGTGTACGACGAGGCAGTGGCCCGCCGGGACGCTAGGACGGCCCAGCCCGCGGGAGTGGGCCCATGACCATCGGTGAGGTCCTGGCGCTCTCACTTCCACTGCTGGTGTTGGGGTTGATCCTCACGAAGCTGTCGCGCCATCGGCTCGACCCCGTCGCCCTCTTCTGTTACTGCTTCGCCTTCTTCTATCTGTTCCGGGACATCGTGATCACCTTCGGTCTTGACGGGCCTTATCCGGACGTCAACTTCCTGTCCTCGCAGACACCCAGCCTGGTGAGCAAGGCATCGGTCGTCCTGGCCGCCTTCCTGGTGGCTTTCGCCCTCGCATACCTGTTGCCCATTCCGATTGGGGGGGCCTTCGTGAAGCTCGTCCCTGTCGCGTGGACAGAGCCGACCGTGCGACGCCAGGCACGGCTCACGGTGATCCTGACCGTGGCGGCGACGGTGATCTCCATGGTCCTCCTGGCGCACTACGGAAGCTTCGGCGGGGTCGTCCGGGCCGGCAAGGTGACTAAGGGACTGGCTGGCTCCTATGTCCTGCAAATCTTTCCCGCCGTTGGGGCGGTCGTCGCCGCGTCGCTGTTGCTCACGCTGTGGCGCGAGCGGCGGGAGGCGGGGACGGCACGACGAAGCCTCGTCCTCCTCGCCCTGGGTGCAGCGATCCTGAACGCTGCCTACGTGATGATGTGGGGGAGCCGCACGGTGGTGGCGATCGTCCTTATCATCCTGATCGCAGGCCAGTGGATCATCGGGACCAGTGCGGTGACGCCCAAGGAGAGCAGGCAGGCGCGCCAAGGCCGGCCCCGAGTCATGAAGGTCCTGGCTCTCGTTGGGCTGCTCCTCGTGGTCATCGTGGGTCTGCGCGTCGTGCGCGACAACATCCTGGAGGGCCACGTGTCCTCGGCCACGCAGGGACAATCGGAGATCCGGAAGGTGTCGGTGGATACCAACTCCACCTACTTCGACGCCACTCTCCTGGCCCTGCGTGACTGGCCGGCCTCTCAGCCCTACCGCGGAGGTGAGGACTTCGTGGCCGGGTTCGAGGGAATCGTTCCGCGGGCAGTGTGGCCGGGCAAGCCGCAGCAGGTGCTCGTCGGCCAGTGGTTCCGGCAGGTGTACCAGCCCCAGGCCAGAAACGGCTGGCCGGTCGGAGCGGTCGGGGATTGGTATCTGAATTTCGGGCTGTTCGGCGTACTCGTGGGTGGAGTTCTGAGTGGCCTTCTCTTCAAGTGGCTGATGGCCGCGTGGTGGAGAGCTGCATGGTGCCCGTTCACGATCGCCTCCATGATCTGCGTCGTGGTGTTCGTGGTCCCTACGGGCATTGAGGCCGACAGCCCGACCCGATGGGCCCAATGGGCAATCCCCCTGCTGGTGTGCGCCTGGTACCTGCGGGGCCGGCGGACGGCCGACGCCCCAGCGGGGGTCAGCGAGCTTCGAAGCGACGCCCTCGAGTCGGCTCCGCCCGGCCCGACGTGAAGATCGACCCCCGTCGTCGCCTTCTACCGACGCTGGGGCTGGTGCTCACGGGAATGCTCGCCACAGGTTGTTTCGGGACCACTTCGAGCCCGCCGGCCGGTGTGGCCAAGTCCAAATCGAGCACGCCGACCACCGCTCCGTCTTCGGTTCCGGGCACGTCGTCGGTCATCGCGGGCACCCCGTCCATCACGGTTGGGGTGGGCGACGCGTCGCAGGTTGTCAAACCGTCGCGCATCCTGAACCCTCGGTTCCAACCGAACGACACGCTCGACGTGGTGCCCGAAACAGGAG